>OFIS01000183.1_pt1 | contig 63203 bp, 65 predicted proteins | sample 1775071 | NCBI WGS metagenome assembly OFIS01 (sample SAMN08195774, study PRJEB24354) | sludge metagenome | isolation source: sludge from phenol fed wastewater aerobic bioreactor C | place: India: Nagpur | collected 2016-09-17
GAAAAATAATTTCTGTTGCTCCGAAACCGTATTTACCCATATACTCGTTGCGAAAAGACTTTACAGCAGAAGTGTCTCTGAGCAACTGGTGGACCGCTTCCCGCAAAACACCCTTTCCTACACCATGAATAACAATCATTTTTTCCTGATGCTGACGAACAGCGATGTCGAGATAACGTTGCAGTGTTGACAGTTGTAAGGCCAGCATTTCCGAAGGCGACATGCCCTTGTGGTCGGGAAGCAGAGCCTCGATGTGTAAATCCACCTCAGTGCGAGGCAGATCAGAAAACGAGCTCATGCGCTGACGTTGCGGTGGCCGGGAGGGCACTGCGGGTTTAGCCAGGACTTTTTTCTCCGGCGCGGGTGCGACCACAAATCCTTCCAGCAAAAGGTAGCTGAATGTAGGCTGATTGTTTTTCAACAAATCATTGATATGCCCAAACAGCCTGGGTGGCTTTATCCGAAGTACACCTTGCTCCTGTTTCATTTCCTTTTTTTCCGCATCGGCCGCCGACCAGTGAAAACGCGGCTGATCATTCATTTCCTCATAGGCAATGCTATGCAGGTACAGGTTGGAAAAAGGATGCAATAATCCGTGATGACGGAAGGCAAGCCGGTCCAGGACCTTCACTTCGTAGGTGAAGCGGATGGTTGAGGGAGACTCATTGAGAACAAATATTTTCAGAAAATCAACAATATCTTCATTATCCTGAGTTTTGAATACAGGCATAAAGGATAGATAGAGTCCTTTGGCCAGGCGTTCCTGCGGCGGCATTTTCTGTTCTACAGGAAGCTCTTCGGCAACTGACTTGCGGACCTGCTTCTGTTTTGACTTTTCGGTAAACCAACGGAGGTAAGGATGGTCAACCTCGTCTGTATAAACCGGAAACACAGTGCCGCCAACTTCTACCTCCAGCATATCATTGCCGATAAACCCTGCCACAGTGCCCTCTTCCCCTGTCCGTTTGAGCACCACTTTATCACCCGGAGAAAACTTCATCGCGATTCCTCCTTCTTTAAAAATTCAAGCATTTTGGAGGTAGCCTGTGCGCGGTGACTTATAGTGCTTTTGACGTCGGAAGACAACGATCCAAAAGTATGATCGTAGCCTTGAGGAATGAAAAGAGGATCGTATCCAAAACCATTGAGCCCTTGAGGTGAGAAAGCAATAGAGCCTTCACAAACTCCTTCAAAATAGAAAACCTGTTCGTTCCATATAAGGCAAATTACAGCCTTGTACAATGCCGAACGGTCCGGATGGCCGGCCAGCTCATTTAGTAGTCGCCGATTATTTTTCTCATCGCTTCGCGGAAGGCCGCCCCAGAAAGCGCTGTCAACACCTGGCGCACCACCCAAAGCACGAACACATAGTCCGCTGTCGTCCGACATTACGTTCTTTCCACAAAACCGATGTACGGTTTCTGCCTTGATCAATGCATTTTGTTCGAAAGTGCTGAACGGCTCCTCGATCTCTTCATGAAATCCAATTTCGTCCAAGGAATATAGACGTATCGAACCTGCGAGCGATTTTATCTCCCTGATCTTTCCCTGATTGTTCGAAGCGATCACCAACTCGTGCATAGCTGCAAAGCTAAGGCGAACAATGGGGTAAAAAGCTTTCAGTTGCCCGAAGGGACCTTATTTTCTTTTGAAATAGCGTTCGATCATCTTTCCGATAACGGGAACAAGCTTTCGAAACTGCTCATGACACAGCGATGTCCAGCAATATCTACGCAACTCAAGGTCGGGCTCAGCTTTGATATGAAACATGGAACCATCGTTTAGCCGGACTTCAAAAACGCTATCGGTTTGTAGCCCGAACCCTAAAACCTCTCCTTTGAAATTCGCCTCGCTGCATCTAACGTTAAACGGAATTCTATCTAATAGTGACATTCTTATTCGTTTCTGAACGGTAGAAAAAAGGCATGCCATGCGCCCTCATTTCGTGCAACTATTTTTCAGCAAAGGCTGACTGCGTCCCCGTAAACGTTCTTCACTACGGGAATTGGCGGTCAGTAATTCTGGCCTTATACACCCAATTACGCCACAACTGTGGATAAACCTGCGGTAGCTAACAGGCAATTCACATTACGTGGATAGACAGATCTGCCTTACCCTGAAGGCATGTGTTGTCCACTGCGCCAGGTTATTCACATAGATTTGGATCGGGCGGGTGAGGATATCCACATAAAAAAACAGCCACCCGAGAGGATGGCTGCCTATCTGCTTAGTTCTAATGAGTCTTGTTAGATTTTCCAGCTTTTATTCTGAAAGCGTTCGGCCACCACCAGCTCTTTGCTGCCGGGAGTGTATTTGTAAAAGCCCTCACCGGATTTTACTCCGAGGTAGCCTGCCTGAACCATATTAGCCAGCAAGGTAGCCGGAGCATACTTCTGTGCACCAAAGCCCATGTGCAACACATTCATAATGCTGTAGCAAGTATCAAGACCAATAAAGTCGGCAAGTTGCAACGGCCCCATCGGGTGTGCCATACCCAGCTTCATGATCGTGTCTATTTCTTCAACACCAGCCACACCTTCCTGAAGCGCCAGAACCGCTTCGTTGATCATCGGCATCAGAATACGGTTAGAGATAAAGCCAGGATAATCATTTACGATGCAGGGAACTTTTCCAAGATACTCAGACAACCGATAGACCAGGTTAGTAACCTCGGCCACTGTTGCGTATCCGTTGATGATCTCTACCAGTTTCATAACTGGTACCGGATTCATAAAGTGCATACCAATAACCTTACCCGGACGTTTGGTGAAAGAGCCTATGCGGGTGATGGAAATAGATGATGTGTTGGTAGCGAGAATGGTGCGCTCGGGACAAAGCTGATCTAATTGTTGAAAAATCTTGATCTTCAGATCAATGTTTTCCGTAGCAGCTTCTACAACGATGTCGGCATCCTTCACTGCCTCTGCCATGTCGGTGTAGGTAGTGATGCGGCTCAACGACTGTTGCTTTTGTTCTTCGGTCAAGGTATTCTTAGACACCTGACGGTCCATGTTTTTACCAATGGTAACCAAAGCCTTGTCGAGGGCCGATTGGTTAATGTCCATCATGTGTACATTGAAGCCGCTCTGAGCGAATACGTGACAGATACCATTGCCCATGGTGCCTGATCCGATAACGGTGACAATTTTGAGTTGCTGTAACATGTTGCGTGTGGTTTCGTCAATGCCGGCATGCTCGATCTTTACCGGCGTTTCCTGCGATTTTACCATGAATAATTTCTTTTTTAAAAACGCGACAAGGTAACATTTTATTAATAAAAAAAGCTGAACCTCCTATGGGATTCAAACATTTTTTTTGCCCGTATAAAACTGCTAAAAATGTTGACTGTCAGGAGCTTCAGCTTAATTACCCGTGTGGGAACTGAATTTTATTTTATGCCGAGTTTCGCCTTTACCAACGGCAGGATATTATCGCTTTCTTTGGCATACAGCAGGTTGCCGCGGCTGGCATCAAATACATAATCGTAGTTGTTGGCTTTTGCAACTTCTTTGATGGCTTTATCTGCTTTTTCCAAAACCGGAGAGTATAATTCCTCACGCTTCTTAGTCACTTTTTCCTGTGCACTTTGCTGTGTGGTCTGGATGCGTTCTTCAATCTGCTGAATCTCTTTTACTTTCACCTCTTTCATGGCTTCGGTCATTGTTTTTTCCTGAGCCTGAAAATCCTGTACTTTCTTTTGATATTCCTTGCCCATTTCTTCGAGCTGGTCCTGATAAGATTTTGCAAACAAGGCTAATGCTGAATCTACCTTCTTAACCTCCGGCATCACGCTCAGTAACTCGTCAGAATTTATATATCCCAATTTTGCCTGCGCAAAAACTGCATTACCAACAAACAAACTGCAGGCAAGCATCAAAACGATTTTTTTCATTTAGCTGTTATTATGTGATTTTTTTTAGCTGTGCAAAGTAAGTGCCATTCTCTTTCTATTCCAACTAATCTATTTTATACCCATTAATTTTAACACATCATCACTGCGGTCGAGTTTGGGATCGGCATAAAACAAGGTTACCCCTCCGGCCTTATCCAAAACTAGGTCGTACCCCTTTTGCTGTGCGAGTTTTTGTACCGCGTTATAGACTTTGTCTTGCACAGGCTTTACCAACTCCTGACGTTTCTTAAAGAGGTCGCCTTCGTATCCGAAATACTTCTTTTGCAGATCTTTGGCCTCTTTTTCTTTGGCTACTATTTCGTCTTCCCGCTTCTTACGTACTTCGTCAGAAAGCATGGCACGTTCGGCCTGATAAGCGCGATACATGCGATCCACCTCGGCCATCCGGTTGTCGATCTCAGTTTGCCAGGTTTTTGACAAAGCATCAAGTTTGTCCTGTGCATTCTTGTAATCGGGTACGCGCTCAAGGATGTATTTCGAATCGATAAAACAATAGCGCTGCGCTGAAGCCGTGAGACTACCGGCTACCACCAGCAAAAGAAGAAGGAGCTTTTTCATAAGCATTGTATTTAATCAGTTAACTACACGAATGTTTTCGGCGAATTTATCAATCCGGCTCGAAACCAAGCATAAAGGTAAACTTGGTAATATCTCTAAAGCTGGTATTGCCTGTAGAACGGTCGAAACGATCGAACCCAACACCGTAATCGAGACCAAGCAATCCAAACATCGGCAGATAGAGGCGGATACCGACACCTGCAGACCGGTTTAGTTTAAACGGATTATAGTCTTTAAACGTATTCCAGGCATTTGCAGCTTCTACAAAAGCAAGGCCATAGATAGTGGAAGTGGGACTCAGCGAAAAAGGATACCGAATTTCTGCTGTGTATTTATTGAAGATGGTAGCATTATTCGCATAGATCTCATATCCACGATGGGCAATGATGTCGCGGCCTATAAAGAAAGACTGACCGGAGAGACCATCGCCACCGAGCTGAAAACGTCCGAACGGCGAGAAGCCGATATCCGGATTGTAATAACCCAGGAAGCCATATTTGGTAGCGAGCTTAAAGACAAATTTACCCGTGATATTCTTGTACCATTCTGCAGTAAAACGATATTTATGATACTCGATCCACTTATACTTTTCGCCGATACTTGCCTCCGAATAATCTTTGTCGCTAAAGGCGCTGATGGGTGGTGTAAAGGTGGCGGTAAAACTAATATTGGAACCACTGCGCGGGTACAAAGGCTGATCTACAGAATAGCGTGCAATGACGATGCGCAGACCCAGGTCATTGGCATATCCATCGTTAAAGTCTTCCAGCAATGCATACTGTTTCAACTTGTAGTTCTTGTAATCAATACCTATAGTAAAGACAAAGTTGTCATCGGGCCACTTAAGCCTTTTGCTCAGAGATGCACTTCCACCGATCACCCTCAGATAAGAAGCGCCTGGATCGGCAGACGATCCGGAATACTTACTATAAAGAAAGCTTGTGGTTAGTGAGTTAGGGCGCTTACCTCCGAGCCAGGGCTCGGTAAATGAGAAATTGAAGGCGTTGTAAAAAGCACCGTTTGACTGGTAATTGATTGAAAACTTTTGTCCATCACCAATGGGCAGCGGATCCCAGTATTTTGGCCTCAGGATATTCCGAATGGAAAAGTTGTTGAAGACAATTCCGATATTTCCATAAAAACTAACACCACCACCAAAGCCGGCAGAAAGCTGCAATTGATCGCTCGATTTTTCCACTACAGAATAGGCAATATCAACTGTTCCATCTTCGGGATGAGGGATAGGTTGCATACCGATCTTTTCCTGATCGAAGAATCCGAGGTTCGCAATCTCCCGGTTGGAGCGGATCAGGTCTGCACGGCTGAATTTATTGCCCGGCAGGGTGCGTAATTCTCTACGGATAACATGCTCGTTCGTCCGGTCGTTTCCGGAAATGGTCACATTCTTTATCGTGGCTTGCGCACCTTCCGAAATCGTCATTTCAAAGTTGATGGTATCGCCGACTATGGATGTTTCGCGCGGTTCAATACGGAAGAACAGATAACCATCGTCCATATAAAGGCTGCTGATATCTTCTCCGCCATCGGGGCTAAGCTGCGTACCAATGCGCCTGTTGAGAAGGTCCTGATTATACACATCGCCACGCTTGATGGCCAGAATAGAAGAAAGAACTGAATCGGAATATTTAGTGTTTCCCCTCCAGGTAATGTCGCCAAAATAATAACGACGGCCTTCCTGCACTTTAAGGTCAATGTTGAGGTTGCCATTCTTAATGGTGTACACCGTATCGTCCACAATGGTGGCATCGCGGTAGCCCAGCGAATTATAGTAGTCTATCAGCGATTGTTTATCATCCTGAAATTTCTGTTCGTTGAACTTGGAAGAAGAGAAAATACCCTTGAAGCGCAGATAAGGATCTACGGTTTCTAGCGTTTTGGTGATAGAGAGAAATCCCAGGCTTTTGGCATAGTCGCTCAGGGAGATGTGCTCTGCAGGGTAAATACTTTCAGCATCGGCCCGGTGAAGGGTCAGCCTCGGCATTTCTTTTGTTCCGCTGAAGGTTCTTTTCAACCTGCTGTCGCTCGCCACTTCATTGCCGGCAATAGATATCTGATTGATCTTGGTCTTGGTACCCTTATTAATATCGAAGGTGAGAATTACGGAGTTTGCTACCGTAGTGTCGGGCCTTTCGCGCACGGTCACTTTGGTTTGACCGTAGCCCTTATCCACAAAAAACTTTTTGATACGGCTGGTGGCGTCGCGCTTGGTGGCATTTGTTACCACCTTCGATTTTACCAGGTTCACCTTACCATTGAGTTCCTGTGCTTCGCTTTTCTTAATTCCTTTAAAATTCCAGCGACTCAGCCTTGGGCGTTCCTCAATATGGATATCCAGAAATACCTTATCGCCGATAACCTTGGTAACAATAATATTTACGTCCGAGAACAAATCCTGCTTCCAGAGATTTTTTATGGCACGGGCTATTTTTTCATCACCCGGCAAATGCACTTTATCGCCTACCGAAAGGCCGGTAACAGCCAAGAGCAGATCTACATCCAAAAATCGGTTGCCGGATACCGTAATGCCTCCGATAGTGTATTCGGAAGGATGTGCAGGATCGGCAGTTGCCGTGCGGCCTCCCAGGCCACCTTGCTTTTTTTCACCGGGCATGGCAATCTGCGCTTTTAGCGACAGTGTGGGTAGGAGTATGAGTAGAAAAACAACAGAAAGGAGACGCCAAGTCGTTTTATGCATGCTGCGGGGAGTTCGTTTGAATTTGTTCACTTGTTTTTCCAAATCGGCGCTCTCGTTGCTGAAAGTTATAAATCGCCTCAAGTAAGTGTGGTTTGCGGAAGTCTGGCCAGTGTACATTGGTGAAATAGAGCTCGGCATAAGCGAGCTGATATAGCAGGTAATTACTAATCCTATGCTCGCCGCTGGTGCGGATCATTAGTTCCGGATCAGGAAAATCTTTGGTGGTGAGATGCTGCCGAAAAACATCGTCGGTCACATCATCCGGGCTTATTTTGCCTGCCAAAACCTCGCGGGCAATGCTTTTTGCTGCCTCTACGATTTCCCAGCGGGAACTGTAACTCAGCGCAAGGATCAGGTTCACACCATCATTCATTGCGGTAAGCTCCCGGGCCTCGTTCAGCTCTTTCTGACATATTTCAGGCAGGCTGGCAAAGTCGCCAATGACGTGAAGGCGTACCTTGTTTTTTCGTAGCTCTTCGATCTCCTTTCGGATGGTGTTCACCAGCAATTCCATCAGGGCATTTACCTCGGCCTGCGGACGGTTCCAGTTTTCTGTAGAGAATGCATACAGGGTCAGATACTCCACGCCAAGCTCACCACAGGTATTAACAATATCACGCACACTGAGAACGCCTTCATGATGCCCATAGACCCGATCTTCCCCACGCTCTTTCGCCCACCTGCCATTGCCATCCATAATGATAGCGATGTGCCGGGGCAGCCTGCTGCGATCTATTGCCTGAAAAACATCCATAAGTTTCTGAATACCTGTTTTAGAAAGGTGGGCAAAGGTACAAAAATAGAAGCTTGGGTTTTCCATCAAAATCTACCTTAATCAGTTTAACGCCACTTTAACTGCGTTAAGCGACAACATAAATTAGATCGCTGAAGAAAGCATTTTGTTACACCCGCCCTCTGTACATTCAGGAAGCTTTTGTTTTTAGCTTTTTTCCGCTTACTTCGCCCTATGGTTACAAACCTGAGCGACAATAACTCACTACTGACGGAATGGATGCGCGAGATCCGCGATCTGTCTGTGCAGGGCGACAGGATGCGGTTCAGAAGAAATCTGGAACGTATTGGCGAAGTGGCGGCTTATGAAATCAGTAAGTTGCTACCTTATAATAATACCGAGGTGCAAACAGCGCTGGGAGTTGCCAATTGTTCGGAACTGGCTACGCAACCGGTTTTGGCTACCATTCTGCGTGCCGGCATGCCCCTACACCAGGGTTTGCTCAATTATTACGACAAGGCCGACAATGCTTTTATTGCAGCCTATCGTAAACACCATCGCGATGGAAGTTTCGAAATAGTCCAGCACTATGTAACGAGCCCATCCATTGAAGGCCGACCTTTGATAATAGCCGACCCGATGCTCGCAACCGGCGCTTCGCTGGTGCTTGCATTACAGACACTTACGGAAAATGAAACGCCTTCGCAACTGCACATTGTCTGTGCCATAGCCTGCACCGTGGGTGTGGAGATGGTAGCCAGAAAATTTCCCTCAGCGCACATCTGGTGCGGAGGCATTGATGATGAGCTTACTGCACGCGGATACATCGTGCCTGGCCTTGGAGATGCAGGAGACCTTGCCTACGGAACAAAACAACAAGCCTGACTCCAACTAAAAATCTCAAAAAGCTGTCTTGCATAATAAGGAGAATATACTTATTTTGGTTGCAGAATTAAAATTAAACTATCCCAAAAAGTAAATTACAGATGAAGAAGATACTACTCGGTTTTGGTGCGGCATTGATGTTTGGAAGTTCGGTTTTCGCACAGGATGCCCACTTTACTCAATACTTTTCTTCCCCACTCACGCTTAACCCTGCACTTACAGGTTTGGTACAATGTGACTTACGGGTGGCAGCAAACTTCCGTTCCCAGTGGGCGAGTGTATCCAATACACCTTACACTACGGCTTCAGCCTCTTTCGACATGGCAACGCTCAAGGGCAAACTCAACAATGGCGACGCCCTCGGTATCGGTGTTATGGCCTTGTATGACAAGTCTGGAATAGGCGCCCTCACCAACCTCAATGTGGGGCTCTCACTGGCTTATCACAAAGCTCTTGGAACTGAGAAAAACCATACAATATCTTTGGGTGTGCAAGGTGTTTTGGTTCAAAAAAGCATAGACTTCACGAAGCTGGCTTTCGAGGACCAATACAATGCCGGATCCGGACTGGCAGAATATCCAACAGGCGAAAATTATGAGAATAAAGACCTTACCTACCCCGACTTCAATGCAGGTATTATGTACTCGGGAAGGGTGAGCGAACATGCTACGGCGTATATGGGATTTTCTTACTACCACCTTACTCAGCCTGTAGAGACTTTCCTGAAATCAACAGGAGGCAGCGGCGACCATAAGATACATTCGCGCTACACAGGGTATCTCGGTGGTTCGTTCGATCTGAATGAAAATGTGCGCCTGTATGCCAGCGGCCTTTATCAAAGCCAGGCCAGCGCTTCTGAAGTAGTGCTGGGTGCTGCCGTAGGTTTTGTCATGAATCCGGGTTACGATCCTGAATTTCAGAAAAGCACTGTGTTTTATCTGGGTGCATGGTATCGTTACGCTGATGCCATTGCTCCTTACGTGAGCATTGAATGGTCAAAAATGCAGCTTGCCCTGAGCTATGATGTTAACGTTTCTAATTTCACTCCGGCTACAAATGGTAACGGGGCATACGAACTTTCCCTGATCTTCAACGGTTGTATCAACAAGCGTGAGAGGGGTCCGGTTTACAACTTTGCTTGTCCTAAGTTCTAAAAGCAATTTTCAACATCTTCTTCATAAAGACCCCGCCCGGTGCGGGGTTCTTTTTTACAAGCCTTTTGCCTTACTCACAAAGGGGTTGCCCCTAAGCCAGAAGCGATAAGGGCGAAAGGCATCCTCGGCGGCATAAGCCACGCCCACTCGTGTGCCCACACAGAGGTCGGCTTCTGCTACCGCAATGCCACGATCTTCAATGCTCAACTCCGGCCCCTGCAAGGAAACGCCCGTATGGAGCGTGCGGATGCCAAGTGCCCTGCTGAGCGCCCCGGGCCCTGCCGTGAGCGCCGGCGATAAAGTATTCTTCTGCCTTCTGCGCAGCATGACCTCCAGACCATCGAGCGGCGACACTGCGCGAATGAGTACGGCATGCGGTACATCCTGCACATTGGTGACAACGTTAAAGAGATGATGGATGCCATAACACAGGTAAACATAGGCCACACCTCCACGGGCATACATAATGGAAGTGCGTGCAGTATGCCGATGACCATAAGCATGAGAGGCCTTGTCCGTGACGCCGGCATAGGCTTCTGTCTCTACAATCATTCCGGAAGTGAGAACACCTTCGGCCCGTGAGACCAGCACCTTCCCAATCAACGCCCGCGCAACGGTCGTCACCTCGTCTTGCTCATAAAATTGCTGCGGCAATATCATCCGGCAAATGTAAACACAGCGGTGTAAAACGTACTTTTATCCCGATGCAATCAAAAGCAACAGTTTACCTCATTCCTGTTCCCATAGCCGAAGGCGCCACCGACACTTTATCGCCGCAGATACGGAACGTGATCGGAACAACGAAGCATTTTTTTGTAGAGAACCTGCGGAGTGCGCGCAGAGCAATTAAACTTGTCCATCCCGCCGCAGAAATAGACACACTCCGGTTTTCTGCAATGGACAAGCATACCGGCGTCGATAAAAATCTTTTAAAGGACTGGCTAAAGTCAGGGCATGCCATCGGCGTCATCAGTGAAAGCGGATGCCCGGGCGTTGCAGATCCGGGTGCAGAGATAGTTTCCATGGCTCAGCAAGCCGGTGCAAAAGTGGTAGCGCTAACCGGACCTAACTCTATCCTTTTGGCGCTGATGGCTTCCGGACTCAATGGCCAGAGTTTCGCCTTTGTCGGCTATCTCCCGGTCAAAGAACCCATGCGCAGTCAACGGATAAAAAGTCTGGAGCTTCGGTCTGCCAAAGAAAACCAGACACAAATATTTATTGAAACACCGTACCGAAACAGCCTGATGCTGGAAGACTTACTGAAAAACTGTTCGGACCAGACCCGCCTTTGTATTGCCTGCGACATTACCGGGCAACAGGAATGGATAGTGACCCGAACCATAAAGGAATGGAAGAACCAAAAGCCTGTCTTGCAGAAGCAGCCCACCGTTTTTCTGATAATGGCTAGTTGAGATTCTACTTAGGTGAGCCTTCTACCCTTCCATTCATAGCTACCCCGGAAACCCAGCCACCCTGCCAGCACGATGTAGCCTATATGGAGGGGCTGTAGAAAAAGGAAAGCAGTTAACTCCCGCCGCCTGCCAAAAAACTTTGCAATGGGCAAGAGCAATACAAGCTCTACAAAAAATTTGAAGAAAAATAAGCCCAACCAATGAGGCCAAAGCGAGGGTCGTATCAGCGCCAGTATTGTCAACAAGAGCAGTCCCAGATTAAACAAATACACCAGCAGCAAAATGCCTGTGAGACGATGGTCTTTATATTTTCCGGTTTTGGATGCCCAACGGATGCGTTGGTTCAGAAAACTCTTCCAGTCGGGCTGGGGCAAGGTTTGCACTATAGCTTCCTGATGCGAAAGAAAACTGAAACGTCCGGGAAACCGTTGTTGCAGCTTCATCGTCAACAAATAATCATCGCCCGAGGCAAGATGGTCGATGCCTTTGTAACCGCCTACGGCATCAAATGCTTCTTTCCGGAAGGATAGGTTGGCTCCGTTGCTCATGTATCCGAGATGAAGCGCTGCTGCAGCCGCAGTGATGCCTTGCATGGTCATAAAATCCAGCGATTGAAAACGGCTGATCAAGGACCCATCATTTATATAGGCCACCGGTCCTGCAACCATGACCGCATGGGTTTGTTTATAGGCAGCAGCAATGTGTTTTAACCAGTTGGGAGGCACCATACAGTCAGCATCCGTAGTTAAAATCACAGTTCCCCTGGCCTGAGAAATAGCCACTTCAAGCGCCTTCTTTTTGTAGGCATGTACAGATCGATCGCCAAGAAACCTGGCCAGAGAAAGGCACCGTACCCGATCAAAACTACCGGCGATTTCTGCAGTCCGGTCTGTAGAATGGTCGTCCATAACCAGAATCTCGATCAGCTCCGGAGGATAATCATTATCAAGGATAGACTGCAAGCAAGCGGCAATGTTCTGCTCTTCATTTCTTGCCGGAACGATTACGGAGAAAAATATCTCGGGTACAAAATCCGCCGGGAGCTCCAGCCTGCTCCGACGTTGCCAGCCCACCCGATACACCAGGATCAGCACGCCATAAAGAAGTGCAAGCATCCACAATATGGAGATGAAGATCAACATGCGGAATGGGTGAGGCATTGAGCTACAAGAGACAGCGTATGACCGTCAAGCAAAGCATGTCCCCGGTCAAGGACATGCAGGCGCGCCATGGGAAGCGATTGTGCAAATCGGCGTCCATACTTCAACGGAATGACGCGGTCGTAGCGGCCCATGAAAATATCGGTACTAATACCCCATTCACGTATCGTATCCCTTATCTTTTCACTGCGGCTTACCACCCTGTCCATATCTGTCCATACCTGTCTTAATAGTGCCCGGTGCGCCGGAGTTTCCAGACTTCGGCTTACAAACTTGTAGCGGGATTCATCAATCAGTTTTGCTTTCCGGAGTGGGGATAAAAGACGCAGATACCGTGATGGATCTTTTAAAAAATGCAGAAACAAACCCTTGCCCAGCTTTGTTCGGGTAACAAAGAAGTATAGCGGATCGAACACAAGACCATCAGCAGCAATGAGTACCAGTCGATCAATCATCTCCGGGTGCAACCCGACAACCGAAAGGCACACCCTGCCGCCGAGACTGTACCCCAGCAACGACACACGATGGAAACCGCCGGCAGACATGATATCTTTTATCAACTCCGAGATATCCTCTTTGGTGAACGACTGCCCCTCGGTCCAGGCGCTGCGGCCATGATGCGGAAGATCGACACTCACAATTGTAAAATCGTTCTGCAAAAGGACGCCCAGATTTTTAAAAACTGTGGCACTGTGGCCATACCCATGAAAACAGAGCAGCAGAGAAGCACCACCCCCCCATTTTAAATAGTGAAGACTACCCGAAGACAATTTGACAAAGCCCGACTGTTCCATCATGAGCGGCCAAAAGTATAAAAACAATTTACGCTTTCTACAATGACAATTTAACGATCGGAAAGGACAATTTTTAAGTAGATTTATTGTGGTAAAATCAAGGTTATGGCTCAAATGAACAAGGAATTACTGGGCGGCGGATTTCTTATCCATGCATCTGCTGCCGAACACAGTTTTACGCCAGAGGACTTCACAGAAGAACAAAGAATGATCGAGCAGATGTGCGATGAATTTCTCGATAAAGAAGTGTTACCCCACCTGCAGGAAATTGACCATCAGAAAGAGGGACTAATGCCCTCTCTGCTGGATAAAGCCGGAGAACTGGGTCTGCTGGGTGCCGCCTTTCCCGAAGCTTACGGCGGCCTCGGAAAAGATTTTGTCACTGCCACCCTCATCAACGAACGCCTCGGTGGCGGCCATTCCTTTGCCGTTGCCATGGCGGCGCACAATGGCATTGGATCGCTGCCCATACTCTACTTCGGAACGGAAGAACAAAAAAGCAAGTACATACCCATGCTGGCCAGCGGGGCTATGAAGGCTGCCTATGCTTTGACAGAACCAGGATCGGGCTCTGATGCACTGGCGGCTAAAACCACTGCTAAACTCAGTGAGGATGGCAAACACTACATCCTCAATGGACAAAAGATATGGATCACCAATGCTGGCTTTGCAGACATCTTTACTGTATTTGCCAAGCTTGATGGAGATAAGTTTACTGCTTTTATCGTTGAAAAGGGAACACCCGGCCTGAGCCTCGGTGAAGAGGAACATAAAATGGGCATCAAAGGATCAAGCACCCGGCAGGTTTTTTTCGAAGACTGCACGATACCCGTAGATAATTTGCTGGGCTCTGTGGGCAGGGGGCATATCATAGCCTTCAACATTCTGAACATTGGCAGGCTGAAACTATGTGCTGCGGCCCTGGGTGGAGCCAAACGCGCCCTAAGCACCACCATCGCCTATGCAAAAAACCGCGAACAATTTCAGACGCCAATTGCGGAGTTTGGCGCAATACAGCACAAACTGGCGGAAATGGCCATTCGCATATTTGCTACAGAAAGTGTGTTATACAGAACCGCTTCCTGGATAGATGAAAAAGAGAAACAACTTCATGAAGCCGGTAAGCCCGGCAACGAAACACTGCTCGGGGCAGCGGAAGAATTTGCGATAGAATGTGCACTGCTCAAGGTAATCGGGTCCGAATGCCTGGACTATGTGGTAGATGAAGGCGTACAAATACATGGCGGCAATGGTTACATGGACGACTATAATATTTCCCGGGCCTACCGCGACAGCCGGATCAACCGGATTTTTGAAGGCACCAATGAAATCAACCGGCTGCTTACGCTGGATATGTATCTGAAACGTGCCATGAAAGGACGCATAGACCTGATGACACCGGCCATGGCTGTAAGCCGTGAGCTAATGAGCATACCGGATTTTGAAAGCGATGAAACCGCCTTCGCCGAGGAACAAAAAGCTGTTTCCCAGTTCAAAAAGGCTATTCTCATGATCGCAGGTGCAGCAGTGCAGAAGCTGATGATGAAAATAGAACAGGAGCAGGAAATACTGATGAACCTCGCCGACATGCTCAGTGACATGTTTCAGGCCGAGTCTGTCTTACTTCGGAGTATCAAGATGAGCGAACGGGGTGCAGACAAAACGGAGCTGGCATTATTAGCTACCCGGACTTTTATTGCTGATGCGGCAGACCGTATCAACCATGCCGGCAAAAACGCGATCAATGCTTTTGCAGAAGGAGATGAGCAAAGAATGATGCTGATGGGACTGAAACGCTACACAAAAACACAACCCTTCAATACAAAGAATGCACGGCGTGCAATAGCCAGAGAGTTGACTGCCCGGGGAAAATATTGCTTTTAAAAAATGAAACACACGGCCAATATTAAGTCCCTCGTACTACTGTCGTTCGGAATATTTACCATAGGTTCTGTACAAGGCCAAAGCTACAGCGATACCATTCAACAATTTCGACGCAACTACCGGGATGATTTTTTGAAAGAAGAACGCAGCCCGCTGAAAGCAAGCGACACCAGCTTTCTGCGCTTTTTTCCGCCAGATAAAAAGTATTGTGTGATGGCGTCCATCCGTCGAACACCCGAAGCGCAGCCGTTTTCCATGCCCACCCATAGTGGCAAAACCAAAAGATTCAGAAAATACGGCATACTGAGCTTTTCGATCGGCGGCATGCCGCTGCAACTGGAAATATATCAAAGCGCAGACCCGGCACAGGCAGCCGCCCTGAAAGACTATCTTTTTCTGCCCTTCAAGGACCTGACCAACTACGAAACAACCTACGGAGGAGGACGATATCTTGACCTAAACCTTCAGGACATTGATGGCGACAAACTTGTTCTTGACTTCAATAAGTGTTACAACCCTTACTGCGCATATGCCGAAGGGTATAACTGCCCCATTCCACCCATGGTGAACAACCTTGCCATAGCCATAAAAGCCGGCGAGAAAAACTTTGGCCGGTCCCACTCAGAATAAAATCATCAGCGCTCAACTTGTTGGGTATAAGGCTTTTCATCGGGGAAGAACTATCTTTCGCGGACCAAACTGAGTGGTGCAGATGCTTAACGGTCACCACATTTATCAATCATGATCAAAACCATACTTCTATCACTCGGAGTGCTATTGAGCATCCCTGCCGCTACGGTGGCCCAGCAAAAATCCTCGCTGCTTTGGAAAATAACGGGAAAAGGACACGAGCGACCGTCTTATCTGTATGGCACAATCCACATCACAGACAAACGTGTTTTCAACTTCGACGACTCCGTATATGCTGCCATCCAAAAAACTGAGGGACTTGCGTTGGAGCTGGATATGAACGAGGCACTCGCTTATTATTTAGAAAACTATCAACTCAACAAAGATCAGGGTAAAAAACTGACAGATATCCTCGATAAAAAAATGCTCAGCAAACTTGAGGGAAAGCTGAAAAAGAAATTTGATAAAGATATCGACGACATTACCACGGACGATCTCGCGATGGAGAAAAACCGCTGGATGCAGGACTATATACAAAAAGGCGGCATGCCCACCTTTGTAGATGGCTACCTGTACACACTGGCTAAAAAGCAAGGCAAATGGCTTGGAGGAATTGAAGATGCTGCCGATCAGGTAAGCCTGCTTGAATCGTCTGACGTCATGTTGATGACCGTTGATGAAAAAACATTCGGCCTGGAAGACTTGGTGAACCTTTACTGCAAACAGGATATGGACAGCATACAAAAGCTCCTGGAGCACATGGATTCCAGTGCCAGAGACAGATTTTTGACCCGGAGAAATCTGAAGATGACCCAACGCATGGACAGCCTCATGAACTATAGAAGCATGTTCTTTGCGGTAGGCACCCTGCACTTGCCGGGTAAAGACGGCGTCATCGAGTTGCTCAGGCAAAGGGGATTTTCGGTAGAACCGGTGTTGTGCAGCAAGAAGACACACGCAGATAAATATGTTGTAGCAGAAGTGCCGGTAGCCTGGCGTAATGTGACAAACAAAGGTGAAGAATACGTGGTCAGCATGCCGGGCGAGCCTGCCACGATGAATTTATATGGCCTGCAGGAAATGAAGCTGTTGTTTGACCTATCGAACATGGCAGCCTATTGTATCACTACCTCCTACGACCGAGTAGATAGCGCCGACCGGCAGCAACGCGCGAAAGCGATCGCAGAACAATATTTTGGACATGGGAAGATAAGATCCGAACGACAATTCCTCAAAGATGGCGTACCGGGTTGGAGTTTTGAAGGCAATCGAGACAACATTGTGGCCCGAATTCATATTTTTTACCGCAACAACATCTTCTACCTGCAGTGGGTCTATGGATTTAAGAAAGAAGTGTTGCACACCCCGGCAGCCGATCAATTTTTCAAAAGTCTTCAGTTTCTGGAGCCGACAGTCTCTGGCGATCATGATTATATCTTTTCTGACAGCACCTGGGGCTTTTCATTGATAACGCCCAGCCGATTAGAGCGGAACGAACAATTGCGAAAACAAGCCGGCCAGGACCCAAGCTGGACTTATGATTTCTTCAGCGCTGCCGACCAGAAATTAAGTGCCTACATCATGATATCGGCCCGGCAAACGACCGCTGGCAGTTATGTGGCCGACGACAGTAGCCATTTTGCCGACATAAGGCAGGCCATGGAGCAAAAAGGCGCATTTGAATTTAAAGACACCATGCTTTTTAGCTATCGGGCATTGAAGGGTACCGGAACAATCAACAACTTTGACGTGAACTTCCTTAGCTATATACGAGGTAATAAATCAGTAACTGTAACGGTTGTGGCACCGCCGTCTTCATCCGCTTCGCCCGCACTTCGAAAAGTATTTTCATCACTAAGAGTCTTGCCTTACAAAGCAGCCACCTACTACAGAGCAACCGACTCATCAGATCGTTTTACCGCCCTCACTCCGCAGCCATTTTTCTATGTCACATCTCCGGCAAGTGGCAGGAAACACACCGTCATCTTTGATAGTCTGTCAGCCACTTCCTATTATGTGATCGCCGATACGCTAAACCCTTACACCTGGACTGCAGACAAGCAGGAATTTCTGGGAAAGAAATTAGCGAGTATCGTGGACGATCCGGATACCGTGCTGGCTGAGTATGCTACGATGAACGACAATGATGAAGGCAGAGAAATAATCATTCAAAACAAAAATAAAGGCACATTCTACCGTGTACGCATGTTGTTGCATGGAGACCGGATGTTCACACTTTCTGCGACTGCTGACCGGGAAGCCCTTACCTGTACCAATGCAGACCAGTTCTATAGCACCTTTCAGGCGAAGGGAACTACAGACTTTTCCATCACAAAAAACAAGGCAAAACTTCTGATTGACGCGTTGCAGAGCGAGGACTCTGTGCGGCAACAACAGGCTTATGAGGCATTACCCTCTGCCACATTTACCACCCGTGAAACAGGCCTGCTACGGAACGCACTCTTCGTAAGATATCCATCGCATTTAAGTTATGACGAAACCTATATCAACCGACAAATAGGAGATCAACTTGCAAAACTGGATCATGCAGGTTTGTTAAACTGGATTAAAAAACAATACGATAAGCTGAACACTGAAAATTCCTGGCAGAGATCTGTTGCACTGTACACACTTCCCAAAATCAAGTCGAAAGAAAGCTATGCCGCCATCACAGAAATGCTGCCGCAGGCCACCCCAATTTCGGAGCGCGACTTCTATTTTATGGACAGTATGATGGATAGCCTTGAGGTCTTGTCAGGCATCTATCCGCAGCTTTCTTCGCTGATTACAGACAGCACTTGTGGATTGATAGCCGTGGTACTCATCAGCAAACTGTATGACAGTGGATATATCGAGCAGCAGGACCTGAAACGTCTGGAGGCCGGACTCATTCAGCTCACCCAAAGACATGAAAGCATAATTTCCAGCGACAGTGATGCCTCTTACGGATACGGCAAGCTCATCCATCTGCTGGAACAATGCAAAACCGAAAACGCCAACCTTGCGCTTCGAAAATTTCTGAACGCAGCAGATCTCTATTATAAGAATCAGACAGCTTTGATTTTGCTGGACCTGCAGCAGACCATTCCGGAAGAAGTATGGAAGGCACTGGCAGAAAACAAACGCATGCGTTCCGCTTTGTACGACGATCTTAAGGAAAGAAATAAGCTGGACTTGTTTCCCGGAGATCAGCTCACAGCTCAAAAATTGGCTGAATCTGAGCTTTACAACAATTTGTGGGAGTATTTCGATACAGATCCGAATATTGAGTTTCTGAGGGAGAAGACCGCAAAAGTAACAGATACCAACTATCGCTTCTATTTGTTTCGTATCACTGATGCCGCGGACACAGCGCAGAGCCATCTTGCTTTTGTAGGAGGATATGATCCCGAAGGGAAAAATCTAAGACCATCGCCCTATATTTTGTCGGTCTGCTGGTCGGAAGATTACGACCGGGAAAAGGAAGATGAACAATTCGACAAGTACCTGGAAGCCTATTACGAAGAAGCCGCAGAGGAGGAATAGAGCCTCCTCGGGCAATTATACATTTTTAGTTCATTTAGCTATCTTCGCCCAAATTTTTTGAAAACATGAATCTGCACGAGTACCAGGCCAAGGAATTACTGAAGCGATATAACGTACCTACACAAGGCGGTATTGCCGTTGATAACGTTGATGGTGCAATAGCTGCTTACAAGCAAATGGCCGTTGATAATGGAACAAAATTCGCCGTCGTAAAAGCACAGATACATGCAGGTGGCCGCGGAAAAGGTACAATGAAAGAAGTACCGGAACAAAACGGTGTGAAAGTGGTTAAAAGTGCAGAGGACGTTGAAACAGTTGCAAAGAATATTTTGGGAAATACTCTGGTAACCCTACAGACCGGCGCCGCAGGAAAAGTGGTGCATAAAATTTTGGTGGCTCAGGACATGTACTATGATGGCCCCGCAGAGCGCAAAGAATTTTATCTCTCTATACTACTTGACCGTGCCAAAAAGCAAAACGTGATCATGTACTCAACAGAGGGAGGCATGGACATCGAAGAAGTGGCACATCATACCCCTGAGAAAATATTTAAGGAGTGGGTGCACCCCAACATGCCGCTGCAGGCTTTTCAGGCCAGAAAAATTGCGTTCAACTTTGGGCTGAGTGGTGATGCATTCAAGAACATGGTGAAATTTGTAACCCACCTATACAATGCCTACGTAGGTCTGGATTGTTCTATGCTCGAAATCAATCCGCTGTTCAAAACTGCAGACGACAAAATCGTAGCGGTAGATTGCAAAATGAACCTTGACGACAACGCACTGATCCGTCATGCTGACCTGGCGGATATGCGCGACAAGAGTGAGGAAGACCCAACTGAAGTAGAGGCTGGCGAACATAACCTTAACTATGTAAAGCTCGATGGTAATGTGGGCTGCATGGTGAATGGTGCCGGACTGGCTATGGCAACGATGGACATGATCAAACTTGCCGGGGGAGAACCTGCTAACTTCCTTGATGTAGGTGGAACCGCCAATGCGCAAACAGTAGAGGCCGGGTTCCGCATCATACTGAAAGATCCTAACGTAAAGGCGATCCTTATCAATATCTTCGGTGGCATTGTGCGCTGCGACCGTGTGGCTGCAGGCGTTATCGAGGCGTACAATAAACTCGGCAACATCAACATACCGATCATCGTAAGGCTGCAGGGCACTAACGCTGCAGAAGCGAAGAAACTAATCGAAGAAAGCGGGCTTAAAGTACAGTCGGCCATTTTGCTAAGCGAAGCTGCCGAACTGGTTCAGAAAGCCGTGAGTGCCTGATATTTTTATCTGCATTTTAGTAAAAGCCACTTCCCGGGAAGTGGCTTTTTTGTTTATTTTAGCGAGGATGGCAACGTGTTTCGGAAAGGTGACCATGAAAACCTTTTTATTATCTTTTTTACTGTTCCTGATATCTGCAGGAAGCCAGGCGCAGGTGCCTTATATCCTCGAAAAAGAATTTAAAGATTGTCTGAAAAGAAGCTTTTCGGAAAAAGATTTTCTTCAATTCTACCATATACTCGATTCGCTGGAATCGGTGCCGGTTGACTTTTCGGCATTTAAGGCTTATAAGGTCTATAGCACCTCTATCAGCAACCTCCTTCATTCTGTTAATTATTATCAGAAAGGTATTGCTTACCGTCTGCTTGCTTCACTTAAGGATGCTTCGTACAATGCTTTGCTGCTGGAACGGATGAAGACCGAAGACAACAAATTTCTGCGCACTCTGAATGCCGGATCTGTGATGAAACTCATGCCGAAGCAGACCACAATAACTTTCGATTTTCTGGTGGATTGCGAAGATTTTGCCACCCATCCTTTGATCGGTACCTACCTTGCAATGGACGAAAAAAGTATCATTAAAACCGCTTACGCCCGGGTACATGACCGCCGTTTAAAGGCAAAGGTTTTTGCCCTGCAGATCCTTGCACGTTTCGACCCCGATCCAAAAGTGGATGAGCTTATTGCCGAAGCGCTGAAGGACTGGGATGTATCCATAAAGGGTTATGCCGTGGTGGCCTTAGGGGTTCACCGTTCCGGTAATTACAAGTCTTTTCTTGCCCCTTATGTAAAAGAAGCCCAACTGCGCGAAGTGATCATTGAAACTCTGGAGAAAAGCTCGGTGGCAGAAGACCTCGTGTTCGCCGAACAACTAAAACATCGCCGCTGATCGGCTCCTTACAAACCGATAAAAAAGCCGCTCCCGGAACAACAAGAGCGGCACTTTCTTTCGCAAAAGCCTATTAAGACTTTCGGAATACCCACTGCATCATATCTTTCCAACCTGCTTTCTTTCCATACATCAAAATGCCCGTACGGTAGATCTTTGCGCTAAGCCAGGTAGTAAACAAAAAGCCACCGATCATACTGATCACCGACAAAGCAAGTTCCCAGCCCGCTACGGTGCCCGGAAAACCAAAGGGTAATCGCGCCATCATGATAATGGGTGACGTAAAGGGAATAATACTGCACCATACGGCCAGCGAACCTGTAGGATCGCCGATAACCCGAGTCATGACGATGATGGAAAAAATGATGGGTATTGTGATGGGCAGCATCATGGATTGCGCATCCTGAGGATCTTCGTTTACGGCGCTGCCCACAGCCGCAAAAAGCGAAGCATAGAACAGGTATCCAAAGACAAAATAAAACAGAAAAGCGCCGATGAGCATGGGTATATTGATCTGCGTGGTAACATGCTTCATGATACCGGCTATCACCATAGCCTTTTCGGGAGATTGAGATTGTGCAATCTGGTGCGCTTCATGACCGGCCATGGCAGAACCGAAAAGCGTAGTGCCCAAAACAAACAGGGCGATCCATATCAAAAACTGGGTAAGTCCTACCGCACCAATACCAATGATCTTCCCCATCATCAACTGAAATGGCTTTACTGAGGAGACCATCACCTCGGCTACCCTGCTTACCTTTTCCTCCATAATACCTCGCATCACCATGGTGCCGTAGATGAACATAAGCATGTAGATAAGCAAGCCGGAAACATAGCCGATTGCGGAGGAAATACCGGCATTGGCTTCAGCATCATCATCTTCCCCAATAAGGCGCTGGCGAATCGAAATCTCATTATTGCGAATTGCTGCAAGCCTTGCGGTATCAATATTGGCGCGCACCATGCGTTCCTTCTCAAGGGCATCATTGAGGTCATCGTCAACCTGTGCCTGTGAAAAAATGCCCAATTGCTTCTCTGAAATATATTCCACACCCTGAGGATCATCTACATTGATCTGGGGGATGTGCAGTACACCATTGAAATCATCGACAGGCTTTTTGGCCACAATGGAGTCATAGACTGCAGCGGGCACCGTGGTGTATTTGATGTTTTCTGTGCTTTTTAGCTGGCTGACAAAAATCCCGCTTTCGTCATACACACCGATGCTAAGCTCTTCGCCGTTTTGTTGGGAGAAGTAGGTAGTGGCACCAATCAGGCCAATGAAGAACAGTGGCGTAAGGATGGTGGAGAGAATGAAAGTCTTATTGCGTATGCGTGTGGTGTATTCACGCCGTATAATGAGAAATATCTTGTTCATAAAATTGGTTTGGAATGCCTGAAGTGTAAAGTCTATTGTACCTGTTCAAACTGCCGCGATGCAGGTGTGGTTTCTACCAGACGGATGAAAATATCATTGAGCGAAGGCAGCAATTCATTAAACGAATGAACGCTTATGCCCTGATTGAGCAACAGTTGCAGTAGTTCGTTAGCACTGTGTCCGCCTTTGATCCTCACATGAAATTTTCCGTTCTTTTGCCCTACGAGGTCATACACATCAGTGTGCGATTGCAAAGGCCCGGTATCGCCAAGTTCGAGGCTGTACACGTTTTCCTTAAAATCCTGTTTTACCCCTTGCACGGTGCCGTCGAGCAGCTTTTTTCCTTTGTTCACCAATACGATATGGTCGCAAATCTCTTCTACCTGCTCCATACGGTGGGTCGAAAATATAATGGTGCTTCCCTCTTTCGCCAGCCGGAAAATCTCATCTTTTATCACATTGGCATTGACGGGGTCTAATCCGCTAAAAGGCTCATCGAGTATGATAAGCCGGGGTTCGTGCAAGACCGTGATGATGAACTGCAGCTTCTGATGCATACCCTTGCTCAGGTCCTCTACCTTCTTATTCCACCAGGTGTTCATCTCCAGTTTATTAAACCAGTACCGCACACGTTCTGTAGCCCTGGTGCGGCTCAGTCCTTTGAGCTGAGCAAAGTACAAAGCCTGCTCCCCCACCTTCATTTTCTTGTACAGCCCTTTTTCTTCGGGCATGTATCCAATCAGGGAAACATCTTTGGCGGCATCAAATTTTCGGCCCTCGAAAAGCACCTCGCCGCTGTCTTCAAAAAAGATACCGGTAATGATGCGAAGCAGCGTAGTCTTCCCTGCCCCATTGGGACCCAGCAATCCGAAAATGCTACCCTTCTCAATGGAAAAGCTGATGTCGTCAACCGCTTTCTGGGTGGCAAAATATTTTCGAATGTTTTTCAATTCCAGCAAATGCATATAGCGAATATTGTCCGTGCAAGTTAACAGTTAGCCGAGAAGAAACACAATACAGACCTTCCCACACGTTAGGACACGGAAACACAGACGATTATACCCATCACTTAAAAATAGATTAACAAGGTGCTGTTAACCGGCGACAAAAATCTTTCTATCTTCACGCGCAACTTGTGCACAATAGAATAATCTGACCCCGCAATGGATGTTCATTTCGTAAAGATCCGTCAACGAATTGTTATTGACCGAAACAAAGAAGATGTGTGGGACTATACCCAGAATTTTTCTAACAGGCCGGAGTGGGACCGCTCGGTGAAAGCGGTTGACATCGTTCAGAAAAATCCCACTCAGGTAAAACTGGTTTTCAAAAACGACAGTAATATCACGCTGGAGTACCAAATGGAAAACCGGCCCAATAAGGCGACGCTGACGATCCGAAAATCTGAGTCGCGCATCATTCAAACCGGTAGCGGAACGAGTTCTTTTGAAGAGCGGAGCGGCACCACACTCTGGACAGAAACGGTAACCTACGTTATGAAACGCAAACCCCTGATGGGTTTACTTCTTCCCTGGTACAATCTTCTGTTTACCATAAAACTGCGGTCAGCCATGCATAGAGCAAAATCCATTCTGGAACGTGGCGAAAACCGTCCGCAGGAGCAGGACGATTTATCAGCCGCATCAGCGACGGAATGGGTGACCGCCGAAGCAGGACAGGAAAGGGCTGCTGAAGACTAAAAAAGGCCGACTTAAAAAAGCCGGCCGCACATTATCCAATACTCAATTATTGTTTTACGATGGGCAATACCTGCCTGCTGTTGCCATCTTCTATGGAGATAAGGTAGATGCCACTGGCCCAGTCACCCGATGATATTTCTATAGCTTTATCCTGATAGCTTTGTTGCATGATCGTGGTGCCGGTCGCATTGGTCACCCGGATCATGCCGCTGCCCTGCTTTTCCAATTGCAGATGCAGGACGTTATTTACAGGATTGGGCCAGGCTTTGGCAACAATGTTTCTTGCATCTTCAATACCGAGGGTGCCCTCATCCAAGACCAGAGATGTACTGGGGCTGCACCGATCGCCATTGTCGCTGTTATTGCCGTTAACAGCATTTACCACGCCATAAAAGGTTATTTTTCCCGTACCCGCCGCAGGAGCGGTCCAGTCGAAGTTTACAGCCAGATTGGAGGATGCGCTGCCGGTGAGCATACTGCTCATCTCCACGATTTTACGACCATTAGTGAGGCTGCTCAACTGCATGTTAGAGCCAGTGAGCGTAAATACCCCTGCCTGTGCATTGGTGCTGGTGTAAGCTACCGCCTGAAATCCAAACTTGGTCAGCGTACCCGAGTTGGCGCCCTTGAGCGTTACCGTATACAGATGCCCGGGCACATAGGTGTTGTTCGTCACAGGCTGATTATTGGACTTGTCAATCAGCGAGAATACAGCCGTTGTAGAAGTGCTTGATCCCGAATGGCAACTGGAGCATGTGCCCAGCGAACCGGGCGATCCGGTATAGTTTGCATTAGGATTAACGCTGGCCGGCCCGTAGGCATAAGACGAAAAGACAAGGTAACCTAAAATGGCCACCGCAGAAAATGTAATGTGTTTCTTCCTCATAAAACTGTTTTGAATGGATATTGATGCCAAGCTATCAATAATAGGTAGTTCAACAAACTGATAATCAACCAGAACCGACATTAGGGAGAAGAAAGGCGACATTTTAGAGACAAACCGGAATAAAACAGCGACGGAATGTTTGATTTTGTTTCAGGCTAATAGCCAGCTTTTTATGCACCGGCAATCGTAACTGCCCCATTTTTACGTCTTGAATAGCTACATAAAGAACAGCGCGGAATGTTGTGAGGTCATAAATAGTTGATTTTGAAAATACTATGTAGCGAGTAGCGATCCATTGCTTGCACCTTTTTATGAGCAAACAGATAACTCAGCTTCAAAAGCCTACGCCCTGCTTTTGGACAAACAGGCACATTGCCGGAATGGCTTATGGTGAAATTAATGAACCACGCTGTCGAAAAGGTTTCTTTAAGCGGAAAAAAAGTTCGGGTGGAACGGTTACCGACGAAGGTGTTACCGGAAGGAACAATCTGGTAGAAAGCAAAAAAGTTGCAGCGGCGGCTACAACTTTTTTGCTTTTTATCCTGCTTAAAAGCTATTCTACAATGATGCCGGTTGCATCTATACGCAACTCAGATTTCGGCTCGGTAACGGCGGCGATCTGGTCGGCAGAAGCACCCTCATCTTCCAGGTAGTGGCGTTGTTCATCCACCGAAATCACTTTGCTCACGCCGGTACCTTTCACCCATACCTTATGACCCGCAAGATCTTTGGGAATAACGAAGGAGTGGTCTTTGAACTTGACAAATACATCCTCACCTCCAGCGTTTTTCAATTTCATCCAGCAGCCTTCAGCCTGACATACCTGCGCGATTTCACCCATTACCACCACATCTTCCAGTGTTTCCTTTCCCTGCATAGCGGATAGAAAACCTTTCACATCCATAGCTTTCTGCGCGGAGAAAGTCTTACCATAAGGTTTGCCCTTCTTTTGAGCGTGAGCGGGCACATGAGCGACGAAAAGTGCCAGGGCTATAACCGCCATTCGGATTATAATCTTCATATAAAACTGTTTTTAGTACACTTAAAAATAAGCAGCCTTGGCCAAATATTCCCGCACATATTCTGCTACACCCTCTTCAAGAGAATAAAATTTGTTGGGATATCCGGCCGTGCGGATTTTTTGCATATCGGCCTCGGTGTAGTATTGGTATTTGTCACGAATATCTTCGGGGGTATCAACATATCGGATATCCGGTTCCAGACTCAGTGCAGAAAAAATCGCTTTTACCAGATCGTTAAATGATCTTGCCACTCCGGAACCTACATTGTATATACCGCTTTCGGGCTCTTGTTGCATCAACCAAACGCACATCTGCACCACATCGTGCACATACACAAAATCGCGCATCTGCTCTCCATCCTTATAATCAGGACGATGCGACCGAAACAGCTTGACAAATCCCTGATCCTTGATCTGATTATATGCGTGAAATATCACAGAGGCCATCCGGTCTTTATGATATTCGTTGGGACCATAAACATTAAAGAATTTTACGGCAGCCCAAAATGGCGGAGGTGATTTTTGTTCCAACGCCCAGATGTCAAAGTTGTTTTTCGACCGGCCGTATGGATTTAAAGGCTGTAAGTTGTGTACAAGATCATGGCGATCTTCGTAACCCAGTTCGCCGGCCCCATACGTGGCGGCAGACGAAGCATAGACCAGAGGAATATTTTCTGCCCCACAGTATTCCCATATCTTCTTCGAGTAGTCCAGGTTCCACTTTTTGTGCACTTCATAATCCATCTCTGTAGTGTCCGTTCTTGCGCCAAGATGAAACATGTGCTGAACCAACCCCGGATGAGATTTTACCCAGTCAAAGAACTGCTCTCTATGAATTTTATGCAGCGCCTTTTTACCCTTAAGATTTTTAGTCTTCCGCTCGTTGGAAAAATCGTCGATGAGTATGAGACGTTCGAAGCCCAGCCGGTTGAGATAACCCACCAGATAGCTGCCGATAAATCCCGCGGCACCGGTAATGGCTATTACATCGTTTGCTTCCATGTTTTCTTTAATTCCGGCCTATGTTAGTGGCCCTCTGTATGCGCACTGTCTGCTGCGGGAGCAGACATATCGTTGGTAGTGTGACCCGCAGGCGTAGATTCGTTCATCTCATGTCCGTGATAGGTTTCGTGTTCTGTGCCGTGACCGGCGCCATGACCCTCAGCTTCGGGATGTCCCATAACATTGACAAAGTTCACCGCAGCAATGAACAAGGCTACAAGAACCAATACGAACCAGACTGCTGCCGTGGAAGAAGTTTTCGTTTTATCGTCGGCGTGATGATGTGTTTCGTGCGACATGAATTGATTTGTTTAAAAATAGTTGCGCAAAAGTAATTTTTTAGCCTGCAAGTCGCAAGACCTTTACGGTACGGCCGGACAAATAAAAACTATCGGGCCGGTGCCGGGGGTTCCATTACTGTACCACAGTGTTTGCAGGTGCGCTTATCTTCATCTTTGTAGAAACGCTCCATTACGGGCGGCAACTGCTGCACGATATCTGTCAGCTCAAAATACTCTTCATATAGCTTCTCTCCACAGTTTTCGCAATACCACAAAAAACCGTCAATCTCCTTTCCTTCGCGAACTTTTTCAATAACAAGGCCCACTGTGTTTGGCCCACGCTGCGGTGAGTGCGGTGTCTTGGCAGGCAGCAGGAAAATTTCGCCCTGACGAATCGGTATCTCTACTATTTTTCCGTCTTCGGGAATTTTGACACTCACATCGCCTTCCAACTGATAAAAAAGTTCTTCGCTCTCGTTATAGTGAAAATCCTTTCGGCTGTTGGGACCGCCGACTACCATTACGATGAAGTCATCGGTGTTCTTATAAATGGTTTGATTGCCCACCGGTGGTTTCAGCAGATGCCGGTTTTCTTCAATCCATTGGTGCAAATTGAACGGACGTGTTACTGCCATAATCGGTTTATTTTGTGTTGAAGATAATTAAAGTGGCTGAAGTACTTTCATTTTCACCGTCTCAATACGGGTTTCACTGACGAGCAATATTTCAAATTCGTAGCGCTCTATAATGATCCTTTCTCTGATCTTTGGTATAGCCTCGTGACGTGAAATGATGTAGCCCGAAAGCGTTTCAGATTCATCGGTCGGCAGATCAAAGTCATATTTCTCATTCAGATAATCCAGCTCGAGGCGGCCGGAAAAAATGAACTCATTTTCAGCGATTTGCTTTTCCACATACTCTTCAACATCATACTCATCTCTTATATCGCCAAAAATTTCTTCCAGCACATCTTCCATGGTAACGATACCCGCCGTACCGCCAAACTCGTCAATAACCCAGGCCACGCTTTTACGGTCTTTTGTAAACCGGTTCATCAGGTCAACTGCACTCATGGCCTCGGGCACTGGCGTAATGGTATGGAGTATTTCCTTTACCATAGTGGGCCTGCGATTGAGATCGAGATGGTGCAGGTAGCCTACAATATGATCTATATTTCCTTCATAAACTATAATCTTGGAAAGCTGAGTCTCTATGAATTTCTTTTTCACTTCCGCTATGCTCGTCGCCAGTTCTACACCGACCACTTCGTTTCGCGGAATCATGCATTTGCGCACTTTTACATTAACAAGGTAAAGGGCATTCTCAAAAAGCTCGGTGTTGACTTCATTCGATTCTGCCTCGTGGCCATGCAAACTCTGTTTCACAAAGTGTTCGAGATCCACACGGTTAAAAACCGCCTGATTTTCTTTGATCCGCACATTGAACAGATACTTCAGGATAAACTCGGATATCGAAACGAAAACCTTCGCTACCGGATAAAGCAGATTGTACATCAACCACATCGGTAACGCAAAAAAAGAAAGTACCGCTTCTGCCTTAGAACGAAAAATAGCCTTGGGCAGAAATTCGGCAAACAGTAGGATAACTACGGTGGCAATAAACGTATCCACCACCAGATGAACATACTCTGAATTGAGTGGTGCGGGCAGCCCCGACAGCACAGGGTCTGTGAGACGGGTCATCAGCAATCCATAAATAACGAGGACCACATTGACCCCTACCAGACTGGTACCGATAAACTCGGCAGGGTTGTCCATGAAACGCCCGAGAATACGACCGGAAAATGTGCCCTGCTTCTTCTTAAGTTCTATGTTGATTTTATTGGCCGAGATAAACGCAATCTCTGTACCGGCAAAAAAACCAATGAGTAAGATACAGGCAAGAATATACCACAGCAGGTGCGACTCCATAGCGAACCAAAGATAGTTAAAACGACTACTAAAAACGGGCGGCTTAGGCCCTACCCACATGAAAAAATCCAGGTTCCTCTGTCCGACAGTGCCCTGGATTTTCCTTGATATTTGGTTTCAAATATCTTTCAATGTCAATACTGCAAGAATAATGCCATGATGCTCAATGTCCATTGGCTACAGATCCGGTAATTCCTCGACTTGTTCGTCGCGGTTCATGTTCCATTCCAAAATAAAATTGTTGCGGCCCGTGCCAATAAGTATGGAGAAAAACTTTTGTTGAATAAGCTCCAGCATCGCCAAAAAAGTAAAGATGGCATGAATGCGGTTCTGACACTGAGAAAAAACCGTTTCGAAAGCCGCCCGCGATTGATGCTTCATATAATTAAGCAGATAGTCGCGCTGGCCTTCCTGACTATAGTTATACTTCACCACCACATGTTGTGGTTTATTATTCCGATCCTGAAATTTCTTCATCACCTTCTCAAAAGCCTGCATCAGTTTAAACATCGTTACCGTTTGTATTTCGGTACCTTCGGAATATTCCTCGCCAAGTGCATCGAGTTCCTTACGGATGTTTCCCCTTTTTTGCTGCAGCAGCCGCTCTGCCTCCATCACCTTCATTTCTTCGGCCGCTTCCTTAAAGCGTTTGTACTCGAGTATTTTATCAACAAGTTCCTGCCTCGGATCTATCTCATTACCCGCGGCGTCGAGTTCTTTGCGGGGCAGCAGCATCTTTGCTTTGATGCGCATGAGTGTAGAAATAAATAAGATGAACTCGCTGGCCAACTCTATATTGAGCGACTCCAGGTGGTGAATATAGTCGAGAAAATCTTTCGTGAGCTGATGAATGGGAATATTGTAGATATCCAGTTCGTCGCGCTCAATGAAGAAGAGCAGCAGGTCGAAGGGTCCTTCAAACTGTGGTAATTTAATCTGATAACTCGTTGACATTTCCTCCTAAGCTACGGCTTTTTGTATTGTTCTTAACCTGCGCCTAAAAACGGTATTGCAATCCTACTGACAGTACTTCCTTCACCTGCCACCAGCCAAAGGCTTCGCCGGGTTCGTCTTTCCTGATTACCTCTCCGGTGGTAGCATCGGTATAAGTATCCTGATACGGAATATCGTTGTCATAAATAAAGGTAGCGGCGATGGTCAGACTCAGAAACTTAGATAATTTGTAGGAAAAAAAGTTGTCCCACAGAATGTCGATATTTCCCGGATTGTCTTTTTTCACAACATTGCCAAGAGAATCGGTTTTGTCTTTGGCCAGGTAGTTTGCATAGAGATCGAGACGCGTCTTGAAGAGCACCTTCTTACTTAGATCGGTTTGATACCTTCCGGTAAAGTATGCACCCAGTTCGAAGCGTGAAGTCTTGTTGTACTCGATACCAAACATTCCCTCCGGCTTCATAGAAGTATAATACCGATCGGCGACGGTCAACCGTGCAGCAACTGGAGAAAAGAAAAGCGTAAGGCTATTTCCACGACGATAGTCGAGGCCAAGGGCAGCCGTGAAATAGCCCGGCGACAAAAAACTGGAAGTGGAAAAGCTGTCCCAGTTGGGCACATTATAATCGTAACCCTTTGTAAACTGGCTCTTAAAATTGAATAAACCGGAAAAGTACAAGGTCCTACTCTTATCGATCTGTACCCCGTATTTGGAGGTAAAGTCTATCCGATCGTCTATTTTTCTCGGGGTAAAAGCATTGGAGTAACCATAAAATAAGCCGTAGGTCATATCGAGGTTGTTCGTCCATATGTGGTGGTGATAGATTCGGTTCAAAAAACCACTGAACTGTCCGTTGACCGTCAAAGAGGCTACCTCACCGCCTGCCGCCCAGTTGTGCAGCAACCCCTGATTGATACCGATGTTCAGTACCCCACCCTTTATCCAGGCCACAGTATCCTTGTTTTCTATGGCCAGAGATTTCTTTACGTCTTCCGTTTTGTTCAGTTGTGCTAACGCAGGTATACTCATCGCCACGGCAGCCATACTCAGTAGAACTTTTTTCATAAAGATGATTTATTGTGATTGTAATCGGATGTTTTATTTTGGCTTATACCGGGAAGCCTGCAAAATGCGCTGCGCATTGCCCTCAGCAAAAAGTTGCTCCATAGAAGTATTGTGCTGTTGGGCCATATAGGCGCGGATGATCTGGTAACCCAGCCAGGTCCCGATGTTTCCGGGGCTTTCCGGCGGCATGCCTGTAGCGGTTGGTCCGTCGAATACATACCGGTACACCTGATTGGGACGCTTATCGTACAGCAGTTGTTTGGCAACAAAGAAGTTATAAACCTCTGCCTCGTTTGCGCGGCACCAGTCGAGCTGTGCTTCCGTAAAACCCAGACGGACAGATTCGGGTGTCTCTGGCAGTATTTTACTCAGGAAATACTGTTCCTTGCCTCGTTGAATCATCAGATCAAGCAGATCGCGATCTTCGGTAACAAAAGGATGCATATTGCGGTAGATAGCCTGAAAGGCATTGGGCGCTATATACGCTGGTTCACATTTCCGAATGGCATACTCGGGTATTTGCACAGCACGATAAAACGGGTATTGCTGACCCAGATACATATCGAGACCAATGCCGAGGATATTGGTATCGAGTGTCACAACCGACCATTGAGCCAGCCCCGAGATGAAATAAATAACCCTGGGGACGGCGACGTTCGGAAAGTAGTGTTTTAGATATTGAAACCCCTGCGTGAGATCCTTGTTGGCCGCGCGTGTATCCGGAAAATGTTGTTGTACCGTATCGAATAGTCCGCGAATGTCTTTATTGCTGAGAAAGGGCTTAAGATGCAACGCAATACCTTCCGACGCCTCATGATAGTCGCCGTGCAAACCAAAGCCCATTAACGTATCCAGATAAAAGTCCAGAAAATCAGGGTAAGATTCGCGCAGCCGCGACAAGCCGTCAGCGACATGACTGGTGTCTATGGCTGCTAAATCCTTATCGAGTCGGCGTGTCTGCAATTGTATCGAAATATTGCTTACGTCGGGCCGATCGTCATGGCCACAGCCCATCCACAGCATGGGCAGCAGGCCGATGATCAGAAAAAAGCAACAACGGGAAATGAAGGATAAATATCGCACAAGCATGTCGTCTAACCCTAATTTTGTCGGGCAAAAATAAGTGGCCGCAACAACTATGGCTCAATAATTGTTAAAAAACGTTTTTATAACAGCGTTCTTATGAAGAAATTGATTTTTGCTACAGCACTCTTTTGTACGCATGCTTTTGCCTTTGGTCAGGACTATGACCTCAACGAAGATCACAACCGGAAGATAGACATTGGCCGCGTTCGTTTTGGCGGCTACGCTGCCCCCAGCATTTCCTGGATGAAGCCCACGGCCAGCAAAAGCAGCGATGGGCTTTACAAAGTAACCTCCGGCGGCAGTCAGGTGGGCTTTGCATGGGGGTTAATGATTGACTATTTTTTTGCGCGCAACTACGCTATTGCCACAGGTTTCCAGCTCAATAGTTCGGGCGGCGAGATCCGAAGCAAAAGAGTAGATCAGACTACAACATTTGGAAACACGGTGTTCGACGCCAATTTTAAATACCGGCTACAGTATCTTGAAGTTCCCTTTCAATTGAAACTGCGCAGCGAGCGGATTTCCAGCGCAGGAGGCATTCGGGCTTTCGGACAGGTAGGGCTCACCGGCGGTGTCAATATCAACAAGAAGGTGACTTATAAAGTTGATTACACCAATAGCTCCGGGAGCATGAGCACCCTGACCGGCGACAAAGAAAAACTTGCCGGTTCTTTTACCATAGCCCCCTTTTTGCTTCAGCTCAATGTAGGCGCAGGCATCGAAAAACCTGTATCGCAGCGCATGGCGCTATACTGCGGTCTGTTCTTCAACAATTCATTTCTGCCAGACGTAACCGACCCCGGAAAGTATGACCTGGGATATACCGGTAGTTTTAGTGACGGCAATATCCGCCTTAACAGCTTTGCTTTTCGTTTCGGAATATTCTTTTAGTTTTGCCCCCGTCATTTAACCAAAATAAGGACAGCCCGTGCATTCATTTGTGCGGGCTTTTTAGCCATCATCCACTTCCATTTGCGTACCGGCAGCCGGCTTTGTACCTTGCACACCGCTTATAGGGCCACACCCCAAATGTGGCGATCTGTGAAGCCTGGCACTGTATTGTTTCAGGCTCAGTCACCCCGACAAAAGAACAGGAAATGAACATCTTCTTAGCACAGCAGAATTATCATATCGGAAATTTCGAATCTAATACGCGAAAAATAATTGACGCCATACGGGAAGCCAGAGCCCGGGGCGGTGACTTGATCGTGTTTTCGGAGCTCGCAGTCTGTGGTTATCCTCCAAGAGATTTTCTGGAATTCGATGATTTCATAGAGCAGAGTTTGTTAGCCATTGATAAGATCCGGGAGGAGGCAGATAGTATTGGCGTTATTATTGGTGCACCCTCGCGCAACCCGCAGATAGAAGGGAAAGACCTTTTTAACTCTGCCTACCTGCTTTATGAAAAAAAGATTGCAGGCATTGCTCACAAAACACTGCTTCCCACCTACGACATCTTCGATGAATATCGGTATTTCGAACCTGCCTACGAATGGAATGTCATACCCTTTAAGGGGCTTCGCCTGGCCATTACCATTTGCGAAGACATCTGGAATATCGAGGACAATCCGCTATACCGAATTTGCCCGATGGATCAGCTCATGCCTGGCGCACCAGACCTCATGATCAACATCAGTGCTTCTCCCTTCGACTATGGGCATGCAGAAGGACGCATCAGCACCATCAAGAGAAACGTAGCGCACTATAAACTACCCATGATCTATTGCAATACCGTGGGCTCGCAGACCGAGATCGTGTTCGACGGGGGATCGGTGGTCATGGATGAACAGCAGCAGACAATTGCAGCGCTACCATTTTTTGAAGAGGCCCTGCAAAACGTGCACTGGAGCCGCGAGAAAGGTTTTGAAGAAGCCGTGATCAAATCGGCTGGTGACGTGCCTGATTACCAGCAGATTCCCGAAAGTTTTTCTGCAGAACAGGGAATTGATGAAATACATAAGGCTCTTGTACTCGGCATTCGCGATTATTTCGGAAAGATGGGCTTCAGCAAGGCTATTGTGGCATCATCGGGCGGCATTGACAGTGCGCTGGTACTGGCACTGGCCTGCGAGGCCTTGCAGCCGGAAAATGTGCAGGCGTTGCTGATGCCTTCACAGTTCTCCAGTGGCCATTCGGTAGAGGATGCGGTAAAACTCTCCGAAAACCTTGGAAATCCTTACCAGATTTTGCCCATCAATGCAGTGTTCGATGCTTTTTCTCATACCCTCCAACCGGTTTTTGGCGATCTTCCGTTTTCGGTAGCCGAAGAAAATCTGCAGTCGAGGATCCGGGGCACTTTGGTGATGGCATTGTCTAATAAATTTGGATCTATTTTGCTCAATACTTCTAATAAAAGCGAACTCGCCACGGGCTATGGTACCTTATATGGCGATATGGCCGGCGGACTCGGTGTGCTTGGCGACTGTTATAAAATGCAGGTATATGCATTGTCACATTACATCAATCGCCACCAAACCATCATACCGGAAAACATCCTGGTCAAAGCGCCCAGCGCAGAGTTGAGGCCGGGCCAGAAGGACAGTGACAGCCTTCCCGACTATAGCGTGCTCGATCCGATCCTCTATCAGTATATTGAGCGCAGACAAGGTCCGAAAGAAATTATTGCCCGAGGCTTTGATGCCGCCTTGGTAAGCCGGATTTTGAAACTTGTCAACACCAATGAGTATAAACGCAATCAGTTTTGCCCCATCATTCGCGTTTCGCCCAAGGCATTCGGGGTAGGCCGTCGTGTACCTATTGTCGGCAAATATCTTAGCTAAAGAAATATTGTCCTGTGGGTATTGCTTTGTTTTCGGGTAAGCATTAGCTTTGTTTTATCATATTTTTAATTCATAAAAAAATCCCGCAATGAAAAAAGCAGCAGTTGCCTTCGCGCTCTTTGGGTTGATCTCCGGAGCGAGTCTTTCATTCCAATCTTGCAACAAGATCAAAGACGAAATAGCCAAACAAATTGATCCGTTCAATTTCAGCAGTCAAAGCGTTACCTACACGGTGCCCATACTTACCAATACAAGTGAGCAAAGCGCTTCTGAAACAGTGAATATCAACATCAATGAACTGGTGAAAGAAAACGCAGGGATAGACATCAGCATTGATAATGTAACCGGCATCAAAGTGAAGAGCATTACGATGAATATTGAAAACGCCGACACTGAAAATAACTGGACCAACTTCGACTTCGTAAAAGCCACGGTACAGACCGCTACCGGTTCCAGCCATGGCAAGTCTCCTATTTCCTGGACCAAGAACATTCCCGACGACGCGGCACAGGCGTTTATGCCGCAGGTACTTCAGCCGGCAGATGGTATCAATCTGAAAGACTACTTTGTAGGCGACGGCGAAAATGTAACCTACACGATCAACGTAAAGGCAAGAAGAGCAACCACCAAAGCGTTAACCGTTAATGCCGTGGTGGAGTATGAAATTTCCTTCAATTAACACTGTTCTGCACTAAACGAAAAGGCCACCTTCACGGTGGTTTTTTTATGTAGTTGCGGATCGGTGTAGTATCTAACTGCTGCGCGACAAAAGATTTGTGTGGGGGTTGGAATGTATTTTATAAGTTGAAACGGAATATCATTGAATGGAACTGTCTGAAGACGAACGCAAAGTTGTAGAACGAGCGCTGGAGGTGTGGACGGAAGAAGGGCTACTGACGCGCGAAAAGTCCGGAGAATTACGGTCTTCGATCCTTGTGAAACGACCCGCCGGACAGGTGGCGCATTACTTTTTCCTCATTGCACTTTCCTGTAGCCTGCTGGCCTTCGGTGCCATCTTTATTGATGAACGCCTGCTGGAAAAGATCCGGCAACATTTTGCTTTGAGCCATCTTTTTATCGCCGCGCTTATGGCATCGCTGGCCGTTGTTTGGTTTTACTATATCGGGAAAAGGGCGAAACAAAGCCGTAGCGCTGCATTTGAGATTTATCTGGTGTTGGGAGCGCTTGCGTCCATCACTGCGCTGGTCTATCTCTGCAAGGAAATCGGTTTTGGAAAGTCTTACAGTCTTTTTTGCTTGTTGTGTACGCTTTTACTCCTGGCACTGAGCATCCGTTACCGGTCCAGGACCTTATGGCTCGGAACAATTCTTTCGCTAATGGCTTTATATGGCAGTGTAACCTATGCTTATAGCGAGCATCATCTGTTCCTCGGTATGAATTACCCTGTGCGATTTACGGTGTTCGGGGCCATACTGCTGGCGGCTTCGCGTGCGCAAACCAAGGTTGGCAAATTGGCCTTTACGCAGCCCATCACATATGTAGCAGCATTACTTATTTTGTTCACGGGGCTTTGGGGTGTATCTGTCTTTGGAAACTACCATGACCTCAATGCCTGGATGGCTGTGCGGCAAACGCATGTCATGATTTATGGATTCCTGTTTGGGGCGGCTTGCTTGCTGAGTTTATATCTCGGCATTCGTTATCACGACGACACCGCCCGTGATTTTGGTATTCTGTTCCTGCTGATTAATTTTTACAGCCGTTATTTTGAATATTTCTGGAATACCCTGCACAAAGGCCTTTTCTTTTTGTTGCTTGCTATCTCATTTTGGCTGTTGGGCAAGTATCTAGAACGCAGAAAAAAGAAAGGTCAGAACCCACCATGAATCATTTTCAGCAGACCACCGCTTATTATAAATCAAGGAATCGGTGCCGGTAGGCAGCATCTGGAACCGTGCATTGGTCGGCAGTGCCAAACCATCGGAAGCGCCTCCGTGAAACAAAGTTGTATAAAGCATCCCTGATCAAACGCGGACACAGAAAACCAATGCTGCACAACCGCCAGATACCTCCTAATTCTATCATGGCTCTGAGCACGGCCGACGACTTGCTGTAATACTGGCCCTTTTTGAAAAACAGCACGGTTTCATGAGCTTCTTTTTCTGCCATCAATACATGTTGCTGTCCCATTTCAGATTGCAGGGAGGCAAAACGCAAACGGTCGTGCCGGTCGTGATGCAGGAGAAAACGTACGGAACGGTGGCACAAAGCACATCCACCATCGTAAAAAAGGACAGGGTGTAATAACGCCATCAGGGCATTGGCAAATTGTTGGGAATCGTATTGTCGGCCGGTGCCTTGGGTCCGTTGATGCGAACTGCTATGATGGAATCTGCCTTGGCTTTCACTTCTATAGCCCGACGCCGGTCCATATCTTCAGACGCCTGACGAACGATTTCCTCCATTCGCGTACCCACAATAGAATCAACCATAGCATCCCTTTGGCTCTCATTAATGGTCTGTCGCCGTGGCTGGCAGGAAGAAAATACCCATAGTACGAATGCAACCGAAATTAATCTCATCAGAACTACTTTCCTGCAAATGTATCAATATGCGCGACTAATTGAAGTGCTCAAAGCGTGGCACTACCGGGTACAAAGCACAGTGCACGCTCTTTCAGAAAGATACCTATGGGCTTCTTGTACGATGATCCGAATATTTAACGTATCTTTTGGAGACAAGCGGGTTACCCTGGCACATCTGATGCCATAAATATTCGTCAACGTTTACTCATGCGCATTTTTCTTTGGTTTGTGATGCTGTTGCTCTTAGGCCCCCTGTGTAAGGTGCGTGCGCAGGCACATGCTGCAAACGATACCATACTGCTGGGAGGCATCGTGGTGAACGGAGATACGCTTGCTATGGTTTACCTCGATGATGTGGACATTCTCGACAGGCTGCCCCGCAAATGGGCACGAAAACAAGCCGCCTACAACAAGCTTCGCTACAATGTGTACAAGACCTATCCTTATGCCGTTATCGCAGCCGGTGTGCTGAAAGATGTTTATAAAAATCTTGAGTATATACCCGAGGGAAAGGCGCGTAAAAAGTACATGAAGGAAGTGGAACGGGACCTTAAGGCAAAGTTTAAGGGCGAACTGGAAAACCTGACCATCAGTCAGGGACAGGTGCTGGTAAAGCTAATCAACCGGCAGACCGGAAGAAACTGCTACAGCATTATTAAAGAAGTGAAAGGAGGCTTCAACGCGGTAATCTACCAATCGGTAGCCCTGCTCTTCAATAACAACCTGAAACGGGCATACGATCCTACGGGCGATGACCGCGATATTGAATCCATTGTTCAGGAATTAGAAGCGGCCAACTACTATCGATATCAGCAATACCAACAGCAAAGCCGTAGAAACTAAAAGCTCTATTTTTGCAACCTCATGCAAAAACTTCACATTCTCGCTATAGCTGTGCACCCCGATGACATTGAACTTGGATGTGCCGGCACCCTGATCCGACACAGTAGAAAAGGACAGCCTGTAGGCATCATAGACCTCACCCTCGGCGAACTGGGCACCCGGGGCACTCCGGAACTGCGGTATGAAGAATCGCAGAAAGCAGCTAAGGTGATGGGAGTATGCGTAAGAGAAAATGCCCGGATGGCGGACGGATTTTTCAGAAATGATGAAGAACATCAACGTAGGCTGATCACCTATATCCGAAAATATCGCCCCGAAATTGTACTTGCCAATGCACTCTCGGACAGGCACCCGGATCATGGTCGTGCGGGCAGGCTGATAGCCGACGCGTGTTTTCTTTCCGGACTAAGAAAAATTGAAACCGAACTTGAGGGTAAGAGTCAGGACGCCTGGCGACCCAAAAGAGTATTTCACATGCAGCAGGATCGTCTGGCCGAGCCAACCTTTATCGTGGACATTTCCGATTGCATGAATGAAAAAATGGAAGCCATCCGGTGCTATAAAAGCCAGTTTCATAACGCTGACTCTCAGGAGCCAATCACCTACATTGCAACAGAAGGATTTCTGGAACAGGTGAAATCGCGGGATGCGCTGATGGGCAAGAGAATCGGCACGGAGTACGCGGAAAGCTTCATCTGCGAAAACATTCCGGGTATTCATGATCTCGACGCACTGCTCTACCCTGCATTACCCTGATAGCCGCAAGCTATTGTGACTCCACGAGGTGATAGTCCAGCAAAGAGTCCCGATATACCTTCTTCACCAAACCACCGGCAACGTTCACATTGATATCCTGTTTGATGATACCGATGCCCTGTACGAACCACATATCAAGTGTACCTGCTTTTACATAATCGCTGCCACCGGTAGACAACTTGCCAAACAGGTCGTTATGCACCTGAAAAACATGGTGAAAGCTGTGATTGTTGATTTGCATTATACCTCCGGTGTCAGTGATCCGGCTTTCGACCTTAATATCGAAATTGAGGAAACCATAAGAATAATTGTCAGTGTTCGTCCAGGTTTCGTTGATGCCCACGCTGTCTTTGAAAAAAATAACGGTCACAAACTGTGTGTAGTTTCCATCAATATCCTGCAATGTAATGTAGCGGTTGGTGTTCTTACCAAAAAACTCGGGATAGATAAGCCTGTCGGCAGAAGTGGTATCATACTTCTCGTAGTAACTAAAGAAAAAGCCCTTCACTACAGAATCACGCCCGGTAGCTTTACGAATGGTCACCGTGCTGTCCGAACCTCCATACATCCACCAACTCCCCGTCTCGTTGGTCATCAGATCGTATTTGCGCTGATCTTTAGGATCCAGGTTCTGGTTCTCGCCCGTATCCTCTTTCTTACAGCTTATCACACCTATGGAACAAAGTATGAAAGCGAACAATACTTTTTTCATAAAATATTACCGAAGGCTTAAAGATACATATTTAGGATACTCCGTTAGCTCGTCTGCATTTTATAATTTTCCGCTTGTGAACATTAGCGTCAGGGTACTCCTTTTACTTTTCATGTTTTCAACAGCCGGCTGTCGTAAAGACCTGCTGCGCTTTCGTATCGCAGAACGCATAGATACACACACTACCACTGACCGACTCAATAAAATCATGATGGTCAACGACACCCTTGGCTTTTGCGTTGGTGGCCTTCGTTTTGACCACAGCACTATTCTTAAAACTGAAGACGGGGGACATACCTGGGACTATCGCAATATTTCTTCGGCACCCAAGGCGCTTTATGGCCTTGCTTCCTTCAATAATACAGTGTATGCAACCGGTTTCGATGGCAAGCTGTTGTGGTCTGCCGATCAGGGCGCCCATTGGCAGATGCGGCAACTCTGGTACCTCCCCTACAAAGATCTTGCAGTGACGGGTCCGGGCAGCGGGCTCCTCATCGGGGGAATCAACTTCTATGAAGGCTACCAGACCTTTTTTGATACCAATGGCTATTTCAGCGCCATAGACTCGCAGGGATATGAGTTTAATGACCTTGAAATGGTGGATGCACACAAGGGTTACCTAGCCGGATATGGACTGATCCTGAGCACGGAAGACGGAGGTAAAACCTGGAAAACGCTTCCGATAGAGGACGATAACTTCATGTCAGTGAAGGCCTATGGTTCTGAAAGTTTATGGACGTGTGGATTTAATGGCAGTATTTTTTGTAGCCATGATGCGGGCCAAAGCTGGACAAGAAAAAGAAATGGCAACGACTTTACGAAGCCTCGTTATCACCTGCTCGACATCGTATTTACCGACGCGCTACATGGCTATTGTGTGGGGGAAAACGGCCTGCTTATCTACACAGACGATGGCGGTGAACACTGGATGGAGTTCGAAAAATTTACTGCAAGCACCTTGCGATCCATAGTTATGACGGCGGATGGTGCATTGCTGGTGTGTGGAGATGAGGGAACACTTTTCAGGCTGTCGCCCAAAACCTTCTGACGGAAAGACTGCAGTTCATTATTTTTGCCAGCCCGCAAATACGCGGGGCTCAATTTATTTATTTCTTCTACAACCAAAATGGTACACAGCACACTGAGCGAACAGGAAATTGTTCGGCGCGAAAAATTAAAGGAGTTAGCTTCACTGGGCATCAACCCCTACCCTGCTCCGCTTTTTGAGGTGACGCATACAGCGGCCTTTATCAAAGAAAATTTTTCAGAAGAACAAAAAGACAAGTTTCTTGAAGTATCGCTGGCGGGCCGGGTGATGAGCGTGCGGGATATGGGTAAGGCAAATTTTGCCGTTCTGCAAGACACATCGGGCCGCATACAGTTATACCTCAAGCGCGATGATATCTGCGAAGGTGACGATAAAACACTATACAATACCGTTTGGAAAAAGCTGGTAGATATAGGCGATATCATCGGAGTAAAAGGCTTTGTTTTCATCACCAAGACGGGCGAGACTTCGCTGCATGTGCAACAGTTTGTGCTGCTCTCAAAGGCATTGCGGCCGCTACCCATCGTAAAGGAAAAAGATGGAGAAGTGTTCGACGCCGTAAGCGATCCGGAGTTTAAGTACCGCCAGCGCTATGCCGATCTTATTGTCAACCCCGGTGTCCGCGATACCTTCATCAGGATCACAAAGATGAAAAACGCTATTCGCAGTTTTCTTAACGAGCGGGGCGCCCTGGAAGTGGACACGCCGGTGCTGCAAAGCATACCCGGCGGTGCCATTGCACGGCCCTTCATTACTCATCACAATGCTCTTGATATGCCCTTGTACCTGCGCATAGCCAATGAGCTTTATCTGAAACGTCTCATCGTAGGCGGGTTTGACTGGGTGTATGAGTTTAGCCGCAACTTTCGCAATGAAGGAATGGACCGCACACACAACCCTGAGTTTACCATCCTCGAATTTTATACCGCCTACAAAGACTACCTATGGATGATGGAGATCACAGAGCAGATGCTAGAGCAAACGGCCATTGCAACCAACGGAACCACCGAGGTCATGGCAGATGGTAAGGCTATCAGCTTTAAGGCTCCTTTTAAACGCGTCAGCATTTTCGACGCCATTAAAGAGCATACGGGCGTGGATATAACCGGCATGGACGAGGCCGCACTACGCGAAGTATGCCGCACACTGAAGATAACTGTTGACAACACGATGGGTAAAGGAAAACTAATTGATGAGATCTTCAGCGAGAAATGTGAAGGCCAGTATATACAACCCACCTTTATCATTGATTATCCAATAGAAATGAGCCCGCTCACCAAAAAACACCGCAGCAAAGCCGGTCTGGTGGAGCGCTTTGAACTGATGATCAATGGAAAAGAAATTGCTAATGCCTATAGCGAACTTAACGATCCCATTGATCAGCGTGAGCGATTTGAAGAACAGGTGCGCCTGATGGAGCGTGGAGACGAAGAAGCCATGTATATAGACTACGATTTTCTGCGTTCGCTGGAATATGGTATGCCACCAACGGCGGGCATCGGCATTGGTATTGAACGTCTGGCAATGTTGCTCACCGGACAACATTCCATACAGGATGTGCTACTCTTTCCGCAAATGAGGCCCGAGCGCACAGAAGGCTAAGTTTATTTTCTGATTATAAAACATGACCGGTGCAACTTACCCTGGAAATCGAAGGGTGTGGTGGCGCCGGTGATGTCTTTCACCACGGTAGCGGGGAGAGCCTCTCGGTCCATTTCGAAATTTCTAAGGTTGTTGCTGAAGAAAATGACGCCTTCGTCGGTGCAGGCTTTCAGTAGTTTTTTCAAAAGTACCACATGATCGCGCTGCACATCGAAATGCTCGGTCATGCGCTTGCTGTTGGAGAAAGTTGGCGGATCGCAAATGATAAGATCAAAAGTGTGAGCAGGTAAATCTTGTATGATCTCCATTACATCGGCTTGTACAAATTCATGCACTTCTGGCTTATACAGTTTATTGTACTGCATATTACGCTTAGCCCAGTTGATATAGGTCTTGGAAAGATCAACAGAAGTGACAGATCGTGCGCCCCCGTGAGCTGCGTACACGCTAAACGAACCCGTGTAACAAAAGAGGTTGAGTACCCGCTTCCCTGCGGCCTCGTCGCGCACCATGCCTCTGGTGATGCGATGATCGAGAAAAAGGCCCGTATCCAGATAGTCCGTAAGGTTGACGATAAATTTTAGTCCGCCTTCCGAAACGATTTTCTCATGTTTTTCTTCGGCAAACTTTTCATATTGCCCCTGCCTTCCCGCTTTCTTTTGCCGTTGCTTGATGAATACCGTTGTTTCAGGTATGTCCAGCACGGTAGCTATTACCTTTCTGCAACTTTCCAGCCAGGCCTCGTGCTCTTCGTCGTCCATACCGTGGCGCCGTTTGTACTCTGCAGCATGCACCACCCCGTCATACCACTCTATGGCAAAAGGAAACTCGGGAAGATCGTGATCGTAAAACCGAAAACATTGTATTTGCTGTTTGCGGGCGATTTTCCCAAAATGTTTCCAAACCTTTTGCAGCCGGTTGGCAAACATGGAAAGGCGGCCTGTGAAATTAAATTCGGTCATCTGCTGCAAATAAAGTCCAAAACAGGCATTGCCTCCAAAGAAAAAGCCATCCGAAGATGGCCGAGTTTTAATTTTTTACTTCGATATCATAATGCCCTTTGTCCAGCACAAATCCTGAATCGGTGGTGGCATATACATAATACAAACGGTAACAACCCGACTGTAACTGCGGATTGAGTTCGCGCAGGTGGTAGATATTGATCCGAGTTTCGACAGTAGTGTCGGTAGTAGTCTCTACCCAGGAGTAATATTTTTCCGGCTGATTGGGAAAGGGCATATAAACAAACATCTTTCCCCGCAGCATGGGCATGAACTTAATGTATGGGCTGTAGCTCGTGGTTGCCCTGTTGTACAAAATTCTGTCATTGATGTTTTGATAAAACATTGGCGAAAACCCTGTGTCGGGAACAAACCGGAACCAACGTAAAAATTCGGCGGCTTCGGGTTGCGTAAAATGTTCAAAAATTCCTTCATCGGTGGTATCAGAACAAGTAGGTTCGCGGAAAGCCGGATTGGTTACCTCCTCTTTAGCACAGGAGAAGAATACAAGGGGTAGCGCGGCAGCAATGAGTAGTCTTTTCATAAAAGCGAATCCGAAAATTTGCTTTGTAAGGTATAAAAAGATTGTCGGAATTTCTACCACTGTCCGAAAGCCGAAATGAAAATTAAACCGGACGTTCCATCAGTAGCCCGTAAGGCTCTGCCTTCTTGCTGCAGGCGTGTGGTCTTGTTTCGCCTTAAGGTGAGGCAGTCTTGCCTGATTGCGCAGGCGCATCAGCGAGTCGGCAGCAGCGGAAATATTATACTCCTTTCGGTAAATCAGGTCATCCACCTGATACTCTTCTTCTTTAAGCGTAGCGCCGGATTCGGGGTCATAATACACCCACATACCGTGGCGCAGCGAGCCATACTCCGTGGGGATAACCCGAAGTTTTTCATCGTGGGTGATGGGGTCCATCACAACGATTGTATCAAACTGATATAGCGGATTGAGCCCCCGATAGTGACCAATGCAATACAGACGCCCCCGATCATAATACTTCACCTCGCCGTCGAGGACACCGTTTTTGAAATGTTCAATGGAAACCAGGTCGCCGGCATGATCAATCTTATACCAAAAGCCATAACGGAAGCCATGGTCGTAACTGCCAAATTCGCTGACACCAGGTTCTCCCATACGTGGCTCGGTGGTAGTGAACCAGGTTCCGTTTTTTTTGCCCCTGTTGTCCAGCTTGTTCAATCCCGACGAAGGCGCCGGAGGAACCACTTTTTCGTCCTGCACCTTGTTCTGTGCACGAGCGGGCAAAACCAACGTCAGCCATCCGAGAAGAAAAAAAAGTTTGCACATAGGCCTATACAGCAAAGCTGCTGCCGCAGCCACAAGTGCTGCTCGCATTGGGGTTGTTAAAGGTGAAGCCTCTGGCATTGAGGCCATGTTCGTAATTTACCTCCATGCCAAAAAGATAAATGCCATGTGCGCGCTTCACGAGCACCGGAATCCCTTCTATCTCGTACTCCTCATCGTCTTCTTCTTTTTTATCGAAGCCCAACACATAACTCAATCCCGAACATCCACCCCCTTTGACACCAATGCGCAAATGCTGATCCGGATCAAAACCGGGCTCGCCCATCAGGCGCCTCACCTCGGTAATGGCTGATGCCGAGAGCTTTACAGGACTTTCCGCTATAGTATTCATATTTCCAGACAATGTTTTCACAAAGGTACCAAGGCTCAGGTGCGTTGCCAAGCCGGATTAGTTAAATAGCTGCGATACGGGAATAAATATAGCAGATAGGATGGAGATGCAAAACTTCTCCTTTCATCGTTTTGTAGCCGAACCATCAGGGTATATGCGCAGACAGCGTTATTCCAAAAACATCATTTTTCTTGTAGTTTTGTGCCCTGAAAATTATAGCACAGACATGAGCGAGGCATTAGACATGATCATTGATGAAGCATCGTCGCAGATGAAAAAGGCCATCAACCATTTGGAAAACGAACTGGCGAAGATCCGTGCCGGCAAGGCCAATCCGGTAATATTAGATGGCATTCATGTGGATTACTATGGAGCGCCCACCCCGCTCAATCAGGTAGCCAACGTAACCGTGGCCGATGCCCGCACCTTATCCATTCAGCCCTGGGAAAAGCAAATGCTGGCACCTATTGAAAAGGCGATCATCGCGTCCAACATCGGACTCAATCCGCAAAATGATGGAAATATCATCCGCCTTTTTTTGCCGCCACTTACGGAAGAACGCCGTAAAGACCTGGTAAAGAGAGTAAATGCGGAAGGAGAACATGCAAAAGTAGCCGTTCGTAATATTCGCCGCGATGCGATAGAGCATATTAAAAAAGAGCAGAAAGATGGGCTGAGTGAAGACGTGGCCAAAGATGGCGAAGCACGTGTACAGGGTGTAACCGACAAATACATTGCAGTTGTAGACCAGCACTGCAAAGACAAAGACAAAGAAATCATGACTATTTAAGACGGCTGAAACGCCTGTCTTTTTTTTATGCATGAATGAACTGCACCAACATATACTCCTACTGCTTTCCATCCCTATCTATGCCCTTTTGATTCCGTTAGAAATCATTCTGAGCAATTTTCACGGTTGGAAGTTCTATAGCGTTAAAGAAACACTGCTCAATATCTACCTCAATCTTACCAATGCGGGGATAGACCTTTTGCTGCGTGGTGTGGCCTTTGCCGTGCTCATTTTTTTCTTTCAGTTTCATGTACCCGTTCACTGGCACCCGGTGCTGTACTGGACTGTTCTCTTTCTTTCAGAAGACCTGCTGTTTTGGCTCGAACATTTTGTAGATCATCATGTGCGCATTTTTTGGGCTGTGCATGTCACCCATCATTCTTCGGAAGAATATAACCTGACCACAGGTTTCCGGTCATCGGTACTCATGCCCTTTTACAGATATCTGTACTTTATACCGCTGGCCCTGCTTGGGTTTCAACCGCTCGACATCTTTTTTATGTATGCCCTGACGCAGACCTATGGCATACTCGTACACACTCAGGGCATCAGGAATCTTCCTCGCTGGGTGGAACTTATCTTCGTAACGCCTTCGCACCACCGTGTGCATCATGCCAGCAATATTCCGTACCTCGATAAAAACATGGGCATGGTACTGATCATATGGGATCGTTTTTTCGGGACTTTTGCTGCGGAAAAACCGGACGAAAAACCCGTATATGGACTAACCAAACCCTTGGCCCATCCGTACCACCCCGTAAAGGTGATTTTTCACGAATGGTCGGCCATCGCCAAAGACCTTAAAAAGAAAACCTCACTCAGGCATAAACTGGGATATTTGTTTCAACCGCCCGGATGGAGCCATGACGGCAGCAGCCTGACTACGAAGCAACTCCGGAAGGAATGGAATAAGCGGAAGCACCAGCCACACGCGGCCACGCTAAACAAGAGGCATAAAAAAATGGAAGAAGTGCTCTGATTCACATACCTGCCATTTTCAGAATTTTTCGATATTCCTTTTCTTTTACAGCGCCAACCGACAACCTTGATAGCCGTACCAAATCCATGTCTGCCAGTTCCGGTTCTGCCTTGATGTCGGCAAGTGAAACGGGTTTCTTTAGTGGTTTCCAGGGCTTCAGTTCCACTACTACCCAATTTGTATCATCCGTTGTAGGGTCCTGATAAGCTTCTTTGCTTACCTCAGCAATACCAACTATGGCGAGCCCCTCGTTGCTATGATAAAACAACGCCTTGTCTCCCTTTTTCATGGCGCGAAGATTATTACGCGCGGCGTAGTTCCGTACACCGTCCCAAATGGTTTTGCCCTCAGCGGCGAATTGGTCCCAGCTATATTTAAATGGCTCCGATTTTACCAGCCAATAGTTCATCTGCAAACGATTTTAACGGCAGTAAAATTATTTTAGTTAGCCGAAAATCCGAACACCCTCCATGAGCGCACCAGGGACAAAGCAAAAATGATTTCCTTGCCGCTTAGCCGGCTTAACACCACGAGCCCATTGCTAGCCCCGTGTCGATGATGGCGAAATGGGTTGAAACACGCTAAGGTTTGTTACCAATTTTGGCAGGCTGTAGTTTAGGCAAAAACAGACCCTCCCGTTTTAAGGTGAATGATTGCAGACACCATGAGAACGCTGTGAAAGTTGTTTCTTTACAGCAATTAAAATGAAAGGATATGCAACAACCTATTGGAGATTCTGAACTGATCATTACCGACAAAGGCAGCATTTATCATATAGACCTTACACCCGAACAGTTGGCCGACACCGTCATCACCGTTGGCGATCCGGATCGTGTGCAGCATGTTTCTAAGTATTTCGACCGGATTGAACATAAAGCACAGCACAGAGAATTTGTTTCGCACACAGGATGGTTAGGTAAAAAAAGGATTACGGTAGTGGGCACGGGCATTGGTCCGGACAATATTGATATTGTACTCAATGAACTCGATGCACTCGCGAATATTGATTTCAGCAGCCGGTTACCGAAATCAGAAACCCGATCGCTGACCATTATCAGAATGGGTACCTGCGGCTCGCTGCAGGCCGACGTGCCAGTAGATCGGCTGGTGATATCCACACACGGCATCGGCCTCGACAATCTTCTCCATTATTACGATCGAGGGCAAACGGATGAGGAAGAAAAAATCCTGGCTGCTTTCAATGAACATACGGGCTTGCACAATGCGGTGATATCGCCCTATATCGCTGAAGGGTCTGACGAAGTGCTATTACAGTTTAAAGAGGGATACGTAAAAGGCATTACCATCACCTGTCCGGGCTTTTACGGTCCGCAAGGTCGGGTATTGCGCGGCCCGGTGGCCTTTCCGCAATTGATAGACAAACTGACGACATTTCAACACGAGGGCAGGCGCATCACTAATTTTGAAATGGAAACCTCGGCCATCTACGGATTGGGAAAGCTGCTCGGGCACCGGTGCATGAGTATTAACACTGTGGTGGCCAACCGTGTAAGCAAGAATTTTTCTGCAGATGCGGGTACTGCTATCGATCATATGATCCGGCACTCATTGGAAGTGATCGAGCAACTGCAGTAAATGTCTTTGCTATTTATTTTGAAATTGCTTCCTGTAGCATTCGCCGAATCCGCTTAGTTTTACGCCCGCTATGTATCCGGACTTCCATTATCTGCTACAGAATCTTTTTGGTATTGACGCTCCCGAATGGTTAGGACTCTTTAAAACTTTCGGGCTTTTTGTGGCGCTCGCCTTTCTGGCTGCGGCTTTTGTGTTGGTAAGCGACCTTAAGCGTAAAGAGCAGATGGGACTGATGCTGCCTGAGTTTGAAACTATAGAGATCGGCAAACCCGCCTCTGCTTCCGAAATTTTCTGGGCGGCGCTTACCGGTTTTATACTGGGGTATAAGATTGGTGGATTTTTTGGATACTGGCGCGAAATATCTCCCAATCCCATGGGTTATGTTTTTTCGCTGCAGGGAAATTTTATTGCCGGAATTCTCGGTGCGCTCATTATGGGCTACGTAAAGTATGCGGAAAAGAAAAAAGACCAACTGCCGGAGCCCCAACAAAAGCGGGTCGCCGTTTTTCCGCATCAGCGCATCACCGAATTTGTGGTGATCGCTATGGTGGCAGGGCTTGCCGGTGCCAAAATTTTCAATGCTTTTGAGACCTGGGACGATTTCGTTCGCAACCCGGTAGAAAATCTGCTTTCCTCTTCCGGGCTCACCTTTTACGGCGGGCTTATCACAGCAGGTATTGCCATTGCCTATTATGCCCGCAAACATCATGTGCCCATCAGGCATCTGGTGGATTCTTTCGGACCAGCGCTGATGCTGGCCTACGGCATTGGCCGGTTTGGCTGTCACTTTGCAGGCGATGGCGACTGGGGCATTTTTAACAGTGCTTATATTACCGACCTGAGCGGCACATTGCATCACGCTGCACCGGGGGCTTACTTAGATGCGCTGCGTCAGGATCCTACATTTTATGCACGCATGCTACGCGAATTCGGCGATCTTCAGCATATAACCCACAGCTATGCCGCCGCTCCCTCGTGGATGCCTCAGTGGCTTTTTGCCATGAACTATCCGCACAATGTAAATAATGAGGGAATGGCTTTGGCTAACTGCTTTGGTGAATATTGCAGCGTATTGCCGGTAGGAGTTTTTCCTACGCCGCTGTATGAAGCCATCACCTGCATCGCGCTGTTTTTTGGGCTTTGGCTGATGAGGAAAAAGATGAGCTTTCCGCTGCAGCTCTTTGGTATTTACCTGATCCTTAACGGGCTGGAGCGGTTTCTGGTAGAAAAAATCCGTGTAAACTACAAATATGACTGGGGCTTTCTCCACCCTACTCAGGCTGAAATCATCTCGGCCCTGCTCGTGTTGCTGGGCGCCGGGATACTAGTGTGGGGAAAAATGTCGAAGGCGCGTTTGGATTAGCCCGCTACTGCAGTATAGACCTCAGTTATTTCCTGAAAAATCTCTTCCACCTCGCCGGAGCTACCTGCTGTAACCAGGCGCGTTCGGTACTCTTTGATATGAGAAAGACCTTTGAGATAGTTGGCATAATGCCGGCGCATTTCCAGAGTGCCCAGCTTTTCGCCCTTCCAGGCTACAGAGCCCTGCAGATGCTTGCGACAGGCAGCAACGCGCTCTTCTACGGTAGGTGGCGACAGCTCAGTGCCGTATTCTAAAAAATGTCTGATCTCACGAAAGATCCAGGGATAGCCAATGGCCGCCCGCCCGATCATAACACCATCAACACCGTATCGGTTTTTGTATTCCAGTGCTTTTTGCGGACTATCAATATCGCCGTTGCCGAAAATCGGAATATGAATGCGCGGATTGTTTTTCACCTTGCCGATAAGCGTCCAGTCGGCCTCGCCTTTATACATCTGTGTACGGGTTCTACCATGGATGGCCAGCGCCTTGATACCCACATCCTGCAGACGTTCGGCTACCTCCTCTATATTTTTCGAGCTTTCATCCCAGCCCAATCGAGTCTTGACGGTAACGGGCAATGAAGTACTATTCACCACAGCCCGCGTCAGTCGCACCATGAGGTCTATGTCTTTCAACACCCCTGCACCAGCGCCCTTGCACACTACTTTTTTTACCGGGCAGCCAAAATTAATGTCGAGCAAGTCGGGCCGGGTGGCCTCAATAATTCTGGCAGAAAGTGCCAGCGCCTCTTCGTCGCCCCCAAAAATCTGAATGCCGATAGGCCGTTCGTAGTCAAAAATATCCAGCTTTTGGCGACTCTTTATTGCATCCCGAATCAGCCCTTCCGACGAAATAAACTCTGTGTACATCAGGTCGGCGCCCTGCTCCTTGCACACAGCACGGAAGGGAGGATCGCTTACATCTTCCATTGGCGCGAGCAGCAACGGAAACGCACCCAGCTCGATATTTTCTATTCTGACCATTTTTCTCAGGAGCGGCGCAAAAATAAGACGCTTCCTTTTCAGTTGACTGTTAAAGCTTGGACTGCTTATTTCTAATGAACAATTAAGACCGCTTCCACGGAAAGGATAAGAACAAATCGCCTAACTTTGCGCCCGCTATCATCCTTAAACATAGCGCCCTGAATAGTGGGAAAACACACGCATAAGGCTTCCTTGGCCGGCCTCATAGTAGCACTTGGGATTATCTACGGCGATATCGGAACCTCTCCCCTCTACGTAATGAATGCCATTTGCAATGGCAAACAAATCAGTGAATTACTGATCATTGGCGGGCTGTCTTGCATTATATGGACGCTTACGTTGCAAACCACCATCAAGTACGTAACGCTCACGCTGAAGGCGGACAACAAAGGGGAAGGTGGCATTTTCTCGCTTTTTGCCCTCATTCGTCGTCATGGCAAGTGGACCGCTTTTCCGGCTATGATTGGCGGCGCTGCGCTGCTAGCCGATGGAATGATTACCCCCCCCATTTCGGTGGCTTCGGCCATTGAGGGGCTCCGCAACATTCCGGCCTTTCACGAAGCCGGCGATATTACCATTGTAAACATTGTGTTAGCCATCTTAACGGGGTTGTTTTTCTTCCAGCAGTTTGGCACGGCCAGTATTGGCAAGTTTTTCGGACCGGTGATGATGGTGTGGTTTACTATGCTGGCGGCCCTCGGTTTGTTTCATATCACCGATGAGCTTTCAGTGTTCAAGGCTTTCAATCCCTACTACGCTATTAAGTTGCTGACCGTTTATCCTAAAGGTTTCTGGATATTGGGCGCAGTATTTCTCTGTACCACAGGGGCCGAGGCTTTGTACTCCGACCTGGGGCATTGTGGCCGGTCGAACATCCGTATGTCGTGGATATTTGTAAAAAGCTGCCTTATCCTCAATTATTTGGGCCAGGGTGCATGGATGCTCAATCACAAAGGAGTGATCTGGAATGCTAATGTGAAGAATCCATTTTATGAATTGATGCCCTCGTGGTTTCTTCTTTTCGGCATCCTCATTGCTACACTGGCGGCGATCATTGCCAGTCAGGCGTTAATTTCCGGATCCTTCACGCTTATCAGCGAAGCCATCAAACTCAATCTTTGGCCGAGGATGAAGATCAACTATCCAACCCTCGAACGCGGTCAGTTGTTTATACCCGGCATCAACCTGTTGCTCTTTGCGGGCTGTGTATCGGTAGTTCTGATTTTTCAAAAAGCTACCAACATGGAAGCTGCTTACGGTCTGGCCATCACGCTGTGTATGATCATGACCTCCTGTCTGTTTGCCTATTATATGCTGATAAGGCGGGTGCCCATTATCTGGATCGTTACCTATCTGCTGATATTTCTCACCATCGAATTCTCTTTTCTTATTGCCAACCTCGAAAAATTTCCGCATGGTGGTTATGTAGCGCTGATTGTGGGTGGTGGTCTTTTCCTTGTGATGCTGGTATGGTTTAAATCCCGAAAGATCAAGAACCGGTACGTGGAATTTGTACGGCTCGAAGACTACATCCCGATATTACAAGAGCTGAGCAACGACCGGTCGATACCGAAATATGCTACACATCTCGTGTACCTCACCAGCGCAAACAACCCAAAAGAAATAGAACATAAGGTCATCTACTCTATTCTCTATCGTAAACCCAAGCGTGCGGACATCTATTGGTTTGTGCATGTGGACGTACTTGACGATCCGTACACCATGGAGTACACCGTGCAAACGATCATCCCCAACGAGATTATTCGTGTGGAGTTTCGCCTCGGCTTCCGGGTAGAGCATCGCATTCAGATGATGTTTAGGAAAGTAGTGGAAGACCTGGTAATGAATAAAGAAGTGAATGTGGTGAGCCGCTATGAATCACTGAGTAAGAACAATGTAATGGGAGATTTCCGCTTCATTGTTTTGGAAAAGTTTCTTTCGCGCGATAACAAGCTACCCTTCTTTGACCAGTTTATCATGAAGGGATATTTTCTGCTTAAACGCATCAGCTTGTCGGAAGAAAGAGGTTTTGGCCTTGATCCCTCTGACGTGACCCTTGAAAAGTATCCGATCATCGTCTCCTCAGTTAGAGAAATGAACCTGAAACGCATTCAGGAATAACCCCTCTGCTATGGAATGGCCTTGATAAGCCTCAGCGTAAACCATGTGTTGAACTGATCGCCGGTACCAAGGTTGAGCGGCACGTAGTAAGCCCTCCGGATGGGTTGAAACGACTGCTGATAACGAAAACTCACGATCCACTTTTTGGGAAGCGAAAAATTAACGTTGCCGCCGTAGGACCAGTCATCTTTCAAAAAGCTGTACAGATTATTGTCAATGTTGTACGGCTGGTCGGAACTGATCCATTCCCTACTTTTTATCAGCCTTGAGTAGCAGACACCCAAACCGAAAAACAACCTCGATCCACCCGTAAAGTAAACATACAGAGGCATCTCCATGTAGTTGAGATTGAGATAGTATTTTTCGAAAGTCTGACCCGTATAGTTGCTATAAATTTCGCGTACGCCGCGGCAGCCTTTTTGACTGTAGCTGATCTCAAGGCTTGCGGCAAATATCGGGGAGAGCCTGGCAAAAACCGCGGCGCCAATATTCAATCCGGCTTTATGATAACCCGGGTACACATCTCCCATCAATGCTGAGGCATTACCCCCTATTGTCACACCCCCCATAAAAGTCTGCTTGCCGAAAATATCTTCCTGAGCAATGAGAGCATAGGACGACAACAGGCTGCATAAGACCAATAGAGAAAGCCGAAAACGCATGGTGGAAAAATATTTCTTCAAAATACCGATTAATTAGCGAGGACCGAAAATCTTCTATGCTGTAAAACCGAAATGACAGCGAACAAGTAAAATCCAAACGCCCTTACTCAGGTTGAGCACGGTTTTTTAGGCTCCTTACCCAAAGTAAAAAGATGGATCAGATGTTATGGCTTTCGCTGATCATTCCTCCGGTGATTGTCTCCCTGTTTTATGGCCTGGGATATCTGCGTTATGGCAACCGTGACGAAGAAGACGCTTCCTAAAAAAGATACATGAGCCGGGCAGTCCACATGTTGTTAAACTGTTGACCGCGGTCGCCGAATCCTGGCGGTATATCATTGCGGATAGAGATCAGAGAATATTGAAATCTCAGATTGAAGAACAACCCTTTGATCAGGTGAAGACTTCCACCTAAAACAAAATTCAGGTCAGACTTTTTAAAAGGATATTTCTCAAAATTTTCCGTGTATGCGGGAGAAGTAGTGGCCGTTTCCTTAGCTGTAATGAGCTGCGCATACGAAAGCCCACCGCCAAAATGACTACGCCTGCGGTCGAAATAATTGATCTGAATTGGGATCTCGGCGTAATTAAGCGTAGTCTGATACTTATTGATCAGAAATCCGCTGGCGCCGGTGGTAGCCGTTTGCTCCTTGTTTCCCTTTGCACCTTTTTGCGAAAACAAAATTTCAAGACTCACGGCCACATGCTCCGCGAGCTGTGTATAAACAATGCCCCCTACATTGAGGCCTACTTTATGATATCCGGCATAGTTATCGCCATCAACCTGCGAAAAATTACCACCCAGAATTACCCCGGCATAAAAAGTGCGTGGGTCTTCGAGATAATAATTTGATGGATTTTGAGCATTTGCTTTTTGAACTGTGCTGCAAGAAACGAATATCCAACCTGCTACTGCCGCTAATTTTCTTAAATTGCCCATCGAAACCGGTATTGCAAAATGAATTTCAAATATACTGCAAACACCCTTAAAAAACTGGAGCAGCTCTTCGAGGAGGCACGTTATGTGATCCGTTATGAGAAAGGCAATTTCAATTCCGGATATTGCATTCTCGAAGATAAACGGATTGTGGTGATCAATAAATTTCTGAACGTTGAAGGCCGCATCAATGCATTGGTAGAGATTGCGCCCTCTATTGAAGTTGCCGAGCAGGACCTCAGCAGTGACATGCAGAAATTCTACCGGCAGCTTAAAGACCTGCCTTCGGCAGATGATACCCCCGTACAAACACAAATGGATTTCAAATAATCGTGAGAGTAACATTTACGGGCACCGGCACCTCGCAGGGTGTACCCATAATAGGATGTCAGTGTGCCGTATGCACTTCGACAGACAAACGCGATAACCGATTGCGCACTTCGGTATTGATAGAATCAGAAAATACACATGTAGTGATCGATGCGGGTCCTGATTTTCGTTATCAAATGCTGCGCAGCCGGGTGCATCAGCTCGATGCTATTGTCTTCACCCATAGCCATAAGGACCATATTGCTGGGCTCGATGACGTGCGGGCTTATAATTTCTTTCAGCAAAAGCCGATGGATGTGTATGCCACCGAAGAGACCCAGATGGCCTTGCGTCGTGAGTATGCATACATTTTTGAGAACGCTCACTATCCCGGCGTTCCTCAGATCAGGCTGCATACGATCACAAAAGATCACCCCTTCAGCATCGGCGACCTTCAATTTCTTCCGGTTGAAGTCACCCACTACGAAATGAAGGTACTCGGATTCAGGATTGGCGACTTTACCTATATCACAGATGCCAACCACATCGATGCTGAAGAATTCGAAAAGGTAAAGGGCAGCAAAGTGCTTGTGCTCAACGCCTTGCGACACCAACAACATGTCTCTCACTACACCCTTTCCGAAGCGATAGAAGTTGCAAGAGCGGCGCAGGCGGAGACAACCTACTTTACCCATATCAGTCACCAGCTCGGGTTGCATGAGCCAACGGAAAGCGAACTTCCAAATGGCATGCATCTTGCATACGACTGCTTGTCTTTCAACACAGAATAAAATTCGCTTACCTTCATAATGCTAAGAACCAAACAATGATGAAAAAAATAATTCCCGCCCTGCTGCTGGTACTCACCACTTTTGCTGCCCGGGCACAATACGAAAACACGAAAATAAAAACGGGCGAAAAGGCACCGCAACTGACACTGACTAATCCTGAAGACAAAAAGCTATCCCTGCAGGATATCACAAAGGGCAAGGTAGTATTGATCGACTTCTGGGCATCGTGGTGTCGCCCTTGCCGCATGGCAAACCCCAGACTGGTGCAACTGTATGAGCGCTATAAGGATAAGAGTTTCAAAAACACCCCTGGTGGTTTTACAATCGTAAGCATTTCTTTGGATCAGAAAAAGGATGCCTGGGTAAAAGCGATAACTGATGACGGACTGGTATGGCCCTACCATCTGAGCGATCTTGCCGGATGGAAATCGGAGGCCGCGCTGACCTACGGTGTTGAGTTCATTCCGCAGGCCTTTCTGGTAGGTCCTGATGGCAAAATACTCGCTAAGTATAATTTTGCAGAACAAGCTGAAGCCGATCTGCAGAAAATGCTGAAATAGCTAATAAGATATTTTGCAGCTTAGCAGATTTTCTATACTTTTGCCCCTCTAAAAAATAATCGCATGGCAAAATCCATGCACAAAAGGCCATAAAAAAATGAAAAAAGGTATTCATCCTGAAAGCTACCGTTTAGTAGTATTCAAAGATATGTCTAACGACTACTCATTCATTACGCGTTCCACAGCGCCTACAAGAGAGAAAATTACCTGGGAAGATGGGAATGAGTACCCCCTCATCAAGGTGGAAATTTCGAACACCTCACATCCGTTTTACACAGGTAAATCCGTGTTTGTAGATACTGCAGGTCGTATTGACAAGTTCAGGAAGCGCTACGAAAAGAAAAAGTAAGCAGAAGCTTATCAAGATAAGAATCCGAAATGGCTCCCGAGATGGGAGCCATTTTTTTGCCTGAAAGAAGGCATATGTTTATCGTGATCCGTATGAGCTACTTAGAATGAGGCCGGTGAGCAATTCATGGAATGCCCAATAGCCCTGAAACGGCGATATACGTCAACCCAGGGTGCAGCCCTGTGAGATACAGGGTGTAGCCCTGTGAGATAATGTGTAGCCCTGTGAGATAATGTGTAGCCCTGTGCGTTACCAACCTAAGGAAGCGCCTTAAGATATCCGACGGTGTTAATCCCACACATAACGCTCGTCATATTCCACCTGATATTTTTTCAGAAACAGACGGAATTCATCCTGAAATCCCTTCAAGCGATGATGCTCATGCTGGCGGCTGATGTAAGCTTCTACTGCTCCTACTTCCGAAGGATTCACCGAAAAAGCACCATAGCCATTCTGCCAATAAAAATGCTGCAAGGATTCATCTTTTGATTTCATCCATTTTGACGAATGACTTTTCAATTCTTCGAGCAATTTCATCAGCGCGATCTTTTTCGAAAGCATACAAAGTATGTGAACATGATCGAAGTAACTGCCTATTTTAAGGGCAGGACTTTCCAAGGCTCTGCAGATTTTACCGAGATAGGTATACAATTCTTGATCATACGGCGGTCGTATTGATGGCTCCCGATATTTTGTACTGAACACAATGTGAACGTAATTCTTTACTAATGACTGTCCCATAACCCATAACATTTCGATGGGCTGCACCCATCGGCAGCATATTTCGCCCCTTCGGGGCTCACCCCCAATTTACCAATTCCCCCCTTGAATCACTTCGCCGAAACAACAACCTTATACTATTGCATACCGCACGAAAAATCCCGACTTTTGGCAGGATTTCTTATTCTATGCACTTCATCCTTTTCGACGATAACACGCGTTTCGACCTGCTGCCCTTCACCCATACCCGACCTGTTGCCGACATACGCTGCGGCATACTCACAATGCGCGAACGTTGGGAAAAGGTACTGAAACTGGATACCACCACACTTACGGAAGCTTACCTTCAGAGTGCTTTCCCGCTACACACCGGCAGCGATGCAGTCTATATCAATGCTTCCCTCTTTGCTACAGAGCCGCTCGCAGAGGCAATTACCAGATTACAGACCGGCGAAAAGCTGATACATGAAAATATGTTAATAGCGGCTCGATTAGATGCTACAGCAAATGATTTTGAGACATTTACCGGAAAGGTATCTGAATTGACGGCAAAAGCGTTTGCTGGTGAGGTCCATCGATTGCAGCACATCTGGGACATATTCAGCTATAATGAAAAGGCCATAGCCGACGATTTTCTGCTTTTAACGAAAGGCAGAACCAGTGCATCAATCCCAGATTATGCCACAGTGATCGGCAAGGAAAGAGTGTTCGTAGAGGAAGGTGCAGTGATCAACGCTGGGGTGATCATTAACGCTGCTTCCGGTTATGTGTACCTGTCAAAAGATTCCGAAATCCTTGAGGGCGCTCTTCTGCGGGGATCGATAGCATTGGGCGAGCACGCAGTGATCAAGATGGGTGCAAAAATTTACGGCGCTACCACTTTAGGACCGGGCTGCAAAGTAGGAGGAGAGATCAATAATGTTGTATTTTTTGCCAATAGTAACAAAGGGCATGATGGCTATCTGGGCAACGCCGTTATCGGTGAGTGGTGCAACCTTGGCGCCGATACCAATTGTTCCAACCTAAAGAACAATTACGATCAGATCAGGATCTGGGACGAACACCGAAACAAGTCCGTACACACCGGTCTGCAATTTTGCGGACTGCTCATGGGCGATCATTCGAAATCTGGCATTAATACTATGTTCAATACCGGAACTGTCGTGGGCGTTTCTGCAAACATCTACGGCGCAGGCTTTCCTGAAAAATTCGTCCCTTCGTTCAGTTGGGGCAGCAGCGAAAGCATGCACACCTATCAGTTCGAGCGGGCTGTCGAAACTGCCCAAAGAATGATGGCCAGGAGAAAAAAAGAACTGACGGAAGCCGACATTGAAGTGCTTCGTCACGTGTATGTGAAAACAGAAGAACAGCGCTCGCTTTTCAACAAAGCCTAGTCTTTTTTCACGAATCGGGATACCGAAAACATGTACATATTAATCCAACCAAATATTAAATGAACCATGCGTAAGAAAATTGTAGCTGCAAACTGGAAAATGAATCTCTCTCTGGAAGAAGGAAAAAGCCTTGTCGAAGCAATTGTAGCCGGGCTTCCCGAGCTAAATGAAATGCGGCAGGTAGTGATTGCTCCCTCTTTCGTCCACCTCACACAGACAGCGAGCCAGCTTGACGAATACGATCATGTACAAGTAGCAGCTCAGAATTGCGCAACGGAAAGTTCGGGAGCTTACACGGGAGAAGTTTCTGCGGCGATGCTGCAAAGCGCCGGTGTCCATACAGTCATCATCGGCCATTCCGAACGACGGGAATATTTCCATGAAGCTGACGACCAACTACTGAAAAAGATCCATCAGGCGCTGAATAACAACATGCAGGTGATTTTTTGCTGCGGCGAGCCCTTGCCTGTGCGCGATGCGGGAAAGGAGAACGAATATGTGGCCGGACAAATTGAAGCTACACTTTTTCAGCTAACAGACGATCAAATGAAGCATATCGTGGTCGCTTACGAGCCAATATGGGCCATAGGAACAGGACGTACTGCTTCTGCCCAGCAAGCCCAGGCCATGCATGCCCATATCAGATCTGTGCTGGAGAGAAAATTTGGTGCGGATACGGCACAGCGTACGCCTATCCTTTACGGGGGGAGTTGCAATGCGCAAAACGCCGTCGAACTTTTTGCTTGTGGCGATGTAGACGGTGGGTTGATCGGTGGCGCCTCGCTAAAAGCAGACGCCTTCCTTACCATTATCAACGCCATGCTTCAATCTTAAAAAAATATTTCCCAAAGTTTGGTAGCAAATAAAGTCCGCTTATCTTTGCAATCCCAAACGGGAAAAGCCGCGTTGGTCAAGGGGTTAAGACGCCTCCCTTTCACGGAGGAATCACGGGTTCGAATCCCGTACGTGGTACAAAAAGCTTTCGATTTTCGGAAGCTTTTTTCGTTTTTATCCTGATCCGGCTTCGGGGGAAAAAAATGGATCAACCAAAATTTGGGGGATTGTTGGTATGGGGGAAACAGCGTAGAACGGTTTAAAAATCTCAAAAACTATATCCGGTCAACAACATTTCCCGGGAACTAAGAATAGTCTTTTGATTTTAAAAAGGCACGAAGGATGGAGTGCAGCAGGCAATTTATTTGATTCCGCCAAGAATCATTGTGCAGACAAAATATTTCTTCAAAAACAAAACCGTTAATCCGCAGCAGTCCATATTGCTGTACGGCCAATTAGCGAAATACCCACATATCCTCTCACGTCAAGTTGATTGCCTTTTTGCTTGATCTTGCAACTGTAGGTTTTGCCGTTTTTCGGATCGTAAATGGTCCCATCTTCATACTCGTCTTCGTCGTCTTTCACAAAGCCTTTCAAGACCAGCAACCCCATTAACGGTTGCTCACGCTTTTTAGCATCGGGATTATGTTCGTCCACCTTTGCTTTCCCATTTTTCTCTGGCTCCTTCAGCCACACAATCTTACCGTAGAACTTACTATCCCTGGCTCTGTAAATCTGAATTTTAGCAGTCTTCTCCTGATTATACCATACACGCTCTATCTTTTCCTGAGCCCTTACGGTTTCCTTCATGCCGGCAAACGCCAGAAAGAAAAGAACTACTCGGAATAAAAAACGGATACGCATAAAATGCCTGGTTTTATTTTAGTTTACCGATTCCACCGATCCTAAGCCGCTTGTTTTTGACTTTACCTGTGCACCGCCCTTATACTGTACGGTGCCTGCACCACTCACTGTGGCGTCGAGACTTTGCGATGCGAAGACTTCGATATTTCCGGTGCCACTCAGCATGGCCTTTACATTGGCCGCCCGCATATCGAAGCTGTTTACGTTTCCCGCGCCGGATATACTGTACGTTGCATTGGCCGCCGCGCCAGACTCCACGTTTACGTTGCCCGTACCGGATATCCTCACAGAAAACTGGTTTACATTGATCTTCTTAATCGTTACATCGCCGGCTCCGGATATAGTTAGTGAGAACTCTGTTGCCGTAAGCGGGCCGTCAATAATAGCATCAGCAGAGCCTTGTATGCTCAGCGCACTCAGGTCGCTCAGCGTCACTTCTACATCAGGTTTATGATAAAGACTCAGGCTGGCAGACCTACGGGTGCCAATGATCAACCTATGGTCCCTTACCTCCGTTGTTATTTTGTCAACGGCCCTTTTTGCTCCTATCAATTTTATTTTTCCGGGCGATCCGGGTTCTATATGTACCAGCAGGCTTACCGGTGCCTTAACGTCTATGGACGAAAAATCGGAGCCCATCGTCCGCATAACCCATGCGCTGCCGCCTTCATCTTTCGATGATCGCCTGCCACAAGAGCCACATGCAATAAGAACTCCTGCTAACAATACAAGCAATATCCTGTTCATATCCGGCTGTTTTAGGTGTTCGCAATCTGTCAACTCACTTGCTGTTGCCTTCCTGCCTGTTGCTGCGCCACCATATAAAACCTAACGTTCCTAAAATGGTCAGCGGGAATGCAGCAAGATAAAGGATGCCTCCATTCAGTCCCTTTGCCGATTTGTCGTCAAGTCCATCAGCGGTTTTGGTACAAATAGAGCAACCCTGGGCCTCTGCCATAGCGGGCATCAGCATAAGGCCAAGCATAGCAATCAGTATCCATTTTCTCATCTTCATAAAGTTAGCGGATTTTAGCTGTAATAGGGCGAAATGAGCAGGTAAACCAACACCCCCGTAACACTCACGTACAGCCACAACGGAAAAGTATAACGGGCGAGCTTTTTGTGACGTGCAAACTCACCGGTCAGCGCTCTGTATGCCGTAAACAAAATAAAGGGTAGTATAATAGCAGCGAGAAAAATATGGGAGATCAAAATGAAGAAATAGAAATACCGTATCCAACCCTCTCCACCAAAGCGGGTATCGCCTGCAAGCAAATGATGCGCTATGTAGGAAACGAGAAACAGCACCGAAAGTAATATCGCTGCATACATAAGGTTGCGATGCGCTACATATTGCTTCTTCCGCACAGCCACAAACGCTGCAACGAGCAGCAGGGAAACTGCAGAATTCAGCACCGCATTTATGGCAGCAAAAATATGAACGTCGAAGCCGGGGTCTACCTGCAGCTTCACCTTAGAGAGTACTACGACCGCAGCAAAAACAACGAAAGAAACGGTGAAGATGAACAACTTCGCATTCTTGTCATTGCGGGACAAAACCGGGGTAAGCATAAAATATAAATACTGTTTTAAGTTTTACTTCTTCCTGTGTTTCTCCATAGAAAGCAGAGAAATATCATAGGCACACTGTCCGAGCGCTACACTATCGAGCCCGTCATAGTAGCCTCTTATATATCGGCTGGTATCCACCACCACGATCTTTTCTGTGTGAATGAAGTCAGTACCTGCACCGTCTTGCACAGAAAGCCCAAGATCATTTCGTGCGAAGTCGTAGATTTTCTGCTTTGGGCCGGTAAGAAAATACCAATGGTCGTGGTTGACACCAAACCGATCTGCATAAAGTCTGAGTTGCTGAAAACTGTCACGTTCCGGATCAACAGTAAAGGTCAGCAACTGAACCTGATTGTTCATATCGGTCTCGCGCTTAGGGTCCTTCCTGAAGGCTCGCTGCAATAGCTTCATGTTTTGAGTGAGCTGCGGACATACAGTAGGACAGTGCGTGAAGATGAAGTTGATCACAAGGATTTTTCCTCGCAGGTCTTCATTGAGGGACACCGGCTCACCAAGCTGATTGGTAAATTCAAGGTTGGGAATGCGATGAAACATCGTATCAGAAACCGTCCTGCCGTTTTCGGTATGT
>OFIS01000184.1_pt1 | contig 62943 bp, 64 predicted proteins | sample 1775071 | NCBI WGS metagenome assembly OFIS01 (sample SAMN08195774, study PRJEB24354) | sludge metagenome | isolation source: sludge from phenol fed wastewater aerobic bioreactor C | place: India: Nagpur | collected 2016-09-17
TCTTCCAGGTCGCCGACTACGGCCTCGTCGCCGACATCTTCACCGCCCTGCCCGAAATGGCCGAGGAACTCGCCAAGCGTGGCAAGTGAGAGACGGTCGCGGCGTCCGACGATGGGATGACGCCGGACGGCTTGCCCAACGTCACGCCGCACACGAATATGCGCTCGCCCGTCTCGACGGGCGAGCGTGATCGTTTCGGGAAGGCGGCCGCCGCCGGCTCCCCGAAGTCCCTGAGCAAGCGGTCTTGCTGCATTGCGAAAGGGACGGCATGGGCCTAGAGTGCGCCTGTGTCCCTCGAGGACGAGCGCGGGCGTACCGCACCGCGTCACCAGAAGACCGAGGCCGTCATGGGGTTTGAAATCAAACGGGTCGGCGTGATCGGCGCCGGCCAGATGGGCAACGGCATCGCACACGTCTGCGCGATCGCCGGTTACGACGTCTCGCTCAACGACATGTCGACCGAGCGGATCCAGTTGGGACTGGCGACGATCAACGGCAACATGACGCGTCAGGTCAACAAGAACCTGATCACCGAGGACGCTCGTGTCGCCGCCTTGGCGCGGATCACCGCCGCCGAGAACCTCGACGCTCTCGCCGATTGCGATCTGGTGATCGAGGCCGCGACCGAGAACGAGCAGGTCAAGCGCAAGATCTTCCAGCAGCTCTGTCCGGTTCTGAAGCCGGAGGGGCTGCTCGCCACCAACACCTCGTCGATCTCGATCACCCGGCTCGCCGCCTCGACCGATCGTCCCGAGAAGTTCGTCGGCGTGCACTTCATGAACCCGGTGCCGTTGATGCAGCTGGTGGAGCTGGTGCGCGGCATCGCCACCGACGACGTCACCTTCGATCTGTGCAAGGGTTTCGTCCAGAAGCTCGGCAAGATCTCGACGGTCGCCGAGGACTTCCCGGCCTTCATCGTCAACCGCATCCTGCTGCCGATGATCAACGAGGCGATCTACACGCTCTACGAGGGCGTCGGATCGGTCGACGCGATCGACACCGCGATGCGGCTCGGCGCCAATCATCCGATGGGCCCGCTCCAGCTCGCCGACTTCATCGGCCTCGACACCTGTCTGTCGATCATGCAGGTGCTCTACGAGGGGCTCGCCGACAGCAAGTATCGGCCGTGCCCGCTCCTGGTGAAATACGTCGAGGCGGGTTGGCTCGGTCGCAAGACCCAGCGCGGCTTCTACGACTATCGCGGCGAGAAGCCGGTGCCGACCCGCTGAGGCGGCGCGACCGTTTCTCTCTTCGACGCGTCCGGGTTCCGCTCGGGCGCGTCGTCCGTTCCGGACCCCCGCCACGGATCGATCATGACCTCTCGTCCTCGCGCCACGCTCGTCGGCCTCACCGCGATCCTGATGTGGTCGGCGCTGAGCACGCTGGTGGCGGTCTCCGGCACGGTGCCGCCGTTTCTGCTCAATGCGCTGACCTTCGGCATCTCCGGCGTGGCGGCGACGATCGGTCTGGCCGTGACCGGACGCCTCGGCGTGCTGCGGCAGCCGTGGCGGGTGTGGCTGCTCGGGGTCAGCGGTCTCTTCGGCTATCACGCGCTCTATTTCGCGGCGCTGCGTTGGGCGCCGCCGGTCGAGGCGAGCCTCGTCAACTATCTCTGGCCGCTGCTGATCGTGGTGCTCTCGGGCCTGCTGCCGGGTGAGCGGCTGCGGCCGCATCATCTGATCGGCGCCGGTCTCGGCCTCGCCGGGGCGGTGGCGGTGGTGACCAAGGGGCGGGCGATCGATCTCGATCCGGCCCATGTCGCGGGCTATCTCTGCGCCGCCGGGGCGGCCTTCACCTGGGCCGGCTATTCGGTGCTGTCGCGACGGGTCGGCTCGGTGCCGACGGCGACGGTGGCCGGGTTCTGCCTCGCCACGGCGATCCTGTCGAGCCTCTGCCACGCGGTCTTCGAGACCTCGGTGTGGCCGGTCGGGGCCGTGCAGTGGGGGGCGGTGGCGGCGCTGGCGGTGTTCCCGCTCGGGCTCGCCTTCTTCGTCTGGGACCACGGTGTCAAGCGCGGCGACATCCAGGTGCTGGGCGCGGCGAGCTATCTGGCGCCGCTGCTCTCGACGCTGCTCTTGATCCTCTCCGGTCACGGGCGTTTCGACGCCTCGATCGGCTTCGCCGCCGGAGCGATCACGCTCGGGGCGATCGTCGCCTCCAAGGACATGCTGCTCCGGCGCAAGGCGCCCGCGTCATCCGCCGAGGCGTGACCCGCGCGGGCTCGGCGACCAGTCGGGCGGCGCCAGTTCGAAGCCGGAGAATTCGAAGCCGGGCGCCACGGTGCATCCGACGAGCGTCCAGGCGCCGAGGCCGACGGCGGTCTGCCAGGCGCCGGCCGGGACGATCGCCTGCGGGCGGCGGCCGAGGCCGAGTTCGGCGCCGAGATGCACGCACCACGCATCGTGACCGTTCTCGCAGACGGTGAGCGCCAGCGGGCTGCCGGCGTACCAGTGCCAGGTCTCGACCGCGTCGACGCGGTGCCAATGCGAATATTCGTCGGCGGCGAGCAGGAAATAGATCGCGGTCGAGCGAGCGCGGCCGTCGGGGCCGGGCGCGTCGCGGAAGGTCTCGCGAAAGTGGCCGCCCTCCGGATGGGGCTTCAGATCGAGCAGCCTGATCACGTCCGCGGCGGCGAGAGCGGTGAGGTCGGTCATCGGGCGTCTCTCAGAAGCGATCCTTGCGGGCGCGGATCTCGGTGAAGACGTCGACGGCGGCGGCGCCGGTCATGCCGAGGCCGGCCTGGACGGCGGGAACGTCGGCGCGCAGGAAGGGGTTTGTCGCGCTCTCGCGGCCGATCGTGGTGGGCAGCGTCGGCCGGCCCTCGAGACGCAGGTCGCGGACCTCGTCGAGGCGGGTGGCGAGATCGGGGTTCTCCGGCTCGATGGTGCGGGCGAAACGGCCGTTCGCCTCGGTATATTCGTGACCGCACCAGACCCGGGTCTCGGGCGGCAGCGCGCGCAGGCGCAGGAGGCTCTGCCACATCTGCGCCGGGGTGCCCTCGAAGAGGCGGCCGCAACCGAGCGAGAACAGGGTGTCGCCGACGAAGACGGAGCCGTCGATCCGATAGGCGACGTGGCCGAGGGTGTGGCCGGGGACGGCGATCACCGCGACCGGCACCTCGCCGAGGCGGATCGTGTCGCCGTCCGTGACCGTGCGGTCGACCAGCGGCACGCGGTCGCGATCATGGGCGGAGGCGGTGACGCGCACGCCGAAACGGGCCTTCAGCGGCTTGATCGCCTCGACGTGGTCGTAGTGGTGATGGGTGACGAAGATCTCGTCGAGGCGCCAGCCGGTCTCCTCGAGGGCGTCGAGGATCGCCTCCTCGTCGGGGGCGTCGATCGCGGCGGTGGCGCCGCTCGCGGGATCGTGGACGAGCAGGCCGTAATTGTCGTCGCGGGCCGGGAACATGCGGATTTCGATCATGGTCTCGCTTCCATCCAGGTCTCGTCTCGCCGCGCCGTTCGGATCCCTCGACAGGCCGGTCGGCCTACGACTAACATTCTCCCGTCGTCGAGGCGACCGGCGTCGCGATCGCCGCCTCGTCTCCAGACCGGAAGTGGACATGTATCTCGACGTCGTCGATCTCAGGAACTTCTACGGCAGCGCCCTCGGCGCGCTGGTCCGCCGGTCGATCCGGGCCAAGCTCGTGGAGATGTGGCCGCGGCTCGCGGGCGACCGCCTGCTCGGGCTCGGCTATGCGACGCCGTTCATGCGGCCCTGGCTCGGACAGGCGGAGCGGGTGATCGGCTTCATGCCGGGACGTCAGGGCGTGGTCAATTGGCCGAGCGAGGGGCCGTCGGCGACGGCGCTGGTCGACGAGACGATGCTGCCGCTCGCCGATTCCTCGATCGACCGGATGCTGATGGTGCATGCCCTGGAGATGGCCGAGGATCCCGACGACGTCCTGCGCGAGGCGTGGCGGGTGTTGGCGCCGGGCGGGCGGCTGATCGCGGTCGTGCCGAACCGGATCGGGCTCTGGGCGCGGCTCGAGACGACGCCCTTCGGCTACGGGCGTCCGTTCAGCCAGGGGCAGCTCGACACGGTGCTGCGCGACACGCTCTTCTCGCCGATCGACTGGCGCGGCGCGCTCTACATGCTGCCGTCGTCACGGCCGACGATGCTGCGTCTGTCGCGCCCGCTCGAGGCCTTCGGGCTCAAGGTGTGGCCGGGCTTCGCCGGCGTCCTGGTCGTCGAGGCGACCAAGCAGCTCTATCAGGGCATTCCGCAGCGGGTCGGCAACAAGATGCGGCTGGCGCCGGTGTTCCGCCCGGCGCTGGCGCGGCACAATCGCGACGAGGATTGAGAGCCGCGCGTCCGCCTCAGCGCTGCCGCTTCTCCAGCACGAACACGCCCTGTTCGCCGAAGAGGTTCCAGAACCACCACGGCGCCTTGAACGACAGCTTGCGGCCGCGCGCGTCGAGAGCGAAGGCCTCGACGATGTCGGCGTCGATCTCCTTCACCAGCTCGACGAAGTCGCGGATGGTGCAGAAGTGGATGTTGGGCGTGTCGTACCAGGACCAGGGCAGATCCTCGGTGACCGGCATGCGGCCCCACAGCATGAACTGGAGGCGGATGCGCCAATGGCCGAAATTGGGGATCGAGACGATCGCCCGCCGGCCGATGCGCAGGAGTTCCTCGAGGACGTGGCGGGGGCGGTTGGTCGCCTGGAGCGTCTGCGACAGGATGACGAGATCGAAGCCGGCGTCGGGATAGGTGGCGAGGTCGGTGTCGGCGTCGCCCTGGATCACCGAGAGGCCGCGCGCGACGCCGGCGTTGACGCCCTTCTGCGACAGTTCGATGCCGCGTCCGTCGATGTGCTTGGCGGCCTCGAGCCATTCCAGGAGCGTGCCGTCGCCGCAGCCGACGTCGAGCAGGCGGGCGCCCTCGGGCACGAGGTCGCCGACCACGGCGAGGTCGACGCGCGAGGCCGGGACGGTCGGGGTCTTGGAGAGGGTGGTCGGGTCGAGCATGGACGTCACCTCTCGAGACCGCGGGCGCGCGCGGCGGCGTCGATGAAGCCGGAGAGGATGGCGTGCATCTCCGGCTCGTCGAGCAGGAAGGCGTCGTGGCCGCGATCGCTCTCGATCTCGGCGAAGGAGACCTTGGCGCCGGCGGCGGCGAGGGCGTGGACGATCACCCGGCTGTCGCGGGTCGGGAAGGCCCAGTCGGTGGTGAAGCTCATCACGCAGAACCGGGTTCGCGTCCCCTCGAAGGCCTTGGCGAGGACGCCGCCGTGATCGGCCGCGAGGTCGAAATAGTCCATCGCCCTGGAGACGTAGAGGTAGGAATTGGCGTCGAAGCGATCGACGAAGCTCGACCCCTGATGGCGCAGATAGCTCTCGATCTGGAAGTCGCCGTCGAAGCCGTAGCCGAGCGTGTCGCGGTTCTGGAGCCGGCGGCCGAACTTCTGATGCAGCGACACCTCGGACATGTAGGTGATGTGCGCGGCCATGCGCGCCACGGCGAGACCCTTGCGGGGCTGGACGCCGTGATCGAGATAACGGCCCTCGCGCCAATCGGGGTCGGCCATCACCGCCTGGCGGCCGACCTCGTAGAAGGCGATGTTCTGGGCGGAATGGCTGGCGGCGGTGGCGATCGGGGCGGCGGCGAAGACGCGCGATCCGTAGGCCGAGGCCCATTGCAGCACCTGCATGCCGCCCATCGAGCCACCGGCCACCAGGAAGAGATCGGGGATGCCGAGATGATCGATCAGCGCGGCCTGGGCGCGGACCATGTCGGCGATGGTGATCACCGGCAGGTCGAGGCCCCAGGCCTTGCCGGTCGCGGGATTGGTCGAGGCCGGGCCGGTGGTGCCGAGGCAGCCGCCCAGCACGTTGGTGCAGATCACGAAGAAGCGGTCGGTGTCGATCGGCTTGCCGGGGCCGACGACCAGTTCCCACCAGCCGGGCTTGCCGGTGACCGGATTGGTGGAGGCGACGTATTGGTCGCCGGTCAGGGCGTGGCAGACGAGGACGGCGTTGGACTTCTCGGCATTGAGGGTGCCGTAGGTCTCGTAGGCGATCTGCCAGGGGGCGAGCGTGATGCCGCCGTCGAGGGCGAGCGGCGCGTCCGGCCCGAAACGGGCGACACGGCTCGACGGCTCGTCGGCCTGATGGCGGCGATGATCGGAGGACGCGGCGTCGGCGGGGCTGGTCTCGGTCGGATCCATGGCTCGGGTGGTTCTCGCGCAGTGGACGGACAGGGATGGGGAGGCGCGGCGGTCCTGTCAATGTTTTCTTTGATTTCGCACGGTTCCGCGCCTATGAAGACCGCTCGTTCCGGGCAATGGGAAGGACGGCTTCGGCCATGACGGAGAGCATCGATCCGGCGGCGCGCCTCGCCGGGCTCAGACGCGAGATCGACGGGATCGACGAGGAGGTTCATCGCCTCCTGGTGGCGCGCTCGGCGATCATCGACGAACTGATCAAGGTCAAGGGCACCGCGGTGACCGGGGCGGCGTTCCGCCCGGCGCGCGAGGCCGACATGATGCGCCGGCTGGTGATGCGTCATCGCGGCATTCTGCCGATCGTCACGGTCGAGCACATCTGGCGCGAGATCGTCTCCACCTTCACCTTTCTCCAGGCCCATTACGAGGTCTACATGGACGGCGGCCGCGATCCCGTCGCCATGCGCGATCTCGCCCGATTCTATTTCGGCTTCACCGTGCCGGCCCATCTCGAGAGCGGGCCGGAAGAGGTGATCGCGGCGGTGGCGCGGTCGGTCTCCGATCTCGGTATCGTCCAGACGGCGCAGCCGAGCTGGGTCGGTCCGTGGTGGCGGGCGCTCGGCGGCGACGGTCCGCGCATCATCGCGCGCCTGCCCTACATCGCCTTCGCCGGCCGGGTCGCCGATCTGCCGGCGCTCGTGGTCTCCAATCCGATCTCGGAAGCGGTCGGGCCGGAGGTGCTGGTCCACGCCTTCCTCGGCGTCGGCGACCGCGATCCGACCGAGGCGCTGGAGGTGGAAGGGTTCGAGCTGCTCGCCCGTCACGACGACGGTCCGCGCTGCGAATTCCTGGTGGCCTCGCCGGCGGAGACGGCGATCGAGGCGGTGGTCGCCGCCTTCGCCCGCGCCGGTGTCGAGGTGCGCGATCCGCGTGCCGTCGGCGGCTATCCGGAGCCGATCCGACATCCCGGGCCGAGCGCGGCCGGTCTCGATCCCGCCGTCTCGGCGATCCGCTGAACCCTTCTTCCTTCCTCTCGACGAGAGATTCTTCGATGACCCAAGACACGTCCCGCTCGCAGCGCCCGACCCCGCGCGCCGGCGTCCTCGACATCGCGGCCTATGTTCCCGGCAAGTCCAAGGCGGCGGCAGGCGTCAAGCTGCACAAGCTCTCCTCCAACGAGACCCCGCTCGGCGCCAGCCCGAAGGCGATCGCGGCGTTCCAGGCCGCGGCGGCGACGCTCGAGTTCTATCCCGACGGCGCGGCGAGCGGTCTGCGCGAGGCGATCGGCAAGGCCTACGGTCTCGATCCCGCCCGCATCGTCTGCGGCAACGGCTCCGACGATCTCCTCCATCTCCTCGCCGAGGCCTATGTCGGCGAGGGCGACGAGGGGCTCTATCCGCAATACGGCTTCCTGGTCTATCCGATCGCGATTCGGACCGCCGGTGGCGTGCCGGTGGTGGCGCCGGAGAAGAACCGGGTGGTCGACGTCGACGCCCTGCTCGCGGCGGTGAGCGAGAAGACCAAGATCGTCTTCCTCGCCAATCCCGGCAATCCGACCGGCACCTACATTCCCTTCGACGAGATCAAGCGGCTCCATGCGGGGCTGCCGAAGTCGGTGTTGCTGGTGCTCGATTCGGCCTATGCCGAATATGTCCGGCGCAACGACTACGAGGCCGGGCTGGAGCTGGTCTCGACCTCGGACAACGTGGTGATGTGCCGGACCTTCTCGAAGATCCACGGCCTCGCGGCGCTGCGCATCGGCTGGATGTACGGCCCCGAGCACGTGGTCGACGCGATCAACCGGATCCGTGGTCCGTTCAACGTCAACGCCCCGGCGCTCGCCGCCGGTGTCGCGGCGATCGAGGACAAGGAGCACGCCGGGCTCGCCGCCGATCACAACGAGCTGTGGCTGCCGAAGGTGACGAAGGCGCTCGAGGCGCTCGGGCTCACGGTGGTGCCGTCGGTCACGAACTTCATCCTGATCGACTTCCCCGACGTTTCGGGCAAGCGCGCGCCGGACGCCGACGCGTTCCTCCAGTCGCGCGGCATCGTGGTGCGGCGGATGGAGGCCTATGGGCTGCCCAATTCGCTGCGCATGACCATCGGCAGCGCCGAGGCCAACGAGGCGGTGATCGCCGCGCTGACGGACTTTCTGAAGGGTTGAGACCATGACCGATGCCGTTCTCGAGCCGACGAAGCCGGTCTTTCGCCGGCTCACTCTGATCGGCATCGGCCTGATCGGATCCTCGATCGCGCGCGGCGCCCGCGCCAAGGGGCTGGCCGAGGAGATCGTGATCTCGACCCGCCGCGAGGAGACGCTCGAGCGCGCCCGCGCGCTCGGGCTCGGCGACCGCTATTGCCTCGATCCGGCCGAAGCGGTCGAGGGGGCCGACTGCGTCATCGTCTCGGTGCCGGTCGGCGCGTCGGGGGCGGTGGCGGCGGCGATCGCCGATCATCTGGCGCCGAGCGCGATCGTCTCGGACGTCGGCTCGGTCAAGGCCGACGTCGTCCGGCAGATGGCGCCGCATCTGCCGGCCCATGCCCGTTTCGTCCCGGCCCATCCGGTCGCCGGCACCGAGCATTCGGGCCCGGACGCCGGCTTCGCCGAACTCTTCGAGAACAAGTGGTGCATCGTCACGCCGCCGGAAGGCGCCGAGCCGGAGGCGGTCGAGACGCTCGTCGCCTTCTGGCGCGGGCTCGGATCGAAGGTCGAGACGATGTCGCCGGAGCACCACGACATGGTGCTCGCCATCACCTCGCACATTCCGCATCTGATCGCCTACAACATCGTCGGCACCGCCGCCGATCTCGAGAAGGTCTCCGAATCGGAGGTGATCAAGTTCTCGGCCGGCGGTTTCCGCGACTTCACCCGCATCGCGGCCTCGGATCCGACCATGTGGCGGGACGTCTTCCTGCACAATCGCGAGGCGGTGCTGGAGATGCTCGGGCGCTTCATCGAGGATCTCTTCGTGTTGCAGCGGGCGGTGCGCTTCGGCGACGGCGAGAAGCTCTTCGAGCACTTCACCCGGACGCGGGCGATCCGGCGCGGCATTCTCGATCTCGGCCAGGACACGACGGCGCCGGACTTCGGACGCGTGCCGAAGAAGGACTGAGCGTCCTCGCGTGAAATGTCGTCGCGGTGAGGGGCGATCGCGCGGGTCGTGCGCACGAACCCCGTGGACCAGCGTCTCCTAATATGTAAACCTCCTAATGTTCTCGACACGGATCGCGCGATCCGCGTCGAGGGCCGCCGAACGACCCGCACGAGACGGGGCGCGGCGGCCGACAAGGATTGGGAGAGACGCCATGGCCTATGATTTCGACGGAAAGACCTACGAGACCACCGCTTCCGGCTATCTGGTCGACCAGAGCGAGTGGAGTCCGGACCTCGCCGCGCACATCGCCGCCCACGAGGCGATCCCGGAGCTGACGCCGCGCCATTGGGACGTGATGAATTATCTGCGCGAGGAATATTTCGACAACGGCGAGCATCAGCCCAATACCCGCACGATCATGAAGGCGATGAGCGAGAAATGGGGCGAGAAGGTCGAGCAGCGCGCGCTCTACGACCTGTTCCCGCTCGATCCCTCCAAGCAGGCGGGCCGCATCGCCGGGCTGCCGGAGAGCCGGCGCAAGGGCGGTTACTGAGGCCCGGTAGGGCGTCGGGCCCGTCAGAAGCGGGTGCCGAACTTCTTGCGTGCCTCGCCGGCGGCCCAGCCGGCGCGGGCCTTCTCGTCGGGCAGCCGTCCATGGGCGGCGCACCACAGCAGGAAGGAGGGAAGGTCGAAGCGGATGCGCACGACCTTGTCGCCCTTCGCCGCGACCTCGCGTTCGATCTTGCGGGCGGCGGCGAGCCACTCGTCGAAACTGTCGAACAGGATCTCCGGGTCGGACATCACCGAGCGGTCGTGATCGTAGGTCTCGCGGCGGAACCAACAGAAACCGAGGATGCGCTTCTTGGAGGCGTCGGTCGGGGGCTGGGTCATCGGTGCGTCCGGTTCGGCTCGGGAGAGGGCGTTCGGTCTGGTTACCTCTCGAGAGCCGACAAAGCAACGCCCCCGGGCGGCGAGCCGCGCGAGGGCGTGGTGTCGCGCCCGTCTCCCGAGTGGGGGAGAGGGGCGGGGCGCGCTCAGATGGTCTGGTTGTAGGCGCCGACTTCCGGGTTCTCGCGCAGAACCGCGTCCATGGCGTGGAACATGTCGCGATAGCGCGCCTCGGAGACCGGGCTCTCGATGACGACGACCAGTTCCGGCTTGTTGGAGGAGACGCGGATCAGACCCCAGGTGCCGTCGTCGGTGGTCACGCGGATGCCGTTGACGGTGTTGACCTCGACGATTCCGTGGCCGGCGAGCGTCTCGCCCTTCTCCTTCATGGCGAGGAGGCGGGCGATCACCTTGTCGCAGACGCCGTATTTGATCTCGTCGTCGCAATGGGGCGACATGGTCGGCGACGACCAGGTCTTGGGCAGGGCGTGTTTCAGGTCCGACATCTTCCGATCGGGATTGCGATCGAGCATGTCGAGGATGGCGATCGCCGAGACGAAACCGTCGTCGTAGCCGCGGCCGATCGGCGTGTTGAAGAAATAGTGGCCCGACTTCTCGAAGCCGGCGAGCGCGCCGAGTTGGTTGACCCGGGCCTTGATGTAGCTGTGGCCGGTCTTCCAATAGTCGGTGGTGACGCCGAGGGCCTGGAGCTCCGGGTCGGAGTGGTAGAGGCCGGTCGACTTGACGTCGACGACGAAGGTCGGCTTCGGATGGACGCGGGCGAGGTCGCGGGCGAGCATCACGCCGACCTTGTCGGCGAAGATCTCCTCGCCGGTGTCGTCGATGACGCCGCAGCGATCGCCGTCGCCGTCGAAGCCGAGGCCGACGTCGGCCCCCGTGCGCCGAACCTCGTCGCGGATGGCATGAAGCATCTTCATGTCCTCCGGATTGGGGTTGTAGCGCGGGAAGGTGTAGTCGAGCGCGGTGTCGAGCGGGATCACCTCGGCGCCGAGCCGAGAGAGGACGTCCTCGGCGAAGGCGCCGGCGGTGCCGTTGCCACAGGCGGCGACCACCTTGAGCTTCTTCTTCAAGGGCGCGCGGGTGGTGAGATCGGCGACGTAGCGCGCCGGGAAATTCTCGACGAAGCGATAGGAGCCGCCGCCGCAGAGGTCGAACTCGGCCTTCAGGACGAGATCCTTGAGCCGGCTCATCTCGTCGGGGCCGAAGGTCAGCGGACGATTGAGGCCCATCTTGACGCCGGTCCAGCCGTTCTCGTTGTGCGAGGCGGTGACCATGGCGACGGCGGGGACGTCGAGATCGAACTGGGCGAAATAGGCCATCGGGGTGATGGCGAGGCCGATGTCGTGGACCTTGCAGCCGGCCGCCATCAGGCCGGTGACGAGCGCCAGTTTGATCGAGGCGGAATAGGAGCGGTAGTCGTGCCCGACGACGATCTCGCGGCGGACGCCGCGCTCGGCGAGGAGGGTGCCGAGCCCCATGCCCAGCGCCTGGATCCCCATCAGGTTGATCTCTTTGCCGAAGAGCCAGCGGGCGTCGTATTCGCGGAAGCCCGTCGCCTTCACCATCGGCGCGGATTCGAACGCGTAGGTGTTGGGGACCAGGAGCGGCTGCGGCGTCGGAAACATGGGCGGGGATCCTCGGTCGAGATCGGCGGGCGGGAACGGTAGGAGGTGGCCGCGCCCTCTCTCGGGCGCGGCATTTCGAGTTCGGCCGCGCGGGGTCGCGCGGCATTTCGATGTGGGCCGCGCGCAGGGCGTTCGGCATTTCGAGTTCGGCCGCGCGCAGGGCGCGGCATTCCAATTCGGGCCGCGCAGGGCGCGGCCGGGGGGGGGCGATCAGAGGATCGACTGGCCGGTGGCGGCCCAATCCTTCATGAACTGCTCGATGCCCTTGTCGGTCAGCGGATGGGCGAGGAGGCCCTTCAGGACCGAGGGCGGCACCGTGGCGACGTCGGCACCGGCGAGAGCCGCGAGCTTGACGTGGTTGGGGGTGCGGATCGAGGCGGCGAGGATCTCGGTCTGGAGCGCGTCGTAATTGTCGTAGATGGCGCGGATCTCGCCGATCAGCTCCATGCCGTCGAGGCCGATGTCGTCGAGACGGCCGACGAAGGGCGAGACGTAGGTCGCGCCGGCCTTGGCGGCGAGCAGGGCCTGATTGGCCGAGAAGCACAGGGTGACGTTGGTCTTCAGGCCCTCGCCGGTCAGCGCCTTGCAGGCCTTGAGGCCCTCCCAGGTCAGCGGCAGCTTGATGACGACGTTGCCGGCGATCTTCGCCAGGGACTTGCCTTCGGCGATCATGCCGGGGGCGTCGAGCGCGGTCACCTCGGCGGAGACCGGGCCGGGGACAAGCGCGCAGATCTCGGCGATCACCTCACGGAACGGTCGACCGGCCTTCTTCACCAGCGAGGGGTTGGTGGTGACGCCGTCGAGCAGGCCGGTCTCGGCCAGTTCGCGGATCTCGGCGACGTCGGCGGTATCGACGAAGAACTTCATGTCGCATTCTCCTGCGGCGGGCGGCCTCGGCCACTCCTCCGGCTGATGACCGCGCGGGTCCGGCGCGGTCGCTCGCGGTCCCCGGTCCTGCCTAGACCGAGAAGGTTACGATCGCATTTCCGCGTCCGAGGCGGGAAGGGCGATCGGGTGTCCGTCGAGGCGGAGCTCGACGCGGATGTCGTCGCGGCGGATCGACCAGGTCCGGCGCTGCGGTGGTTCGGGCGTGTCCGGCCCGGCCTCGGCATCGATGCCGACGATGAGGCGCGGGCCGGCCGGCGCGGCGTCGAGGGGCGGGTGGTCGAGATGGAGCAGGGTCGCGTCGGCCGGAACGGCGACGGTTTCGGTCGTGCGTGCCGCGATCAGCCGGCACGGCGCGCCGCGAGCGAGGGCGATGGTCGGGGCGAGCAGGCTCTCGAGCGAGAGCGCGGTTTCGACCACGGCGAGGCGATCGTCGCGGGTCGCGCCGAGGGCGGTGGCGAGGAGGGTGGCGATCGCGCCGAGGCGGCCGTGATCGAGATGGCCGACCCGGGGGCGGCCGTCGGGACCGGGGGCGATCACCGCCAGGGCGGCGTCGCCGGGGGCGAGCGCGCGCCGGTCGCGGCCGGTCAGGCGCACGGCGGAGAGCCCGGCGAGGGCCTCGTCGATGCGCTGATAGGCCATGGGATGGGGGCCGTGGATCCAGACGGTGCAGGCATGGCCGAGCCGAGCGGCGGCGGCCTCGAACAGCGGAAGCAGGGCGGCGTCGACCACCATGTGGCGCGGGCGGATGGCGCCGATCGCGGCGGCGAGGGCGGTCTCGCCGAGGGCGGGGTCGAACAGGGTCGGCACCGCGCCGACGGCGCCGAGGCCGACCCAGGCCGGGGTGCGCTCGGGGCGCGGGGAGAACAGGAGCGCGACCGGCTCGGCGCGGGCGATGCCCTCGATGATCGCCCAGCGGGCCCAGCGGTTGGCGCGTTCGTAGAGATCGCGGAAGGCGAGGGTCTCGTCGGCGCCGATCAGGGCGGCGCGATCGCGCCCCTCGGCGGCCCATTCCTCGATCTCGTCGCGCAGGAGAGCGGAGCCGCGCGCGAGGGTCTCGAGACGGCGCGTCAGGGTCTCGCGCGCCTTCGCCTCGGCCTTCTCCTTCACCCAGGTCCGCAACGCCTTCACACGAGGCCTCCCTCGATTTCCGTGGCCCCCCTCGTTGCGCGTTTCGGCGCGCTCGTCTAGAGGGCTTCGACGACGGCGGTCACCGGGAGGCCACGATGGAGCGGCGGGACGACGACATTCTCGATCTCGTCGGGCTGAACTGCCCGTTGCCGGCGCTCAAGACGCGGCGTGCGCTGGAGCGCTCGGCGCCGGGCGACCGGCTGGTTGTCCGTGCCAGCGATCCGATGGCGGCGCTCGACATTCCCCATCTCGTCGCGACCGACGGCCATGTCCTCGTCGACCGGCGCCGCGACGGCGAGGTGCTGATCTTCGTCATCGAACGGGGGCCGGGGCGCCCGCCGGAGTGACCCCTCAGCCGAAGCTGCCGGAGAAGCCGGAGATCGACAGCGGATTGTCGGTCATCGCCTTGGTGTCGGGCGTGTCGGGGGCGAGTTCGCCGACGAAGGCGTCGAACATGCGCTTGACGAAGCCTTCCTCGAGATCGCGGGTGATGAAGACCAGCCGGGTGCGGTGATCGCCGTCGGGCCAGCGCTCGAGCTGGGCGACGGGGTGGACGACGTGCTGGACCACGTGCAGCACCAGCGGGCGCTCGGGATCCTCGGCGAGGCGGACGACGCCCTTGACGCGCAGCAGCTTCGGCCCGTGCGCCGAGCGCAGCAGTTCCAGGAAGAGATCGAGGCTCGCCGCGGCGATCGGCCGATCGGTGGCGAGGCAGAAGGCGCGGATGTGGTCGTCGTGCCGGTTGGGGTCGTGGACGTGGTCGCCGTGACCGTGGTCATGACCATGTCCATGATCGTGACCGTGGTGATGGTGGTCGTGGCCGTGGTGGTGATCATGGGCGGCGGCCTCGGCGCGGCGGCGCTCGGCGTCGCGATCGCGGTAGGCCTCTTCCGCGAGCCAGGTGGTGACGTCGGCGGTCTTCGATTCCGGGCGCCACAGGCCGGTCTCGAGCAGGGCGGCGGGGGTGGCCTCGCCGGCGGCGGCGTCGAGCTGGGCGGCGGCCGGATTGAGCACGCGCAGGCGGGTCTTCAGAGCGGTCAGGATGGATCGGCGCTCGGGCGTGTCGCAGAGGTCGGTCTTGGTGAGGACGAGCCGGTCGGCGACGGCGGCCTGTTTCACCGCCTCGACCTGGGCGTCGAGGGTGGCCATGCCGTTGACCGCGTCGATCAGGGTGACGACGCCGTCGAGCCGGTAGCGGCGCACCAGATAGGGGTGGCGCATCACGGTGTGGAGGATCGGCGCGGGATCGGCGAGGCCGGTCGTCTCGATCACTACCCGGCGGAGCGCCGCGAGGCGGCCGTTGTCGAGACGCTTCAGGAGATCCTCGAGCGTGGCGACGAGGTCGCCGCGGATCGTGCAGCAGAGGCAGCCGGAGGTCAGCTCGACCACGCCGTCGTCGGCGCGCTCGACCAGGACGTGGTCGATGCCGATCTCGCCGAACTCGTTGATGATCACCGCCGTCTCGGCCATGGCGGGATCGCGCAGCAGCCGGTTGAGCAGCGTCGTCTTGCCGGAGCCGAGGAAGCCGGTGATCACCGTGAGCGGGATCGGGGCGGGCGGGTGGCGCGGAGCGGCGGCTTCGGTCATCGGCGGATCCTTCGAGCGCCGGCGGGCGGCGCGTCGGGTCAGGGCTTGGGCTTGCGGGGCGGCATCGCCTGGGCGGCGACCTTCTTCGTCGGCTTCGCGACCGCCTTCTTCGCGGGTTTCGCGGGCGAGGGCTTGGATGCGGTCGCCTTCGCCGTGGCCTTGGGCGGCTCGATGCGGGGGCCGGCGGCGGCGGAGGCGGCGGCGGATACGGAGGCTCCGGGGGCGCCGAGATGGAGCGGGCGGCCGTCGGAGGGCGGCAGCGCCGCCTCGAGCCCGGCGCCCATGGCCGGGGTCGGCGGAGGCAGCGGCGCGCGCGGGCGGATCGCGCCCATCGGCGCGGACATCGCAGCGGCGGGGGCGGCGAAGAGGGGGGCGCGATCGCCGATCGGCTCGGGCGCGAGCGCCAGCATGCCACCGACGCCGGCCGGGGCATCCTCGGGGCCGCCGACCCAGACGCGCACCGGCGGACCGGGCTCGAACCGTTCGGTGAGATAGGAGGTGCGGATCTGACGGGCCTCGGGCGACCCGGGGCGGACGAGGGCGCCGCTGCTCTCGCGCTGGCCGCCGGCCGAGGCCTCGGTGACGCCGAGCGCCTCGGGGTCGGGGGTGCGGTCCTTCTTGGGGCCGCAGATCTGCTTCTTGACGTCGCGGGGCGGATTGCCGGCCTCGGGGCCGCGCGGCATCCGGTCGATCGTGTCGGGCGCGGAGAAGCGGCCGAAGAGACCGCCGCTCTCCTCGAACCCCTTGGTGAAGAGTTCGGCGGCGAGTTCGGCGCGGCTGCGGGCGGAGGGCGAGCCGAGCACCACGGCGACGAGCCGGCGATTGCCGCGCGTCGCGGAGGCGACCACGTTGAAGCCGGACGAGCAGATGAAGCCGGTCTTCATGCCGTCGGCGCCGGGGAAGTGATCGATCAGGTGATTGTGGTTGCGGATCACCTCGTTGCCGATCTGGATGCCGGGCAGGTGCCACAGCCCTTCGGCCTCGGGGAATTCGCGCAGCAGCGCGCGGGCGAGGAGGCCGAGATCGCGCGCGGTGGTGACCTGACCGGAATCGGGCAGGCCGTGCGGATTGTTGAAATGGGTCTCGCGCATGCCGAGGAGGCGCGCCTGCCGGTTCATCTCGGCGACGAAAGCGTCCTTGGAGCCGCCGACCGCCTCGGCGAGCGCATAGGCGACGTCGTTGGCCGACTTCACCATGATGATCTTCAGCGCGTTGTCGACGGTGACGACCTCGCCGGGCTTGAAGCCCATCTTGCTCGGCGGCTGGCGCGAGGCGGCGACGGTCATCGGCACCAGCGACGCCGGCGTGATGCGGCCGGAGCGGATCGCCTGGAAGGTGACCCAGGTGGTCATCAGCTTGGTGACGGAGGCGGGATACCACGCCTGATCGGCGTTGTGACGCGAGATCACCTCGCCGGTCGCGGCGTCGAAGACGAGCCAGGCGCCGGCGCTCGGGGCGGCGGCGGCGGGCAGGATCGCGGTCACGGAGAGGAGAGCGGCGAGGGCGAGAGAGGCGAGGCGGCGGCCGGGGCGGGTTCGCGGGAGGTCGCGGGAGCGCGCACCGGACGACGTCGAAAAACTCATCACGGCTCTCTGTCTCACTCTCGAACGGGACGGGGGTCGGCCGCAGGCCGTCGGTTCGTCGTCTTCGATAACGCATTCGCCGGGGCGAGGCCAAGGGCCCGTGGTCGCAGGACCGCCGGCAGGGGTCAGAGGTCGCTCGAGAATGCGTCGAGAACGGGGCAAGGGGTTTTTCTCCGACGCCGGGCGGTGTAGCGATGGCCGTCGCCGGGAGACCTCGAACGCATGGCCTCACTTCCCACCGATCCGATCGCCGCGCCGCCGGTCCTGCAACGCGCGCGCGGTCGCGCCGACGTCGGCTTCCGCCTCGACGAAGGCGCGACCCGGCTCGACCGTCTGTTCCAGGAGGGGCAGGCGAAGATCCGGCTTCCGAAGGTCCACGGCGCGACGCCGGCGACGGCGGTGCTGATCAACACCGGCGGCGGCATCGCCGGCGGCGACCGCATCGCCTGGGGTGCCCGTTTCGGCGCGGGGACGCGGGCGCTGGTGACCTCGCAGGCGGCGGAGCGAGTCTATCGCTCCTCGACGACCGACGGGGAATTGTCCGGCGAGATCGACAGCCGCCTCGAGATCGGCGACGGCGCGCGGGCCGAATGGCTGCCGCAGGAGACGATCCTGTTCGATCGGGCCGCCCTGTCGCGCCGGCTCGACGTGACCATGGCGGCGGACGCCTCGGCGCTGATGGTGGAGGCGATCGTGCTCGGCCGCACCGCCATGGGCGAGGAGGTGGAGACCTGTCGTCTCGTCGATCGCTGGCGGATCCGGCGCGGCGGCCGGCTGGTCTTCGCCGACACGTTCCGGGTCGAGGGCGCGGCGCGGACTCTTCTCGCCGGAGCGGCGACGGGGGGCGGGGCGCGCGCCTTCGCCACGGTGGTCTTCGTCGATCGGGACGCCGAGACGCGGCTCGACGAGGTCCGGGCGCTGCTGGCGACGGGGTCTTCGGCCGGCGGGGCGAGCGCCTTCGACGGTCTCCTGGTGATCCGGCTGGCGCATGGCGAGCCGGCGCGGCTGAAGGCGGAGCTGTCGCGGCTCCTGGTGCTCATTCGACGGGCAGAATTGCCGCGCGTCTGGTCTTGCTGAGGCGGGCGCGAGGCATCAGACTGCGCCGAAACCGATCCGATGCCCGCTTCCGGCCCTCGCCCGGGACGGACTGGCCCCAGCAGGAACGCCGCACGATGAATCTCACGCCCCGCGAAAAGGACAAGCTGCTGATCTCGATGGCGGCGATGGTGGCGCGGCGCCGGCTCGAGCGCGGCGTCAAGCTCAATCACCCGGAGGCGATCGCGCTGATCACCGACGTGGTGGTCGAGGGCGCGCGCGACGGCCGTACCGTCGCCGATCTGATGGAGGCCGGCGCCCGGGTCCTCACCCGCGCGCAGGTGATGGAGGGGGTCGCGGAGATGATCTACGACATCCAGGTGGAGGCGACCTTCCCCGACGGGACGAAGCTCGTCACCGTGCATCATCCGATCCGTTGAGCGAGCCAGGAGAGAGCCGATGATCCCCGGTGAGGTCTTCGCCGTCGACGGCGACATCGAACTGAACGCCGGCCTGCCGGTGACCGAACTCGAGGTCGCCAACACCGGCGATCGGCCGATCCAGGTCGGCAGCCATTATCATTTCGCCGAGACCAATCCGGGCCTCGCCTTCGACCGCGTCGCGGCGCGCGGGCTCCGGCTCGACATCCCCGCGGGAACGGCGGTGCGGTTCGAGCCGGGCCAGTCGCGCACCGTGCGGCTGGTGCCCTTCGGCGGGCTGCGCGTGGTCCACGGCTTCCGCGGCGACGTGTCGGGCGCTTTGTGAGGGTCGCATGTCCGTCTCGCTCGTCGTCGTCTTCGTCCTGACCAACATTCTGCTCGACCTGGCGCCCGGGTCGGCGGTCGGCCGGATCGTGGCGGAGGGGATGGGCCGAGGGGTTCTGCGCTCGCAGGGCCTGATCCTGGGCATCGTGCTGGCCGATCTCGTCTGGTGCTTCTTCGCCTTCTCGGCGCTGTTCATGACCATGATGCTGGTGCCGCCGCTGCTCTACGGCGCCAAGTGGGCGGGGCTCGCCTGTCTCGTCTGGCTGCTCGGGCGGTCGCTCCGCCACGCCATCGTCGGACGCGGGGTGATCCCGGTCGAACCGCACCGGGGCAGCGGGTTCCGGCAGGCGGTCGTCGAGGGTTTCTCCCTGCAGATGACCCATCCGACGGTGATGATCTTCTTCTTCGCGCTGCTCTCGGTCTTCGCCGGGTCGCGTGCCGGCTGGACGCTGCGGATGGTCGACTTCGGCCTCTTCGCGGTGATCCTGGAATGGCCGGTGTTCTCGCTCTACGCGTTCCTGGCGTCGGAAGCGGCGCGAGCGGCGGCGCGGCCGGGGCTGAAGACCCTGGGCGAGTCGATCTCGGCCCTCCTTCTCATCGCCGTGACCGGGATGGTCGCGGTTCCCTCGTCTCGAGACAGGTGACGCGTCCATGTCCTTCACGATGAACCGAGCGGCCTATGCGGACATGTTCGGACCGACGGTCGGCGACAAGGTGCGCCTCGCCGACACCGATCTGATCGTCGAGGTCGAGCGCGACTTCACCACCTATGGCGACGAGGTCAAATTCGGCGGCGGCAAGGTCATCCGCGACGGCATGGGCCAGTCGCAGGTCTCGCGCGCCGCCGGCGCGGTCGACACCGTGATCACCAACGCGCTGATCATCGACGCCAAGCTCGGCGTGGTGAAGGCCGACGTCGGCCTCAAGGACGGGCGCATCGTCGGCATCGGCAAGGCGGGCAATCCGGACGTCCAGCCGGGCGTGACGATCATCGTCGGGCCGGGCACCGAGGCGATCGCCGGCGAGGGCAAAATCCTCACCGCCGGCGGGCTCGACACCCACATCCACTTCATCGCCCCGCAGCAGATCGACGAGGCGCTGATGTCGGGCGTCACCACCATGCTCGGCGGCGGCACGGGACCCGCGACCGGCACGGCGGCGACCACGTGCACGCCCGGTTCCTGGCATCTCGCCCGCATGCTGCAGGCGGCGGAGGCCTTCCCGATGAACCTCGCCTTCACCGGCAAGGGCAACGCCTCGCTGCCGGAGGCGCTGGTCGAGCAGGTGGTGGCGGGCGCCTGCGGCCTCAAGTTGCACGAGGACTGGGGCACGACCCCGGCCGCGATCCGCAACTGCCTCACGGTCGCCGACCAGTACGACGTGCAGGTGGCGATCCACACCGACACGCTGAACGAATCCGGCTTCGTCGAGGACACGATCGCCGCCTTCGAGGGCCGCACGATCCACGCCTATCACTCGGAGGGCGCCGGCGGCGGCCACGCGCCGGACATCATCAAGGTGGCGGGGCTGCCGAACGTCATCCCCTCCTCGACCAATCCGACCCGGCCCTATACGCGCAACACGCTCGACGAACATCTCGACATGCTGATGGTGTGCCACCATCTCGACGGGTCGATCCCGGAGGACGTGGCCTTCGCCGAGAGCCGGATCCGGCGCGAGACGATCGCGGCCGAGGACATCCTGCACGATCTCGGGGCCTTCTCGATCATCTCCTCCGACAGTCAGGCGATGGGCCGCGTCGGCGAGGTGATCATCCGCACCTTCCAGACGGCCCACAAGATGAAGGTCCAGCGCGGGCGTCTGCCGGGTGAGACCGGCGAGAACGACAATCTGCGCGTCCGCCGCTATCTGGCCAAGGTGACGATCAATCCGGCGATCGCCCATGGGCTCTCCGCTCATGTCGGCTCGATCGAGGTCGGCAAATTCGCCGATCTGGTGCTGTGGTCGCCGGCCTTCTTCGGGGTGAAGCCGGATCTGGTGCTGAAGCTCGGAACGATCGCGGCGGCGCCGATGGGCGATCCCAACGCATCGATCCCGACGCCGCAGCCGGTCCATTATCGGCCGATGTTCGGTGGGTTCGGCAAGGCGATGACCGCCTCCTCGATCACCTTCATGTCGAAGGCGGCGATCGAGGCGGGCGTCGCCGAGCGGCTGAAGCTCGATCGCGTGGTGCTGCCGGTCGAGAACTGCCGCACCATCGGCAAGAAGGACATGGTGCTCAACGACGCCATGCCCGTGATCGAGGTCGACCCGGAGACCTACGAGGTGCGCGCCGACGGGGAACTGCTGACCTGCGAACCGGCCGAGGTTCTGCCGATGGCGCAGCGCTACTTCCTGTTCTGAGGCCGTCCGGCCGCGAGGGATCCCGTCCGTCACGCCCTGATGCGGGCGACGAAGGCCGAGGCCTCGTCACGGAGGCGGCCGGCGACCCGATCGAGTTCGCCGGAGGCGTCGACCATCGACAAGGCGGCGGTGGTGGTGTCGCGGGTCGAGCCGTCGACGGCCTGGATGTTGGCGGCGACGGCGCCGGTCTCGCGGGTCGCGGCGGCGATCGAGCGGGCGATCTCGCGTGTGGCCGAGCCCTGTTCCTCGACCGCCTCGGTGATGGCGTGGAGGATGCCGCCGACGCGGCCCACGGTCTCGGTGATCGAGTTGATCGCGGTGACGGCGGTGCCGGTGACCGATTGCACCGCGTCGATCTGGCGGGCGATCTCCTCGGTCGCCTTGGAGGTCTCGGCGGCGAGTTGCTTGACCTCCTGGGCGACGATGGCGAAGCCGCGACCGGCATCGCCGGCGCGCGCCGCCTCGATGGTGGCGTTGAGGGCGAGTAGATTGGTCTGGGCGGCGACGGCGTTGATCAGGCCGACGATCTCGCCGATGCGGCCGGTGCTCTCGGAGAGATCGCGGACGATGCGGTTGGTGCGTTCGGACTGTTCGGTGGCGGCGGCGGAGACGGCTTCGGCCTGATGCATCCGGCCCTCGACTTCGCCGATCGCGCGGGTGAGCGTCTCGGCGGCGGAGGAGACGGCGGCGACGTCGGCATCGGCGCGGGACATGGCGCGCGAGGTCTCGTCGGCGAGACCGGCGGTGCCGCGAGCGATGGTGTCGACGGCGTGGGCATCGTGGCCGATGCGTTCGGCGGTGACGCCGAGCGTGTCGACGACGGCGGCTATGCGGCGGGCGAAGTCGTCGGCGAGGGCCTGGCGTTCGTCGTGACGTTCGGCGCGGACCCGCTCCTCGTTCTCGGCCTGGGCGCGGCGGAGCGTCTCGCGGGCCTCGATCGCCTCGCGGAAGACGTCGGTGGCGCGGGCCATGCGGCCGATCTCGTCGCCGCGCTCGGTATGCGGCACGGTGATGCCGCGCTCGTCGCCGGCCAGGGCCTGCATCACGTCGGCGAGGGAGGTGATCGGGCGGACGACCCGGCGCAGCAGGAAGGCGCCGCAGGCGAAGGTGAGCAGGGTCAGGAGCGCCATGGTCGCGGTGGTGGTCCAGCCGGCGCGATCGCCGGTGGCGCGGAGTTCGGCGAGGTCGGCGGCGATGCGCGCGGCGCTCTGGCGCAGCATGGCGTCGCGGATCTCCAAGAGGGCGCCGACCCGCTTCTGCAGCGCGTCGGCGCGTTCGTCGAACTCGGGCATCATGGCGTTGCCGGCGCGGGTACCCTCGGCGGCATAGATCGCGGCCATGCGGAAGCCGATCTCGCGATAGGGCGCGAAGGCGGCGGCGGTCTCGTCGAGGGCGGTCGCGAGATCGCGCCGGCCGAGCGAGCGGGCGATCGCGCCGGCGTCGGCGACATGGGTGGCGAAGGCGGCGGCGGCCTTCGCGGCCTCGTTCAGGCCGTCGTCGAGCCCGTCCTCGGCGCGGGTGGCGGCATAGTCCTGAAGGAACTGCTGGACCTGGACGACGTCGATCTCGATGTCCTTGATCAGGCTGCCGAGCGGCGCGATCCGTGTCTCGAGGGTGCGGTTCTCGTCCGTCACCTCGGTGATGCGCGCGTCGTTGGCGCGCGAGGCGAAAGCGGAGATCGCGATGGTCGTCATGTTGCCGGCGGTCAGCAGGCCGACGACGGCAAAGGTTATCATGCGCAACGACTTCGCCATCGGTCGATCTCCGGTTCGATCGACATTCGAGCAAAGCCGAATTAACGTTCGGTATCATTTTCAATCGATTTTAATCTCGGGTGGCCGGACGCCGGGCGAGGCCCCGGCGGGGGCCGCGCGATCGGGCGCCGTCGGCGGCCTTGCCCTCGCCGCCGTTCGGGGCGAATGTCCCCCCTCGGTCCGGCCCGGCGAGGGGGCGGACACAGCACGTTCGAGGCGTCATCCATGATTCGAGCCACCACCATCGTTCCCGCCGGTTCCTATTCGTCCGCGCTCGCGCGCGACCGGGTCGTGCTCGATTTCGACGAGCGGCGGCGGCGGCGCGGCGTGGTGATGGGGGAGAAGGGAATCGAGTTCCTGGTCGATCTCGCCGAGACCCCGGCGCTGGCGAACGGCGACGCCTTCGAGCTCGAGGACGGGCGGCTGGTCGCGATCGTCTCGGCGCCGGAGAAGCTGGTGGAGTTCCGCGTGGCCGATCCGCTCGCCTTCACGCGGCTCGCCTGGCATCTCGGCAATCGCCACACGCCGACGCAGATCCTGCCGGGGGCGCTCCGGATCCGCGACGACTACGTGCTGGTGGAGATGGTCAAGAAGATGGGCGGGGCGACGATCGGCTTCGTCGAGGCGCCGTTCGATCCGGAAGGCGGCGCCTATGGTCACGGCGCCACCATGGGCCACGATCACGGTCCCGCCGATCAGGCCCACGACGTCGAGGATCCGGCGCTGGCGGCGGCGCTGGCGCGGCGCGCCAAGCGGCGGGCGGAGCGCGCGCCGCACGTCCATGGGCCCGACTGCGGACCGGACTGCGGCCACGATCATTCGCACGACCATGGGCACTCGCACGACCATGGGCACGATCACGATCATGGCCACGACCATGATCACGACCATGGACACGGGCACGCCCACCACGGCCACACGCACGACCACGACCATGGGCATGATCATGACCATGATCACGAGCCCCGGCGTGGGTGAGACGGGGATGGGAGAGGCGCCGTCCGGCGATCCCGTCGCCGATCTGTTGACGCTTCAGGTGTGGCTGTCGCCGGCCTTTCCGGTCGGCGGCTTCACCTACAGCCACGGGCTCGAATGGGCGATCGAGGCGGGCGACGTCGGCGACGGCGAGAGCCTGCGCGCCTGGCTCGCCGACGTCTTGACCCAGGGCGCCGGGCGCAGCGACGCGATCCTGCTCGTGCAGGCGCATCGGGCGGCAGGCGCGGGCGACGTCGAGCGCCTCGCCGAGGTGATCGAGCTGGCGGCGGCGCTCCAGCCCTCCAAGGAACGGCGGCTCGAGGCGACGGCGCAAGGGGCCGCCTTCGTCAGGGCGATCGCCGACACGTGGTCTCATCCCACTTTCGAGGCTCTCGTCGCGGCGCTGGCGTCGCGGTTCGCGCCACCGGCATGGCCGGCGGCGCCGTGGACGCACGCGGCCGCGGTCGGGGTGGCGGCGGCGGCGCATGGGCTCGCTGCGGTCGACGTCGCGCCGGCCTTCGTCCAGGCCTTCGCCGCCAACGTGATCTCGGCCGGGGTGCGGGCGGTGCCGCTCGGCCAGAGCGAGGGCCTGCGCGTGTTGCGCTCGCTGACGCCGCTCGTGCGCGAGATCGCGGCGGCGGCGATGGAGGCCGATCTCGACGCGGTCGGCGGCGCGGCGTTTCTCGCCGACGTCGCCTCGATGCGCCACGAAACCCAGTACACGAGGTTGTTCCGTTCATGACCGCATCCGTCTCCAAATCCCCCAACGGTCCTCTTCGCGTCGGCGTCGGTGGGCCGGTCGGCTCCGGCAAGACGGCGCTGATGGACGCGCTCTGCAAGCGGCTGCGTGGCACGCTCGATCTGGCGGCGATCACCAATGACATCTACACCCGCTGGGACGCCGATTATCTGGTGCGTTCGGGCGCGCTCGAGCCGGACCGGATCATGGGGGTGGAGACGGGCGGCTGCCCGCACACGGCGATCCGCGAGGACGCCTCGATCAATCTGGCGGCGGTCGCGGAGATGCGCGGGCGCTTTCCCGATCTCGACCTGATCCTGATCGAATCGGGTGGCGACAATCTCGCCGCGACCTTCTCGCCGGAACTGGCCGATCTGACGATCTACGTGATCGACGTGGCGGCGGGCGAGAAGATCCCCTCCAAGGGCGGTCCGGGCATCACCCGGTCCGATCTCCTGGTGATCAACAAGACCGATCTCGCGCCGCTCGTCGGCGCCGATCTCGCGGTGATGGCGCGCGACGCGGAGCGGATGCGGGGCAAGCGCCCCTTCGTCTTCACCAACATGAAGACCGGCGACGGGCTCGAGACGATCGCCCGTTTCGTGACGGAGCGCGGTGGCCTCGCGGGTTGATCAGGCGCGTTCGCGACGGGGCTCGGCGGCGGCGGGGATGCGCCGGAAGGCCGCGGCGATGCGCTCGAAGAGCGGCGCGAGGCTCGGGTCCCGCGCGGCGAAGAGCACGATCTCACTCGACGGCAGGTCCGGCAGGCCGGCCTCCGGCCCCAGCACCACGGCGCTCGCCGGCACCGCCGACCGGCCCATGCAACCGATGCCGAGACCGGCGGCGACGGCGGCCTGAACCGCGGCGAGATCGCGGCTGACGAAGGCGGTGACGAAGGCGAGGCCGGCGCTCTCCAGGGCGTCGTGCGCCAGTTCGTGGACCCGGCAGGGACGGGCGATCGCCGCGAGCGGGATCGGCTCGCCGGGGCGCCAGGGCAGGATCGGCGACTGGGCCCAGACGAGATCGTCGTGGAACAGGACGCGTCCGCCGCGATCCGGTCCCTCGGGCCGGCGGGTACGGCGGATCACCACGGCGTCGCAGCGTCCGGCCTGGAAATCGTCGATGAGATCCTCGGAGAGGCCGAGCGTCACCGAGACCGAGAGGCCGGGGACGGCGCCGCGCAGGGCCTCGAAGATCTCGGCGAGGCGGCCGCCGGTCGCGTGCTCGCTCACTCCGAGGGCGATCCGGCGTTGCGGCGCGACGCGGACGGCGCGGGCGAGGGCGTCGTCGTGCAGGGCGAGAATGCGGCGGGCGTCGAACAGGAAAGTCTCGCCGAAGGGCGTCACCGTCACCGCGCGGGGCGTGCGCTCGAAGAGACGGCGGCCGAGACGCTCCTCGAGCTTCTTCAGGCGCACCGACACCGTCGACTGGGTCGCGCCGAGCGCGTCGCCGGTCTGGGTGAAGCTCTCGGTCTCCGCGAGGGCGACGAAGGTGCGCAGGAGTTCGATGTCGAGGTCGGCCATGCTCGATCGCCTTTTCGAATGACTGATATGGTATCAATTCGTTTCCATCATGCAAGCGCGCGCGGCATCGTGATCCCGTCGCCCCTCGGGGCATCGAGAGACGGGTGAGCGCCATGAGCTTCATCGACATGTTCCTCGCGCCGCGGGCGCGCGAGACCGATCCGGATCGGCAGGGCCGGGGCGTCGACGTCACGCAGGACGCGGCGGAACCGGCGTTCTCGGCGGCCGAGCGGCGGCGCCGGCGGGCGGAGAGCGAGATCGCGGTGTTCGACGCCTATCGCCGCTTCGGCATTCGCTGAGGCGGGCGGGGGTTCGAGAGGAATTCTCGCGTCGGGTCGAAGCGCAACACTTCCTTTACCCGCCGCGCCTAGTGTCGTGGCGCGGGGTTCGACGGTTCCGAGTGCCCCCGCCCGAATTCGCCGCCCGTCCCGGGCGCAACGAGGTGTCGCGATGGCCCTGATGCCGATCAGCAGTGGTCTGGCTGCTCTGCAGAGCACGGGGACCGTCTTTTCCGACGGATCGCCGAAGGCCTCCGCCAAGCGGGCCGCCGAGACCGCGGCGATGCGCACCCAGGGCTACGGCAGTCTCGCCCGGGTGCAGACCATGGCGGCCAATCAGGCCAAGAAGAACGGCATGGGCGAGAACCCCGCCGGCCTGCTCGACGCCGGGATGTACAGTTTCTCCGTCATGAGCGGCGTCGGCGCCGCTGCGGCGATGATGTTCAGCGACACCTGGACCGCCGGCACCAAGACCTCCGGCACGATGCTCGACTATTACGCCTGAGCCGTAGCCTTCGATTTCGCCCCGAGCCTTCGCGCCGCGATCTCCCGATCGCGGCGTCTTCGTATCCGGCGCATCAGGGCTTCACGGCGGCGGCGAGCAGGGCCTTGGCGGCGGTGCCGTCCCAATGGGCGGGGCCGGCGAGGGTCGCGACCTCGCAGCCGGAGCGATCGACCAGGATCGTCGTCGGCAGGCCACGGGCGAGCCCGAGTTTCTGCAGAGCCTTGAAGATCCCCATGGTCGCGTCGGTGCGGTGGGTGAGGGCGGCGACGCCGATCTCGGCGAGGAAGCTCTTCGGACGCTCGGGGTCGCGGGTGTCGAGATTGACCGTCACCACCTCGAAATCCTTGGAACCGAGCCCGGCCTGGAGGCGGTCGAGCGAGGGCATCTCGGCGCGGCAGGGCGGGCACCAGGTGGCCCAGAGATTGAGCAGGACGACGCGGCCCTTCCAGTCGGCGAGCGTGGTCTTCGCGCCGTCGGCGCCGGCGAAGGTGAGGCCGGAGAGATCGCGCGGGGCGGAGGCGAAGGCGAGGCCGGCGAGGTCGCCGGTGGCGAGCGGGGCGAGACGGGCGGCGGCGGCCGGTGCGGCGGCGCATTTTCCGCCCGCATCGTCGTTGCCACCGAGGGCGCCGATCCCGTATATCCCGGCGATGCCGATCGCCGCGCCGAGCGCGGTCGCCAGCAGCCCGAGCCGCCATGTCGCACGCGGCGCGGGAGCGGCGTCGGTCGGTGCGTCGGGGGGCTGGGGCTGATCGCTCATCGTGGTCTCCGGGTCTCGAACTCGTCTCGTCGAGGAAGGTACGTCATGTCCAATCGCATGTGGGGCGGTCGTTTCGCCACCGGCCCCGACGCCATCATGGAAGAGATCAACGCTTCCATCGGCTTCGACCAGAAGCTCTGGCGTCAGGACATCGCCGGCTCAAAGGCCCATTCGGCCATGCTGGCCGAGAAGGGCATCATCACCGGCGCCGACCGCGACGCCATCCACGCCGGTCTCGACGAGATCGCCGCCGAGATCGAGGCGGGCACCTTCGTCTTCGAGCGTGGGCTCGAGGACATCCACATGAACATCGAGGCGAAGCTCGCCGAGAAGATCGGCGCGGCGGCCGGACGCCTCCACACCGCCCGCTCGCGCAACGATCAGGTCGCGCTCGACGTCAAACTCTGGGTACGCGATACGCTCGATCACCTCGACTCACAATTTCACGATCTGATGAGCGTCACCGTCGCCAAGGCGGCGGAGCATGCCGGCGTGGTGATGCCGGGCTTCACCCATCTCCAGTCGGCGCAGCCGGTCACCTTCGGCCATCACCTCCTCGCTCACGTGGAGATGTGGGCGCGCGACCGGGCACGTTTCAAGGACGCGCGCGCGCGTCTCAACGAATGTCCGCTCGGCGCGGCGGCGCTCGCCGGCACCTCCTTCCCGATCGACCGGGCGATGACGGCGCAGGCGCTCGGCTTCGACCGGCCGACGGCCAATTCGATGGATTCGGTCGCCGATCGCGACTACGCGCTGGAGGCTCTGGCGGCGGCGTCGATCGCGGCGATGCATCTGTCGCGTCTCGCCGAAGAGATCGTGATCTGGACCTCGGCCCAGTTCCGCTTCGTCAAGCTCTCCGACAAGTTCACCACCGGCTCGTCGATCATGCCGCAGAAGCGCAATCCGGACGCGGCCGAGCTGGTGCGGGCCAAGACCGGGCGCATCGCCGGCTCGTTCAACGCGCTCCTGATGGTGATGAAGGGTCTGCCGCTGACCTATCAGAAGGACATGCAGGAGGACAAGGAGCAGATCTTCGACGGGCTCGAGAGCCTGTCGCTGGCGCTCGCGGCGACCACCGGCATGATGCGCGATCTCGAGCCCGAGGCCCTCGTCCTGCGCCGGGCGGCCGGCTCCGGCTTTTCGACCGCGACCGATCTCGCCGACTGGCTGGTGCGCGAGCTCGGCATCCCCTTCCGCGAGGCGCATCACGTCACCGGGCGGATCGTGGCGATCGCCGCCGATCGCGACACGACGCTCGACAAGGTGACGCTCGCGGAGATGCAGAGCGTTCACGCCGGGATCACCGAGGCGGTCTATTCGGTCCTCTCCGTCTCCAGGTCGGTGGGGAGCCGGGTCAGCTACGGCGGCACCGCGCCGAAGAACGTGCGCTCCCAGGCCAAGCGCTGGCAGGCGCGTCTCGCCAAGGAAAAGCCGATCGCGGAGCGGGATTGACCGTTTCCTCCGACGTCCGCCCTCCCACCCGGAAGGTTGCCATGACCGTCTCGTCCTCGCCTTCGCGTCTCCTCGCCCCCGCGCTCGTGCTCGTGGCGGCATTCGCGCTCTCCGGGTGCGGCCGCAAGGCCGAACCGGAGCTGCCGAACCTCGCCAAGCCGACGGAGACGGCGCGGCCGGTCGGCATTCCGATCGGCCCGACCACGCCGCCCCCGGCGGCCAAGCCGGCCGAGAAGAAGTCCTTCGTGCTCGACTTCCTGCTGTGATCGCCGAGCCGTCGCCGCGCGCGGGTCGTTGTCGGCGGCCGCGCCGCGTGGGAGAGTGACGGCGGGCCGGTCGCGGTGACCGGACGAGACGGGATCAGGCCATGACCAGCGCCGATCGAGACCCGCCGAGGGATCCCTCGCTCGATCATCGGATCGGGCGGGCGGTGGCGCGCGCCCGCGCGGCCGCCCTGTGGGAACTGGTGTGGCGTCAGGCGATGGTGCCGCTGTGGCTCGCCGGGGCGATCGTCGCGGCCGCCTGGCTCGGCCTGCGCGACGCCCTGCCGGGGCTGGTCGGGGTCGTGATCTTCTGGAGCGCGGCGGCGCTGGTCGCGGCCGCGAGCGTGCGGGCGGGGCGGCGGATCGCCGCCGGGTGGCGGGCGGCGGCGTCGCGGACGGCGGCGCTCGGGCGGATCGAGCGTGCCTCGGGGCTCGCGCGGCGCGAGTTGACCGGGCTCGAGGACCGTCTCGCCGAGGGCGGCGGCACCGGGCCGGCGACGCGAGCTCTGTGGCTCGCCCATCGGCGCCGCCTCGAGGGGCGGATCGGGCCGCTCACGGCGGGTCTGCCGCATCCGGATTGGCCGCGCCTCGATCGTTTCGCCTTGCGCCCCGCGCTGGGGCTGGCGCTCTTCGTCGGCTGGTTCGCCGCTTCCGGCGATCACGTGGCGCGGCTCGCCGGGGCTTTCGCCGCCGTGGAGAGCACGCGGCCGAGCGACCGTCTCGACGTCTGGATCGATCCGCCCGCCGTCACTGGCCTCGGGCCGAGGAGCCTGATGGTCGACGGCGCGGCGGTCGAGGACGGAACCGAATTGAAGGTGCCGGCGGGGAGCCGTCTGGTGACCCGCGCGACGGCCGGAGGCGAGGGCCGGGTGGCGCGACCGATGGAGGTCACGGCGACGCCGGCGGCCGCCCTGACGACGGAGATCCCGGGCGAGGCCGCGACCCCGGCCGGCGAGGCACGCCGGATCGTCACCGGCGACGGCGAGATCGTGCTGCGCCACGACGGGCGTGAGGTGTTGCGGCGGCGGATCGCCGTGCTGGCGGACCGGCCGCCGACGATCTCGCTCGCCGAAGCGCCGACGGTGCGTGGGCGCGGCGGGTTGCGTCTCGTCTACGGCATCGACGACGACTGGGGCGTGGTCTCGGCGGAGGCGCGGATCGCACCGCGCGGCCACGGGCGGGCGCTCTACGAGCCGCCGGGGCTGCCGCTGGTGTTGCCGGCGGGCGCGCGTCACGTCGGCCGGGCCGAGACGGTGCGCGATCTGACCGCCCATCCCTTCGCCGGCGCGCTGGTCGATCTCACGCCGGTGGCGGTCGACGGGAGCGGGCAGGAGGGGCGCGGCGAGGCGGTGACGATCCGGCTGCCGGAGCGGCCGTTCCGCGATCCGCTGGCGCGGGCGTTGGTGGAGCTGCGGCGGCGGCTGGCGCTCGACGCGGGCGAGATCGGCACGGTGATGATCGCGCTCGACGCGCTGACGCTGGCGCCGGAGCGTTTCGGCGGCGGAGCCGGGCGGCATCTCGGGCTGCGCCATCTGGCGCTCCAGGCGACGCGGGCGCGCGACGACGCGGCGATGCGGGCGCTGATCGAGGATCTGTGGACGGCGGCGGTGACGATCGACGCCGGCGACACGCTCGACGAGGAGAAGGCGCTGCAGGCGGCGCGCGACGCGCTCGCCGAGGCCTTGCGCTCGGGCGCCTCGGAGGAGGAGATCGCCCGGCTGACCCGCGAATTGCGGCAGGCGATGGAGCGCTGGCTCCAGGCGATGACCGAGGCGGCGCGGCGCGATCCCGGCGCCCGCGACCGGGCGGAAGGGGCGGCGCGGCGGGTCGATCGCAAGGATCTCTCGCGCATGCTCGACCGGATCGAGGATCTCGGCCGGACCGGCTCGCGCGCGGCGGCGGAGCGGCTCCTCGCCGAACTCGGCGACACGCTCGACCAGTTGCGCGGCGCGCGGCCGGGCGAGGGGCAGGCCGGGGAGCGGGCGGCGGAACGGGCGCTCGGCGACATGATCCGCCGTCAGCGCGATCTGATGGACCGCACCCACCGGGCCGATCGCGACGGCGCCGACGCCGGGGAGCGGGAGCGTCTGAGGAACGAACAGAACGCGCTGCGCGATCAATTGCGGCGTCTGCGCCGCTCGCTCGGCGAGGAACCCGGCGGCGAGGAGGCGGGCGGCGAGGACGGGCCGCTCGGCGAGGCCGGCCGGGCGATGGACGAGGCGGGGCGGGCGATCGACCGGGGCGAGAGCGGCTCGGCGGTCGACGCGCAGGGCCGCGCCCTCGACGGTCTGCGGCGCGGCGCGCGCGCGATGGCCGAGGCCCGGGGCCAGGGGCCGGGAGGTTCGGGGGCGGACGGGCGCGCGGGCGAAGACGGCGACACCGATCCGCTCGGCCGCCCGCGCCGGTCGCGCAACGCCGACGGCGGACGCGTCGGGATCCCCGAGACGATCGACGTGGAACGGGCGCGGCGGATCCTCGACGACATTCGCCGCCGGCTCGGCGAGCCGGAGCGGCCGCGCGAGGAGCGCGACTATCTCGATCGCCTGCTCGAGGTCGATTGAACCCTGTCCGAGGGGCGCCGTCCGGGGTGGCCGCCGGTCTCGGCGGGCCCGGAGCGGTCGCCCGCGTCAGCCGGCGAGACGGGTCGGCTCGGCGTGGCCGGCGAGCGTCGCGGTGACGATGCGGCGGATGTCGGCGAGGGTGAAGGGCTTGGAGACGACGTCGCGGACGATCTGGTCGAGGCCGTGGGCGCGCTCGCGCTGGTCGGCGTAGCCGGTCATCAGGAGGATCGGCAGGTCCGGCTTGTCGCGCGCGACGTTGAGGGCGAGCGCGATCCCGTCCATCACCGGCATCTTGATGTCGGAGACCAGGAGATCGAACCCGCCGGGGTCGTCACCCAGCGTCTCCAGCGCGATGGCGCCGTCCTCGACGGCGAGCACCGAGTGGCCGTCCAGTTCGAGCGCGCGGCTGACGAAGGCGCGCACCGAATCGTCGTCTTCGGCCAGTAGAATACGAGCCATGGCGGTTCTCCCTCCCGCGAATCGTCGCGTCCCGAGTGTCGTCCCGATCGCCCCGCGTCACGAGAGAAATTCCCGCGAATCAGCGGCGATCGGCCGAAAGTTCGATCATTCCGCAGCCACGACGTGGCCGATGTAGGGCAACTCGCGATAGGCGTGGCCCATGTCCATGCCGAAGCCGACCACGAAGAGGTCGGGGCAGGTGAAGCCGACGAAATCGCCCTCGATCGCCGCGACGCGGTGACCGGGTTTGTCGAGCAGGACCGCGAGCGCCACACGCGCCGCGCCGCGTTCCTCGAGCAGCCGCACGGCATAGGCGAGGGTGCGGCCGGATTCCAGAATGTCGTCGACGATCAGCACGTTGCGGCCGGCGACGTCGGTCTCGAGGTCGCGTAGGACGGTGACGGTGCCGCTCGACGTGGTGGCGTCGCGATAGCTCGACAGCGACATGAAGTCGACTTCCGGCGAGACCCCGGCGCCGTGCAGGGCGCGGATGAGGTCGGCGGCGAAGACGAAACCGCCCTTCAGCACCGCGACGACCAGGACGTTCTCGCGAAAGCCGGCCTCGCGGATCTCGGCGGCGAGTTCGGCGATCCGCGAGGCGATCGCCTCGGCGGTGAAGAGGACGTCGATGCGATGCTCGTTCATGGCAGGCCGGCCTGTCGGTTGCGGCGCTCGGCGAAACGCACCTGGAGATCGGCGGCGCGTTCGGGAGGCGCCACCAGACGCGTCCTGAAGCGCAGACGATCGCCGGCGGCGATCACGGTGGCGCGCGGGTCCACCGACCAAGCATAGAGTTCCTGCGCGTCGGCGTCACGCAGCGCGAAGCGCAGCGCCGGGACCTGACGCGCGGTGCCGGAGGTGTTGGCGAGCGACCCCTCGACCACCAGCACCGGCTGGCCGTTGTCCATCTCGCGCAGCGTCTCGATCGGGCCGAAGTCGAGGCCGCGCAGGTTCACCTCGAGGCCGACCAGCCGATAGAAACCGGCGAGCGCGGGGACCTGGGCGACGACCGAGGCGCGGAACACCACGAGGCCGGCGAAGATCAGGCAGGAGACGAGGAACACGGCCGGGCCGACGAAGGGGGCGAGCCGGGTCACAGCGGCCGGCATCCGCGGCATCTTCAGATGCGGTCCCCGGCGGTGGTGCGGGCGCGTGTTCGGCTTCGGCGGGCCTTCCGCCGGGCGCTCGAAGGCGGGCGGCGCGGCCTCGGCCTCGCGGGTCGGCTCGGTGGGATCGTCCGCGAAGGGCTCGGGGGCCTCGGTGGCGGTCGTCTCCTCCGGCTCGGCTTCGGCCGGGAGGGCGTCGAACGAGTCGATCGCGTCGCCGGCCTGCGCGGGGGGCGAGGGGAACTCGGCCGAGGCGAAGACGTCGGCGGCGGGGTCGGCCGCTTCGGCGCGGAAGGTCTCGACGGGATCGAGGTCGGTCGCGGTCACGCGCCATTGCTCGCCGCAGCGGGTGCAGCGGACCTTGCGCCCCTTGGGACCGATACGGTCGTCCGGGATCGTATAGGCGGTGTCGCAACGGGGACAGGTCGTTCGCATGGTCTCGCCGGCGCCTCGATCCCCCATCATCGTCGCGAGCGTCTGAACGGCGCGTAAACCGCGCCGCGCAGGATCGGGGCCGGGGGCGGGGTCGTCTCGCGGCATGGTTAACGAACTGTCAACGCGGCCGGGTGCAGGATGCGGCGGACGCGGGGAGAGGGCGGAGCATCCGCGCGAGGGAGCCGAGGGTCGTGATCGAATTCGAGAACGTGGGTCTGCGATACGGAATGGGTCCGGAGGTCTTGAGCGATCTGACCTTCGACATCGCGCCGCGCTCGTTCCAGTTCCTGACCGGGCCGTCGGGCGCCGGCAAGACCAGCCTGATCCGCCTGCTGTTCCTGTCGCTGAAGCCGACGCGGGGGTTGATCCGGGTGTTCGGCCGGGACACGGCGCGGGTCGGCCGCGGCGAGTTGCCGGCGCTGCGGCGGCGGATCGGCGTGGTGTTCCAGGATTTTCGCCTGCTCGACCATCTGACGACCTACGAGAACGTGGCGCTGCCGCTCCGGGTCGCGGGGCAGGAGGAGGCGAGCTACCGCGCCGACGTGGTCGATCTCCTCGACTGGGTCGGTCTCGGCGAGCGCATGCACGCGATGCCGCCGGTGCTGTCGGGCGGCGAGAAGCAGAGGGCGGCGATCGCCCGCGCCCTGATCACTCGGCCGGAGATCCTGCTCGCCGACGAGCCCACCGGCAACGTCGATCCGCCGCTCGCCAAGCGGCTGCTGCGCCTCTTCGTCGAACTCAATCGCCTGGGCACCTCGGTGCTGATCGCCACCCATGATCTCGCCTTGATGGAGCAGTTCGATGCGCGACGCATCGTGCTCGCCGAGCGGCGGATCGAGATCTACGAGTGAGGCGCATGGCGGCAGGCGGGGAGAAGAAAGGACGCCCATCGGACCGGACGGCGCCTCGGGTCGAGGCGGCGAAGCGGGCGGTGCGCGCGGCGGCGCAGGTCCGGCGCAAGGCACGCGGCGGCGAGGCCGGCCGGGCGATCGTGCCGCCGCAGACGGTCGCCGGCCGGGCCCTGGTCTCGGTGGTGGCGATCATGTGCTTCCTCGCCTGTCTCGCCGTCGGCGCCCTCGCGGTGGTGCGCGAGGCGGCGCACGACTGGCAGGTCGACGTCAGTCGCGAGGCGACGATCCAGATCAAGCCGATCGGCTCGACCGGCATGGAGATGCGGCTCGCCCGCGCCCTGTCGCTCGCCCGCGAGACGGCCGGCGTGCGCTCGGCGCGGCTGGTCGACGAGCGCGAGAGCACGGCGTTGCTCGAGCCGTGGCTCGGGCAGGGGCTCGATCTCTCGTCGCTGCCGGTGCCGCGGCTGGTGGTGGTCGAGCTCGAGGATCCGGCGAGCGCCGATCTCTCGGGGCTGCGCGCCAAACTGGCGCAGGAGGTCGAGGGGGCGATGCTCGACGACCATGCGGTCTGGGCGGCGCGTCTGCGCACCATGGCCGGGGGCGTCGTGCTGGTCGGGGTCGGGGTGGTGGTTCTGGTGCTGGCGGCGATGGTGCTGTCGATCGTCTTCGCGACCCGGGCGGCGATGGCCGGTAATCGCGACGTGATCGAGGTGCTGCATTTCGTCGGCGCCGAGGATCCGTTCATCGCCCGCGAGTTCCGGCGCCATTTCGTGGTGCTCGGGCTCGAGGGCGGATCGGTCGGCGGGGCGGCGGCGCTGGCGCTGTTCGGGCTTGGCGATCTGCTCCTGCGGAGCGGCCGGGGGGATCCGCTCGGCGATCAGGCACAGGCCCTGTTCGGCGGGTTTTCGATCGGCTGGAGCGGTTTCTTCGGGGTGATCGCGATCGTCGCGCTGGTGACGGCGCTGACCGGCATCACCTCGCGCGCGACCGTTCTCGGTCATCTGAAGCGTCTCGAGTGAGGGGCGGCCATGCGTGTCATCGACGTCGCGACGGCGAATTCTGATATCTTGGCGGCCATGGAGATTCGACCCCCCGAGACGTCGGCCGGTCTCGGCGCGCCGCGCGGAGCGGCCGAAACGGCGGCCGGCAGCACGAGAGCGACGCCGCGGCGGCTCCTCCGCCGCTCGGCGCGCGCGGTCGGCTACGCGCTCGCCGGTCTCGCCGCGGCCTTCGGTCTCGGCTTCGTCGTCTTCGCGGTGACGGTGTCGCTCACCGAGATCCCCGCCGATCCTCGCGCCGACGCGATCATCGCGCTGACGGGGGGACGCGACCGGGTGGCGGAGGCGGTCGATCTCCTCGCCGAGGGGCGCGGACGGCGGCTCCTCATCTCCGGGGTCCATCCGAGGACCAGCGCCGCCGACATTCGCAAACTGACCGAGGGCGACCGCACCGTCTTCGCCTGTTGCGTCGATCTCGGCCGCACCGCGCTCTCCACCGCCGGCAACGCCACCGAGGCGGCGGAATGGGTGAAGGAACACGGCTTCACCAGCCTGATCGTCGTCACCAGCGCCTATCACATGCCGCGCTCGCTGCTCGAACTCGACCGTGCCCTTCCGTCGGTGCGCAAGGTGCCTTATCCGGTGAGCCGGCCGGATCTCAATCTCGAGACCTGGTATCGTCATCCGACGACCGCGAAACTTCTCTTCGGCGAATACCTCAAGTATATCGTCGCTCGGTTCGCGCATCAGGCGCCGCAGATCACGGCCACCCGGGTGGCGCGGGTCGGAGGCGACGCGGCGCGCTGAACCGCTCCTCCGATCGGGATCCCCACGCGATGACGTTTCTCCGCTCGCTCGCCTTCAACGTCTTCTTCTACGTCCACACCTTCGTCTGGCTGTTCGTGCTGCTGCCGACCGAGCTGATGCCCAAGGCGGCGCTCAAGTGGGGCGTCAAGCGCTGGGCGAAGACGAACCGCCAGGCGCTCGAGTGGATCGGCGGGGTGAAGGTGGAGCTGCGCGGGCTCGAGAACATCCCCGTGACCGGCGCGCTGATCGTCTCCAAGCACCAGTCGACCTTCGAGACGGTGTCGATGCTCGATCTCTTCGCCGACCCGACCTATGTCCTCAAGAAGGAACTCCTGAAGATCCCGCTGTTCGGCTGGTACGCCACCAAGGCCGAGCAGATCCCGGTCGATCGCAGCGCCGGACGGGCGGCCCTGGTCAAGCTCTCCGAGCGGGCGCGGGCGGAAGTGGCGCGGGGGCGCCAGCTGATCATCTATCCGGAGGGGACGCGGCGTCCGGCCGGCGCCGAGCGCGCCTACAAGCACGGTGTCGTCAATCTCTATCGCGACCTCGGCGTGCCGCTGGTGCCGGTCGCGCTCAATTCCGGCCTGTTCTGGCCGCGCCACGGCTTCCTCAGGCATCCCGGCACGCTGGTGGTGGCGTTCCTGCCGCCGATCCCGCCGGGGCGCGATCCGGAGGAGGCCTTCGTCGAGATGCAGCGGATGATCGAGGATGGCAGCGACGCGCTGATCGCCGAGGCGCTGGCTGTGCCCAATCCGCCGCCGATCCCGCCGGGCGGCGAGGCGTGGTGGGAGCGTCACCCGCGTTCCTGAAAAGTTCCGGTTCGAGCTTGCGCTGCTCGCGCCATTGTTCTAACTTTGTTCCATGTCCCGAGGGGAGGTGGAACCGATGGGTTTCGAGAGTGCGCAAGGTGTGGCGGTCGCGCGGCGCGGGGGGACCGAAGGCCTCTCGGCGCTCGACGGGCGGTTTCTGATCTGGCGCGGCGCCTCCGGGCGGGCCTATGTCTTCTCCCCGGTCGCCGACGACGACGCGGGGTTCGATGGAATGGGGCTCGACGACGCGGTGTTGATCGCGGTGGAGCGCGATCGGGCGGGGCGGCCGAGGGCGGCGCGAGTGGTGGCGGATCGATCCGGCCGGCCCGGCGAGATCTGGGCACATCATCTGGCGACGACGGCGGCGGCGCGGCGCCGGGCGGTGATCGATCTCACCGCGAGCGGGCGTGAACCGGAGCTCTTCGGGGCGATCGGCTGAACCCGGGCGGGTGGCCGCGATCGAGGGCGGTCGACAGGGGCGGCGTGGTCGCCTTATCTCGGGGGGTAACGATTCGGACCTTCGCGAGGAAGATCGACCATGAATTCCGTCCCATCCGAGGATGCCGGCAGACGTCGTGGGCGGATCTTCCGTCGCCCCTGGGTCGTTCTTCTCGGCGTGGCGGTTCTGTGCGCGGCCTGGTCGGCGGTGTGGGCGACGATGCGCTCGCGGCTGATCACCGAGGTCGATCATCAGCTGGTGCGGCTCGAGCGCGACGGTGTCCGCATCGTCTGTCCGGACCGCGCGGTCGGTGGGTTCCCCTTCCGGCTCGAGATCACCTGCCGCGATCCGGGTCTCGAGATCGCCGGGCGCGGGGTCGGCGGGTCGGTGGCGGCGCTGCGGATCGTCGCGCAGATCTGGGATCCCCAGTTGGTTCTCGCGGAGGCCGACGGTCCGCTGGTCGCGGAGGAGGCGGGGCGCACGCGGGTCGATGCGACCTGGCGTGGACTGCGGGCCTCGCTGCGCTGGTCGACGGCCGGGGTCGAGCGTCTCTCCCTGTCGGCCGAGGGACTCGATCTGACCCGTCGTGAGACGGGAGCCGGCGTCGCGCGGCTCCAGGCGGAACACCTCGAGGCGCACGGGCGCGGATCCGGCGCGCGCGACGTCGACGTCGCGGTCTCCGTCGCCTCGGGCGTGGTGACGGTCGAGGGCAAGCGGATCGGTCCGCCGCGTTCGGATCTCTCGCTCGCCGCCACACTGCGGGAGGTCCTGCCGCTCGGCCCGGGCGATCCGGCGCGAGCCTTCGCCGCGCGGGGCGGGCGGATCGAGCCGATCCGCGCCGACTTCGCAGTGGGGGGCGTGCGGGTGGCGGGCAAGGGCGCGCTGACGCTCGGCCCCGACGGGCTGCTCGACGGGATGATCGGTTTCGCCGCCACGGGGCTCGAGGCGGTGGTGACCCAGGCGGCGGCGCTGGGGCCGGAGACGGCGAGCGTGCTCGGCGGTTTCGTTCTGCTCGGCAAGGCGTCGAACGATCCCGATCTGCCCGGGCGGCGGCTCGATCTGGTGGTCGATCACGGCCGGCCGCGCTTCGGGCGGATCCTGATGCCCCCGATGGCGCCGCTGTTTCGACCCTGAGCGGCGGGCGTCGGACGCAGCGTTCGACGTTCACGCCCTCGACGAGACGCCGCCGCGCCCCACATTTCGGCGAGACCGTGGGATCCCCCCGCGAGATGTCGAAAGGAGTGGACGCCATGCGGCGCCGTATCGAGACCGTGTTGCACGCGCCCGAGCGTCATTGGGTGGGGAATGGATTTCTGGTTCGTCCGCTCTTCGCCGATGCGGCCTTCACGGCTTCGATCAGCCCGTTCCTGATGCTCGACTGGGCGGCGGAGCGCCGGTTTCCGCCCTCCGCGACACCGCGTGGCGTCGGCCCGCATCCCCATCGCGGGTTCGAGACGGTGACGCTCGTCCATGCCGGCGAGGTCGCGCATCGCGATTCCGCCGGTCATGCCGACCGCATCGGTCCCGGCGACGTCCAATGGATGACCGCCGGCGCCGGCCTCGTTCACGAGGAGATGCTCGGCGGCTCGATCGACGAGGCCGGAGGGGCGGTGTCGATGGCACAGCTCTGGGTCAATCTGCCGAAGGCGTCGAAGGCGACGCCGCCGCGCTATCAGGCGATCACCGCCGACCGCATTCCCGAGATCGCCTCCCCCGGCGTGACGCTGCGGCTCGTCGCCGGGTCGCTCGGCGAACGGATGGGCCCGGCGGCGACGCATACGGAGCTGACCGTCGCCGAGGCGACGATCGCCGCCGGGGCCGAGCTCGTCTGGCCGGTGCTGGACGGGTGGACGGCGATGGTCGCGGTGCTGAGCGGACGGATCTCGAGCGACGATCGGCAGGTGGGCTCGGAGACGGTCGCGCTCTTCGCGCGGACGGGCGGCGAGATCGCCGTCACCGGGGTCGCCACCGAAAGCCGCCTGTTGCTTCTGGCGGGCGAGCCGATCGCCGAACCGATCGCGGCGATGGGACCCTTCGTGATGAACACGCACGAGGACCTGATCCGCGCGGTCGAGGACTTTCGCCTCGGACGCATGGGGCGGTTGTGATCGTTCGGCCGCCGCCGTGAAGGAAGCGCCGCGCGTGCATTTCGAAATTTCTCGCGAGTGTCCGCGCGGTCGCCCCCTGAAAATTCCTGGAGGCAATATGCTTGCTCCCAAAACGTTTTGAGCTCACAATCCGATCGTGTCGTGGGGGAAATCGAGTTCGTGTCGTCCGCTTTGGACGCAATCGGAGAACGAACTTTCTTCCGAAGTTCTGGACCTCCAGGCCGAGGTGGTGATGACGAAATCGGCGGAAACCCTCGAGCGTCTGGCGGAAATTCTGCGCCCGCTGATGAATTTCGACGACCTGCCGGCGGACGACACGTTCACCATCGGCCAGCTGTCGTCGCATCTCGGCGTGTCCCTGCGCACCTTGAGATTCTACGAGCAGTCGGGACTTCTCACGCCGACCCGCGCCGGCGCGCGCCGCATCTATTCCGGCGAGGATCGCCGGCGGCTCGAGGTGATCGTGGCACTGCGTGAATTCGAAGTGTCGCTGAACGGGGTGAAGGCGCTGATCGCGATCATCGACAGCGGCGCGCCGAACCTCGAGGAGCGGGCCCTCGCGCAGTTCGATCACCTGCTCGCCGACGTCCACGAGGCCAACCAGACTCGGATCGCCGAACTGCAGGGCCTCAACGAACGCATCGAGCGCGCCCGCACGCCGCACGCCTGACCCGAGCCGGCATCCCGGATCCCCATGTCCAGATGGACTTCACGCCGCCGGCCGGCGCGCGCATGTCGCGGGCGAGCCCGGCGGGTGTGATCCCGGCCGTCCGGCGGCCGGGTCATGCGAGACCGAAGGCGGCGAATGCCCCCGGCCTTCGAGCGCACGCGGCCTTCTCATGCGCGTCGCCGGCATGAGAAAGTCGCTTCGGGAGGACCGTCTCGACTTCGACGGCCGACGGTCTCAGGCGGCGGAGCGCACGCCCTCGTCGACGATGCGGACGAGGTCGGCCATGATGTCGGTGATCTGGAAGTCCTTGGGCGTGTAGACGGCGGCGACCCCCATGTCGAGGAGCTGTTCGGCGTCCTCGGTCGGGATGATGCCGCCGACGACCACCGGCACGTCGGTGAGCCCGGCGGCCTTCATGCGCGCCATGACGTCGCCGACCAGCGCCAGATGCGAGCCCGACAGGATCGACAGGCCGATCGCGTGGACGCCCTCCTCGAGGGCGGCGTTGACGATCTGGGCCGGGGTCAGGCGGATGCCTTCGTAGACCACCTCCATGCCGCAGTCGCGGGCGCGCACGGCGATCTGCTCGGCGCCGTTGGAGTGGCCGTCGAGGCCGGGCTTGCCGACCAGGAACTTCAGGCGGCGGCCGAGCTTGACGGAGACCGCGTCGACGGCGGAGCGCACTTGCGTGAGATCACTGCCGGCGTCGCGGGCGGAGCGGCCGACGCCGGTCGGGGCGCGATATTCGCCGAAGACCGATCGCAGGGTCTCGCCCCATTCGCCGGTGGTGACGCCGGCTCGTGCCGCGGCGATGGAGGGTTCCATCAGGTTGCGCCCCTCGGCGGCGGCGGCGCGCACGGCCTCGAGGGCCTTCGCCACGGCGCTCGCGTCGCGGGTCGCGCGCCAGGCCGCGATCCGCTCGATCGCGTGTTGCTCCACTTCCGGCGGTACGGTGAGGATCGAGCCTTCTCCGGTCGTCAGCGGCGACGGCTCGGTCTCCTTGAAGCGGTTGACGCCGACCACGGTCGAGGTGCCGGCTTCGATCGCCTCGAGCCGGCGCGTGTTCGATTCGACGAGCTTCTGCTTCATGTAGCTGGACTCGACCGCCGCCACGGCGCCGCCCATCGCCTCGATGGCGGCGAGCTCGCCCTTGGCCTCGGCGACGAGCTCGGAGACCTTGGCCTCGATCTCGGCCGAACCGTTGAAGATGTCGGCGAATTCCAAGAGGTCGGTCTCGTAGGCGAGGATCTGCTGCATCCGGAGCGACCACTGCTGATCCCACGGGCGCGGCAGGCCGAGCGCCTCGTTCCAGGCGGGGAGCTGGACGGCGCGGGCGCGGGCGTCGCGCGACAGCGTCACCGCGAGCGCCTCGATCAGGATGCGGTAGACGTTGTTCTCCGGCTGCGGTTCGGTGAGGCCGAGCGAATTGACCTGAACGCCGTAGCGGAAGCGGCGGTTCTTCTCCTCCGCCACGCCGTAGCGGTCACGGGTGATCTCGTCCCAGAGGCGGCCGAAGGCGCGCATCTTGCAGATTTCCGTCACGAAGCGCATGCCGGCGTTGACGAAGAAGGAGATGCGGCCGACCGCCTCGCCGAATTCGGCCTGCGGGATCACGCCGGTCTTCTCGACGTTGTCGAGCACGGCGATCGCCGTCGCCAGCGCGAAGGCGAGTTCCTGAACCGGCGTCGCGCCCGCTTCCTGCAGATGGTAGGAGCAGACGTTCATCGGGTTCCACTTCGGCATCTCCGTGTAGGTCCAGGCGATGACGTCGGTGGTGAGCCGCATCGAGGGCGCCGGCGGGAAGACGTAGGTGCCGCGCGAGAGATATTCCTTGATGAGGTCGTTCTGGGTGGTGCCGGCGAGCTTCTTGCGGTCGGCGCCCTGCTCGTCGGCGGCGGCGACATAGAGCGCCAAGAGCCACGGCGCGGTGGCGTTGATCGTCATCGAGGTGTTCATCTTCTCGAGCGGAATGCCGTCGAAGAGGGCGCGCATGTCGCCGAGATGGGAGACGGGAACACCGACCTTGCCGACCTCGCCGCGCGAGAGCGCGTGGTCGGGGTCGTAGCCGGTCTGGGTCGGCAGATCGAAGGCCACCGACAGGCCGGTCTGGCCCTTGGCCAGATTTCCGCGATAGAGGCGGTTGGAGGCCTCGGCGGTCGAATGACCGGCATAGGTGCGGAAGAGCCAGGGCTTGTCGGGGGTGGCGAGCGGCATGACGCGGATATCCCAGAATGATCTCGTTCTGATCGATTGAATATCGCGCCGCACAAGCCCGTGTCATCCCACACGAACGTCGGACTGCGACATTCGGTCTCGCGACCGCGGTAGGGGGCTTGCCGCCGGTCGCTGCGGAGCGGGCCGAAAGCCGCGGGAAACCGCCTCGGGCCGGCTTTTTCCGTGCTCGGAACGGGCACGTTCCGCGATCGTGATATTTTGCAGCGCAGCAAGTTCTGGCGCGAAAACGAGGGAATGCGGTCTTTTCAATCCTTTGTATTATGGAAATTCGGGGAGAGGGGGGTCGATAGTGCGCGGCATCGATCGCAGTGCGGCATAGTCGGAGGAGGCTCGGCCGGCGGCGACAACGAACACGGGCCGGGACGCGGCGGGGATCGAGCCTCGATCCCCCGCGACCGGACCGACAGTTGGGAAGGAAGACCATGGCTGGGAATGAAGTCGCCACCGCCGCCCTCGACGACCGTCCGGTCAAGGATCTCTACGAGATCGGCGAGATTCCGCCGCTCGGCCACGTGCCGAAGCAGATGTATGCCTGGGCGATCCGCAAGGAGCGCCACGGGCCGCCGGAGGAGAGCTTCCAGCTCGAGGTGGTGCCGACCTGGGAACTCGACAGCCACGACGTGCTGGTGCTCGTGATGGCGGCGGGCGTCAACTACAACGGCGTGTGGGCCGGTCTCGGCAAGCCGATCTCGGTGTTCGACGTCCACAAGCAGCCCTATCACATCGCCGGCTCGGACGCCTCGGGCATCGTCTGGGCGGTCGGCTCGAAGGTGAAGGCGTGGAAGGTCGGCGACGAAGTCGTCATCCACTGCAATCAGGACGACGGCGACGACGAGGAGTGCAACGGCGGCGACCCGATGCTCTCGCCCTCGCAGCGCATCTGGGGCTACGAGACGCCGGACGGGTCCTTCGCCCAGTTCTGCCGGGTGCAGTCGCGCCAACTGCTGCCGCGTCCGCAGCATCTGACCTGGGAGGAATCGGCCTCCTACATGCTGACGCTGGCGACCGCCTATCGCATGCTGTTCGGCCACAATCCGCATCAGCTGAAGCCGTCGCAGAACGTGCTGATCTGGGGCGCCTCGGGCGGCCTCGGCGTGTTCGGCGTCCAGCTGACGGCGGCGGCGGGCGCCAATGCGATCGGCGTCATCTCCGACGAGACCAAGCGCGACTACGTCATGAGCCTCGGCGCGCGCGGCGTCATCAACCGCAAGGACTTCAAGTGCTGGGGCCAGCTGCCCAAGGTCGGGAGCCCCGAATACGACACCTGGTTCTCGGAAGTGCGCAAGTTCGGCAAGGCGATCTGGGACGTCACCGGCAAGGGCAACAACGTCGACATGGTGTTCGAGCACCCGGGCGAATCGACCTTCCCGACCTCGACCTTCGTGGTGAAGCGCGGCGGCATGGTGGTGTTCTGCGCCGGCACCTCCGGCTTCAACATCACCTTCGACGCGCGCTACGTCTGGATGCATCAGAAGCGCATCCAGGGCTCGCACTTCGCCCATCTGAAGCAGGCGGCCGCCGCCAACAAGTTCGTGCTCGATCGCCGGGTCGAGCCGTGCATGTCGGAAGTCTTCGAGTGGAAGGACATTCCGAAGGCGCACACGCTGATGTGGAAGAACGAGCACAAGCCCGGCAACATGGCGGTGCTGGTCTCCGCCCCGCGCACCGGCCTCACCACCTTCGAGGACGTGCTCGAGGCCTCGGCCGAGATGCAGGCCGCCAAGGCGGGTTGATCGGCGGAAGCGCCGGCTCGCCCGGCGCCTCCTCGACGCATGGATCCATGAAAAACCCCGCGCGAGCGATCGCGTGGGGTTTTTCCGTTCCCCATGGATGTCCTTCGAGCGGATGGCTCCTCAATGATCCGGCGGCGTGCCCGTGCGCCACAGATCGATGGCGTGGTTGATCTCGGCGCCGAGCAGGAAGATCAGGCCGACGATGTAGAAGAACAGCATCGAGGCGACCGCGCCGCCGAGGCCGGCGTAGGTCTTGGCGTAGCCGGAGAAGTGAGAGAGGTACCAGGAAAAGACGAGGCCGGCGACGAACCACAGCGTCAGCGTCAGCACCACGCCGGGCAGCACCCCGAGCGCGCTCTGGTGGCGCGCCGGCAGCCACAGATGGGCGGAAAAGAGGAAGAGGAACACCGCCAGCGTGAAGAAGCCGAGCGGCAGGCGGTTGAAATAGCTCCACCACGGTTCGATGTCGGGGAAGTGCGGGAGCAGCAGCCCCCACAGCACCGGCAGAACCACCACCAGGAAGCCGAGCCCGAGGATCACGATCGCCGCGATCAGCATGAAGAACGTGCCTTCGAGCCGGCGGATCAGGAAGTGGCGGGTGTCGTAGGAGCGGTAGGCGTAGTTGAGGCCCATCCGGAGGCTCTCGACGAGGCCGGTGACGATGATCACCAGGAGCAGCGCGCCGACGGTCAGGACCCGGCCCTGCGAGGTCTCGAGCACGGCGGTGATCTCGGGCTTGAGGATCGCGGCGACCTGCTCGGGCAGCACCGCGAAGATGCCGCCGGTGCCCTGTTCGGCGGCGGCGGTCAGTTCGCCCACCCCCCATTGGCTCGCCGTCCAACCGGCGATGCCGGTGACGAGGATCATGAAGGGGAAGAGCGAGAACAGCACCGAGAAGGCGATGTTGGAGGCGTGGGCGAAACTCTCGTTGCGCAGGAGGCCCCAATAGAGGGCTTCCCAGGTCACCCAACCGGCGGCGCGCCAGCCCCGGCGTCGCGGTGGGGCGTCGGTGGGCGGGGCGGTCGGGGGCGAGAGCGGTTCGGCGGACATGGCCGGCAAGATAAGTGCGCGGCCGTGCGGGCACAATCGCCTTTCGATCGACGCGACGCCGTGGCCGTCGTGCCCGTCTCGCGACTGACCTCGCTGTGCTTTTGCCGTAATCTCGGGTCAGACGAGGCCGGTCTTCGCCGATTCTCGCCTTCTCCCCTCCTTCGACGGAAACGCACTCTCGTGACCTCGCTCCGCGCTCGCGCGCTCTCCCTGTCGCTTCTCCTGACGATGCTGGTCGCCGGGCCGGTTCTGCCCGCCATCGGCGAGACGGTCCAGCCGACGCGTCCGGCGACGGTGGCGCCGGCCGCCGCTCCGCCGGCGCCGAGCGCGCCGCAGCCGGTGCCGCCGGCGCCCGCGCCGGTCGTCAAGGCCAAGCCCGACGAGATCCAGACCAAGCTCGACGGCTGGAAGGGCGAGATCGAGCAGATCGCCAGCGGGCTCACCCGCGACGGCCAGAGCGACCGCCGCCTGGCGGAGTTGCGGGCGCGCGTCGATACGATCCGCGCCGGTGTCGAGGCGATCGATCAGGCCGAGAGCCCGCGGGTCGCGGCGATCGAGGCGCGGTTGAAGCAGCTCGGTCCGGCGCCCGCCGCCAAGGACGACGAGCCGGCGCCGGTCGAGGCGGAGGCGATCAAGACCGAGCGCGACGACCAGCAGAAGCTGCTCGCCGAGGCGCAGGGCCGGGTCAAGCAGGCGCAGTTCCTCAATCTCCGCGCCGACGAGATCGTCAAGGCGATCTCCGAGAAGCGGCGCTCGCGCTTCGCCAAGGACATGGTGGAGCGATCGCGCTCGGTGCTCGATCCCTCGCTGTGGCTCGAGGCGGCGCAGACGATGCCGGGCACGGTCTCCGGTCTCGTCTATCTGCTCGCCGACTGGTTCTCGCTCCTGGCGTCGCGGGGCCTCGAGACGGCGACGGCGGTCGGCTCGGTGATCCTCGTCTTCCTGACGATCCTGTGGACGGCGCGGCGGCGGTTGGCGCTCCTGACGGAGCGCGATCCGGACGCGGGCGAGCCGACGATGTTGATGCGCTCGCTCAAGGCGGCGGGGATCGTTCTGGTCAATTTCGCCGCTCCGGTTCTGAGCCTGTTCGGCATCGCCCGGGCGCTCGACGTGTTCGAGCTCAATCCGGCGCGGGTCGAGCTCTTCATTTCGGCGCTGGCGGCGGGCGTCGCCTCGGCGGCGATGGTCTACGGCATCGCGCTCGCCATCCTGGCGCCCGGCAAGCCGCAGTGGCGCCTCACCCCGGTCGGGGATCAGACCGCCGTCCGGCTGCTGCGCCTCTTCGTCGGACTGTCGATCGTCCACGGCGTCGGCGTGTGGTTCCTGCGGCTCCTCGACGTGCTGGCGGCGCCGGTGGCGGCGCTGATCCTCGCCTCGGGCCTGTTCGCGATCGTCGACGCGATCCTGGTGATGCTGGCGCTGCGCTCGGCGGCGCGCTCGATGGCGGGCGACGAGGAGACGGCGGAGATCGCCGAGGCGGCGGCCGAGGGGCGCTCGAGCCTGTGGCGGTGGATCCTGCCGCTCGGCTGGATCCTGGCGATCGGCGCCGTGGTGGCGGCGACGACCGGCTACGTGGCGCTCGCCTCCTTCGTCACCCAGCAGATGATCCACATCGGCTTCCTGCTCGGGGCGCTCTACATCCTGTTGATCCTCGCCGACGAGATCATCCTGGCGACCTTCCGGGCGCAGAGCCGGTTCGGTCTGGTGATGACCCGGTCGATGGGCATGGCGCGGGAGACGGTCGAGCAGATCGGCGTGGTCCTGTCGGGGCTGGTGCGGCTGCTTCTGATCGCGGCGGCGGGCCTCTTCATCCTGGCGCCGCTCGGGGTCGACGGGCAGGACATGGTCTCCGACGCCAAGGGGGCCTTCTTCGGGATCAAGGTGGGCGGGCTCACCTTCTCGATGTCGACGATCCTGAGCGCGCTGGTCTTCCTGATGGTCGGCCTGGCGGTGACGCGGGGCATCCAGGGCTGGCTCGATCAACGCTTCCTGCCGCGCACCCGGCTCGACATCGGCCTCAAGAACTCGATCCGCACCTCGTTCGGCTACGTCGGGACGATCGTCTCGGTGGCGCTCGCCTTCTCGGTGGTCGGGCTCGATCTGCAGAACCTCGCCATCGTCGCCGGCGCGCTCTCGGTCGGCGTCGGTTTCGGCCTGCAGTCGATCGTCAACAACTTCGTCTCCGGCCTCATTCTGCTGGTGGAGCGGCCGATCAAGGCGGGCGATCTCGTCGAGATGGGCGCGGAGAAGGGGTTCGTGCGCAAGATCAACGTGCGTTCGACCGAGATCGAGACCTTCGATCGCGCCTCGCTGATCGTGCCGAACTCCTCGCTGATCTCCGGCAACGTCAAGAACTGGATGCACCGGGATCTGACCGGGCGCTGCGTCGTCAACGTCGGCGTCGCCTACGACGCCGATCCGGCCCAGGTGAAGGCGATCCTGCTCGCCTGCGCCGAGGCCCACGAGAAGGTGCTGAAGTTCCCGGTGCCGGTGGTGTTCTTCACCAATTTCGGCGCCGACGCGCTGGAGTTCCGGCTGATCTGCACCGTCGGCGCGGTGACCGACGCCTTCGGCGTGGAGAGCGATCTGCGCTTCGCCATCGTCGCCGAGCTCCGGGAGAAGGGGATCGAGATCCCCTTCGCGCAGCGCGACATCAACATTCGCCAATTGGGCGATCTCGGACCGCTTCTCGATCGCCTCGGCCTCTCCGCCCAGGCGCCCCGGGCGGCGGACGAGACGCCGAAATCGTGACCCCTCGTTTCAGAGACACCGCCATGGTCGCCCCGCTTCGCCTCGTCTCCCTCTCGCTCCTGCTCGCCGCCGGGCTCGCCGCCTGTTCGCGCGGGCCCGCCCCGGTCGAGCACGTGCCGCCCTTCTATCAGCGGCTCGACATCGGCGGCCGTTCGGTCGATCCGGCCTCGTCGCTGTCGATGATCAACCAGTATCGCGCCAACAACGGCCTGCAGCCCCTGATCTGGGATCAAGGGTTGGCGCGGGTGGCGCAGGCCGAGGTCGATCAGATGGCGGCGACGGACCGGGTCCATTCCACCGCCGATGCCGGCCTCGATCGCCAGCTCCAGGGCGCGGGCATCGGCTATGCGTCGTTCCTCGCCAATTTCTCGGCCGGTTATCGCACCTTCGCCGAGGCCTTCTCCGGCTGGCGCGAATCGAAGCAGCACAACGCCACCATGTTGGCGGCGAAGGCGTCGCGGGTCGGCCTCGCCACCGCCTATGCGCCGAATTCCAAGTACAAGATCTTCTGGACCCTGGTGGTGGTCGAGCCGCGCTGAGCCGGTTTTGCCGGCCGCGACCGGAGATCGGCTGCGGCGGGGAAAAGCGGGGCGACGCGCTTGACTTGGGGGCGAGGGCTCCCTTATATCGCGGCGTCTCGTGAGAGTGGGCGCGTAGCTCAGCGGGAGAGCACTTCGTTCACACCGAAGGGGTCACAGGTTCGATCCCTGTCGCGCCCACCATTTCTTCCACTCCACGGTTCTTCTTCGTGACGGTTCCTCTTCGTCGACGGCGGGTTTCCGTCGGCGAAGGTTCGGTTCGTCGCCGGCCGGCGGCGCGACGCGTACGAGGGCGCTCGATCGACCTCGACGGTTGCGGCCGGTGAGGGTGCGGCATCCGGGCGCAGGTCGAATTCATATGAAATTTCAGTGATTTGGCGCGGATCAATGCGGATGCCGAGATGTTTCCGCATCGTATCCCGTCATGACCGCTTCCCTTCTTCTTCCTTGTCGACGGCATGACGCCCTGGTCTCGGCCGGGCGCGGAGCCGCGTCGTGGTCCGGGGTTCTCGCGCGATTCGCCGAGGATCACGATCTGACCTTCGCGCGGATCGAGGCTCTGGTGGCGCCGGAGGGGAGCGACGGCGCGGGCGCGCGGGTTCCGGTTCACGCGTCGGCGGCCTTCGTCGCGCGCTGGCGGCTCGTGCACGGCGGCGACGATCCCGCTCTCGACGCGGACGACGGGCGCCGGGTGCGCTGGGTCGAGACGGAGACGGTGGGGCGTGACGCCGCGTCCACCGACCAGGAGACGCCGGAGGAGCTGTGGATCGCCATCGACGGCGATGTCGGGTTCGTCTGCCTGCACATCGGCGCGGCGCGGCCGCTGCCGGCGGCTGAGTGGCTTTCGAGGCTCGGGCCCTGTCTCGCGGCGCTGTCCGAGGCGGTGACGCTCGGCATGGCGATCGCCCGCGCCGAGGAGGAGGTGCTGCTGCGGGTGCTGGTGACCGTGGGCGCGACCGGGGCGATCGTCGATGCGTCCGGCCGGCCGCGCCGCTGGGAGCCGCGCGAGCAGCCCTTCGATCCGCGTTTCGTCGCGACCCTGATCGGGCGGGACGGCGCGTCGGCGCGGCGACGCGCGCGGCGGTCGCGGGGGGCGGGCGATCACTTCCATCTGCTCGAGAGCGGCGAGGGGCGGCGGTGGATCGGCTATGCGATCGAGCTGCCGATCGGCGAGACCGCCTTCATGGCCGGCGACCGGCTGCTGGTCGCCTGGCCGCTCGACGCGGGGCCGCTTCCGGTCCCGGCGGACGCGACGTCGGGCGAGGATCTGGCGCGGGATCTCGCCGGGGCCTTCGGTCTCTCCGGAGCGGAGGCGAGCCTGGCGGCGCGGCTCGCGGACTGCGATCTGCGGCAGGCGGCCGAGCGCTGCGGCATCGGCTACGAGACCGCGCGGTCGCATCTGAAGTCGATCTTCCGGCGCATCGGACTGACCCGGCAGAGCGAATTGACCGCCCTCCTCACCCGCTTCGTCTTCCACGCCGATCTGCGGCGTGGGCTCTCGGCGGCGAGCGCGGCGCGAATTGACCCGATTGGGTGAAACCGGCCGGCAACGAATCAGAAATGTATCGCCGATCGAGGGTCGTCGGCATGGACGAGGCCGATCACCGGGGGTAGCGCAGTCTCGGGAATTCTCACAGGGAGATGAGACGATGTTGGCCAAGACTCTGTTCGCGACCGCGGTCGCGGTTCTTTCGACCACCGCCTTGACCCAGGCGGCCGACATGGCGCGTCCGGTGCCGGTCGCCCCGATCGCCGAGCGCGCCGCGCAGCTGTGGACCGGCTTCTACGTCGGCGCCCACGTCGGCGTCGCCCATCACGACGGCGACATGACCGCCTTCACGCCCTGGAACGGCTATGCCGGCTTCCCCGTCGGCGGTCTCGCCGACACGCGGGTGATGGGCGGTCTCCAGGCCGGCTACAACTATCAGATGGGCAACATCGTGCTCGGTCTCGAGGCGACCGGCTCGCTGATGCAGATCGACAAGTGGTCGAACGAGAACCCGCCGCGCACCATGTTCCGCAGCGCCGTCAACTGGGACATCACCGTGACGCCGCGCATCGGCTATGCCTTCGATCGCGCCCTGGTCTACGTGAAGGGCGGTCTGGCGGTCGCCGAGTTCGAATATTCGCACAACCAGAACGGCACGATCATCGGGGCGACCCAGACCCGCGCCGGCTGGACCGTCGGCGCCGGCCTCGAATATGCCCTGACCCAGAACGTCTCGCTCAAGGGCGAATACGGCTACATGGACTTCGGCAAGAGCGGTGTCGACATCACCGGCGCGCCGTCGATCCGCGTCGAGCCCAATCGCCAGATCCATGTCTTCACGGTCGGCATGAACTATCGCTTCTGAGGCGTTCGGACGTCCTCGCCATGCGAAGGGGCCCGCCGGGCCCCTTCGTCGTTTCGAAGGCCGGACACCTGCTCGACGGCGGTTTCGGACCTTCGTGTTGTTGCGCTGCAGCATCAAATCGATATGATCCGTGCCCCGCGATCCACTCGGGATCGCCGTCCGTTTCGAGGCGTCGCCCTTCATGTTGCCGACCTCCGCCACTTACGAAGACGTCATGGCCACCTTTCGGTGGATCGTGCCGACCGCCTACAACATCGGCGTCGACGCCTGCCACAAATGGGCGGCGGTGGAGCCGGACAGGCCGGCGATCCTGCAGGCCCATACCGACGGCACCGTCGAGACCTGGTCGTTCGGCCGCCTCTCGCGCGCGGCGCATCGCCTCTCCAACGTGCTGGTGGCCGAGGGCCTCGCCCGGGGCGACCGGGTGGCGATCCTGTTGCCGCAGTCGCCGGAGACGGCCTTCGCCCATGTCGCGGTCTATTCCGCGGGCGCGATCGCGCTGCCGCTCGCCGACGTCTTCGGGGTCGAGGCACTGACCCATCGGCTCACCGATTCGGGGGCGCGGGTGCTGATCACCAACCGGGTCGGGGCGCGCAAGATCGCCGAGATCCGGCCGCTCCTGCCCGAGCTCGAGCGGGTGTTCTGTTTCGACGGGGCCGAGGACGGGGCGATCGATCTGGTCGCGGCGATGGCGCGGGCCTCCGACGCCTTCACGCCGGTGGCGACGCTCGCCGACGATCCGGCGCTGATGATCTACACCTCGGGCACGACCGGGGCGCCCAAGGGGGCGCTGCACGGGCACCGGGTGGTGCTCGGCCACGTGCCGGGGGTGCAATATGCCCACGAATTTCTGCCGCAGCCGGGCGATCTCGCCTGGACGCCGGCGGATTGGGCCTGGGCCGGCGGGCTCCTCAACATCCTTCTGCCGTGCCTGACGCTCGGCGTGCCGGTGATGGCGGCGCGGTTCGAGCATTTCGATCCGGACTTCACCTGGGATCTGATCGCGCGGCACGGGGTGCGCAACGCCTTCGTGCCGCCGACGGCGATGAAGCTCCTGCGCGGCGCCGGATCCCCGCGCGGCCGCCATGCGATCGATCTCCGGACGATCGGATCGGCCGGCGAGGCGCTCGGCCGCGAGACCTACGAATGGGCCAAGGCCGAGCTCGGCATGACCATCAACGAGTTCTACGGCCAGACCGAGTGCAATCTGGTGCTCGGCTCCTGCGCGAAGATCGGCGTGACCCGCTCCGGGGCGATCGGCAAGCCGACGCCGGGGCACCGGGTGGCGGTGATCGGCGAGGACGGGCGGCCGGTGGCGCCGGGCGACACCGGGCAGATCGCGGTGATGCGGCCCGACCCGGTGATGTTCCTCGGCTATTGGAAGCAGCCGGAGGCGACGGCGGCGAAGTTCCTCGGCGACTGGATGACCACCGGCGACCAGGGCATCGTCGACGAGGAGGGCTACGTCTTCTTCGTCGGGCGCGACGACGATCTCATCACCTCGTCGGGTTATCGGATCGGCCCGGCCGAGATCGAGGATTGTCTCGCCGGCCATCCGGCGGTGGCGCTCGCCGCCGTGGTCGGCAAGCCGGATCCGCTGCGCACCGAGATCGTCAAGGCCCACGTCAAGTTGGCGCCGGGCTTCTCGCCGAGCGAGGCGCTCGTCGCTGAGATCCGCGCCCATGTGCGCAACCGTCTGTCGGCGCACGAATATCCGCGCGAGATCGAGTTCGTCGATCAGATCCCGCTCACCACCTCGGGCAAGGTGATCCGCCGCTTCTTCCGCGAGAAGGCGCGCGACGAGGCGGCACGCGGGGCGTGACCCGTCGGGCGGGAGGCGCGGGGGCGGGCGGCCCCCGTCACTCGCTGACGATGATGCGGCTGTTCTGCATGCCGTGTTGGCGCACCAGTTCGAAGAGTTCGGCGGCGGCGCGCGGCGCGAGGCGGACGCAGCCGTGCGAGGCCGGGCGGCCGAGGCGGCCGGTCTCGTAGGTGCCGTGCACCGCGATGCCGCCGGCGAAGAAGATCGAGTGCGGCATCGGCGAGTTGTGATACTTGCGCGAATAGTAGCGCTTGTGCATCCGCTGCGGTTTGAAGTAGCCGGTCGGGGTCCGATAGCCCTTGCGGCCGGTGGAGACCGCGTATTCGCCCTGGCGGACGCCGTCGACGAGGACCACCATCCGCTGGGTCGAGATGTCGATTCGGGCCTCGACGGCGGCTTCGGCGGTCCGTGCCCGGCCGAACACGGCGAGAAGGACGAGGAGGGTCAGGGCGAGGATACGCATCGCTGAGATCCTTCTGCGCTCGCCGCGATCGAGACGCACGGCGGGTCGAAACGAGGAAAAGACGGTCGCAACCCTAACCTTCTTCTGTCCCCGGACGCACGCTTTACCTACCGTTAAGATTAAGTCGAAACCCTTCTCTACACAACGTCGCCGTGATCCGCGGCGCGATCTCGAGTGGAGTGACGCTCTCGTGTCCCCTTGGAAACCCGTCCTGCTGGTCTCGCTCCTCGCCACCGCTCCGGCTCTGGCGCAGGACATGCCGCATCAACTGACCCCGGATCTGATCCAGACCGAGCGCGAGAGCTGCAACACTTCGACCGGATACGGCGTCGACTTCGTGCACTGGGTCGACATCGACGGCGACGGGCGCAAGGACGTGGTGCTCGACTATCGCGCCGCGCTGTGCGGCGGCCAGCCCGAGCCCTATTGCACGCGCGACGGCTGCCTGATCAAGGTCTGGCACGCCGAGAAGGGCGGGTGGCGCAAGATCTTCGACGGGCGCGTCGGGCGCTGGAGCGTCGACACGGCGAGCGGCAAGGCCGAGCTTCTGATCGACGGGCGGCCGCTGCGCTGATCAGCCGGTGCGGGCCCTGCGGCCGTGGGCGCGGGCGAGGAGCCCGTGGAGATCGCGCACCGAGAACGGCTTCTCCAGCCAGTCGTCGAAGACGGCCGGCATCGGGTCGGGTCGGGCGCGTCCGGTGACGGCGACGATGCGGGCGTCGCGGCCGCCCGGGGTCGCGGCGAGTTCGCCGGCGAGGCGGTCCCCGGGGATGTCGGGCAGGCCGAGGTCGACGAAGATCACGTCGAAACGGTTCGCGCGGATCTCGCGCAGCGCGGCGGCGCCGTCGGCGACGATGGTGGCGTCGACCCCGAGCGGGGCGAGCATCGCCTGGAGGAGGACGCGGCCGATGCCGTGATCCTCGACGGCGAGGAGGGTGAGCCCGTCGTGGGGGGGACGCGGGGCGGTGTCGCGGTCGTTCGGTTCGTCGCGCATGGGGGGCGCCTCGGCTCGATGATGGATCAGCCTAACCGAGCGCGATTAACGCCTCACTAAGCCTGTCGAGACGTCGTTCGGTGGCCGGCCAGTCGACGAGGCGACGGACGTCGGCGGGCGTGAGGCCGTCGTCGCGCAGGCTCGCCAGCGCCGTGTCGGCGGCCGATTTGGAGAGTTTGCGGCCGTCCGCGTCGCGGATCAGGTCGTGATGGAGGAAGACCGGCGCGGGGAGGTCGAGCAGCGTCTGGAGCAGGCGGTGGACGCTGGTCGACCAGAAGAGATCGCGGCCGCGGACCACGTGCGTCACGCCTTGGGCGGCGTCGTCGACGACCACGGAGAGGTGATAGCTGGTCGGGGTCTCCTTGCGGGCGAGGACCGGGTCGCCCCAGGCGGCGGGATCGGCGGCGACGAGGCCGCTCTCGCCGTTCGGACCGGCGCCGGCCTCGCGCCAGGTCAGATCGGACAAACCGAAGCGGGCGGCGAGGCGGGCGAGGGCGGCGGCGGTGTCGAGGCGCAGCGCCACCGGCTCGCCGGGGCGGCCCTGCGGCGCGAGACGGTCCTCGGGCGGCGGCCAGGGCGCCCCGTCGGGATCGCGCGGCCAGGGCCGGCCCTCGGCCTCGGCGCGGGCGACGGCGGCGCGGATCTCGGCGCGGGTGGCGTGGCTCTCGCGGAGCAGGCCGTCGGCCGCGAGGCGATCGAGGGCGGCGCGATAATCGGCGAAATGGTCGGACTGACGGCGGATCTCGCCGTCCCAGTCGAGGCCGAGCCAGGCGAGATCGTCGAGGATCCCGGCTTCGAACGCGGGGCGGCAGCGGGTGGTGTCGATATCCTCGAGGCGCAGCAGGAAGCGGCCGGCGAGGCGGCGGGCGAGCGCGTGATCGAGCAGCGCCGAATAGGCGTGGCCGAGATGGAGGCGCCCGTTGGGCGAGGGGGCGAAGCGGAAGACGGGGCTGGACATCGAGCGATCACCGGGTCGACAGTCGCCCTTCATAGCGGGTCGGAAGCGACGAGGGCAGGGGCGCGATGCGACGGATCGAGGGCGACGACGACGTGACGGCCGGGCTCGCGGAGCTGACGCGGATCGATCCCCGGCTCGCGCCGATCGTCGCGGCGAGCGGGGCGGTGCCGCTGCGGCGGCGTCCGGCCGGGTTCGCCGGGCTGGCGCGGATCGTCACGGCGCAGCAGGTCTCGGCGGCGGCGGCCGCCTCGATCTGGACGCGCGTCGAGGGCGTGATCGGACCCGAGCCGACGCCCGCGGTCATCGCCGACCATTCCGACGAGGCGTTGCGGGCGGCCGGTCTCTCGGCGGCGAAGGTGCGCACGCTCAGGGCGATCGCCGAGGCCTGCGCCGGCGGGCTCGATCTCGAGGCCTGCGCGGCCGCCGCCGAGGACGAGGCGGTGGCGGCGCTGACGGCGGTCAAGGGCATCGGACGGTGGACGGCGGAGGTCTATCTCCTGTTCTCGGCCGGGCATCCGGACGTGTGGCCGGCCGGCGATCTGGCCCTGCAGGTGGCGGTCGGCGACGGACTCGGGCTCGACGGGCGGCCGAGCGAGAAGGAGGTGCGAGCGATCGCGGCCGCCTGGGCGCCGTGGCGCAGCGTCGCGGCGCGCCTCTTCTGGGCCTATTACGCCGCCCGGCGCGACGGCCGCGAGGGCATGGCGCGCTGAGGCTGCCTCCGCCGCGCATTGCACGCCGAGGCGGCCTCCGCCGCCCATGGTGTGGCGGGGCGGCCTCCGCCGCCGATGGCACGCCGAGGCGTGGCGGAGGGCATGGCACGGCGGCAACGCCACGGGTTCTTTCGGAGGCGAACCTTCACACGAGCGACACGCGGCCTGTACACTGTCCGCAACGTTCGTGGTGCCGGGGTTTCGACGGGGCCGATTCGATCGTCGCCGAGATCCTCGCGCACCGTCTCCCCTCGGGAGCCGAGAGCGAGGTGCGCCTTGACGATCCACGTGACGCCGCGGTCCCATCCGGTTCTGGTGCTGAATGCCGATCATCGGCCACTCAGCTATTACCCCCTGTCGCTGTGGTCGTGGCAGGAGGCGATCAAGGCGGTCTTCATGGACCGCGTGACCATTCTCGCGAACTACGACGTCGCCGTGCGCAGCCCCAGCATGGAGATGCCGCTGCCGTCGGTGGTGTCGCTGAAGGCCTTCGTCCGGCCGAGCCGCACCCCGGCCTTCACTCGCTTCAACGTCTTCCTGCGCGATCGCTTCAGCTGCCAATATTGCGGGTCGAACCAGGATCTGACCTTCGACCACGTGGTGCCGCGCGCCCGCGGCGGCCAGACCACCTGGGAGAACATCCTGACCGCCTGCGCCCCCTGCAATCTCAAGAAGGGCGATCGCTCGATGCGCGAGGCGGGGCTCCATGCCGCTCATCTGCCGTGGAAGCCGAGCGTCCACGACCTGCACGAGGCGGGGCGCCACTTCCCGCCCAACTTCCTCCACGAGAGCTGGGTCGACTATCTCTACTGGGACACCGAACTCGAGCCGTGAGCGGCCGCTCCTCAGCTCGAGATGCGGATCCGTTTGATCGAATTGGCGATCTGGGCGAAGACGTCGGACAGTTGAGAGGCCGTGGTGACGTTGAAGAACTTGGCCGTGTCGCTGGCGCAGTAGGTGAGCAGGGTCGGGTCGCCGTCGACGAGATTGATCGCGTAGATCGTGATGCCGGCGGTCTTGGCGTTGGCGCAGGCGAGCCGGGTGCGGGCGTCGATCTTGTCGCGGTCGGGGCTGTTGGCGGTGCCGTTGCCGTACCAACGGTCTTGCGTGTTCGCCCCGTCGGTCATCACGATCATGAACTTGCGGGAGCCGCCGGTCGTTCCGGTGAGGGGGGCGTTGGCGGTGAGGGCCTCCATGCCCCATTGGACGCCGATGGTGATGTTGGTCGCGCCGGAGGGCTGCATCGTGTCGACCGTCGTCGCGAGCGAGGTCAGGTTGTTGGTGAGGCCCTTGAGCGGGATCAGGGTTCCGACCGTGCAGTTCGCCTTCGGGTAGAGCGTCGCCGGCAGTCCGGCGATCGGCGCGGTGTTCTGAACGTCGTAGGGCTGGGTGCGATCGATCAGGCAGCCGGACCAGACGTCGGCAGGCTGGAGCAGCAGGTTGGAATTGGCGGTCTCGTCGGTCGCGGTCTTGGCGGTCTGCGGGGTCTGGGCCGGGCTCGGCGTATAGGGCCGGGATTCCAGCGTGACCGGGGCGCTCCATCCGGCTCCGACGCAGACGAGGAGCAGCCACTGGGCGCAGACCCATTCCTGCCGCTGGGCGACGATCGCGCTGCCGGTGTCGATGGTCTTGTAATAGAGATCCGCCGTGCCCGTGCAGAGGCCGAGGAGCCAGGAGACGCAATCGGTAAAGGTGCCGGTCGTGCCGAGCTTGAAGCCCGAGGCGTAGCTCGACAGACAACGGTTCTGCGAGGTCGTGCGATAGGGGACGGTCGAAACGAAGGCGTTGCAGTCGATCGCCGGTTTGGTCGACTGGGCGGTCTGACAGGCGGTCTTCTCGATCGGGTCGGTCAGGGTGTTGCAGTCGGTGGTCGAGGCATAGGGATTGGTCGGCGCGGCCGAGGTCGCGCTGGTCAGGGCGACGGCGTCGACCCGGACCTCGGTGTCGAAGGGGATCATCGCCACCTGGACGTCGGTGCCGGTGGTGAAGGCGCCGAGGAAGAGCTTCACCGCCTTCTTCAGTTCCACCATGCGATTGCCGTTGGCCATCGAGCCGGAACTGTCGAGGACGAGGGCGACGTCGAACGTGTCGGTGGAGGCGACCGCCTGGGACCGCGCCTCGAGGGTCAGGGAATCGAGGCCGATGATCTTCAGGAAGGTGGTCGGGGCGGCATAGGTCGCGGTGTAGGTATAGGTCGGGGCGGACGACGCCAGCGTGCCGACGGTCGGGGACGGCAGGTCGACGACATTGGCGAGATAGACGTTGTCTGCCTCGCTCCGGCGCTTCGTCTCGTCGGTGCCGAGATGGCGGGCGGCGGAGAGGGCGGCGGCATCGGCGCCGGCCTGCATCACGGAATGGAGCCGCCGCATCTGGGCGAGATCGATCACCCCACCGACCGCGACCGTCAGGATCGTCGCGGCCAAGGCAAATATGGTTGCGACGTTCCCATTCCTGCATCCGAAGACTGTATTTCTGGACGCCGTCTCGCGTCTTCGTGTCCGTTCGGTGTGTCGAATTCTTTCGGAGAGGGTCTGAAGGAAGGCGATCGGAGGCGTTTTCATGACGACATGCCGTAGAGTTGTCTAGGGCATTGTTTCCGAAAACAATTGAGAAACGTTGAATGTATACGCGCGCGGTCTATCGAGCGCACGGGCGAGGGCGGTCACGGCCGACGGTCAGGGACGACGGGCGGGGCCGGCGGCACGGACGGCGGCGAAGAGCGTCACGGCGATCAGGCCGAGCGAGGTCAGCACGTTCCATCCGGCGAAGGAGAGGCCGAGAATGCGGATCTGCGGCTTGGTGCAGTCGATCGCCTTGACCTTGCCGAGGTTGGCCATGAGGTCGCCGGCCGAGGGCATGGCGTCGAGGCGGGTGCCGGAGCAGTCGGCGGGACCGGGCCACCATCCCCATTCGGCGCCGGCCTGATAGGCCCCGACCCACAGGCCCCAGGCGAAGAGCCCGGCGAGGGCGAGCAGCATCAGGCGCGGCAGGACGGCGGGCGACCGCAGGCGATCGGCGGCGAAGGCGGCGAGCGCCAGCGGCGCGCCGACGTAATAGGGGATGCGTTGCTCGAGGCACATCCGGCAGGGCACGAAGCCGCCGATCAGCTCGAACCCCCAGGCGGTGGAGACGATGGCGATCGAGGCGAGGCCGAGGAGGAGGGCGATCGTGTCGCGGCGGAGGAGCGGGGCGGGGATGGCCATGGGAGTTCCTTTCCGCGATCAGCCGAGCAGTTTGACCGCCACATAGAGCGCGATGATCAGGGCGGCGAGGGCCCCGGCGACGCGGCCGAGATGGTTTTCGATGAAGTGGCGGATCGGCTCGCCCCAGCGCCGGAGCGCCCAGGCGAGGGCATAGAAGCGGGCGCCGCGCGCGGCGATGGCGGCGAGGACGAAGACCCAGAGATCGACCTTCACCGCGCCGGAGAGGATCGTCACCACCTTGATCGGCGGGAGATGGGCGAGGCCGGAGGTGATCAGCAGGAGGAGGACGGAGTCGCCCCATTCGGTGCGCAGGCGCTCGAAGGCCTCGACCTTGTGGTAGAATTGCAGGATCGGCAGGGCGATCGCGTCGAAGGCGTAATAGCCGAGGAACCAGCCGGCGATGCCGCCGAGGACCGAGGCCGCCGTGGCGATGAAGGCGTAGCGATAGACGCGCTCCGGCCGGGCGAGGCCCATCGGCAGGAAGAGGACGTCGGCCGGCACCAGGAACACCGAGCTTTCGATGAAGGCGATGATCGCGAGCCAGACCTCGGCCGTCTTGCGGGCGGCGAGCGACAGGGTCCAGTCGTAGAGGCGTCTCAGCATGGGGATCTCGAAGTCGGCGCCGTGGGCGCGGGAACGAGCGCGGGTTTAGCCGAGGCCCGCCGGGGCGTCCACCGTGGCTCACGGTTTCGACGAAGATGTGAACGGCGGACGAGGCGGGGCTCGACGCCGTTGACGCGGGGGCGATCCCGACTAGTATGCGCGGCCGTGCGGCCCCAGTGGCGAAATGGTAGACGCGGCAGACTCAAAATCTGTTGCCTTCGCGGGCGTGCTGGTTCGAGTCCGGCCTGGGGCACCACTTCTCTCTCCATAGACGTTTTCGTGCGGCCACCGCTGATCACGGAACCCTAGGAATCCCTTGAAAAATGAGGTTCCAGAGTCCACCGCTGGACACGGCCGGCGTTGTGCAACCAGCAAAAATGTTGGTAAGATTGCTGGTAAGTCGAGCTGATGCCGAGGCACCGCGATGCCGCTTACCAACATCTCCTGCACCTCCGCCAAGTCCGGCCCCAAGGTCCGCACCCTCAGTGACGGTGGCGGGTTGCAGCTCCGGATTCTGCCTACAGGTGGCAAGAGCTGGCGCCTCGGCTACCGCTTCGACGGAAAGCAACAGTCTCTGCCGATCGGCCGCTTTCCCGAGATCACGCTCGCGCAAGCCCGAATGGTGCGCGATGAGGCGAAAGCCCTATTGGCCCGTGGCATCGATCCTCACGCACATCGCGAAGCTCTTTCGCGGGAAGCTGAGGCTGCTCGTGCCGAGACGTTCGCCATCATCGCCGAAGAACTTCTGTTGAAACTTACAGCCGAAGGCAAAGCGCCCGTCACGATCGATAAGCGGCGGTGGTTAATCTCCAAGGCACTTCCGGCCTTGGGGTGTCGTCCGATCGCCGAGATCACCGCACCGGAGATCCTGAAGGTGTTGCGGGTGGAAGAAGTCGCCGGCCGATACGAAACGGCCACCCGCTTGCGGGAGAGCATCGGGCAGGTGTTCCGCCTCGCCATCGCATCCGGCCGAGCGACCTCTGACCCGACCAGGGACATGCGCGGCGCGTTGGTAAGTCCGACGGTTACCAACAGGGCCGCGATCCTCGACCCGAAGCGCCTCGGCGATCTGCTGAGGGCAACGGACGACTACGAGGTCTCACAAGCGCGGTCGGAAGTGGTGACGGCTATGCGCCTACTGATCGCCACCGCTACACGGCCGGGCGAGGTGCGGGGCGCGACCTGGAGCGAGTTCGATCTCGATGCGAGCGTCTGGACGCTCCCGGCGAGCCGAACGAAGCAACGCCGGACCCACCGCGTCATTCTGGCACCCCGCACCGCGGAAATGGTGCGCGCGTTGAGGGACCGGACGGCAAAGTGTGACCCCGGCGATCTGTTGTTCCCCGCGAACGGTCGACCGGGGCGCCCCATGTCCGAGAACACCTTCGTGATGGCGCTGCGCTCCATGGGCTTCGGCGCCGACGAGGTGAGTGCTCACGGCTTCCGCGCGACGTTCTCTACAATGGCGAACGAAGCGGGCAAGTGGTCACCGGACGCCATCGAGTTGGCGCTCGGACACGCGATCGGCGGCGGGGACGTCCGCCGCGCCTACGGCCGTCACGCCTTGGAGGATGAGCGCCGAGCGTTGGCGGTTTGGTGGGCAGATCGCTTGGAGACACTACGGCGCGGTGCCGCAGTGGTTCCAATGACGGCGAAGCGCGGTCGGCGCGAGTGAAGAGCACGAAGGCATTCGCCGGAGGCAGCGGCGTCTGGTCGCAGCTGCGACGTGTCCGAAAATGAACCCGGGTTCAAAGAATCTGACGATCTGCTGCCTCGCCGCCAGAAGCTCCAGCGCGGCCATCAGCCGGCAATGCCCTACGAAGAGGTCCCGGCCTTCGTAGGGCGCCTGCGAGCCCGTGACGCCGTTGCCGCGCGAGCACTCGAATTCCTGATCCTGACCGCAGCACGCTCCGGCGAGGTGACAGGCGCCACCTGGGGCGAGATCGGTCTCGGCTCGAAGGTCTGGACTATTGCCGGCGACCGGATGAAGGCCGGCCGGGAGCATCGCGTACCGCTTTCGGGTCGGGCTATCGAAATCCTGAACGAGGCGGCGAAGCTCCGAGAGAGCGAGGAGCCAACGGTCTACCTGTTCCCGAGCAGTCGGCGAGGGCAACCGCTGTCGAACATGGCATTCAAGCAGTTGCTGGTCCGGATGGGCGAGACCGGCTTTGTACCCCACGGCTTCCGATCGTCGTTTCGCGACTGGTGTGGCGAATGCACTTCGTTCCCACGGGAGGTCGCGGAGGCAGCGCTCGCCCATATCGTCGGGAATTCGGTCGAACAGGCCTACCGTCGTGGAGATGCACTCGAAAAGCGGAGAGATGTGATGGAAGCGTGGGCCAAATTCATCCACGCCAATTGAGTCTAGAGACACAGGCAACTTCTCATGCGCCGCACATTCATGCAATATATGTTGAAAATTCGGAATTTCTTATGCTCCGTGGCATGGGATGCGTTCGATGAGAACGCGGAGCTGTCCGTCTCTTGCGGGGCAGATTACCCACATTGCCGATATAAATTCGAGGGACCCCACCTACGGTCTCTTCGCATCGCATGAATTGGCGACTTTTCTTCCTCATCGGGCGATCGAAAGGCGGTATCTACATTTCAATGGAGAAAAGGATGAGGCATTGAGTTCGCGAAAGAAGGGCATCATATTTCTCTACAATTGATTCGTGAGTTGGTTATATGATGACTACCGCCTTCACCCACGACGTGTTCCTCTGTCACAATTCTCGGGATAAGCCTCGCGTTCGGCGGTTGGCCGAACGACTTCAAGCGTCAGGATTGCGCGTGTGGTTCGATGAATGGGCCATCCGCTGGTGACGTCCCCGGGAGTGGTGTAGGAGCGGTCGCCGGGAGGCGGCCATCGTCGATCTTCGCGTAGGGTTCGGT
>OFIS01000185.1_pt1 | contig 62854 bp, 57 predicted proteins | sample 1775071 | NCBI WGS metagenome assembly OFIS01 (sample SAMN08195774, study PRJEB24354) | sludge metagenome | isolation source: sludge from phenol fed wastewater aerobic bioreactor C | place: India: Nagpur | collected 2016-09-17
ACCCCCCCTGCGCCTCTCACGGCCCAGGGGGGGTCGGCTTTGGAGAAACGATTAGGATGCAGTTGGCCGATATTCTCTATTCGCAAGGGTTTGGAACGCGTCGTGTCTGCGCCGGATTGATTCAACAAGGCATGGTGGCCATCCATGGCGAGGCCGCTTCTCCTGAAATCTGTACGGATTGCGGACAGGAACTGGCGGAAGACGGACTGGTCTTGCGGGTTCAGGGCGTCGACTGGCCGTTTCACGCCAAAGCCTATCTGATGATGCACAAACCGCCTCTGGTCGAGTGTTCGCGGCGTCCGACGGTTTATCCCAGTGTCTACAGCCTGTTGCCCCAGCCTCTGCGTGAGCGGCCGGTTCGGGGCGCGACCCAGGGCGTGCAAGCGATCGGACGCCTTGACCAGGATACGACGGGTCTGCTGCTGTTCAGTGATGACGGCCAGTTCATTCATCGCATGGCTTCGCCGAAAAAGCATGTGGCCAAGGTGTACCGGGTCTACACCAAGCACCCGGTCGGCGGGGAGCAGCAGGCACGTCTGCTCGAAGGTGTCGTTCTTGATGATGACCCCGCGCCGGTACGGGCAAGTGCCTGCGTGCGCCTGGGTGACTGTGAACTCGACCTGACCCTGACGCAAGGCAGGTACCACCAGGTCAAGCGCATGCTGGCGGCCGTGGGCAATCGCGTCGTGCGCCTTCATCGCTGGCGTATCGGGGGGGTGGAGTTGCCGACGGAGCTGGCTCCGGGGCGGTGGCGCTGGCTGTCGGCGCAGGAGCTGACTTCGCTGCAGGGCGCCTCCCTCTAGAATGGCGGCGTACGCGTCGTTATCGATCTTCTGAAGTCTGAGTCTCATGGCGGTCACCTACACCATCAGCGATCTGGCGCGTGAGTTTGATCTGACGACGCGCGCCATGCGCTTTTACGAGGACATGGGCCTGCTGCAACCCGAGAGGGTGGGGCCCGCGGGGCGCTCCCGTGTGTACAGTGCACGCGATCGCACCCGTCTCAAACTGACTTTGCGCGCCAAGCGGCTGGGGCTTTCGCTGGTGCAGGCCAAGGAGATCATCGATCTTTACGACAGCCCGCGCGATACGGGTGCCCAGTTGCGCAAATTCCTCGAAGTGCTGGGACAGCACAAGCGTCAGCTTGAAGCGCAGATGAAGGATCTGCAGGCAAACCTGGACGAAGTGAGCGAACATGAGCGCGAAGCCCGCATGCTGCTGACTCGGCTGGCCGCGACCGGTTCGGAAAATGACTGATAATTAACGTTTACGTAAACGTCAACCAAAATTCTGGGCTCAGGCCCTATTCCCGGAGACCACCATGAGCGTCTTGCATTCCCTGCCCGGTTTGAATTTCCAGCTGGGGGAAGACATTGATGCGCTGCGCGACGCGGTGCGCGACTTCGCGCAATCGGAGATCGCGCCGCGGGCAGCGGAAATCGACCATACCGATCAATTTCCGATGGATGTCTGGCGCAAGCTGGGCGACTTGGGGGTGCTCGGCATCACGGTGCCCGAGCAGTACGGCGGTGCCCATCTGGGCTACCTGGCCCACATGGTGGCGATGGAGGAAATCTCGCGTGCGAGCGCGTCGGTCGGGCTCTCCTATGGCGCGCACAGCAACCTGTGCGTGAACCAGATCAACCGCAATGGCAATGAGGCACAGAAGGCCAGGTATCTGCCCAAGCTGATTTCCGGCGAGCATGTGGGAGCGCTGGCCATGAGCCAGCCGGGCGCGGGCGCGGACGTCATCAGCATGAAGCTGCGCGCCGAGGACAAGGGCGGTTATTTCGTGCTCAATGGCTCCAAGATGTGGATCACCAACGGGCCGGATGCCGACACCCTGGTCGTTTACGCCAAGACCGAGCCGGAGCTGGGTGCGCGTGGCGTCACGGCCTTCCTGATCGAAAAAGGCATGAAGGGCTTCTCGATCGCGCAGAAACTCGACAAGCTCGGCATGCGCGGCAGCCATACGGGCGAACTGGTGTTCCGGGATGTCGAAGTGCCCGCCGAGAACGTGCTCGGTGGCGTGAACAACGGCGCCAAGGTGCTGATGAGCGGCCTGGACTATGAGCGCGCGGTGCTCACGGGCGGGCCGCTCGGGATCATGCAGGCGGTGATGGACAACGTCGTGCCTTACATTCACGACCGCAAGCAGTTCGGCCAGAGCATCGGGGAATTCCAGCTGATCCAGGGCAAGGTGGCCGACATGTACACGGTGCTGCAGGCGGCGCGTTCGTTTGCCTACACTGTGGCCAAGAACTTGGACATGCTGGGCAAGGATCACGTGCGCCAGGTGCGCAAGGATTGTGCAAGCGTGATCCTGTGGTGCGCGGAGAAGGCGACCTGGATGGCGGGCGAAGGCATTCAGGTGCATGGCGGCAATGGCTATATCAACGAGTTTCCGCTCGGGCGCCTGTGGCGCGATGCCAAGCTCTATGAAATCGGAGCGGGCACCAGCGAGATTCGTCGCATGCTGATCGGTCGCGAGCTGTTCGCCGAAACCTGTTGAACGGCAGGTTCGTCCGCAACGTCAAGGAGGGGCCTCATGCCCACGGCGCACATTGAAGATCTTTTTGCAAACAACCGTGCGTGGGCGGCGCAGATGGAGCGCGAGCGCCCGGGGTTTTTCACCGACCTGCTGTCGCAGCAGAAGCCGCGCTACATGTGGATCGGCTGCTCGGACAGCCGCGTGCCCGCCAACCAGATCAGCGGTCTGGAGCCGGGCGAGGTGTTCGTGCACCGCAACATCTCCAACGTGGTGGTGCCGACGGACCTGAACTGCCTCTCCGTGGTGCAGTATGCGGTCGATCAGCTCAAGGTGGCGCACCTGATGATCGTCGGGCACTACGGCTGTGGTGGCGTACTGGCCGCCTTGCAAAACCTGCGCATCGGGCTGGCGGACAACTGGATTCGCCACGTGCAGGATGTGCGTGACAAGCACCAGGCCTTGCTGGAGAAAACGCCTGTGCAGTGGCGCCATGACGTGCTCTGCGAGCTCAATGCGATCGAGCAGGTGGTCAATCTCGCGCATTCCACCGTGATCCAGGATGCCTGGGCGCGTGGGCAAAAGCTGGAGTTGCATGCCTGGTGTTACGGCCTCAAGGATGGCTTGATCACCAACCTTGAGATGTCGATACCCCGCGAGGAGGGTTTGCAGGCCGCCTACCAACGGGCCGTGGCCCTGGTGGCCTCGCGCGAGCGTCACTGACGGGCGCAGGCGGCGCTGTCATGGTTGTCGATCGTCTTGATGCGCCCCAGGCCTGGGACATCGCCAAGGCGATGGTCGATGGCTTCAACCGCCACTATTTTCTTTTTCGCACCGAGTCGGCACGCGCCAAGCACCGTTTCGAAACGCAGGACTGGCACGGCCAGCAGCGAGCGCAGCGCGAGCGTATCGAGTTCTACGATCTGCGGGTGCGCGAGTGCGTGCGTCGGCTGGAAAAGGAATTTCATGCCGATCAGCTGCCGATGGCCGTGTGGCACCAGGTCAAGCTGCACTACATCGGGCTGCTGGTCGAGCACCGCCAGCCTGAGCTGGCCGAGACTTTCTTCAATTCGGTCACGACCAAGATCCTGCACCGCACGCACTTTCACAACGACTTCATCTTCGTGCGCCCTGCGGTGAGCACGGAGTATCTGGAAGACCACGACCCGGGCGTGCGCGCGAGCTATCGTGCGTATTACCCGCGGCGGGACGATCTGCAGTCCACGATGCGGCGCGTGATCGAGGACTTCGATCTGCAGTGTCCGTTTGAAGACATGCAGCGCGACATCGCGCGTGTCCACGCGGCCGTGGCGCCGCGCATCGCCGCGATGACCTTGCGGGCCAACTTCCAGATCCAGGTGCTGGCGAGCCTGTTCTATCGCAACAAGGGTGCGTACCTGGTCGGAAGGGTCATCAACGGCTTCACCGAGTTGCCGTTTGCGCTACCCATCCTGCATGCCGACGATGGCCGGCTGTTCATCGACGCGATGCTGTTCGGCGAGGACGATCTGCTGGCGCTCTTCAGCTTCGCACGAGCCTACTTCATGGTGGACATGGACGTGCCCAGCGCGTACGTGCAGTTCTTGCGCAGCCTCATGCCGCGCAAGCCCGTGGCCGAGCTGTACAACGCGATCGGCCTGGCCAAGCAGGGCAAGACGCTGTTCTACCGGGAATTTCTGTCGCACCTGAAACACTCGAGCGATCGGTTGCGCATTGCCCCGGGCATCAAGGGCATGGTGATGCTGGTGTTCGACCTGCCGAGCTTTCCCTACGTGTTCAAGCTCATCAAGGATCGCTTTCCGCCGCAGAAGGACACGACGCGCGAGCAGGTGCAGTCCAAGTACCTGCTGGTCAAGCACCACGACCGCGTGGGGCGCATGGCCGATACGCTGGAGTACAGCCTGGTGGCGCTGCCGCGCGAGCGCTTCTCCGATGATCTGCTCGAGGAGCTGCTGCGCGAGGCGCCGAGCCAGATCGAAATCAGCGACCGCGACGGGGACGGGCACCAGGAAGTCATCATCCGCCATCTCTATATCGAGCGGCGCATGGTGCCGCTCAACCTCTATCTGCAGGAGGCGCTTGATGCCGGGCTGGACAACCCCGCGGCGCGTGCGCAGGTGGAGCACGCCGTGATCGAATACGGCAACGCAATCAAGGACATGGTGGCGGCCAACATCTTTCCCGGCGACATGCTGTGGAAGAATTTTGGCGTGACGCGCGGGGGCAAGGTGGTGTTTTATGACTACGATGAAATCGAGTACGTCACCGACTGCCGTTTTCGCACCGTCCCCGAGCCGCGCACCGAGGAAGAAGCGCTGTCGGGCGAAGTCTGGTACCCCGTCGGCCCGCGAGACGTCTTTCCCGAGACCTTCGCGCCCTTTCTGCTCGGCCATCCCGCCGTGCGGGAGATTTTTCTGCGTCATCATGGCGACCTGCTCACGCCAGCGTATTGGCAGACGCACCAGGAGCGCATACGGCAGGGTTATCTGTACGATGTTTTCCCCTATGGCCAGGAGCGCCGCTTCGGCGTGCGCCGCCTGGCATCCTGAGCATTCTTGACAACCGTTGAAGGAGTTTCACATGCAAGACCCCATCGTCATCGTCGGCGCCGCCCGCACCCCCATGGGCGCGTTCATGGGCGATTTCGCGAGCCTGGCCGCGCACGACCTCGGCGCCGCCGCGATCAAGGCGGCCGTGGCGCGCGCCGGCATCGCGCCCGAGAAAGTGGATGAGGTGCTGTTCGGCAATTGCCTCATGGCCGGGCAGGGCCAGGCACCGGCGCGCCAGGCGGCGTACAAGGCGGGCCTGCCGCGCAGCACCGGGGCCGTGACGCTCTCCAAGATGTGCGGCTCGGCCATGGAGGCGGCGATGCTTGCGCACGACCAGATTGTGGCGGGCAGCCGCAGCGTGATGGTGGCCGGCGGCATGGAGAGCATGACGGCCGCGCCCTACCTGCTGCAAAAGGGCCGCGGCGGTTACCGCATGGGGCACGACAAGGTCTATGACCACATGATGCTCGACGGCCTGGAAGACGCCTACGAGCCCGGCCGCGCCATGGGCACGTTCGGTGAGGACTGCGCCGCCAAATACCACTTCACGCGCGAGCAGCAGGATGCGTTCGCGATGGAAAGCGTCAAGCGCGCGCAGCAGGCGGCGCAAGGCGGTGCCTTCAACGACGAAATCACGCCGGTGAGTTTCAGCACGCGCAAGGGCGAGGTCACGGTGTCCATCGACGAAGGCCCGGCGAAGGCGCGGCTGGACAAGATTCCCACGCTGCGCCCCGCGTTCAAGAAGGACGGCACGATCACCGCCGCGTCCAGCTCCAGCATCAACGATGGCGCGGCGGCGCTGGTGCTGATGCGCGAATCCACCGCCAGGGAGCTCGGTTGCGCGCCGCTGGCGCGCATGGTGGCGCATGCCACGCACGCGCAGGAGCCCAACTGGTTCACCACGGCACCGATAGGCGCGACCGAGAAGGCGCTGAAGAAGGCCGGCTGGAGCGTGGGCGACGTGGACCTGTGGGAGGTGAACGAGGCCTTCGCCGTCGTGCCCATGGCCCTGATGCACGACCTCAAGGTGCCGCACGAGAAGGTGAACGTCAACGGCGGCGCCTGCGCGCTTGGTCACCCGATCGGCTGCAGCGGCGCGCGCATCATGGTGACACTGCTTTATGCACTCAAGGCACGCGGCCTGAAGAAGGGGCTGGCCACTCTGTGCATAGGCGGCGGTGAAGCCACCGCCGTGGCGCTTGAGATGGTTTGATATCAAGTAAATAGCTATCGGCGCTTGTCCCGAAAGGGCTGGCGCCGTTTTTCATTCAAAGGTGATGAATATGGGCACGGTTCTGGTCATGGGTGCGTCGCGCGGCATCGGGTTGGAGATGGCGCGCCAGTATGCGATGGCGCGCCACCAGGTGATCGCCACCGCGCACAGCGAGGCGGGGATGGCGGCGCTGCGCGATCTGGGGCTGGACCCCTGGCCGCTGGATGTGACGGATGCGGCGAGCGTGGCCCGTTTTGCCGAGCGGCTCGGACACGCGAAGCTGGATGTCGCCTGGCATGTGGCCGGGGTGATGTGCAGCCGGGCCGATGCGCGCAAGGCACCGGCGCGCGATGATTTCGACCGCGTGATGCACACCAACGTGTTTGGTGCGATGCAGATCATTCCCCGGGTGGCACCGCTCGTGCAAGCGGCGCGCGGGCGCTTCGGTTTTCTCACGAGCGCCATGGGGCAGATCGGCACCGCGACCGCGAGCAATGCCTGGCTGTACCGCACGAGCAAGGCCGCGCTCAACATGGTGGTGGCCTCGGCGCGCCACAGTTACCCCAACGCGCTGTTCGCGCTGTTTCACCCGGGGTGGGTCAAGACCGACATGGGCGGCGCGCAGGCGCCCGTGCGCGTGACCGACAGCGTGACCCGGCTGCGGGTCACGCTGGAGAGCGCGGATGCGGCGGACAACGGCGCGTTTTTCAATGACGACGGCGCGCGCATGGCCAGCTGGTAGCGCGGGCGCGTGGCGGCGCTACCGTGGGCCAGGTTCGGGCTCGCGAAACAGCAGCTGCGCCGCGCGTGCGGCCTGCACGTAGATGTCGGGCAGTTTGTAGCCGCGCCGGGCCAGCCGCTCGGGACGCAGCGCCACGGCGAAATCCTGCGATTCCTCCGGCGGGGGCAGCGCATGGCGGGGCAGGGCACGCAGCGCAAGTCGCCCCGTCTGCTCGCCCAGCGCCTCGGCCGACGGCGCGATGGCCAGGGCGCCACCGCCTTGCGCAAAGCGCTCGCGCACACTGATCGCCAGGGGCGCGGCGTGCTGTTCGGTCCACTGCGCCACTTCCAGCGCATCGACCGTTGCCGGGTCGCTGCCCGATCGCGGCATGCCGGAGAAGCTGAGCACGAGCAGCACGTCGGCGCGGCGCGCGGCGTCCGTCACGGCCTGTTGCCAGGCCGCGTAGTCCCTGGCGAGGACGGTGGGCAGGAGCGTGCTGGATTGCCAGTCGAAGGCCTGCACTTGATCGCGCTCGGCCTCGCCCGTGGGGTCGGCCATGCCCAGTGCCTGGATGCGCAGATGCCTGGATTCGAGGTCGGTGAGGACCTGGCGGATCTGGGCCAGGGGCAGAAGCTCGCGCACGCCGGTCACGTTGGCCGCGCCCACGTAGCCGAAGCGCCGCGGGTCTTCGCTGGTGGCATAGACGAGGCGCGGATCCTGGGGGGTCTCTCCGACGTAGCGGTGGCCCACCCATTGCTGCGCCTCCTCGCCCACGAGGAGGATGACGTCGGGCTTCCACGAATCGATCACCGCGCGCGCACGGGCGCTGGCGGCGGCCCACTCGGCACTGGTCTGAACGTCGGTGCCGGTGAAGCTCATGTAGTGCCAGCGCACCGCCAGCGGCTGGCGGTTGACGGCGAGCGCCCGCTGCACACCCTGGTCGAACAATTGTTCCCAGTGGCCGTCTTCGGCAAAGCTGTGCAGGATAAGGAGGCGTGGCTTGCCATGGTTGAAGGCGACGAGAAGCCCCAGCAACAGCAGCACGAAGGCGCACAGGAGCGCGGCGAGGCTGCGCTGCGCTTTCATCCGTCCAGCCCCAGCCAGCGCCAGTAGGGGATGCTGGCAAACGCCAGCACCACGCGCGCGCCATTGAGCCACCAGGCGTAGCGAAAAAACAGGCTTTCGTCGCAGCGCTGACGCATGCCGGCGCCCACCAGCTGGGCGAATGACGAGTTCTGGTGCGGCATGAACCAGATGTCTGAGAACAGCGAGGCAAGGAACACCACGATCCACGGGTGGATGCCCTGCGCCATGCCCACGGGCAGCAGCAGCGTGGCTGCCATCACCATGCCTGCGGTGACGGGCAGCGCCAGCCGCGCCGCCACCGTGACGACGAGGGCCAGCAGCGTGAACCAGAACAGGTTGCCGTCGATCCACGTGAGCCCGGGCATGAGCGCGGCGAGCATCGCCTTGTCCAGGTCGAGGTAGCGGATGGCGTCGGTGAAGCCGTCCAGGCACAGCAGGAAGAAGATCGTCGGCCAGTCGATCTTGCTCTGAAACGAGGCTTTGTCCAGCAGGCCGAGCACCATGAAACTCACGAGCACCAGGCCGGCGAGCCAGGCCGGCTGCGACTGGTGCCACTGGGGCAGGGCGGAACCCAGGACGAAGAGCACGAAGGCCAGCGCCGCCGCCCATTCCGGCGCGCGCATGGGGCCCAGGGTCGCCAGCTGGCGCGCGATGCGATCGACGGGCAGGGGCGCCTGCCGGCCGGGCTGCCAGGCGCGGTGCATCACGCTGAAGTGCACCAGCACAAACCCCAGCGCCACGACGGCTGCGCCCACCAGCCAGGCCAGACCCTGGAAATTGAGCCTGACCTGCGCGGGCATCATCGTGAACGCCGCCAGATTGGAGGTCTTGGCCGTGAGCAGCAGGGGCGAGAACAGCGTGGCCCCGGTGAAGGTGGCGATCACGAGCGCGCTGGCCTGGGGCGAATGGCCGGGCGCGGCAAGGCTCGCGTCCATCTCCTTGTACAGCGGCAGCATCAGCGCCAGGCGGGCGTTGGACGACGGCATGACGATGGACAGCACCATGCCGAACAGCGTGATGGCCGAGCGGTGCCAGAAGGGCGAATCGGGCAGGCGCAGCAGCGTCCAGAGCATCAGCCGGTACGCGAGACCCGATGCGACCACGACAGCCGAAAGCGCGTACACCCCCAGCAGCAGGATGAAGGTGCGCGAGTAAAAACCATGCAGCGCCACGCGGGCGGGCACGAGCTCGATGAACAGCATGGCGACGACCGCGATCAGCGGCGGGACGTATTCATCGACCAGCGCGAACAGCCACATCAGCGCCGTCATCGTGAACAGGCCAAGATAGACCGCGGACTGCGGCGTGAGCCCCTGCGCCAGCCCCAGCCACCACGCCAGCGGAGACAGGAGCATGGTGGCGATCCAGCCGGCCAGTGCCTTGCGGGGCAGCGGTTGGCTGACAGTCGCACGGGCCTGCGACGGTGCCGGTGGTTTCAATTCGCCCAGTGCCGTGGCAAGCTGCACCAGAGCCTGCGACCTCAGCCGCGGGTTGCCGGCGAGCACGTCGCGCAAGGCGCCGCGCCCGATGCGCAGTGCCGACACGGGGGTGAGCGCCTGCGCATCCGTGAGGTAAGGGGTGGGGCCGTCGGGCCCATCGGCAAATGCTTCTTCGCCCAGGCCTTCGCCCGCACCCACGGTGCTCGAGCGGGTGCTGGAGCGCTTGGCCGCGCCCTGCGTGATCCAGTAGTAGAACTCGGCGGATGCGCCCGCCTCGAAGAGGCGATCGCCGGCACTGAAGCGGCAGGCGGTGGTCGCCGCCAGCAGCCGCGCGCGTTCGACCGGTGTGCACCGGGCAAACAGCGGATGGGCTTGCAACTGCGAGGTGATGTCGGTGGGCATCCGTGGGCAACTCAAGGCTGGGGGTGAACGCTACCATGACTTGATGCCGCGCGTGGAACCGTTTTGCCGTCGTGCGGCATCGCGGCGCAGCGTCAAGGTCCCGGCTGGCGGCTGTGAAAGAATCCGGTGATCGGACGATCGGCGCATCTGTCCGCGGCTGTTGTTTGACCTCTTCTTCTGGATGCCCCCATGCTGTTGACCCAAGACCAGGAAATGATCCGTGATGCCGTGCGCGAGTTCGTGCGCGAGCAGATCGCGCCGCATGCGGCGCGCTGGGACAAGGAACACCACTTTCCACACGACGTGCACCGCGGGCTGGCGCAGCTCGGCGCCTACGGCGTCGCGGTGCCCGAGGAATACGGCGGCGCGGGGCTCGACTACCTCACGCTCGCGCTGGTGCTGGAGGAAATCGCGGCGGGCGATGGCGGCACCAGCACCGCGATCAGCGTCACCAACTGCCCCTACAACGCCATCCTCATGCGCTACGGCAGCGAGGCGCAAAAGCGCCAGTGGCTCGCTCCGGCGGCGCGCGGCGAGATGCTGGGCGCGTTCTGCCTGACCGAGCCGCAGGTCGGCTCGGATGCCTCGGCCATGCGCACCACCGCCACGCTCGATGGCGGCGAATATGTGATCAACGGTGTCAAGCAGTTCATCACCAGCGGCAAGAACGGGCACGTGGCCATCGTCATCGCGGTGACCGACCCGGCCGCGGGCAAGCGCGGCATGAGCGCCTTCATCGTGCCCACCAGCGCCCCGGGCTATACCGTGGCGCGGCTGGAGGACAAGATGGGCCAGCACAGCAGCGACACCGCGCAGATTCAGTTCGAGAACTGCCGCATCCCGGCGCAGAACCTGATCGGCGCCGAGGGCGAGGGCTACAAGATCGCGCTCTCCGCCCTGGAGGGCGGGCGCATCGGCATCGCCGCGCAAAGCGTGGGCATGGCGCGCGCGGCGCTCGACTTCGCGCTGAACTACAGCAAGGAGCGCGAGAGCTTCGGCCAGCCCATCTTCAACCACCAGGCGGTGGGCTTTCGCCTGGCCGAATGCGCGACGCAGGTGGAGGCGGCGCGCCAGCTCATCTGGCACGCGGCCAGCCTGCGCGATGCGGGCCGCCCGTGCCTGAAGGAAGCGGCCATGGCCAAGCTCTTCGCCACCGAGATGGCCGAGCGCGTGTGCAGCGCCGCCATCCAGACGCTGGGCGGCTACGGCTACGTGAGTGACTTCCCGCTGGAGCGCATCTACCGCGACGTGCGCGTGTGCCAGATCTACGAAGGCACGAGCGACGTGCAGAAAATCCTGATCCAGCGGGCGCTGGCATGAGCCCGTCCTGCCCCTGTGGGCGCCTGGACGCGCGCGGCAGGCCGCTGGCGTATGCCGAGTGCTGCGGGCGCTACCTCGATCATTGGGAAGCGGTTCCGGCGCCCGATGCCGAGAGCCTGATGCGCTCGCGCTACAGCGCCTTCGTGCGCGAGAACCAGCCTTACCTGCTCGCCACATGGCATGCGAGCGCGCGGCCGTCTTCGGTGGAATTCGAGGCCGGCTGCAGGTGGCTGGGGCTGGACGTGAAGCACCACCGCATGGTGAGCGATGTCGAAGCCGAGGTGGAATTCGTCGCCCGCATGCGCTCGCCGGGCGGTCGGGCTTCTCGCCTGCACGAACGCAGCCGCTTCGTGCGCGAGGAGGGGCGCTGGTATTACGTGGATGGCACCCATCTACCCCGGCGCGCGTGACTGCGCGCGCCACTGCGCGGGCGCCAGGCCCGTCCAGCCGCGAAAGGCGCGGATAAAGCTTTTCTCGTTGATGAAGCCGACAGCCAGCGCCACCTGCTTGATCGGGCGCTCGCCATGGCGCAGCAGCCGCGTGGCCTGGCTCAGGCGCACTTCGTTCTTCAGTTGTTGCAGCGACGCGCCTTCCTGTTGCAGTTGCCGGTGCAGCGTGCGCTCCGACAGGTGCAGGCGCTCGGCCAGCAGCGTCGCGCCGCGCAGCATGGACGGGTCGCTGGCCAGCAGTTGGCGCACGCGAGCGGCGAGCAGGCGGTCGCGCCGGTAGGGCAGCACGGTCAGGGGCAGCGCGCGGCGCAGCATCTGGCGCAGGTCGGTTTCGTCGCGCGCCAGCGGCAGGGCGAGGTAGCGCGCGTCAAACTGGATCGATGCGGCCACGGCGCCAAAATGCACGGTGCCCGGAAAGAGCCGCGCGTAGACGTCGGCGTGGGCGGGCGCTTCGAACGGGAAATCGGCGCGAACCAGTGGCAGGCGCGAGTCGATGAGCCAGCAGGCGAGGCCGTGGATGTTGCGCAGCACGGAGACGAGGCAGAACTCGCGCAGGCGGCCGTCGTCGCCGATCGGGCGGTGTTCGGTGATGGTGATGCAGGCCGTGTCGCCGATTTGGCCCAGCGTGAGGGTGATGGCCTCGGTCAGCAGACCGTGGTGGCGGCACCAGCGCGCCAGCGCCAACCCCAGGTGCGGCGCGGTGATGCAGGCGTGCGCGAGCATGCCATAGCTGCCCCAGGGCAGGCGCCGATCGAACCAGCCCAGCGCCTCGTCGCCCAGTTCGCGCATCGCGCCGCCGCACAGCACCTCCATCTGCCAGGCGGTGATGCGAGCCTTGTCGCACCGCAGCCGATCTGGCGCAATTTGTGCCTGCTGCAGCACTGCGGCCGGGTCCATGCCACGTGCCTCGTAGGCGCACACGACGGCCTGCACAAAAGCCATGGGCGTGGCGGCCACGGCGCCGCGCACGCCGGTGGCGCGGCGGGCGGGCGGGGTGGGCAGGGCGGGGGTGTACATGGCTGGCGGCGCGGAAGTGGCAATTATTGCAACCTTGCTGTCCCCATCTGCGCACGGGCGGGACGTATGCTTTCAACGCGGCCACAATGATTGCCGGATGGACCGCCGGTTCTGTGCCGGGCCTGCGGGCGGCTCTCCGGATGGAGAGCCGCCCGATCGTTGTATGCATTGGAAAGATCGCATGATGCTTGAATCCCGTCTCAATCCCCGGTCGGCCGAGTTCCAGGCCAATGCGGCGGCCATGCGCGCGCTGGTCGATGACCTGCGCGCGCATCTGGAGAAGATCGCTCTGGGCGGCAGCGAGGCTTCGCGCTCGCGGCACGTGGCGCGCGGCAAGCTGCTGCCGCGCGAACGGGTGCAGACGCTGCTCGATCCGGGCACGCCGTTTCTGGAGATCGCGCCGCTGGCGGCGCTGAACATGTACGCCAACGCCGCGCCGTGCGCCGGCCTGATCGCGGGCATCGGCCGCGTGTCGGGTGTCGATTGCATGATCGTCTGCAATGACGCGACGGTGAAGGGCGGCACCTACTATCCCGTCACGGTGAAGAAGCACCTGCGCGCCCAGGAGATCGCGGCGCAGAACCACCTGCCGTGCATCTACCTGGTCGATTCCGGCGGCGCCAACCTGCCGAACCAGGACGAGGTGTTCCCGGACCGTGAGCACTTCGGCCGCATCTTCTACAACCAGGCGAACCTCTCCGCGCAGGGCATCGCGCAGATCGCCGTGGTGATGGGCAGCTGCACCGCGGGTGGCGCCTACGTGCCGGCGATGAGCGACGAGTCCATCATCGTGAAGAACCAGGGCACGATCTTTCTCGGCGGCCCGCCGCTGGTGAAGGCCGCGACCGGCGAGGTGGTGAGCAGCGAGGATCTGGGCGGCGGCGATGTGCACACGCGCCTGTCGGGCGTGGCCGACCACCTGGCGCAGAACGACACGCATGCGCTGGCCCTGGCGCGGCAGATCGTGGCCAATTTGAATCAAAACAAGGCGCAATCGCCCGCCGATATTGCGCCAGTAGCTCCCAAATACGCAGCGCAAGAACTCTACGGCGTGATCCCGAGCGACACGCGCAAGCCCTTCGACGTGCGCGAGATCATCGCGCGCATCGTCGATGCCAGCGCCTTCGACGAATTCAAGGCGCGCTTCGGCAGCACGCTGGTGTGCGGCTTCGCGCGCATCGAGGGCATGCAGGTGGGCATCGTTGCCAACAACGGCATTCTGTTCAGCGAGAGCGCGCAGAAGGGCGCGCACTTCATCGAGCTGTGCTGCCAGCGCAAGGTGCCGCTGGTCTTCCTGCAGAACATCACAGGCTTCATGGTCGGGCGCAAATACGAGAACGAAGGCATCGCGCGCCACGGCGCCAAGCTGGTCACGGCCGTGGCCACGGCGGCGGTGCCGAAGTTCACCCTCATCATCGGCGGCAGCTTCGGCGCGGGCAACTACGGCATGTGCGGTCGCGCGTACTCCCCGCGTTTCCTGTGGATGTGGCCGAACGCACGCATTTCCGTGATGGGCGGTGAGCAGGCCGCGAGCGTGCTCGCGACCGTCAAGCGCGACGGCATCGAGCACAAGGGCGGCACCTGGAGCGCGGAGGAAGAAGAGGCGTTCAAGGCGCCGATCCGCGCGCAGTACGAGGCCCAGGGTCACCCGTACTACGCGAGCGCCCGCCTGTGGGACGATGGCGTGATCGACCCCGCCGACACGCGCCGTGTGCTGGCGCTGGGGCTCGCAGCCTCGCGCAATGCGCCGATCGAGGACACCCGATTCGGTGTGTTCCGCATGTAAGGTGCACGTCGCCGCACGAAGCACACCATGGATGCCACCGCTCATTTTCGCCAGCTCGCGCGCTACAACGTGTGGGCCACCGAGCGACTGCTCCGTGCCGTGGCCGAGTTGTCCGAGGCGGACTACCGGCGCGACCTCGGGCTGTTTTTCTGCGGCATCCACGGCACGCTCAACCACCTGCTGGTGGGTGAGCACCTGTTGTGGTTCGTGCGCTTTTCCGAAGGCAGTTCGCCGCGCGTGGCGCTGGACGCCGAGGCAGAGAGCGATCGTGCGCGCCTGGCCACCCGCCTGCGCGAGGGTGCGGCCCGCTGGGAGCCGCTGATCGCCGGTTGGCCCGCGGCGCGTTGGGACGGTGTGCTGTCTTACATCACCATGCGCGGCGACCCGGCATCGCTGCCCTTCGCCGCCACGCTGGCGCATGTCTTCAACCACGGCACGCACCACCGTGGGCAGATCACGGCGGCGCTGACCGCGCTCGGCCAGCCGTGCCCGGAGCTCGATCTCGTCTATTTCCTGCAGAACCCGCGTTTGCCATGAGCCAGAACCTTTCCCTCACCCGACAAGGCGCGGTTGCGCGCATCACGTTGACCCAGCCCGAGGTGCGCAACGCCTTCAGCGACGAGGTGATCGCCGAGCTCACGGCCGCCTTCATCGACGTGGGTGCGCGCGAGGACGTGCGCGTGGTGGTGCTGGCCGCCGAGGGGCCGGCCTTCTGCGCCGGCGCCAACCTGAACTGGATGCGCCGCATGGCGGACTATTCGCACGCGGAGAACGTCGAGGACGCGGGCAAGCTCGCTGAGATGCTGCGCGTGATGTATGAGTGCCCCAAGCCGACCATCGCACGCGTGCAGGGCGACGTCTATGCCGGTGGCATGGGGCTGGTGGCCGCGTGCGACCTGGCCGTCAGCGTGGACAGCGCGCACTACTGCCTGAGCGAGGTCAAGCTCGGCCTCGTGCCCGCAACCATCAGCCCCTACGTGATCCGCGCCATGGGGCCGCGCGCCGCGCACCGCTACTTCCTGACGGCCGAGCGCTTCACTGCGGCCGAGGCGCTGCGCATCGGCTTCGTGCACGAGGTAGTGGTGGCCGATCAACTCGATGCGACGGTGGATGGCTGGGTGCATGCACTGTGCAGTGCCAGCCCCAACGCGCTGAAAGTGGCCAAGCGCCTGGTGCAGGATGTGGCCGAGCGCGAGATCGACGCCGCGCTGATCGCCGAGACGGTGCGCGGTATCGCCGACATCCGCGCGAGCAGCGACGGCAAGGAGGGCGTGCAGTCCTTCCTGCAAAAGCGCAAGCCCAACTGGCTGGCGCGCTGAAAGGAAAACGGCGATGGACGCGCTCTGGCTCCAGGTCGTGCAGTGGCTGCACACCCTGGGCCTGCATGTGGATGCCGGTACCGCCCAGGCGCTGGCGGGCGGCGCGGCGCAGGTGCAGCAGGGCGTGGCGCGGCTGGACATGCCCAGCCTGCTCGCGCTCGCGGCAGCACTCGGCTGGGCCAGCGGCCTGCGGCTGTACGCCGTCGTCTTTCTCGTGGGACTGGCCGGCGTGGCGGGCTGGGTGGTGCTGCCGCCGGGGCTGGCGGTGTTGCAGCATCCGGCCGTGCTGATGGCCAGCGGCGCGATGCTGTTCATCGAGTTCTTTGCCGACAAGGTCCCGTGGCTCGACAGCCTGTGGGACGGCGTGCATGCCTTCATCCGCGTGCCTGCGGGCGCCTTGCTGGCAGCCAGCGTGTTCGGCATGAACGACGCGACGATGGCGGTGGTGGCGGGGCTGCTCGGCGGTTCGCTCTCGGCCACCGCGCTGGCCACCAAGATGACCACGCGCGCGGCGGTCAACGTCTCGCCCGAGCCGTTTTCCAACTGGGGGCTGTCGTTCTTCGAGGACGGCATCGTCGTCGCCGCGCTGTGGCTGGCGCTCGCGCATCCGGTGTGGTTCGGCGTGGCGCTGGCGGCGGCGCTGGTGGTGTCCGCGTTGCTGCTGGTGGTGTTGTTCAAATTCTTGCGCGCCGTGCTGCGGCGCGTGTCGTCGGTGTTTTCGGGTTCTGTGAAGGTGGCTTGAATGTTCGAAAAAATCCTGATCGCCAATCGTGGAGAAAACGGCTGCGCAGCAGACGTTTCACCAAATTGCATGGCACGCGCAGCGTGCGGCAGGCGATGAGTCGCGGAGGGCGTGATGTTTGAAAAGATACTGATTGCAAACCGCGGCGAAATCGCCTGCCGGGTGGCGGCAACCGCGCGTCGCATGGGCGTGAAGACCGTCGCGGTGTATTCCGACGCCGACGCGCGCGCCAAGCATGTGGCGGCGTGCGACGAGGCGGTGCACATTGGTGGCAGCGCTCCAGCAGACAGCTACCTGCGCTGGCAGGCCATCATCGACGCGGCCCGGGCCACGGGTGCGCAGGCGATCCACCCCGGTTACGGGTTCCTGTCGGAGAACACGCACTTCGCTCAGGCCTGCGCGGATGCGGGGCTGGTCTTCATCGGCCCGCTGCCGTCAAGCATCCAGGCCATGGGGCTGAAGGCCGAATCCAAGCGCCTCATGGCCAAGGCGGGCGTGCCGCTGGTGCCGGGCTACCAGGGCGAGGACCAGGACCCGGCCCTGCTGCAGCGCGAAGCCGACCGGATCGGCTACCCGGTGCTCATCAAGGCCAGCGCGGGCGGCGGCGGCAGGGGCATGCGCGAGGTCTACAAGAGCGAAGACTTTGCCGCGGCGCTGGCCTCTTGCCAGCGCGAGGCGATGAACAGCTTTGCCAACGATGCGGTACTGATCGAAAAACTGGTGCAGCGCCCGCGCCACATCGAGATCCAGATCTTCGGCGACACGCACGGGCACGTGGTCTACCTCTTCGAGCGCGACTGCTCCACGCAGCGGCGCCATCAGAAGGTGCTGGAGGAGTCGCCCGCGCCCGGGCTCACGCCCGAGATGCGCCGCAAGATGGGCGAAGCGGCCGTGGCGGCGGCGCGCGCGGTGAACTACGTCGGCGCGGGCACGGTGGAGTTCATCGTCGAGCAGCCGGGCGGCTACGCGCACCCCGAGCAGATGCAGTTCTTCTTCATGGAGATGAACACGCGCCTGCAGGTCGAGCATCCGGTGACCGAGGCGATCACCGGGCAGGATCTGGTCGAGTGGCAGATGCGCGTGGCCGCGGGCGAGCCGCTGCCATGCAGGCAGGAGGATTTGCACATCACCGGCCACGCGATCGAGGCGCGCATCTGCGCGGAAACGCCGGACAACGACTTCCTGCCCGCCACCGGCCAGCTCGCGGTCTATCGCAAGCCGCCGCACGTGGGCTTCGAGCGCGCGGCGCTGCAGGGCGCGGGGATTCACGTGCGCTTCGACGACGGCGTGCGCGAGGGCGACGCGATCAGCCCGTTCTACGACAGCATGATTGCCAAGCTCATCGTGCATGGCGCCACGCGCGAGCAGGCGCTGGCGCGCTTGGGCGAGGCGTTGGCGGCGACGCACATCGTGGGCCTCGCCACCAACGTGCAGTTCCTGCGCCGCGCCGTGGCGAGCCACGCATTTTCGAAGGCCGAGCTCGATACCGCGCTGATCGAGCGCGAGCGCACAGCGCTGTTCCAGCAGGAGCCCGTGGGCCTGCCGCTGGCCGCGGCTGCCGCGGTGGCGCACACGCTGCTGGCCGAGCGCGAGCGAGAGACGGCCGACCCCTTCAGCCGCCGCGATGGCTGGCATTCGCACGGCACGGTGGTGCGCCGCTTTGCGCTGGACTTCGGTGGCGCGGCGCAGACGGCGACGCTGCATTACGCGCACGATGGCGCGCTCACGCTCGCCGTGGGCGAGGGCGAGCAAGCCGTGAGCGGCGCGCTGGTGTTCGAGCGCGTGGCGGGCGAGCGCATCGACCTGCGCTTTGCCGGCCGGCGTGAGACGATGGTGGTCTATGCGCGCGGCGGGCTGTTCGACGTGTTCGCACCGCAGGGCGCCACGCGCATCACAATGATCGACCAGTTGGCGCAGGCTGGCGCGGCGCAGGAAGAGGGCGGGCGCCTCACCGCGCCCATGCCGGGCAAGGTGGTTTCGTTCGCCGTGCAGGCGGGCGACAAGGTGAGCAAGGGCCAGGCGCTGGCGGTGATGGAGGCGATGAAAATGGAGCACACCATCGCCGCGCCGCGTGACGGCACCGTGGCCGAACTGCTCTACGCGCCCGGCGACCAGGTGGCCGAGGGCGAGGAACTGCTCAAGCTGGCGACGGCCTGAGGTTTTTTGGAGAACTGCGATGCAATACCCATCCCGAGTGCGGATCATCGACGTCGGCCCGCGTGACGGTCTGCAGAACGAAAAGCAGCCTGTGGCGAGCGAGGCCAAGATCGAACTCGTCGCGCGCCTGCATGCGGCGGGCCTGAAGGAGATCGAGGTCACGAGTTACGTCAGCCCCAAGTGGGTGCCGCAGATGGCCGACAACCACGCGGTGATGAGCGGCATGCGGCGCGAGCCGGGTGTGCGCTATTCGGTGCTCACGCCCAACATGAAGGGCTTCGAGGCGGCGCTGCTGGACAAGCCCGACGAGATCGTCGTCTTCGGCGCGGCGAGCGAGGCCTTCAGCCAGAGGAACATCAACTGCAGCATCGCCGAGAGCATCGAGCGCTTTGCGCCGGTGGTGCAGGCGGCGCGTGCGGCGGGCATCGCGGTGCGCGGCGCGATGAGCTGCACCGTGGGCTGCCCCTACGAGGGCGAGATCGCGCCCGCGCGTGTGGAGTACCTCGCGGGGCTGATGAAGGGCATAGGCGTCGAGCGCGTCGACGTGGCCGACACCATAGGCGTCGGCACGCCGATCAAGGTGCAGCGCGCCATCGAGGCGGCGCTCAAGCATTACGACGTCGATCACGTCTCGGGGCATTTTCACGACACCTACGGGCAGGCGCTTTCCAACACGCTGGCGGCGCTGGAGCTGGGGGTGTGGAACTTCCAGTCTTCCGTGGCGGGCCTGGGCGGCTGCCCCTACGCCAAGGGCGCGACGGGCAACGTCGCGACCGAGGACGTGGTCTACCTGATGAACGGTCTGGGCATAGAGACGGGCATCGACCTCGACAAACTGGTCGATGCGGGCGCTGCCATCAGCGGCGTGCTGGGCAAGAAGCCGCAATCGCGCGTGGCGGTGGCCATCCTGAACAAGCGGGCGGGCTGACATGGAATGGCATGTCTGGCTGGCTTACTTTGTCGCCTCGTGGGCGATTGCGCTGTCGCCCGGCTCGGGCGCCGTGTTGTCGATGAGCCATGGCCTGGCCTATGGCGTGCGCCAGGCCAGCGCGACCATCCTGGGGTTGCAAGCGGGCCTGGCGATCATCCTGCTGGTGGCGGGCGCGGGCATCGGGGCGCTGCTGCTCGCGTCCGGCACCGCCTTCATGGTCGTGAAGATGCTGGGCGCGGCCTACCTGCTGTGGCTGGGCTTCAAGCAGTGGCAGGCGCCCGTGCAGCCGGCGCAGGATGCCACTTCGCCCGCGAAGACGGCGCAAGTGGCGCCGCTGAGCGCGCGCCAGCGCTTCATGCGCGGGCTGTTCACCAACGCGACCAACCCCAAGGGCATCGTGTTCATGGTGGCCGTCCTGCCGCAGTTCCTGCGGCCCGACCGGCCGCTGTGGCTGCAGTTGCTGATCCTGCTGGCGACCACCCTCTCCGTGGATCTGGTGGTGATGCACGGCTATGCCGCGCTGGCCTCCAGCCTGCGCCGCTGGCTCTCGTCCGAGCGCACCCAGCGTGTGCAGAACCGCGTCATCGGTGGTGTGCTGATGGCCATGGGCGCGAGCCTGGCCTTCGTGGGCCGGGTGGCGCGCGCCGCCTGATTTCTGGAGCTTCACCGATCATGTCCGACACCGATTTCACGGCGTTTTCCGAAAGTACGCTGCGCGTGGCCGCCGCCCTGGCGGCCGCCGGCCATCCGCATGCGCCGCAGATGCTCGACGACGCGGCGCGCACCGCGCAGCAGGCGGCCGACGCGCTGGGCATCGTCGTCGGGCAGATCGCCAAGAGCATCATCTTCCGTCGCAAGAGCGACAACGCGGCCGTGCTCGTCGTTACCTCGGGCGACCGACGCGTGGACGAGAAGAAGGTGGGCGCGCTGGTGGGCGCGATCGGCCGCGCCGATGCCGATTTCGTCAAGGCCGCGACCGGCTTCACCATCGGCGGCGTCTCGCCCGTGGGGTTCACCCAACCGCCCGTCACCCTGATCGACCGCGAACTGCTGCGCTTTGACGAAATCTGGGCGGCGGCCGGGCATCCGCACGCGGTGTTCCGGCTCAAGCCGCAGGATCTGCCACGCCTGACCGGCGCGCCGGTGGAAGACGTCGTGCAGGCGCCCAAACCGCAGACTACTTAAACCATAGCTGGTGGCGCTTTCTGGATAAGCGCCAGACCCACCTTTTACTTGAAAGTCCACGCCGTGCACGACATCACCTTTTATCTGGATTTCGTCTCGCCGTATTCGTGGCTGGCCTTCGAGCAACTGCCCAAGGCGCTGCAGGGCCTGAGCGTGCGCGTGCGCTACCGGCCGGTGCTGCTGGGTGCGCTGCTGGCGCAGCACGGCAACCCCGGCCCGGCGGGCATCGCCCCCAAGCGCGCATGGACGGCGCGGCACGTGAGCTGGCTCGGGGCTTCGCTGGGCTGCGGGCTGGACATGCCGACGCACTTCCCGTTCAACGGCCTGCCGCTGCTGCGGCTGGCGCTGCGGCACAGCGAGGATGGCTGCATCAACCGCTACACCGCCGACGCGGTGCTGCGCCACGTGTGGCTGGGCGGAAAAGACCCGCTCGATCCGGCGCGGCTCGACGTGCTGACCCAGGCGCTGGCCGAGCAGTGGCAGCCCGAGGGCGATGCCGCCGCGCACGCCAAGGCGCTGCTGCGCGCCAACACCGATGCGGCGGCCGCGTTGGGCGTGTTCGGCGTGCCGATGTTCGAGGTGGGCGGCAAGCTGTTCTGGGGGCTCGACGGCCTGCCGATGCTGCGCGCCTTCCTCGATGGCGATGCGTGGTTCGACGGCCCCGCGTGGGAGGTGGCGGCGCGAGTGCCGTCGGGGCTGGCGCCGGCTGGATCGCCATAACCCTGCCGCAGGACGGTTTGCGCGGGCCCGCCTAGAATTTTGGCCCCACCCCCGTGAAGGCCGCCGCATGACTCAGGGATCGATCCGCATACGCGGAGCCCGCCAGCACAACCTGAAGAACCTCGATCTGGACATCCAGACCGGCACGCTGACGGTGGTCACCGGCCCGAGCGGCTCGGGCAAGTCCAGCCTGGTGTTCGACACGCTCTACGCCGAGGGGCAGCGGCGCTACGTCGAGACCTTCAGCCCCTACGCGCGCCAGTTCCTGGACCGCATGGACAAGCCGGCGGTGGACAAGGTGGAAGGCGTGCCGCCCGCGATCGCCATCGACCAGACCAACCCGGTGCGCTCCAGCCGCTCAACCGTCGGCACGATGACGGAGCTCAACGACCACCTGAAGCTCCTGTTCGCGCGCGCTGGGCAGCTCTTCGACCGCCAGACGGCGCTGCCGGTGCGCCACGACAGCGCGGACAGCATCCATGCCGAACTGCAGCGGCGCTGTGCCGCCGGTGGCGATCCACGCATCGTGCTGACCTTCGCTGCCGAGCTGCCGGCGGGCACCACGCCCGAGCAGATGCAGCAATGGCTTTCGGCCAGCGGTTTCACCCGGGTGCAGGCCGAGCGCGAGGTGGACGGCAGAAAGCAGCTCGACGTGGTGGCCGACCGCTTTCGCATGAGCCGCGCCGAACGCGCGCGCGTGGTCGAGGCGATCGAGACGGCGCTCTTGCGCGGTGGCGGGCGCATGGCGGTGTACGTGCTGCGGGACGATGAAGGCGAGCCCGAACGCCCCGCCGCCGGGCCGCCCCAAGGCGGGGCAGCCCCCTCGGGGGGCAGCGAACCACGCGCAGCGGGGAGCGTGGGGGCCAGGGACTTGTGGCGCTTTTCCACCGGCCTGCACTGCCCCGAGAGCGACATCCGCTACGCCGAGCCGGTCTCGTCGATGTTCTCGTTCAACTCGCCGGCGGGCGCGTGCGAGACCTGCCGCGGTTTTGGCCGCGTGATCGGTGTGGACTGGGGCCTGGTGATTCCCGACGACAAGCGCACGCTGCGCGCTGGGGCGATCAAGGCGATCCAGACGCCCGCGTGGAAGGAGATCCAGGACGACCTGATGCGTTACGGCGAGGCCGCGGGCATTCCGCGCGACACGCCGTGGAACAAGCTCACCGAGGTGCAGCAGCGCTGGGTGATCGACGGCACGCCCGACTACCGCGAGGGCAACTGGAACCGCCAGTGGTACGGCATCCGGCGCTTCTTCGCCTACCTGGAGACCAAGGCGTACAAGATGCACATCCGCGTGCTGCTCTCCAAGTACCGCAGCTACACGCCCTGCCCGGTGTGCGCGGGTGCGCGGCTGAAGACCGAGAGCCTGCTCTGGCGCATCGGCAGCCAGGCGGATGCTCATGCCGTGCTGGCGCCGGAAAAGCGCTTCATGCCGCAGGGTGTGGCGTGGAGCCGCGCGCAGCTCGAAGCGCTGCCGGGGCTGTGCCTGCACGATCTGATGCTGCTGCCGCTCGACCGCCTGCGGCGGTTTTTCGATCGGATGAAGGGCGATGCGGTGGAGCCGGGTGCGGGCGAAGCGCAGGCGCTTGCCATGCTGCACGACGAGATCGCCACGCGCCTCAAGTATTTGTGCGATGTCGGCATCGGCTACCTCACGCTGGACCGGCAAAGCCGCACGCTCAGCGGCGGCGAGGTGCAGCGCATCAATTTGACGACGGCGCTCGGCACCTCGCTGGTCAATACGCTGTTCGTGCTCGACGAGCCCAGCATCGGCCTGCACCCGCGCGACATGGAGCGCATCACGCAGGCCATGCGCCGGCTGGTCGATGCGGGCAACACGCTGGTCGTCGTCGAGCACGACCCGGCGGTGATGCTCTCGGCCGACCGCGTGATCGACATGGGGCCAGGGCCGGGGGAGCGCGGCGGGCAGATCGTGTTCGACGGCAGCGTGGAGCAGCTGCGTGGCGCGGACACGCTCACCGGCCAGTACCTTGGCGGGCGCAAGTCGATCGCGATGGGCTTCAAGCGCGCGGTGGCGGATGCCACGCCGCGCCTGATTCTGGAAGGCGCGCGCGAGCACAACCTCAAGAACCTCACGGTGGAGTTTCCGCTGCAGCGCCTCGTGACGGTGACCGGCGTTTCCGGCTCGGGCAAATCCACGCTGATCCAGGACATCCTCGCGCCCGCGCTGATGCGCCACTTCGGCAAGACCACCGAGGCGCCCGGTGCGCACGACCGCCTGCTGGGGGCGGATCACCTGAGCGATGCGCTCTTCGTCGATCAGTCACCCATCGGCAAGACCGCGCGCTCCAACCCCGCGAGCTACGTGGGCGCGTGGGACGGCATCCGCCAGATCTTCGCCGCCGCGCCGCTGGCGTGCGAACGCGGCTACAGCGCCGCCAAGTTCAGTTTCAACAGTGGCGACGGGCGCTGCCCGACCTGCGGCGGCTCGGGCTTCGAGCATGTGGAGATGCAGTTTCTCTCCGACGTCTACCTGCGCTGCCCCGACTGCAACGGCCAGCGCTATCGCCCCGAGGTGCTGGAGGTGCGCGTCGAGCGCGGCGGGCGGCTGCTGAGCGTGGCCGATGTGCTGGAACTGACGGTGAGCGAGGCGGCGCAGCTTTTTGCGCAGGATGCCGACGTGGTGCACGCGCTCGCGCCCATCGTCGATGTGGGGCTGGAGTACGTCAAGCTCGGCCAGCCCGTGCCCACGCTCTCGGGCGGCGAGGCGCAGCGCCTCAAGCTCGCGGGCTTTCTCGCCGAGGCGGCACGCGGGCGGGCCAAGTCGCACCAGGCGCTGGCGCGCAGGGGCCAGCTCTTCCTGTTCGACGAGCCGACCACGGGCCTGCATTTCGACGACATCGCCAAGCTGATGCGCGCGCTGCGCAAGCTGCTCGACGCCGGGCATTCGCTGATCGTCATCGAGCACAACCTGGACGTGATCCGTGCCAGCGACTGGGTGATCGACCTTGGCCCCGAAGGCGGCGAGGGTGGCGGGGAGCTCGTGGCCTTTGGCCCGCCCGAGGACTTGCGCCAGCACCCCACGTCGCACACCGCGCAGGCGCTGCGCGAGTACGAGCAGGCATTGAGCGCCGAGCGCCCGGCGTTCAGCGCGCAGGAGCCGCGCCCCGGCCATCGGCTCAACACTCAGCGCTCCACCTCGATCGAGATCATCAACGCCCGCGAGCACAACCTGCAGCACCTCTCGGTCAACATCCCGCGCGGCAAGTTCAATGTGATCACCGGCGTCTCGGGCTCGGGCAAGTCCACGCTGGCCTTCGACATCCTGTTCAACGAAGGCCAGCGGCGCTACCTCGAATCGCTCAATGCCTATGCGCGCTCCATCGTGCAGCCGGCGGGCCGGCCCGAGGTGGACGCGGTCTACGGCATCCCGCCCACGGTGGCGATCGAGCAGCGCCTGTCGCGTGGCGGGCGCAAGAGCACCGTGGGCACGACGACGGAGATCTGGCACTTCCTGCGTCTGCTCTACGTCAAGCTCGGCGTGCAGCACTGCATCCACGACGGCGCCGCCGTGCAGCCGCAGAGCATGGACAGCATCGCGGCGCACATCCTGCGCGAGTACCGGGGGCAGCATGTCGGGCTGCTCGCGCCGCTGGTCGTGGGCCGCAAGGGGGTCTACACCGAACTCGCGGACTGGGCGCGCCCGCGCGGCCACACGCATCTGCGCGTGGATGGCGAATTCCTGCCGACCACGGGCTTTCCGCGCATCGACCGGTTCAAGGAGCACCACATCGAGCTGCCGGTGTTCAGCCTTCATGTTTCGCCCGCTGGCGAAGCGCTGCTGCGCGAGCAACTCGAAAAGGCGCTGGCGCTGGGCAAGGGCGTGGTGCAGGTGCTGAGCGAGCTTGATGGTCTGGAAGATGCGCTGCGCTCGGGCGCCTCCACCGCGCAGATCGGCCGCGTGCAGGTGTTCTCCACCCAGCGCGCCTGCCCGGTCTGCACCACCTCGTATGCCGAGCCCGATCCGCGTTTGTTCAGCTACAACAGCAAGCACGGCTGGTGCCCGGACTGCATGGGCACGGGCGTGCAGCTCACGCGCGCGCAGCGCAAGGTGATCGACGAATCCCTGCACGCCGACCGTGAACTGGGGCGCGAGAAGACCTTCGGCGAGCCCGAGCTCGAAGACCTCGAAGACATTCCCTGCCCCACCTGCGACGGCACGCGGCTGAACCCCGTGGCGCGCGCGGTGCTGTTCGACGGCCGGCCGATCACCGACGTGGCGCAGCTCTCGGTGGCCGACGTGCGCGCCTGGGTGCAGGGCCTGCGGCTCAGCGGCCGCGAGGCCGACATCGCGCGCGACCTGCTGCCCGAGATCGAGAGCCGCCTGGCCTTCCTCGAAGAGGTGGGGCTGTCGTATCTGACGCTGGACCGCGGTGCGCCCAGCCTGTCGGGCGGCGAGGCGCAGCGCATTCGTCTTGCGGCGCAACTGGGCAGCAACCTGCAGGGCGTGTGCTATGTGCTCGACGAACCGACGATAGGCCTGCATGCGCGCGACAACCAGATTCTGCTGGATGCCCTGCACAAGCTTTCCAGCAAGGGCAACACGCTGGTCGTCGTCGAGCACGACGAAGACACCATCCGCCGCGCCGAGCACGTGATCGACATCGGCCCCGGCGCCGGCAAGCGCGGCGGGCGCCTGATCGCCGAGGGCAGCGTGGCCGACCTCGAAGCCGCGCCCGATTCGCAGACCGGCCGCTACCTGCTGCACGCCATGCGCCATCCGCTGCAGCTGCGCCGTCCGATCGATGCTCATGAAAAAGAAGCTGTAATCGCTTTGCAGCAAATAATTTCAAATATAAAAATATCTGAAAATCATATAAATAGAGCGCGGAAAGCTATTAAAACAGAAGAAGAAACCGCGCTGCGCTGGCTCACCATCCACGGCGCGCACCTGCACAACCTGCAGCACCTCACCGCGCGCGTGCCGCTCGCCCGCCTCGTGGCGATCACCGGCGTCTCGGGCTCGGGCAAGTCCACGCTCGCGCGCGATGTGCTGCTGACCAACGTCGCGGCCTGGGTCGGCCAGCGCCAGACCAGGGCCGGGCGCGACGCGATGGACGCGGGCAAGGCGCCGCCGCTCGTCGGCTGCACGGGCCTGTCGGGGTTCGAGGCGATCGACCGCGTGCTCGAAGTGGACCAGACGCCGATCGGCAAGACGCCGCGCTCCTGCCCCGCCACCTACATCGGCTTCTGGGATTTGATCCGCAAGCTCTTCGCCGAAACGCTGGAAGCCAAGGCGCGCGGCTACGCGGCCGGGCGCTTCAGCTTCAACACCGGCGCGGGCCGCTGTCCCTCGTGCGAAGGGCAGGGCATGCGCACCATCGAGATGAGCTTCCTGCCCGACGTGAAGCTGCCCTGCGAGGTCTGCCACGGCGCGCGCTTCAACCCCGAGACGCTCGCCGTCACCTGGCGCGGCAAGAGCATCGGCGAGGTGCTGCGCATGGAGGTGGACGAGGCCGTGGAGTTCTTCGCCAGCATGCCGGTCATCGCGCATCCGCTCCAGCTGTTGCAGGACGTGGGTCTGGGGTATCTGACGCTGGGCCAGCCCTCGCCCACGCTTTCGGGCGGCGAGGCGCAGCGCATCAAGCTCGTGACGGAACTGACCAAGGTGCGCGACGACGTCACCCGCCGAGGCCAGAAAACCCCGCACACGCTCTACGTGCTCGACGAACCCACCGTGGGCCTGCACATGGCCGACGTGCACAAGCTGATTGCCGTGCTGCACCGCCTTGTCGATGGCGGCCACAGCGTGCTGGTGATCGAGCACGACCTGGACGTGATCGCCGAGGCCGACTGGGTCATCGACCTCGGCCCCGAAGGCGGCGCGGGCGGCGGGCGCATCGTGGCAGAGGGTACGCCCGAAGACCTGGTGCGCCTGGCCACGCACACGGGGCGGGCGCTCGCGCCGGTGCTGGCGCGCCAGTGAAAGGGCACAGACACCGCATTCGTTATAATGCCCGGCTTCGCAGCGAATTCATGGCCCCGCGGCGAAGTTTCACACCCACCTAAGAGGCTCCCGCCCCAAGAGGAGCACCGACCGTGGAAAAGGGCCTTCAAACCCTCTTTCAAGAGAGAAACTCATGACTACTTTCAGCGCAAAACCCGCTGAGGTCGTGCACGAGTGGTTTGTGATTGACGCCACCGACAAGGTGCTCGGTCGGGTTGCCAGCGAAGTGGCCCACCGTCTGCGCGGCAAGCACAAAGCCATCTACACGCCTCACGTCGATACGGGCGACTACATCGTCGTCATCAACGCCTCGCACCTCAAGGTCACCGGCACCAAGTCCATCGACAAGATGTACTACCGCCATTCGGGCTACCCGGGTGGCATCCGTGCGACCAACTTCCGCGACATGCAGGCCAAGCACCCCGGCCGCGCGCTGGAGAAGGCCGTCAAGGGCATGCTGCCCAAGGGGCCGCTGGGCTACGCCATGATCAAGAAGCTCAAGGTTTACGGCGGAGCCGAGCACCCCCACACCGCGCAGCAGCCCAAGCTGCTCGAAATCTGAGGAGCCGGACAATGATTGGTGAATGGAACAATGGCACCGGTCGTCGCAAATCCAGCGTCGCCCGCGTGTTTCTCAAAAAAGGCAGCGGCAAGATCACGGTGAATGGCAAGGACATTCAGCAGTACTTCGGCCGCGAGACCTCGATCATGATCGCCAGGCAGCCGCTGGTGCTCACCGACCACGTCGCGACCTTCGACATCCAGGTGAACGTCAATGGTGGCGGCGAGTCCGGTCAGGCCGGCGCCACGCGCCATGGCATCACCCGTGCGCTGATCGATTACGACGCCACGCTCAAGCCCCAGCTCAGCGCCGCCGGCTTCGTCACGCGCGACGCTCGTGAAGTGGAACGCAAGAAGGTCGGTCTGCACTCCGCACGCCGCGCCAAGCAGTTCTCCAAGCGCTGAGTCGCCGCGGGCCACCGCTGCCATGCCGCCGCACGCCTGCTCGCCTGCCGTGCACCTGCGCTGGCATACGGGGGGCGTGCCCGACGGCTGCTTTCAGCCCCACCTTGCACGCGTGTGGCGCGCTCAAGCACCAAAAACCGCCTTCGGGGCGGTTTTTGCGTCTCTGGCATATGCCGATCCACCGGGGCGCCGTCTGCCGCGGCGGGTGGGTTCGAGGTTGCGCTGATGCGTCTGCGCCGTCTGCGCCGCCGATTCTTCCTGACCGGGCCGCGTCTGTCGGTGCGCCGCACCCTGCCCTGGCCCTTGCGCTGGCTGCTGGCGGCCCTGGTGCTCGGGCTCAGCGCCGCGGTGGCGCTGTGGGCCTTCGAGTTCGGCAAGAGCCTTGCCGGTCTCGATGCCGGCGCGCGGCAGGAGCTCAGGGACCTGCGCGCCGAATCCCAACGCCTTCATGAGCAGGTGCGCGGGCTGCAGCAGGCGGCCATGGCCACCGAGAGCCTGCGCGCCACGGAGCGAGCCGCAGCCGATGCGCTGGCCGGGCGCATGCGTGAGCTTGAGGCGGACAACCGCGGCCTGCGCGACGATCTGGCGTTTTTCGAGAAACTCATCCCCGCCTCCTCGGCCGGAAGTGCCGTGCCGGAGATCCGCGGGCTTCAGGCGGAGCTCATCGGCGATGGTGTGCAGTTGCGCTGGCAGGTGCTGGTGATTCAGCCGATGCGCAACGCGCCCGAGTTCAAGGGGAAGCTGGAACTGGTGCTGGCGGGGCTGCGTGATGGCAAGCCCTGGACTTCCGATCCACCCGCCGTGGCGCGCGAGCTGCAGCTGCAGCAGTACCGGCGCATCGAAGACGTGGTGCAGGTGCCCGCGCGGGTTGTGGTAAAAGCCGTCACAGTGCGCCTGCTGCAGGGCTCGTCGGTGCGCGCCATTCAGTCGCTGACACTGGATTGAGCGGTCTGATCCGATTCGCTGGTGCCCTGATCCTTCCGGAGGCTGTCGATGTTTTCCCGCAAGAAGCAACCGCTGATCAAGAGCCTGATCGCCAAGGGCACGAGCGTGCACGGCAACGTGAGTTTCAATGACGGCTTGCGCATCGATGGCGAGATTCGAGGCGACGTGCGGGCGGACGGTGAGCGCAGCATCGTCGTGATTTCCGACTCCGCCGTGGTGCAGGGCGCGGTGCACGCGGCGCATGTGATCGTCAATGGAATGGTGCAAGGTCCGGTGCACGCGGGGGAACTGCTGGAACTGCAGCCGCGCGGCCGTGTCACGGGAGACGTGCACTACAAGATGCTCGAGATGCACCAGGGCGCGGTGATCGCGGGCCAGATGTTCCCCAGCGAGATGCTGCTGGAAGGCGTGCCGCAGCTCAAACTGGCGTCCTCCGCGGACTGACCGAGCACGATTTCCGGTCTTGTCTTACGATGCGGGGCCTTTCTCGAGCTTTTGACGATTTTGGGACGGACTCCATGGCAGCAAATCCATCGATACGATTGAGCGACGACGCCGCCGCGCGCGTCAAACACCTGGTTGCCGAGAAGGGCAACACGCAGTTGAGACTGCGCGCGCACGTGGACGGCTGTGGTTGCGAGGGTTTCCAGTACCAGTTTTCGCTGGACGACGTGGTGCGTGACGGTGACGTGACGCTGGCGCAGGATGGCGCGGCGCTCGTCGTCGATCCCATGAGCTATCCGTATCTGCAGGGCTCGGAGATCGATTGCCTGCAGGGTTCTCAGGGTATGCAGTTCGTGGTGCGCAACCCCAACGCAGACGCGGGGTGCGGGTGTTGAACTGAATTCGGTCTGTATCTGCGCATCCGCGATGTCGAGCCGCCGCCAGGCGGCTTTTTTGATGCGGCTCCTCTTGCAAGCGTTCTCTCCACCATGAAGCACCGGTTTCCCCAGTCGCGCTCCCGGCTGTTGTGGCTCGTGGCCGTGGGCTTTTTCATGCAGACGCTGGATGCGACCATCGTCAACACGGCACTGCCCGCCATGGCCGCGGATCTGCAGGAGAGCCCGCTGCGCATGCAGTCGGTGGTGGTGGCGTACTCGGTCGCCATGGCCATGCTGATTCCCGCTTCGGGTTGGATTGCCGATCGCATCGGCATGCGGCGCGCGTTTTTCAGTGCCATCGTCGTGTTCGTGCTGGGATCGGTGCTGTGCGCGCTCTCGCCCACGCTGGATCTGCTCGTGGCCTCGCGCGTGCTGCAGGGCTTCGGCGGGGCGCTGCTGCTGCCGGTCGGGCGGCTCGTGATCCTGCGCACCTTCCCGCGCGAGGAGTTCCTGGAAGCGATCAGCTTCGTTGCGATCCCGGGGCTCGTGGGGCCGCTCATCGGCCCGACGCTGGGCGGCTGGCTGGTACAGGTGGCGTCGTGGCACTGGATCTTCCTGATCAATGTCCCGGTCGGGCTGGCGGGCCTGGTGGCGACGCTGCGCTACATGCCGCGCGGCCGGCCGATCCCGTCGGGGCGCTTCGACGCGATCGGCTATGCCCTGCTGGCCTTCGGCATGGTGGCGCTGTCGCTGGGGCTCGATGGCCTGTCGGGGCTGGGCCTGCGCCAGGCCGGCGTGGTCGTGCTGATGGTGTTCGGCCTCGCCGCTCTGGCCGCCTACTGGCTGCATGCGGCCCGGGCAGCGCAGCCGCTGTTTTCGCCCAGGCTGTTCAGCATCGACTCAATGCGCATCGGCCTGCTGGGCAATCTGTTCGCGCGCCTGGGCAGCGGCAGCATGCCCTTTCTCGTGCCGCTGATGCTGCAGGTGGGGCTGGGTTATTCACCGCTGTACGCCGGGATGATGATGCTGCCGGTGGCCATCGCCGGCATCGCCGTCAAGCGCGCCGCGACGCCGCTCATCATGCATTTCGGCTATCGCCGCGTGCTCGTGGTCAACACCTTCGCCGTCGGCCTGATGATGGCCAGCCTCGCGTTGATGACCCCGGAGCAGCCGCTGCTGCTGCGCATCGCGCAGCTGGCCGTGTTCGGCCTGGTCAATTCCCTGCAGTTCACCGCCATGAACACGGTGACGCTCAAGGACCTGGGCCAGACCATGGCGAGCAGCGGCAACAGCCTGCTTTCGATGGTTCAGATGCTGGCCATGGGCATGGGCGTGGCGGCCGCAGGCGCCGCGCTGGGCGCCTATGCCGATGCGTTCGGCCCGGGCAGCACGCAGACGCTGCATGCGTTTCAGGCCACGTTCGTGAGCATGGGGCTGCTGACCCTGGCCGCTACCTTCATCTTTGCGCAGCTGGCACCCGATGAGGCGCCCGTGGCGCTTGAAATCGATATCGAATCGTGAGCCATGGCGCGGTGGTCCACGCGGTGAGCCTGAAGGGCGGCGTTGCCGCCGTGGCGAGCTCTACGCCTGATGGATGGCGCCCAGAATGCGCGGGCCGCGCGCTCCGGTGGCCGCGGGCAGGTTGCCCGGCTGGCCATCGATGCACTGCTGCGCAAGCCAGGCAAAGGCGGCCGCCTCGACCTGCTGCGGGGGCAGGCCGTGATGTGCCGAGGACGCCACCGCGCAGCCTGGCAGCAGCGCCTGCAGGCGCCGCATCAGGTGGCCGTTGCGCGCGCCGCCGCCGCAGACGATGAGCTCGCGGGTGGCGGGGGCGGCCCGCTGCAGGTCTCGTGCGCAGGCCTGCGCTGTCAACTCGGCGAGCGTGGCCTGCACGTCCACGGGTGCCGCGCCGGCCGCATGCGCCAGCTGCATCTGGAGCCAGGCGCCGTTGAACAGATCGCGCCCGGTGCTTTTGGGTGGGGGCAGGGTGAAATACGGTTCGCCCAGCATCGCCTGCAGCAGGCCCGGAAGGGGCTGGCCGCTGGCGGCCCAGCGGCCATCGTGGTCATAGGCCTGGCCGGTGTGCTTCTGGCACCACTGGTCCATCAGCGTGTTCGCCGGCCCGCAATCCCAGCCCGAGGTGCTGCCGTCGCGGCGCAGCAGCGTGAGGTTGGCGATGCCGCCGAGATTGAGCACCGCGCGGTCGTGGCCCGGCCGACCGAAAACCCTGCGGTGAAATGCCGGCACCAGCGGTGCGCCCTGTCCACCGGCGGCGACATCGCGGCTGCGCAGATCAGCCACCACCGTGATGCCGGTGAGCTCGGCCAGCAGCGCCGGGTTGTTCAACTGGATGGTGTAACCCGTGCCGTCGAATTCCTGCGGCCGGTGGCGAACGGTCTGGCCGTGGGCGCCGAGGGCGCACACCTGGCTCGCGGTGAGCGCCGACTCGGCAAGAAGCTGCCGCACCACGGCCGCGTAGCCTCGCGCCAGGGCGTTGGCCGCAAGCCGGGCACGGTGCAGTTCGTCGGGGCCGCTGACATGCAGGGCCAGCAGGTCGGCTTTCAGTTCAGGAGCCAAGGGCACCGACACGTGGCCGGCGACATGGCAATCGTTTCCGGAGAAGTCAACCAGCACGCCATCGATGCCGTCGAGCGAGGTGCCCGACATCAGCCCGATGAACCAGCGCGCCGGGCGAGCGTTCATGGGCGTGCGACGCGGCGCTTCAGTTGGCCTGGGCGACGGAGAGGGTTTGCGCGGCCGCGGCCAGTTCGATGCGCATCTGCGCCGCCAGGCGGTCGAAGGCCGGGCGCTGCGCCGCGGCAACGGGCGCGGCCGCTTCGCTGTGCAGGGCCGTCGTCATGGGGTCGACCTGCTTGTCGTTGACCCTGAACTCGAAGTGCAGGTGCGGCCCGGTGGCCCAGCCGGTCTGGCCCACGGCACCGATGGTCTGCCCCTGCGAGACGGACTGGCCCTTGTGCACGTCGATGCGGCTCAGGTGGGCGTAGACGGTTTCGTGGTGGTTCGCGTGCTTGACGTAGATCACGTTGCCGTAGCCGTTCTGCACGCCGGCGAAATCGACCGTGCCATCGCCTATGGTGCGCACCGGCGTGCCCGTGGGGGCGGCAAAGTCGGTGCCCAGGTGCGCGCGCCAGGTCTTGAGGATGGGGTGGAAGCGCATCTTGAACCCGCTGGTGACGCGCGTAAAGGCCACGGGTGAGGTGAGGTAGGCGCGGTTCAGGCTCTGGCCATCGAGCGTGTAGTAGGCGCCCTTGGCCGTCGGGCTTCCCTGGAACCAGACGGCGTTGAAATCCTTGCCGTTGTTGTGGAAATCGGCGCTGAGCACGCGGCCGGTGCGCATGGGCTCGCCATCGGCCTCCAGCGTTTCGTAGACCACGCTGAAGTGGTCGCCCTTGCGCAGCGCACGGCGGAAATCGATGTTGCCCGAGAAGACCTCGGCCAGTTGCACGGCCACGGAGTCTGGAATGTTGGCCGCGTCGGTGGCGGCAAACAGTGAACTGGTGATGGTGCCGCTGCCCAGGCGCGAGCCGACGGTGAGCGCCGCGGTTTCCATGCGCGAAGCAAAGCCGCCGTCCGCCTGGCGTTCGATCACGAGACGATTGAACGTGCCGTTGTCGTCCGGCGCCCAGCGGGCGGTCAGGCGCGTGAGCAGGTGGTCGTTGCTGGCTTCGGCCGAGAGCACGCGGCCGGTGCGTCCGAGCAGGTTGCGCTGCGACAGCGCATCCTTGCGCAGGAAGTCCGAAGCGCCCGGATCGGCGATGCCCAGGCGCTGCAGCAGGGCTTCGGGCGTGTCGTTGCTGCGCGTGACGTCGGAGCGGTAGAGCGAAAAACCGTGGATGTCGTCCAGGCTGGCCAGCTCGATGTCGGCGGCGAGCGAGGGCACGCTCTCGGTGATCGTGACCATCGGCAGATCTGCCGGGTCGGGTCCGAAGGAGGCGACAGCGTAGGCGCCGCCGCCTCCGGTGAGCAGCACGGCCGCGACGGCGGCAGCCACGCGTTTGGGATGTTTGCGGATGGATTGTTCCAGTGAAGTCAGGAATGCCGCACCGGCACTGTTCAATCCGTAGGTCAAGCTCTGCCCCAAGCAATGGGCGCCCGCACAGGTACTTTCAGCGGGAAAGCGCTGCAGCGTGGCGCTGGTCAACGTGAGTGGCGCGGCAGCCGAGGCCGCGGGTGCGGTTGACTACTAGAATGCGCCACAGTCAAAAACCGCGCAAGTATAGTCCCGAGCGGCGTTTGCGCATGGTTGAAAACCCTTATGAATCAGCCCGTTGTTACAAAATATCCGGTTACCGACGCCGTGCGCCATGCGCTGCAGGTGTCGCTGCGGGGCACGCATGAATTGCTGCCGATCGAGGATTGGACGCACAAGCTCGCGCGCGCCGAAGCTACGGGGCAGCCGCTGCGCATCAAGCTGGGGCTCGATCCCACCGCGCCCGACATCCACATCGGCCACACGGTGGTGCTCAACAAGATGCGCCAGTTGCAGGACCTGGGGCACCAGGTCATCTTCCTCATCGGCGATTTCACGACCCTCATTGGCGACCCGTCCGGGCGCAACGCCACGCGCCCGCCGCTCACCGCCGAGCAGATCCGCGCCAACGCCGAAACCTACTTCGCCCAGGCCAGGCTGGTGCTCGACGAGAGCCGGACCGAGATCCGCTACAACAGCGAGTGGAGCGATCCGCTGGGCGCGCGCGGCATGATTCAGCTCGCGGCCAAATACACCGTGGCGCGCATGATGGAGCGTGACGATTTCAACAAGCGCTTCAAGGCCGGGCAGTCGATCAGCGTCCACGAGTTTCTCTACCCGCTGATGCAGGGCTACGACTCGGTGGCGCTCAAGAGCGATCTGGAGTTGGGCGGCACCGACCAGAAATTCAACCTGCTCGTGGGTCGGCACCTGCAGCAGGAATACGGCCAGGAGCCGCAGTGCATCCTGACCATGCCGCTGCTCGTGGGGCTGGACGGCGTGGACAAGATGTCCAAGAGCAAGAACAACTACATCGGCATCACCGAGGATGCGAACACCATGTTCGCCAAGGTGCTGTCGATCAGCGATGAGCTGATGTGGGACTGGTACACGTTGCTGTCGTTCAAGAGCCTGGAAGGCATCGCGGCGCTCAAGGCCGAGGTGGCCGCCGGGCGCAACCCCAAGGAGGCCAAGGTGCTGCTCGCCAGGGAGATCACCGCGCGCTTTCACAACGCCGCCGCGGCGGACGCGGCCGAGCAGGATTTCCAGAACCGCAGCAAGGGCGGCATCCCCGACGAGATGCCTGAAGTGCGGCTGTCGGGCGCGCCGCTGGGCGTGGGCGCCGTGCTGAAACAGGCGGGCCTCGCGCCATCCACCAGCGAGGCCAATCGCCTGATCGATGGCGGCGGCGTGCGCGTCGATGGCGCCGTGGTCAGCGACAAAGGGCTCAAGCTGGCGGAGGGCACCTACGTGGTGCAGGTCGGCAAGCGCAAGTTCGCGCGGGTGATGCTGGCATGACGGCCACGATGCTCGATGTGATCGTCATGGCCGCGGGCAAGGGCACGCGGATGAAGAGCCGGATGCCCAAGGTGCTGCAGCGCCTGGCCGGTCGGCCGCTGCTGCACCATGTGCTCGATCAGGCGGCGAGCCTGGCGGCACGGCGTGTGGTGGTGGTCACGGGTCACGGCGCTCCTGAAGTGGAAGCTGCTTGCGCAGGAGAGACAAGTGTTGCAGGCCGATTTGACTTGAAATTCGCCTTGCAGCAGCCGCAGCTCGGCACCGGCCACGCGGTGGCGCAGGCGCTGCCGCTGCTGGCCGATGACGGCGTGGTGGTGGTGCTCTCGGGCGACGTGCCGCTCACGCGCGCCGACACGCTGACGGCGCTGGTGCAAGCCAGCGGCGGCGACAGGCTCGCGCTGCTCACGGTGCGCCTCGCCGACCCGGCCGGCTACGGGCGCATCGTGCGTACCACCGATGGCGAGGTGCGGCGCATCGTCGAACACAAGGACGCGAGCGAGGCCGAGCGCGCCATCGACGAAATCTACAGCGGCATCATGGCCGTGCCCACGCGGCTGCTGCGCGGCTGGGTCGCGCGCCTGACCAACGACAACGCGCAGCACGAGTACTACCTGACCGATGTGGTGGCGATGGCCGTGGCCGACGGTGTGCCGGTGGTCGCGCATTGCATCGCCGATGCGCTGCAGGTGGCGGGCGTGAACAGCCTGGCGCAGCTCGCCGGCCTGGAGAGGGCCTGCCAGTTGCGCCAGGCGCAGGCCCTGATGGAGCAGGGCGTGCGCCTGATGGACCCGGCGCGCTTTGATTTGCGTGACGATGAACGCAGCGGCGCGCGTGGCGTGCTCAGGTGCGGGCAGGACGTGGAGATCGATGTCGGTTGCATCTTCACTGGCGCGGTCGAGATCGGCGAAGGGGCGCGCATCGGCGCCTACTGCTGCATTGCCAATGCGGTGATCGCGGCGGGCGCGGTGATCCAGCCGTACACGCACATCGACGGCGAAGCCAGGGGCGTGCAGGTGGGCGAGGGCGCGCGCGTCGGGCCGTTCGCGCGCCTGCGCCCCGGCGCCGAGCTCGGGCGCGATGTGCACGTCGGCAACTTCGTCGAAGTGAAGAATTCCAGGCTGGCCGATGGCGCCAAGGCCAACCACCTCGCCTACCTGGGCGACGCCACCGTGGGCGAGCGCGTGAACTATGGCGCGGGCTCGATCACGGCCAACTACGACGGCGTGAACAAGCACCGCACGGTGATCGAGCACGACGTGCACGTGGGCAGCAATTGCGTGCTGGTGGCGCCGGTCACGATCGGCGCGGGCGGCGTGGTGGGGGCGGGCTCGGTCGTCACCGAGGATGCGCCGCCCGGTGTGCTCACGCTGGGCCGTGGGCGGCAGGTGAGCAAGACCGAGTGGCACCGCCCGGCGAAGAAAACCCCGTGACCGAGGAACTGCGGCGCCTGCAGGCCGAGCGCGACGCGGCGCTCAGGCGTGTGCAAGAACTGTCCGCGGCGCAGGAGGAATTCTTGCGGGCGGTCTCGCACGATCTGCGTGCGCCGCTGCGGCATGTGACGTCTTACGCGACACTGTTGCGCGAGGTGCTGCAGCAGCAGCCCGACCCGCCTGCGCAGGTGCGCGAGGCGCTGGGCTTTGCCGCCACGATGCAGCGGTCGGCTCGCCGCATGGCCGCCATGCTCGACGGCCTGCAGGCGATCAGCCGCGCCGGCTGCGCGCCCTTGCGTCTGGCGGCCGTGGACGTGGGCGTCATCGTGCGGCAGGAGCGTGATGCCCTGAGCGGCGCGCAGTCGGTGCGCTGGCACGTGCACGGCGACATTCCCCCGGTGCGCGCCGACGCGGTGCTGTTTGCGCAGGCGGTGAGGGAGCTGCTCGCCAATGCGGTCAAGTTTTCTCACGGGCGCGAGGCGCCGTGCATCGAGGTGTCGGGCGCCGCGGCGCCAGGCGGCCGTGTGCGGCTGGGCATCGCGGACAACGGCGTCGGCTTCGCCCCCGAACATGCGCGGGGCCTGTTCGGCGTGTTCCAGCGCCTGCACCGCGACGACGAGTTCGAAGGCGTGGGCACGGGTCTCGCGCTGTGCAAATTGATAGCTGAGCGCCACGGCGCCACGGTCACGCTGTCGGCGCGGCCCGGCGTGGGCTGCACCGTGACGCTGGACTGGCCTGCGGCCTGAGACATCCGCGGCGGCCTTGCCGAAAGCGGCCTGGGTGATCGCATGCAGGAGCTGCTGACGCCCCGACGCCTGTCACTCGGGCAAGCCGAGGCGCGCGTGCAGTGCCGCGATCTGCTGGCGCAGATCGGCGACCTCTTCGATCAGGTCGGTCGCCAGCGCCGCCAGTTCCGGGTCGGCGTCGAAGGTGGTTTCCAGTTGCGCCAGCCGCCGCGCGCGCACCAGGCTGGCGCCACTGCAGCGCCACTGGCCGTGGTGCAGTTCGCCCTGCAAGACGCCCGTGGCCAGGCGTTCGGTCACCCAGGCCGTCTGCATGCGGCAGGCGTGCGCCAGGTCCTGCACGCTCAGGCAGGCCCCATCGCCCAGCAGTTCAACCAGGGTGTCGTGAAGTTCGTTGCTGCGAGGGGGCATGTCAGACTCCTTGCGCCGCGCGCGGGGCAAATCCGGGGAAGGCCTGGGCGAGTGCGCGGTAGGCCTGCTGCTGCGCTTCGGTGCTGGCGGGCGGCAGCGCCACGTGCAGCTCCAGGTAGAGGTCGCCCGGCGTCGCCGCCGGGATGCCGCGCTCCTTCAGGCGCAGCTTGCGCCCGGGCTTGAAGCGCGGCGGCACCGTGACCTGCACGGTGGTGCCGGCGGGCGTCTGCACCTCGATGGGGCCGCCCAGCTCCGCCTCCCACGGCGCGACGGGTACGCTCAGGTAGACGTCGCGGTCCTGCGTGCGCCAGCGTGGGTCGGGCTTGAGTTGAACCTCCAGGAACAGGTCGCCCGCCGCCGCGCCGCCCAGTCCCGGCCCGCCCTGGCCGCTCAGGCGGATGAGCTGGCCTTCGCGCACGCCCTTCGGTATGTTGACCTGCACCTGACGCTCTTCATGCACGAGATGGCCCTGCGCATCCAGGCGCGCGCCGCGCAGCGAAAGCAGCCGCTCGCCGCCGAGGTAGGCGTCGCGCAGATCGAGCTCGATGCGCGCGTGGTGGTCGGCGCCGCGCTGCGCCGCGCCCGCGCCACCCTGTCCGCGGGCCGAGCCCGCCGTGTGCCTGGCCCGCGCCGCGCGGCCGAACAGCTGCTCGAAGAATTCGCTGAACTGCGCCTCGTCCATGCCCTGGCCCTCGGGCGCGCCGGAGAATTCGTAGCCCGCATCCCAGTGGGGCGGCGGGCGAAAGTCCTGCCCGCCCGCCTGCGCGCCGCCGCTGCCCAGCGCGTCGTAGGCGGCGCGCTTTTCGGGGTCGGAGAGCACGGCGTTGGCCTCGTTCACCTCGGCCATGCGCGCACTCGCGTCGGCCTCCTTGCTGACGTCGGGGTGGTACTTGCGCGCCAGGCGCCGGTAGGCCTTCTTGATGTCGCCGGCGCTGGCGTCCTTCGCCACGCCCAATGTCTTGTAGTAGTCCTTGAATTCCATGGAAGCTCCATGCCGCTGCGTTCACGGCGGTTCAATGCCCGAAGATGAAGGCGAACGCAGCGCAGGTCAAGGGCTGTCCGCGCGGGGCGGGTTTGGTATTCCTCAATTCATAGCTGGTTGCGCTTTGCTGGCGGGCATTAGAGGCAGTTTCGTATCGAATTTGGCGCGATGAATCGCAAAATACGCCTTGACGTTGCGCACGTTGGCATCCTGCGTGAACAGGCGCTCGGCGAGCTGCAGGTAGTGCGGCATGTCTCGCACCTGCACGACGAGCACGAAGTCCGGGCCGGGTGACACACGCCAGCACTGCTGAACAGTGTCTTCTGCCACAGCGCGGGCTTCGAACGCGGCCAGATGCTCGGCGCCCTGCTGGTCGAGCGAGACTTCGATGATGGCTGTGAGCCCGTGCCCCTGCACGGCCGCGAGCGCATCGTGCGAGAGCAGGGCCACCTGGCGCTCGATCAGGCCGCTCTCGTGCAGCCGGCGCACGCGCCGCAGGCAGGTGGCGGGCGAGATGCCGACACGCTCGGCCAGCGCCAGGTTGCTCTGCGCGGCGTTGTGCTGCAGCAGGTCCAGCAGTTGCCTGTCGATCGCATCTAGATTTATTTCAAAATTCATTGATGTATGAAGCAATATTTCTTGTGATGTATTTTTAGAAATAATATTCCGAATTTGCACGAAGTATTGATCAAAATTCTATGAAACTCACCTTAGCATCACGCGATTCCATTGAGGAGCTCGTCCATGTGCGGCATCGTCGGCGCGGTCTCCACGCGCAATATCGTTCCCATCTTGGTGCAGGGGCTGCAGCGCCTGGAATACCGTGGCTATGACTCGTGCGGCGTCGCGGTGCATGAGGCCAGCCTGGGCGGCACCGGCGCGGGTGGCCTGCGCCGCGCCCGCAGCACCGCGCGCGTGGCCGAGCTGATGGCGCAGGTGCAGCACGAGCAGCTCGAGGGCGGCACCGGCATCGCGCACACGCGCTGGGCCACGCACGGCGCGCCGGCCGTCTCCAATGCGCACCCGCACGCCAGTTACGGCCCGGGCGCGGCGCCCGCGGATCTCACGCAGGCGGGCCATGTCGCCCTGGTGCACAACGGCATCATCGAAAACTACGAAGCGCTGCGCGCGCGCCTGCAATCGCGTGGCTATGTCTTTGCGAGCCAGACCGATACCGAGGTCATCGCCCACCTGATCGACAGCCTCTACGACGGCGACCTGTTTGCCGCCGTGCGCGCGGCCACGCAGGAGCTGCGCGGCGCCTACGCGATCGCGGTGATCCACAAGGACGAGCCGCACCGCGTGGTCGGTGCACGCGCGGGCTCGCCCCTGGTGCTGGGCGTTGGGCAGGGAGAGCATTTCCTCGCCAGCGACGCGATGGCGCTGGCGGGCGTCACCGACCAGATCGTCTACCTGGAGGAGGGCGACCTGGTCGATCTGCAGCTTGGCCGCTACTGGATCGCCGACCGCGCGGGCCGGCCGCTGGCGCCCGAGCAGCGCCCGGTGCGCACCGTGCAGGCGCACAGCGGCGCGGCCGAGCTCGGGCCGTACCGTCACTACATGCAAAAGGAGATTTTTGAGCAGCCGCGCGCCATCGCCGACACGCTGGATGGCATCGAGGCTGTCGTGCCCGAGCTGTTCGACGGCGCGCACGCCGCCGCCTGGCGCGTGTTCAAGGACATCGACCGCGTGCTCATCCTCGCCTGCGGCACCAGCTATTACAGCGGCTGCACCGCGCGCTACTGGCTCGAAGAGATCGCGGGCATCCCCACGCAGGTGGAGGTGGCGAGTGAGTACCGCTACCGCACCAGCGTGCCCGATGCGCGCACGCTGGTCGTCGCCATCAGCCAGAGCGGCGAGACCGCCGACACGCTGGCCGCGCTGCGCCATGCGCAAAGCCTGGGCATGCACCACACGCTCACCGTCTGCAACGTGGCCACGAGCGCCATGGTGCGCGAGTGCGAGCTGGCCTACGTGACGCGCGCCGGCGTGGAGATCGGCGTCGCCAGTACCAAGGCCTTCACCACGCAGCTCGCGGGGCTGTTTCTGCTGACGCTGGCGCTGGCGCAAGCCAGGGGACGGCTCACGAGCGAGGAGGAGGCCGCGCACCTCACCGCCATGCGCCACCTGCCCGTGGCGCTGCAGGCGGTGCTGGCGCTGGAGCCGCAGATCATCGGCTGGGCGGAGGAATTCGCGCGCAAGGAAAACGCGCTTTTCCTGGGCCGCGGCCTGCACTACCCGATCGCACTCGAAGGCGCGCTGAAGTTGAAGGAAATCAGCTACATTCACGCCGAAGCCTACCCCGCGGGCGAGCTCAAGCACGGGCCGCTGGCGCTCGTGACCAGCAGCATGCCGGTGGTGGCTGTGGCGCCGCACGACGCGCTGCTGGAAAAACTCAAGAGCAACCTGCAGGAAGTGCGCGCGCGCGGCGGCGTGCTCTACGTGCTGGCCGATGCCGACACGCACATCGAGACCAGCGACGGCATCCACGTCATCCGCATGCCCGAGCACTACGGCCAGCTCAGCCCCATCCTGCACGTGGTGCCGCTGCAGCTCTTGGCCTACCACACCGCCTGCGCGCGTGGCACCGACGTGGACAAGCCGCGCAATCTGGCCAAGAGCGTGACCGTGGAGTAGGGTCGAGGCCTTGCGTGGTCAATTTGATCGTAAAAATAAGCTCTGTAAATTTTTCATGAGGTTCGGTCGCCGGAGAGTGAGCTTCTCGTTTGAAGAGAAGTCCCATTTGGCATGGAGCCCACCTACTCCTTGGCCGCGCCCGCACTGAAATTTTCTTCCTGGGAAAAGGGACTTTCGTCGCAGTTGGTCTGTTGACCGTTTCAGGCTGATCTGGGACATCCGCGGGCTGTGCCGTGACGATAGTGATCCGCCAATGGCGGTCATGGAGAGCCGGCAGCCTGAAGAGACAGCTTTACTCCCGACACCAGTCGCTCGGCTGCACTACCAACCAACACGCAGGCGTGAACGGCCGCTACTGGGTGAGGTCTTAGGCTCAAACGCCCCATGGCGGGTGTTGGGCGGCGTGAGTGGGTGGCTGAGAAACAGACGTTCGACGGGTGCAGCGGCCAGAGGCGCAGCCGTTTGGCCCCTGGTTGGTGAGGTGATGGCGCCGACCGATAGCCGAGCCAGGCGTTCAACCTACCCAACTGCTTTTTGATTCGGCGGGGCTCGAGGAGTGATCGGCATGAACATGCTTGGCAGAATCCGCTGGCAGCAAAGCCGAGACAGGATGTCAAAGCGAGAGATCCCGAAAACGCCGTGTCTGCATGGACAAATCCTCCCCCGGGTGCTAGAAAACGACTCAGCCTACGCTAGGCTGAGTGCAAACAGGAGGATTCCATGCTGCATCCCCCAAAACCTTCGAGCAAGGCGAAGCGCGCCCCTCTCCCCTTGGCTAAGCCCACCATCGTGGAACGCCATGATGGCTACTACTGGCAAAGCGAAGATGCGCATCAGGACTTCGGCCCCTTTCAGAGCTATGAGCAGGCGCTGGCTGACCGGGATGCGGCCAGCGAAGAAGCTCTCGCCCCGACCTCCACATTGCATGAGAGCGAGGAGGCCATCGGGATCGCCAACTGGATCGATCCCGAAACGGGGGAGCCCGCAGAAGGCGAGTCGCCGCCTCGACTTGCTGAAGAGTAGGAGGTCACCATGGAACGGTTGGTGTGCATTCCCGTCGGCCCTCACACTGTCGAGGGATTGTTGGCGCTGAACGCCTCACCCATCGGTTTGGTGGTCTTTGCGCACGGCAGCGGCAGCAGTCGACACAGCCCACGCAACAATCAGGTCGCCCGCGTGCTGCATGAACGTCAGATCGGCACGCTGCTGCTCGACCTGCTGACACCTGAAGAAGACCAGGAACGCCGCAACCGCTTTGACATCTCTTTATTGACGCAACGCCTGTTGAGCGTGACGCAGTGGTTGAGGCAGCAACCAGCCACGCGCGCTTTGCCACTGGCTTATTTTGGTGCCAGCACGGGCGCGGCGGCCGCGTTGATGGCTGCGGCCGCGCTGGGTGATGACATCCAGGCGGTGGTCTCGCGAGGTGGCCGCCCTGACTTGGCGGAACCTCAGGATCTGGCTCGGGTGCGATGCCCCACCTTGCTTCTGGTTGGTGGCCTGGACGAGGACGTGCTCATGCTCAATCAACAAGCCGCTTCCGAGATGCGATGCCTTCCCACTTTGTCCGTCATCCCCGGCGCCACGCACTTGTTTGAAGAACCCGGCACGCTGGACGAAGTGGCCAGGCAAGCCGCTGACTGGTTTGAACAGCACCTGCTCAGCGCTGCAACAAAGCCATGACCTCCTCGTCCTCCACCTGCGGAAAGTCTTGGTAATACTGGCCCACTGCATGAAAGTCTGCAGGTGTTTGCAAGCACACCATTTCGTCGACCAGTGGCTGAATCTTCAGCAAAGCATGCCTTGAGGCCACGGGCACCGCGCAGACCAGCTTGTGAGGATGACGCAGGCGCAAGCCATGCAGTGCAGCCGTCATCGTGGCTCCCGTTGCCAGGCCATCGTCCACCACGATGACCACCCGGCCCTTGGGGTCCATGGGCCGGCGAACAGGGGTGTATTGCGCTCGCCGCTCGGCAATGGTGTCCAGTTGGTGCTGCCTTTCCGCAGCAATGTAGTCCTCGCCAATGCCCATCAACTCGGCCTCGGGCGACAAGTAGGTCCACCCACTCTCATCCACTGATCCGATGGCAAATTCTGGTTGGTGCGGCGCACGCAACTTGCGCACCAGCACCACATCCAGATCGCCCTGCAAAGCAGCGGCGAGGGTGACCCCCATGGGCACCGCACCACGGGGGATGGCCAGGATCAGTGGATGATGTCCACGGTACGCCTTCAATCTCTCGGCCAGTTGCCGGGCAGCAGCTTCTCGGTCGGCAAAAACGATCGGATGATATGGTTGGATCATGGCGCGCGCTCCGGTTGTACGCACTGGATCTGGAATGCACTTTCATACGGCGGCACATGGCATTCGACGATATGCGATGGGGCCACCTGCAAGCGCACCCCCACCACATCTGCATGCACAGGCAAGCGCGCCACACACCGATCCACCAAGGTGGCCACCCGGATCTCGGTCGGATGCTTACTGGTCAGATAAGGCAACACTTTCAAGATGGAATAGCCTTGGTAAAGCACGTCGTCGACCACCATCACGTGGTGGCCAGTCAAGTCCAGCGAGGCGTGCTCGGCACTTTCATCCAGCCGGGTTTCCGGGTAGAGCAAGGTCAAATCATCGGCATAGCGTTTGAGTGACAAGTCCAGCCGTAACGGACGAGTCAGGCCGTGCTCAAGTACCAACCGTTCGGTTAACCGGTCAGCCAAGGGAGCGCCCCGCCGCAGAACCCCAATCAGGGCAACGCGCTCGTGCTGACTGGCCCAGGCAGCAATTTGGCTGGCCATGGTAGCCATCACCGACTCCAACGCAGGCTGGTCATACAGGCAGCTTCGCAATCCAGCGGGTGAGCTCATCCCAGCCTCCATCAGGTGGATATCGCTTGGCGCATCTACACACTGTCAGTGTCGGCAAGATGCACGGTCGAGTCAATGCGCTGTGTCGGACATCGGACCAGGCTCCCGTCTTTGCAGAAATCGGTTCAGCGTCTGCTTCCAACGAACCTCCCAATCCTGAAGCAACACGCCTTTGCGACATCAGTCGATCCGATCAGGGACTGGGTCTTGTCAATCTGAAAGCGAAAGTCTGGGGGCCACCAGGCATGCAGTTGCTCAGGCAGTACGGCGTCCACGAAGGCGCATCGAAGCGATTGGGATTCACTGCACGTCTGACAACTTTCGCTGGGCTCAAGCGAACTTCCGTTGAGTAGCGGAAGGGTAAGTTCAAGGCCTTGGGAAGCGGCCATTGGAGTCAGCAAACCAGAATGGGCTGAACGCCGACGGTGGCAATGTCAGCAGCGCCTTCGATGCCGGTCATCCTTGCCGTAGTGGACACGGCCGCTCAATGACCGCCATGTTGCCTGGACCGTGAGCTCAGCGTGTGATCGCTGGCGCCAGCAATCGCTGCGAAGCTGACCTTGATTGCGCTTGGTCAGCTTCAGGCTGATCTGAGTTACTAGCCGTCGGCGGCCTGAGCGGCAGGGGCAATCAAGCGCAGGCATCCGACTGTCAGCAGCATAAATGGCTGCTGTGCAGCGAGAGCGCAGGTCGGCTGCCTCACTCGTTTGCAGTCACCCGTATCGGTGGCACCATTACGTCATGCGCGACAACACACTGGTTCGCATGCTTCCCGGTCATCGCCCCTGAACTGTTGGCCTCAGGCTGCTTCACATGGATTGGAATCTCCAATGACAAAATTTCACCACCGTGCCCACCCTGAGAGCCATCGCACTGAACACATCGGATGGCTGCGCGCCGCCGTCCTGGGTGCCAATGACGGCATCATTTCCACAGCCAGCCTGGTTGCCGGCGTGGCTGCGGCCCATGCAAGCCATGCCAGCATCATGACCACGGCCATCGCGGGGCTGGTCGCCGGTGCCATGTCCATGGCTGCCGGTGAGTTCGTGTCGGTCTATTCACAAGCCGATACGGAGAAAGCGGATTTGGCGCGGGAACATGATGAACTGAAAACCAGTCCGGAAGCAGAGCACCAGGAACTAACGGCCATCTATGTCCGGCGTGGCCTGGATCATCGACTCGCGGATCAGGTCGCCACGCAATTGATGGCCCATGATGCGCTGGGCGCGCACGCGCGCGATGAATTGGGCATCTCGGAAACGTTAAGCGCTCGCCCGCTGCAAGCTGCAATGGCGTCTGCTGGGAGCTTCGCCGTGGGTGCGGCCATGCCGCTGGCGGTGGTCCTGTTGGCACCGGAGCAGAGCCTGCTCTATTGGATCGTAGCAACGGCGATTGTCTTCCTGGCCCTGCTTGGCGCTGCCGCCGCAGCCGTTGGCGGCACGCCGCTTTTAAAAAGTGCACTGCGCGTAGCGTTCTGGGGCGCATTTGCCATGGCGGTGACAGCGGGCGTGGGAGCAATGTTCGGCACCGCTGTGTAGGTGACGGTACTGCTGCGTCAATTTCAAAGCAGCGATCGCCAAGGCCAGCGCAAGCCCCAGTCCGGCGTGATGCACCGTGCCACCTCCGGAATCCTTGCGCCAGAAGCGAAGGCCGATCAGGCGGCTCCCTTGGTTTGCGAGTAACTCGCCCCCATGCCAGCGCGCACGTCCTGCTGGATGCCGTACTGGGCGAATGGGTAGCGCAGGCCGTTCTTGGCCAGCGCCGCCATGCCGGCCAGCGCCTTGGCGATGTCGGCCGGCACCAGCGCCATCAGCATTTCGTCGTCCAGTACGCCGCCGTAGCGACGCTCGGCAAAGCAGGGGATCGACAGGCTGGGCTCGCGCGTCTTGAGCGCCCGGCCCCAGGAGTCGGCGCACGACGACTCGCCCACCACGCTCCAGTCGAACTTCTGGTAGCCCGACCATTGCAGGCCGTTGATGAAATAAATCATGGCGCCGGGCGTGGCGTAGAACAGCGCGATGTCGGGCCGGTCCAGCCCCTCGCCAAAGCCCGCCCACTTGGCCAGTGGCGCCACCACCAGGGCCTTGTATTGGCCCTTGGGCACCACCGTCATCGCCGCCTGGTGGCGCTTGGAGTCTTCGACGGTGGCAAACCACACGCCGGCCATTTGCCGGCCCGAATACCAGTCCTCATCCTGGCCGCCCAGGCCGATCACCGCCTGGCATTGCGGGCCCACCAGGTCGTCGGCGGTGATGCCCACCGTCCACCCCAGGCGCGTGGCCTGGGCCACGATCTGGTCGGTGGTGTGCACCGCCTGCGGCCGGCGCAGCCGGGGGATGGTGCCCAGAACATCGGCCGACTCGAACAGCCGCATGCCGATGGGGGGCACGCGCAGCTTGAGGGTGTGTTCGAGCTGCTGGGCCAAGTTCGCCAGCGGCGCTTGACCATTGACCTGATCCACTGTGGTCATCGTGCCAACCCGGGAGGTTCGGCGGCTTCGGCGCCGGTGCGAAGCGCGTCAGTCCATGTGGCGGCCAGCCAGGCGCTGCCCGCCGGCCCTTGCGCGTGGGCATCGATCCAGGTTGCAATACGAATGCACATGTTGTCTCCAAGGGGGCCATGCGGTTCGGTCATTAAAATGACCTATTGTTGAATATACCAACCGACCCCCGTGGTTCTTGGCAAGGGCCTTGAGGGCTCGTCGCAAGATCGGCGGCCGGTCGTGCCGCTCGGCAATCGCACCTGACTCCATGCTTGACATCAACACCATCGTGGCTCGCAACGTCGAGCGCTATCGTCTCCAGCGCCGGATGTCGGCATCGCAGGTGGCTCGGCTGGCAGGCGTTTCCAAGGCAACCTTGCTGTCCATCGAACTCGGGCAATCCAACCCGACCCTGGATACGCTGCAGCGTCTGTGTGACGCGCTGGATGTCCCGCTCACCGACTTGGTCAGTGAACGGGCCACCTCGGGTGTGGACGTTCGCCGCATCGAAGATGCCACTTGGCGCCCGCTGGAGGGGATGCAGTTGCGTCCACTGGCCACGTTCTACGGCGCCGAGATGATTTATGTTTTCACTGCAACCGTGAATGCCGAGGGGCACGTGTCAGAAGCGCATGAGCCCGGCAGCGCCGAGAGCCTGCTGGTGCTGTCCGGCACGGTGATGGCCGGCCCGAACGATGACCTCGTCGAACTCAAGGCGGGCGACTGGATCCGCTTTCCAAGCGATCGCGCGCATGCGTGTCACGCATGCGGAGGCGAAGACGCAGAGGTCCTGTTCGTGGCCGTTCGGAAAAGTATTCCAGGCGTGGACGGGCTCGCCAGAACCAAGCCGGCGGCCGAGGCGCGTGCCACGCCTGTCGAATGAACCACAGATGGCACTGTTGTCTTGACGTTGGACCGCCCGTTGTTGATTTCCACGCAAACCGTGACCCACGGAACATGCGGCGGTGTGGGCGGACCTGGATCTGTAGACCGCGTCGCTGGCAGGCCCGAGGCGTGCTTGAGAAACGGGGCTCGCTACAGCAGTTCGTCGTGGACGCAATCGCGCAACGCTGCTGGCACGGACTGCTCGGGCAGCACGATGGTGCGCAGCGCGCCATCCACCGTCGCGGTGATGCGGTACTGAAACCCATCCACCGCCGGCTTGCCGACCGCCTCGACGGAAGTGACCTCCGTGAATTGCTGCGCCAGGGCCTGACACTCGGCCGAACTCAGCTGCGACCATTGCAGCGTGCCGCAGCTGCGGATGCGGGCCCCCGGCCCGCCGAACCCGGCAAAGCCACCGAGGCGTTCCACCGCGATCGAAGAGTCCTGGTTCATGGCCTGGAAACGGGTTGTTCGCCCTGGGGCATGTGATCGTGGCAAGGGTCACAGTCCCACGGTCCTCCAGCCCTTGTCAACGGCGGCAAGCACCGCCGGTTGCGAAGGGTACATCTGTTCAGCCGTCTGCCGTGTCTTCTCTGCGAAGTCCGGCATGTCGAGACTGGGGCGGGCGCCCAGTGTCGTCATCGCGCGATACCACACCTGCCCGACGCTTTCCCAGCTCTTGCCCCCCAGAACCACGCAGGCCGTGCAGAAGGCCAGGTTGGGCGGGCCGCTGCTGTAGTGGGGATCCATGCCGGGGGTGAGATCCGAGTACCGGGTGGGCTGAGGGGCAAGGGCCTTCTTGTCGGCGGGATTGACCATGCTGCGCAGGCAGGTATAGCCGCGCTCCCTGGCGGCGGGGCCCAGGATGTCCGCACCGATCAGCCAGTCGGCCTGGTCCACGGTCTGTCCGGCCTGCCACTGGCGGAACATCGAACCGAAGCAGTCCGACAGGCTCTCGTTCAGGCCGCCCGCGTCGCCGCTGTATTCCAGGTCCAGGGTGTACTGGGTGACACCGTGTGTCAGTTCGTGTCCGACCACATCGTTGCCAAGAGTGAAATCCAGGAACAGATTGCCATCCCCGTCACCGTAGACCATCTGGCTGCCGTTCCACATCGCGTTGTTGTACTTCACGCCATAGTGGACGGATGAGATGAGCGATATGCCTGCGTTGTCGAGGGAGTTGCGGCCGAAGACTTCCCGATAGAACGTTGCGACCGATGTCGTGTCCTCGAAGGCGCGCTTGATCGTCATGTCGGCCGAGCGGCGGGGGCTGGTTACCAGCCTGCCGGGCAGGGCAGTGGTGTTTCTGCAGTTGTATACCTGCACCCTGGGCGCGGAAACCCGTGATCTGGGGCGGGTGCCCATGGCAATGTCGTGCATGAGCAATGCGCGTGATTCATTGCGCATGCGACGCAGGACATCGCTGACGCGCGCGGAGTCGGAAGCCGCCTTGCGCAGCTCGGCGCCAAACCTCTCGTCCCCGGCAAGACGCTCCAAAACATCTCTGGGCACGATGTTGCAGGTGCAACGGTACATGCATATCTCCAGTTCAAAAAAATGCCTGCAGCTCCCTTTTCCGGGAGGGGCGCTGCGGCTTCGGAGCGGCGTTCGGTCAGCGCCATGGGGCCGTGGTCAATTGGCCCATGCGCCGGCAGTGACTTGAGCGGTAGCTGGACTGCGTCGCCGCGCGTGTTCCCAGGGAACAGGTCGCTCTGGATCGACTAGACCACGTGCGACCATGGATCATGGTTTCCCCATGTTTCCGCGAAGGGCCTGCCCCCGTGCCTGTGCTTCAGAGGCGCTGCGCGCACAAGCCCGGGCGCAGGCGCCTACGCCTGCACACATTCGCTTTTCTTTGCTTACGGCATGCGTGCCGGTTTACATCCTGCGGCGGCCTGTGCATCAATGCATCGGCCCGCCGAGCCGCTGGCTCGCCCTGGATATCGCGTAGTTCACGAGGCAGTAAAGCAGTGCCACGATGAGGTACACGGGCACCAGCGCGTGGTAGTTGGCGATGAGCACCTTGGCGTTCTGCATCAGCTCGCCGTAGGTGACGACGTAGCCGAAGGTGGTGTCCTTGACCACGATGACCAGTTGCGCGACCAGTGCCGGGACGATGTAGCGCAGGGCCTGAGGGAAGACGACGAGGAAGAACACCTGGGCTTCGGTCAACCCCAGGCTGCGCGCGGCATCGGTCTGGCCGCGGGGCACGGCGAGGACGCCCGCGCGGTAGACCTCGGCCACCACGGCGGCGGTGGAGAGGCTGATGGGCAAGGTCAGCATCCAGTACGTGCTCAGCTTGATTCCGACCGACGGCAGCACCAGAAAACACACATAGATGAGCAGCAGCGTCGGCGTGCCGCGCAGGAACTCGATCGCCGCGATGCTTGGCCAGCGCACGAGCCGCAGCCGCGCCAGGCGCCCCAGCACCAGCACCAGCCCGAGGGTGAGCGCGATCGCGGCGGCCATCGCCGCCGACGCCACCGTGCCGAGCAGGCCCTGGGCCAGGAAGGTCCAGGTGGTCGGCCAGGCGAAGAACGCCCAGAAGCGGGCGTCAAGCTGCCCCGCGGACTGGAACCGCAGCACGATACCCGCGGCCAGCAGGAGCAGCACAGCCGCCGCGATCGCGCTCACCCCCCGCGTGACGGTCCGGGCCCGGGGGCTCGGCGCACCGAACAGAATGTCTTGCAGAGGGCGGCTCATCGCAGGATCCGCGCCTTCTTTTCCAGGGCGGAGCCCGCCCAGGCGATGAGCAGTCCGGTCGCCACGTACATCGCGGCGGCCATGGCGAACGCGGCCATGCCGGCGGCGGAGTCGGTGGCGATCTTGGACACGAGCGCGGTGAGCTCGCGGCCCGGAAACGGCACCTGCGACGCCAGCGAGGTTGACAGCATCAGCGCAATGAGCAGCGAGGTCATCGGCTGCACCACCGCGCGCAGCGCCTGCGGCAAGATGACCGTGGAAATGATGTGCCTCGGCCGCATACCCAGGCTGAGCGCGGCCTCGACTTGGCCGCCGGGGATGGTGTTGATGCCCGAGCGCAGGTAGTCTGCCGTGAACGCCGAGCAGACGAGCGCCAGGGTCAGGATCACGCTGGGCTCATAGTCGATCACGACGTCGAGATCGGGCAGCGCGAACACGATGAAGATCAGCAGCGCCACGCTGGGAATGTTGCGGAAGATCTCGACGTAGGCGGTCAGAGCCAGGCGCAGTGGCGGCAGCGGCAGCAGCCGCAGCACCGTCACGACCACGCCCAGCAGGAAGCCGGGCGCGAAGGACAGGACCGTGAGCTTCCAGGTCAGCAAAAGGGCCTGCCCGAAGGCAGGCCCGTAGTCGGTCAGAAGCCTGGCGATGTCGCCCATTGGTCAGGGGAGGGCGGGCGGTGTCGGAACAGAGGTGCTGCCGGTGCGCTGTCCGATGGAGATGATCCAGAGCTTGGCCCAGGTGCCGTCGGCTTCCAGCTTCTTCAGGAAGGCATTGACGAAGGCCACGCCGTCCGAGCCCTTGGGCAGTCCGACGCCGTAGGGGTCCTCCGCGCCAAAGGGCGCGCCCGCCAGCCGCGTGTCGCCGGTGCCCAGGCTCAGGGCGTTGAGCAGCAGCGTGTAATCGGTCACGTAGGCGTCCACGCGGCCTTGGCGCAGCGCGTCGAGCGCTTCCTGGTGCGTCTGGAATTCCTGCACGGCCGCCTTGGGCGCGTACTGCGCCAGGATCGCGGGCCCCGTGGAGCCCGCCTGCGTCGCGACCTTCTTGCCGGCCAGATCGTTGTATGACTGAATCGCCCGGTTGTTCGCCTTGACCAGCACCCCGGCCTGCGAGGTGTAGTACGGGCCGGCAAACGAGATTTTCTCGGCGCGGGCCGGGGTGATGGAGTAGGTGGCGAGCACCATGTCCACCTGGTCGTTGATGAGTACCTGCTCGCGAGTGGATGAGGTCACCTGCGTGAACTTGACCTTGGCCCCGTCGCCCAGGATGTAGCGCGCGACGAGCTGGGCCAAGCCTGCATCGAAGCCGCGCATCTTGCCGTCTTTCTCGTTGAGCAGCGAGAAGAGATTGGAGGTTTGAGTGGCGCCCAGTCGCAGCGTGCCGGCCTGCTTGATCTTGCTGGCCCAGGTGCTCGATGCAATGGTCGCAGCGTCTGCGACGGGGCCCTGCGCGACGAGCGCGTCGAACGCCGCCGCGTCGATCGGTGTGCCCTGTGCGAAAACCGATCCACCGGTCACGAGCGCCAGTGCCACCACGGTGGATTTCAGAATGGATTTGATCGACATGCGGTCCTCTTGGATGGTGTGTGACGGAAATCAATATATCGCAGCCGCGCAGTCCGCGAACCGCTCGCCGGATCCGCCCACCGCCGTGCGTGCGACTCAGCCATCCCGCCGTTCATGGCCGTCCCGTCGCCACGTCTCGAGATTTCGGAGCATCAGGGCGACGCCCTCAATGCGCGCCTGCCGGTGCCACCGCTGGCAGTACCGTTCCCCGGCACTCCCCGAAGCCGATCCGCGCCGCGCCTGGCTGCTCGCACCAGCCGCGCAGGATGACGGTGTCGCCGTCCTGCAGAAACCCGCGCTGCTCGCCGCCGCCGATGTCCACGGGCCGCTGCCCGCCGCGCGCCAGCTCGATCAGCGCGCCGGCTTCGCCATCGGTGGGGCCCGAGATGGTGCCGGTGCCGATCAGGTCGCCCGGCTGCAGGCTGCAGCCGCCGGCCGCGTGGTGCGCGAGCATCTGCGCCGCCGTCCAGTACTGGTGGCGAAAGCTGGTGCCCGACAGGCGCGCGGGTGCGCGGCCCGCCCCCCGCGCCTGCTCGCTGTGCAGCAGCACTTCGAGCTGGATGTCGATCGCGCCCGCATCCCGGTTGGCGGGGGTGTCGAGATAAGGCAGCGGCTGCACGTCGTCCGCCGCTCGCGACCAGGGCCGGCGGTAGGGCGCGAGCGCGTCCATGGTCACGATCCAGGGCGAGACGGTGGTGGCGAAGTTCTTGGCGTGAAACGGCCCGAGCGGCTGCATTTCCCACACCTGAATGTCGCGCGCCGACCAGTCGTTGAGCAGGCAGATGCCGAACAGGTGCTGCTCGGCGTCGGCAAGCCCGATGGGCTCTCCAGCCGCGTTGCCGGGGCCGACCCAGACGCCCAGTTCGCACTCGTAGTCCATGGCGGCGCAGGGCGCGAACACCGGCGTAGCGGCGCCGTGCGGCACGAACTGGCCGTGCGGACGGTGAAATCGCTGGCCGCTCACGCCTATGGTGGACACGCGGCCGTGGTAGGCCTGCGGCAGCCAGCGGAAGTTGGGCGTGACGTCGGCGTCGGGGTACATGATGCGCATGCAGTTGCGCGCGTGATCGAGCGAAGTGTAGAAGTCGGTGTAGTCGCCAATGCGCGCGGGCACGGCGTATTCCACGTCCGCCGACGGCAGCAGGCAGGCGTGCACCGTGTCCTGCGCGTGCGCACCCTGCGCCAGCAGCGCGAACAGCGCGCGGCGCAGCGGCTGCCAGGCGGCACGCCCGGCGCCCATGAAGGCGTTGAGCGTGGGCTCGGCGGCCAGCGCCAGTGCGTCGGCGGCGGCGCCGGTCACGAGGCCGGTGGCGGCTAGCGCGGCCAGGTCCAGCGCCTGGTCGCCGATGGCCACCGCGCCGCGAAAGGGCTCGTGGCTGGCGCGCGGGCGCAGCACGGCATAGGGCAGGTTCTGCACCGGGAAGTCGCAGCCCGCCACGTTGGCCGAGGCCAGCCAGCTGTGGCGGGAGGGGTCGTGGGTGGCGTCCAGTTGAATCATTAATGCTCCTCCGTTGATAGCTTTAAACGCTTGATAGATAAGCGCTTAAGCCGTATTTGATTCAAATTTCAATTGGCTTGCAGTGCGTCGTCGAAGATGGCCACCGCGCGCGTCCAGCCGGCCGAAGCGCCGCGAATCTTGTGCGGGAAGCAACTGATGTAGAAGCCCTTGGCGGGCAGCGCCTCCAGGTTGTGCAGCTTTTCCAGGTGGCAGTAGCCGATGTCGCGCCCGGCCTTGTGGCCTTCCCAGATCAGGCCCGGGTCGTGGCTTTCGGCGTATTTCTGCGCGGTGTGGACGAAGGGCGCGTCCCAGCTCCAGGCGTCGGTGCCGGTCAGGCGCACGCCGCGTTCCAGCAGGTACATCGTCGCCTCGTAGCCCATGCCGCAACCGGCGCTGACGAAGTCGTCATGGCCATAGCGGCTGCCCGCGCGGGTGTTGACGACGACGATCTCCAGCGGTTGCAGGCTGTGGCCGATGCGCTTCAGCTCGGCCTCGACGTCGGCGGCGGTGACGACGTAGCCGTCGGCGAAGTGGCGGAAGTCCAGCTTCACGCCGGGCTGGAAGCACCATTCCAGCGGCACCTCATCGATGGTCCAGGCGCGCTTCTTCTCGCCCAGCGCCTTGTCCATGGTGCTGTGGAAATGGTAGGGCGCGTCCAGGTGCGTGCCGTTGTGGGTTGAGAGCTGCACCATCTCCACCGCCCAGACCTCGCCGTCGGGCAGGTCTTGCTGTTTCAGGCCCGGGAAGAAGGGCGCCATCTGCTCGAACGAGTTCTGGTGGTTGAAGTACTGGATCTTCGGCGCGAAGGCCGGTGGGTCGGAGATGACGTCGTTTTCCAGGTAGATCGACAGGTCGACGAACTTGCGGGTCATGGTGGTGCTCCTTATTTCCAGTGGGCCATGGGCAGCCCGGCCACCGGGCTGCGAAAGTGGGGGAGGGTGCTGCCCATCAGGCTGCCGATGTAGACCGTGCGCAGGTCGGCGCCGCCGAAGGTGATGCTGGCCATCCACGGCGCCAGCGTGCCGCGCGCGGCCAGCATGTGCTCGCTGGTGACGGTGCCCGTGGCCATGTGCGCGAGCAGGTTCTGTGACGCGGCCGGGTCGCCGTCATCGAGCAACACGCGCTTGTCGCCCTGGGGCGTGAGCGCGATCAGCTGATCGACCATTACCAGCGTGCACCAGAGGTTGCCGTGGGCGTCGAACGCGATGCCGTCGGGAAAGCCGCCCAGGTGCGCGGGGCCGAAGACCTCGCGTTCTTTCAGTTCCACGCTATGCGCGCCCTCGTGCAGGCGCATGCGGCTGATGTGCGGGCCAGTGGTCTCGACGATGTAGAGCCACTCTTCCTTCGCATCGAGCCGGATCTCGTTGGTGAAGTAAAAGCCGTCGGCCACCACGCGCGGCACGCCGCGCTCGACCACCACGATGTAGCCGTCGCGCACGCGCGAGGCGGCGGCTTGCGTCCACGGGTTGACGCGGGTGGAGACGGTGATCCAGATGCGGTCCCTGGAATCGCGCAGCACGAAGTTGACCTTGCCTATGGGCTGGCCGTCTATGCGGTCGAACAGCACGCGGCTGTCGCCTTCGCGGGTCATCACCTCCAGGCGGTCGGTGCCGAAGTTGCTGATCAGGATGTCGCCATTGGCGGCGAAGGCCAGGCCGTTGGGCAGCGTGCCGGTGGTGAACTTGTGCTCCAGCTCGGCGCTGCTGGCCGCCGCCGCGCTCTCGAAGCGGGCATCGGCGCGTTGGCCGATGAAGCGCTGCGCGCCGTCGGGCGCGATGCGCATCACGCCGCCGCGCGCGTCGGCCGACCACAGCGTGCCGTCGGGCTCGGCCAGGATGCATTCGGGGCGCTGCAGCTCGCGGCCTGTGGTCTGGATCCGCGCGCGGTCGACGGTGAAGCCGTCCAGGGGGTTGGCGGGGGACATTTGGTCAGCCTCCGGGGGGTTTGAGCAGCATCAGGCTCAGTTGTGGCACGAGGATGAGCAGCAGCAGCACCGCCACCATCATCACGGTGAAGGGCGCGGTGCCGCGGAAGATGTCGCCCAGCGTGATGCGCTGGTCCTGCAGCGTGCTCTTGATGACGAAGACCGACAGGCCGAACGGCGGCGTGAGCAGCCCGATCTCCACCGCCACCACGGTGACCACGCCGAACCAGATCAGGTTCAGCCCGAGCTGCTCGGCGATCGGCAGCATCAGCGGCAGCATGATGAGCAGGATGGACGAAGAATCGATGATGGTGCCCAGCAGGATGCAGAAGACCACGTAGATGATCAAGAAGCCCGTCGGCCCCAGGCCCAGCTGCGTCATCCATTCCACCAGGAACTGCGGCATGCCCGACATCGCCAGCATGCGCGTGTAGATGGTGGCGCAGATGATGAGAAAGCTGACGGACACCGTCACGTGCCCGGTTTCCACCAGCACGCTCCACAGCGACTTGAGGTTGAGCTTGCGCCGCGCGAACGCGATGGCGAGCGCCACCGCCGCGCCGGTGGCGCCGGCCTCGGTGGCGGTGAAGAAGCCCGTGTACAGGCCGCCCAGCACCGAGGCGATCAGCAGCACGCTGGGCAGCAGCTTGCCGGCGAGCGTGGTGAGCGGCATCAGCGCTTCGCCCTGCACCGGCAGCGGCTCGCCGCTTTCGTAGACCGTGCGCGGCCACAGCGTGGCCATGAGCACGATGCCGATGGAGTAGGCCAGCGCCAGCACCAGGCCGGGCACGATGCCGGCGGTGAATAAATCGCCCACCGACTGGTTGGCGAGAAAGCCGTAGAGGATCATCAACAGGCTGGGCGGAATCAGCATGCCCAGCACCGACGAGCCCGCCACCACCCCGACGGCGAAGCGCGGGTGGTAGCCGAAGCGCAGCATCTCGGGCACGGCCACGCGCGTGAATACCGCCGCCGAGGCGATCGAAATGCCGGTGATGGCCGCGAACACCGCGTTGGACGCCACCGTGGCAATGCCCAGCCCGCCGCGCAGGCGGCGCAGCACCTGGTTGGCGACCTCGAACGCATCCTTGCCGACGTCGGCGATGGCGACCAGAAAGCCGGTGAGCACGAACAGCGGCACCACGCCGAAGATGTGGCTGGCGATCGCGTCCTGGCTGGCCTGGGCAAGCAGGTCGGCGGCGATGCCGGGGTCTCCGCGGATCAGCCACACGCCGAAGTAGGACACCACCGCGAGCACGATGGCCACGTGCATGCCGGCCCAGATCAGGCCCAGCATGGCCAGCAGCGACAGGCCGGCGACGAGGATGGGGCTCATGCGCGTGCTCCTCGCAGCGCCCGCGCGCGCCGCAGGTCCAGCCACGCCAGCAGCGCGAAGGTGACGAGCGTGGTCACCATGCCGGTCAGCATGATGAGGCGCACCGGCCAGACCGGCGCGGTGAAGTCGCCCAAAGCGCCCACGTATTCCTGGATGCGGATGGATTCCACCAGCGGCTCCCAGGCGGCCCACAGGATCACGCCCATCAGCAGCGCGCCCACCAGATGAAACAGCGCCTGCAGCAGTGCCGCCAGCGCGGGCGTGGTGCGCTTCAAGCGGTCCAGCAGCACGTCGGCGCGCGTCATGCGACCGCTGGCGAGCGTGTCGGCCAGTTGCAGGAAGACGATGCCGACGATGGACAGCGACACCAGCTCGGTCACGCCGCGCACCGGCGTGTCGAGCAGTTCACGCCCCAGCACGTCGGAGTTGATGAGCAGCATCAGCGCCACGATCCACAGCGTGCCGATGGCATTGAGCAGCCGCGTCAGGCGCTGAAAGCCGCCGGGCAGCGGCAGGCCGTAGGAGTCCGGGGGCGCGGCCCCGGGCGCCACGGAAGGTGCGGGCGTGGTCATCGTGCGCGGCTTACCTGGCGGCCCAGTCGCGCGCCGGGTGCGCACCGGCCTTCTTCAGGCCGTCCATGAAGCCGTTCAGCACCTCGTCGCCCGGCAGGCCCTTGGCCTGCAGGTCGGCGGCCCAGACCTTGGCGATCGGCGGCAGCGTGCCGGCCCAGCGCGTGCGCTCGGCGGCGGGCAGCTCGCTGATCTTGGCGCCGGCTTCTTCCATCTTCTTGAGCAGGCCGGAGGCCGCGGCCGTCTGCGCGGCGGCGAAGCGCTCGCTGTATTCGGCGCCCACCTCGCGCATCACTTTCTGCACCTCGGGCGGCAGCTTGTCGAAGCGCTTCTTGTTGATCGCCAGGCCACCGGCGTATTGCGCGCCGAAGTTGACCTTGGTGATGTAGGGCGCCACCTCGTGCACCTTGGCGCCCCAGGCGCCGGTGGCAAAGGTGATGACGCCGTTGGACACGCCCGACTTGATGTCCTCGTAATAGGTGTTCAGGTTACCCGCCACGGCGACCGCGCCAGTGTCCTTGATCCAGTTGGCGGCCGGGCCGGGCGCAGTGATCTTCTTGCCCTTGAGGTCGTCGACCGAGCGGATCGGGAAATTGGTCCAGATGTGGTAGGCGTCCAGCGCCGCACCGCCCAGGTAGGTCAGGTTGTTCTTGCTCCAGGCCTGGCCCATGGCCGGAATGCGGTCCTGCATGCCGTTGACCACGCGGGTGACGGCGCCGATGTCGTCGGTGCCAAAGGGCGCGTAGTAGCTCACGTTCTGGCTCGGAAAGCGCGCCGCCTCGAAGATGGTGCTGACGAAGCCCAGGTCGGCCACGCCGTCGCCTATGCCCTTGGACTCGGCGCCCAGCTTGATCAGCGTGCCGCCCCAGGCCTTGGTCCATTCGATCTTGTACTTGTTGCCCGCGGCGGCCAGGCGCTTGTCCACCTCGGGCATGAAGAACTCATCGACCAGCTTGACCCAGAGGAACACCGGCGGGTGTCCGGCGGCGGCCGTCAGGCGCAGGGTCTGCTGGGCGTGCGCGGGCAGCGTCCAGGCGGCGGCGGTGGCCAGCAGGGCGGCGGTGGCGATCAGGCCGCGATTCATCATGATGGGGTCTCCATAGGGTCAGTGGGGTGGCAGGGCGGCATGGATGCCGGCGGTGATGAAATCGATGAGCAGCGGCGCGGCGGCCGCGTCGTTGGGCAGGTTCTCTCCCTGCGAGAGGCGCTGCACGCGGTAGTCCACCAGGTGGTGCAGCAGCGCGCCCATGGCGAACTGGTAGGCCCAGGCGGCGCGCGCGCGCGGCCATGCGGGGCACAGCTGGTGCAGCGCGTCGATGAAGGCATGCGCCATCGGGTCGAACATTTCGGCCAGCACGCGGTCGGTGTCGGGCGTGCGGTAGACCAGCTCGCGCGCCACCAGCATCGCGTAGTACTCGCCCTCGGTGCTGGCGCGCAGCTGCAGCACCGGTTCGACGAAGGCCTGCACCACGTCGTGCACCGTGGGCGGCTGCGGCCCGTGCAGTGCCGCGTGCAGCAGCGCCAGGCGCTCGGCAATGGTGGGTAGCCAGTGCGTGAAGATGGCGTGAAACAGCTCCTGCTTGGCGCCGTAGTAGTAGCCGATCAGCGCGGGCGGCACGTCGGCCTCGGCCGCGATCTGGCGGATCGACACCGCGTGGTAGCCATACTGCGCGAACAGCTTTTCGGCCGCCAGCAGGATGGCCGCCTTGCGGTCCGGGCGCGTGGAGGGGTCGGGAAGGTGCAGGGGCTGGGGCTGGGCAGTGGACATGCGGGAATTAGACGATTGTCCAAATATTTAGACAATCGTACAAACCCTGAGTCTGGCAGGATTGCTCCCCGGAGCGGGTGTGTGTATTGGAGGGGGACGTCTTTTGAAATGATGAGCTGGTGGCGGGCTCTGGTCAGGAAACCAGCCGCTGCAGATGCGTCACCAGCCCCTGCAGATTCACGAAACTCAGCTCATACATCGCCGACAGCCCGGCAGCCTGCTCACCGGTCAGGTCGGCCGCGCAAAGGATGAAGTGGCTCTTGTCCAGCCCCAGGCGCTTGCGCAGGCGCAGGTACTTGTCGATGTCGCGGCGGAACTCGCCTGACTTGCATTCGATGCAGATGGGCATCTGGCCCGCGGGCAGGCACATGACATCCAATTCATGCGGATCAGGTGGAATGCGCTCAGGCAGCGGGATGATGGTTGCGCGCAAGCGCCTGCAGCAACATCGCGTGAATGCCGCCAAAGCTGCCGTTGCTCATGCACACGATGTGGTCGCCCGGCCGCGCCACTGCGCTGATGTGCGCCACCAGCGCAGCCAGGTCGGCGCTGCAGACGGCGTGCTGGCCCATGGGGGCGAGTGCCTCGGCCGCGTTCCAATCCAGGCCGTGCGTGTGGCAGAACGCCAGATCGGCCGTCTCCAGCGCCCAGGGCAGTTGCGCCTTCATCGTGCCCAGCTTCATGGTGTTGCTGCGTGGCTCGAAGACCGCGAGGATGCGCGCGCTCGGCCCCACGCGCCGGCGCAGGCCGTCCAGCGTGGTGCGGATGGCCGTGGGGTGGTGCGCGAAATCGTCGTACACCGCGATGCTGCCCGCCGTGCCGCGCAACTCCATGCGCCGGCGCACGTTCTGAAAGCCCGCCAGCGCCTCGGCCGCCTGCGCGGGCACCACGCCCACGTGCTCGGCGGCGGCGATGGCGGCCAGCGCGTTCATCTGGTTGTGTTCGCCCGTCAGATTCCAGCGCACGCGCCCCACCGCCTGGCCATGGTGCAGCACATCGAAGTCGTGCGGCTCGCCACGGGCGGCAAAGTCGCTCTCCGCCGTGCCAAAGCCCTTGACCTCGCTCCACGCGCCTTGCGCCAGCACGCGCGCCAGGCTCTCGGCGCGGCGGTTCACCACCACGCGGCCGGTGGCGGGCACGGTGCGTACCAGGTGGTGAAACTGCCGCTCGATGGCGGCCAGATCGTCGAAGATGTCCGCGTGGTCGAACTCCAGGTTGTTCAGCACCGCAGTGCGCGGGCGATAGTGCACGAACTTGCTGCGCTTGTCGAAAAAGGCGGTGTCGTATTCGTCCGCCTCGATCACGAAGAGCGGGCGCGGCTGCCCTGGCATCTGCTGGCCCAGCCGCGCCGAGATGCCGAAGTTCAGCGGCACGCCGCCGACGAGAAAGCCGGGTTGCTGCCCGGCGGATTCAAGGACCCATGCGAGCATGGAGGTGGTCGTCGTCTTGCCGTGCGTGCCCGCCACCGCCAGCACGTGGCGGCCCTGCAGCACGTGCTCCATCAGCCATTGTGGCCCGCTGATGTAGGGCAGGCCGGCGTCCAGGATGGCCTCCATCAACGGAAATTTCGGCGCGCCGTCCGCCAGGTGCACGCGGCTCACCACGTTGCCGATCACGAACAGGTCGGGCCTGAGCGCGAGCTGGTCGGCGCCATAGCCCTCGATCAGGTCGATGCCCAGCGCGCGCAATTGATCGCTCATGGGCGGATACACGCCCGCGTCGCAGCCCGTCACGCGGTGCCCGGCCTCGCGTGCCAGCGCGGCCAGCCCGCCCATGAAGGTGCCGCAGATGCCAAGGATGTGGATATGCATCAGGGGATTCTACGGGGCAGACCAGGTTGTCTGAATTTGAAACAAAAGCCGTTATGGCGCTTGCCTGGTAAGAGGTGAAAGCTATGAATAAAGGAGCTCGCAACGACGTTGGTGTTTACACCAAGAACGCAGGCGATATGCTTGGGCGCACGGATGGAATCGGAGTCATGGCCAACACTCAAACCAGCGAGATTCTGCAGAACGCGGCCCGCCTCGCGGTGGATGAAGGCATGGATTGGGGCGGCGCCAAGCGCCGCGCGCTGCGCGAGCTCGGCCTGCCTGCACGCACGCCGCTGCCGGACAACCTGCAGATGGAGGACGCGGTGCGTGAGCACATCGCGATCTTTCATGCCGACACCCAGCCGCGCGAGCTGCATCTGCTGCGCGTGCTGGCGCTCGAATGGATGCGGCGCATGCAGGCGTTTCGCCCCTACCTCGGGGGCGCCGCCTGGTGGGGTACGGCGACGCGGCGCAGCGATGTGGTGATCGCGTTGTTCTGCGATGACCCCAAGTCGGCGGAAATCGAGCTCATCAACCAGCGGGTGCGCTACGAACCCGGCAGAACCGTCGGCCTGCGGGGTGAACCCGTGGACGTGCTGGCTGTGCATGTGCACTCGGCGGAACTGGATGAAGATGTCACGGTGCAACTGCTGGTGTACGACCTGGACGACCTTCGGGGTGCCCTGCGTACGGATCCGAGGGGGCGTGCGCCGCGTGGCGACATCGCCGCCGTGCAGTTGCTGCTGGGGGGCTCGGCGTCTGCTACCCTTGCGCCATGACCACTCCTGACCGTGCTCCCGCGGCCGATGTCGCGCCCGTGGCGTCGCGCCGCCATGCCTTGATGCTGGGCGTGGCTGCCGCCGCGGCCGTGGCGGGCGCGGGGCTCGCCTGGTGGCGGTTCAGCCCGAAAAGTGCCGACGCACAGGCGATCGATCACTGGTGGGCCAGCGCGTTCGAGACTCCCGAAGGCACGGCGGTGCAGATGGCGGCGTTTCGCGGTCGTCCGCTGCTGCTGAATTTCTGGGCCACCTGGTGCCCACCTTGCGTGCAGGAGCTGCCGCGGCTCAATGCCTTTTACGGGTCGCACAAGGCCGATGGCTGGCAGGTGCTGGGCCTGGCGATCGACCAGGTGGCGAGCGTGCGCGGCTTCCTGCAGCGCAGCCCGCTGACGTTTCCCGTGGTTTTGGGCGGCGCCGCAGGCATGGGACTGGTGCGTGATTTGGGCAATCCCAACGGTGCTTTGCCCTTCTCCGTTCTTTTTGACGCGAACGGCACCATCGCTGAGCGTAAAATCGGCGAACTTTCTGAAACCGATCTGCAGCAATGGCGGGCGTCCGTCTGATCGCCCTGGCCTTGTACCCTGCATTCAATACGCCTGATTTTGGCAATTGCATGTCAATTGCTGTAAATTAGCGCTTCATAGCCTCTTTTGGAATCTTTATGGATCTGCGAAAACTCAAGACCCTGATCGATCTGGTGTCCGAGTCGAATGTGTCTGAACTCGAGATC
>OFIS01000186.1_pt1 | contig 62665 bp, 51 predicted proteins | sample 1775071 | NCBI WGS metagenome assembly OFIS01 (sample SAMN08195774, study PRJEB24354) | sludge metagenome | isolation source: sludge from phenol fed wastewater aerobic bioreactor C | place: India: Nagpur | collected 2016-09-17
AACGTAACACTTCGAGATCGGCAAGCCCGTCCGCCCGCCGTCATCGTCCCGGAAACATTTTCGCCCACCCTCGTGTAGACTGGGTAAAAGTCGAATCCTCACCCGGAGCCGCCCGTCCCGATGCCCCCGACCACCGCGCCCTCCCCGTCACCCCGGCCCGCCGATCATCCGGCGGTGGAGAGCGGCCGTGTCGGTGTCCTCCTCGTCAATCTCGGCACGCCGGACGGCACCGACTACTGGTCGATGCGGCGCTATCTGAAGGAGTTCCTCTCCGACCGCCGCGTCATCGAGGTGCCGCGCGCGATCTGGTGGTTCATCCTCAACGGCATCATCCTGACCACCCGCCCGGCGAAGAAGGGGCGCGACTACGCGACCATCTGGAACCGGGAGCGGAACGAGGGCCCGCTCAAGACCATCACCCGCGCCCAGGCCGAGCGCCTCGCCGAGCGGCTCGATCGCGGCGACGACCGCCTCGTCGTCGATTGGGCGATGCGCTACGGCAATCCCTCGATCGCCGAACGCCTCGAGGCGCTGCTGGCGCGCGGCTGCGAGCGCATCCTGGTGGTGCCGCTCTATCCGCAATATGCCGCCGCCACCACCGCGACCGTCGCCGACGCCGCCTTCGACGCGCTGAAGACCATGCGCCGCCAACCCGCCGTCCGCATCGCCCCGCCCTGGCACGACGACCCGACCTACGTCTCGGCGATCGCCACCTCGCTCGCGAACGATCTCGCGACCCTCGACTGGGAGCCGGAGGTGATCGTCGCCTCCTTCCACGGCATCCCCGAGAGCTATTTCGAGAAGGGCGATCCCTATTTCTGCCACTGCGCCAAGACCATGCGGCTCCTGCGCGAGGCGACCGGGTACGACGAGACGCGCTTGCGGATGACCTTCCAGTCGCGCTTCGGCAAGGCGGAATGGCTGCGCCCCTATACCGACGAGACCATCGCCGCGCTCGCCCGTTCCGGCGTGAGGCGTCTGGTCGCGATCACCCCCGGCTTCGCCGCCGACTGTCTCGAGACGATCGAGGAGATCGGCCACGAGAACGCCGCGATCTTCCGCGCCGCCGGCGGCGAGAAGTTTCACCGTGTCGCCTGTCTCAACGACGGACCGCTCGGCCTCGACGTGATCGAGACCGTGGTCCGCCGCGAGCTCGGCGGCTGGATCTAGAGGAGGAGCGGCCGCGGCCGCTCTCGCGCCGTGGAGGCCCACGGCCGACAGGGAGGAAGTCCATGCCCCTTTCCGGTTTCGACATCGTCGTCATCGCCTTCGTGGCGGTCGTCGTCCTGGTCTTCTTCGCCGGCGTCAAGACGGTGCCCCAGGGCTACAATTGGACGGTCGAGCGCTTCGGCCGCTACACCCGCACCCTGCGTCCCGGCCTCAACGTGATCGTGCCCTTCATCGACCGGATCGGCGCCAAGCTCTCGGTGATGGAACAGGTCCTCGACGTGCCGACCCAGGAGGTCATCACCAAGGACAACGCCACCGTCGCCGTCGACGGCGTCGCCTTCTATCAGGTGCTCGACGCGGCCCGCGCCGCCTACGAGGTCCAGAACCTCGAGCTGGCGATCCTCAACCTGACCATGACCAACATCCGTACCGTCATGGGCTCGATGGAACTCGACCTGCTGCTCTCCCACCGCGACGAGATCAACACCCGGCTGCTCCATGTCGTCGACGCCGCCGCCGAGGCCTGGGGCCTCAAGGTGACCCGCATCGAGATCAAGGACATCGTGCCGCCGGCCGACCTCGTCGCCTCGATGGGCCGCCAGATGAAGGCCGAGCGAGACAAGCGCGCCGCCATCCTGGAATCGGAAGGCATGCGTCAGTCCGAGATCCTCAAGGCCGAAGGCCAGAAGCAGGCGCTGATCCTCGCCGCCGAGGGCCGCCGCGAGGCCGCCTTCCGCGACGCCGAAGCCCGCGAGCGCGCCGCCGAGGCCGAGGCCAAGGCGACCGAGATGGTGTCGAAGGCGATCGCCGAGGGTGACGTCCAGGCGATCAACTACTTCGTCGCCCAGAAATACGTCGAGGCGCTCGGCCACCTCGCCGCCGCCCCCAATCAGAAGGTCCTGATGCTGCCGGTCGACGCCACCTCGATCCTCGGCTCGGTCGCCGGCATCGCCGAAATCGCCAAGGCGAGCTTCACCGACGCCACCGAACAGCGCCGCCGCCCCGGCGTGCCGGACACGCGCGGCTGAGGCTCAGGGAGACTTCCATGCTCGACGGTCTCGAAACCCTGTTTCTCAGATACGGCGCCTGGAGTTGGTGGCTGCTCGGCCTCCTCCTCCTCGGCCTGGAGATCGTGATGCCCGGCTTCGTGCTGGTCTGGTTCGGCGCCGCCGCCGTGCTGATCGGCATCCTGGCGTTGGCGGTCGACTGGTCGGTCCGCACCCTCACGATCGTCTGGGCGATCCTCTCGATCGTCCTGCTGATCGTCGGCCGGCGCGTCATGAAGCACTCGGCGACGGATTCGGAAGATCCGCTCCTCAACGATCGCGCCGGCCGGCTCGTCGGCCGCACCTTCACCCTCGAGGAGCCGCTCGGCGAGAACGGCGGCCGCCTCACCATCGACGACACCAATTGGCGCATTCGCGGGCCGCTCCTGCCGGCTGGCACCCGCGTCGCCGTGCGCGCGGTCGAGGGCACCGTCCTGGTCGTCGAGGCGGCCTGAGACCCCGGGTCGCCCACGGGCGACCCCTTCTCCGTTTCGGGGCCGCCTCAGGCGACCCTTTGCCTGGTTCGGGCTCGCCTCAGGCGACCCTTTGCTTGTTCTGGGGCCGCCTCAGGCGACACATTGCTTGTTCTGGGGCCGCCTCAGGCGACCCCGGCACGCAACAGATCGTGGACGTGGACGACGCCGACCGGGCGCTCGTCCTCGACCACCAGCAGCGCCGTGATCGAGGAGACGTTCAACGTCGCGATCACCCGCCCGAGCAGGGCATCGGGGCGGGTCGTCTTGGGATTGCGGGTCATGACGTCGTCGACCCGCTGTTCCAGGAGCTTCGGCGAGAGATGGCGGCGCAGGTCGCCGTCGGTGACGATCCCGATCAGCCGCCCCTCGGCATCGACCACGCCGACGCAGCCGAAGCCCTTGCCGGTCATCGCGATGATCGCCTCGCTCATCGGCGTGCCCGTGGCCACGACCGGCACCCGGTCGCCGCCGTGCATGACGTCGCGCACCGTCCTCAGCGACGAGCCGAGCTTGCCGCCCGGATGGAACACCCGGAAATCCTCCGGCGTGAAGGAGCGCCCCTCGAGCAGCGCCACCGCCAGCGCGTCGCCGATCGCCAGTTGCAGCGTCGTCGAGGTGGTCGGCGCCAGCCCGTGCGGACAGGCCTCCTCGGCGCGCGGCAGCTCGAGCACCACCGTCGCCGCGCGTCCGAGCGTCGAGGTCGCCTGCGAGGTCACCGCGATCAGGGTCACGTCGAACCGCGCCGCATAGGCGAGGATCGGCGCCAGCTCCGCCGATTCCCCCGACCACGACAGCGCCAGCACCACGTCGCCGTGCGCGATCATGCCGAGATCGCCGTGCCCGGCCTCGGCCGCATGGACGAAATAGGCCTGCGTTCCCGTCGAGGCGAGCGTGGCGGCGATCTTGCGCCCGACATGGCCGCTCTTGCCCATGCCGGTGACGATCACGCGCGCCGCCGGATCGGCCATGTGGTCGACCGCGCGGACCACCGCCCGGCCGAGGTCCCCGTCGAGCGCCGCGCCGAGCGCCTCGAGGCCGCGGGTTTCGGTGGCGATCGTGCGCCGTGCCGAGGCGAGACTGTCTGGTTTCATCCTGAGGTCCTCGACCCGGGGTCGCGTCGAAACCGCCCCGGCCATGGTGTGGGGTCGCCTCTCTACCACGTTTCGCCGGCACGCCAAGGCGCCGTGCGGTCGCGCCCCCCTCGCCCGGCGAGAGCCGGCAAGAAAGCGTTAACCACTTCCCTTTACCTTTCGGAAAGAAACCGCGACCCGACCGCCGTGTCGACCCCGCCGCGATCGTCCCGAGGATCCATGCGCTCCGCGAGCCTCCCTCCTGCGCGAGCTCCCGCGTCGCGATCCCACTCCCGTCGCGTCGACGGGTGCCTCCGCGCGTCGGTCGCCGGCGCGAGCCTCCTCGTCGCGTGTCTCGCCGCCGTCGCGCCCGCCCGCGCCCAATTCCTGCGCGGCACCCTCGCCGACCGCGAGACCGCGACCCCCGACGATCCGACCCGCACCCTGCCCCGGACCACGGCCCCGGCGGTCAACGTCGCCCCCGATCTGCTCGGCCTCGGCGAAACCGTCTCGCCGCTCGATCCCGCCGCCCTGCCGAAGGAGGGAACCGACGCCGCCGCCGCGACGGCATCCCCGGCCACGCCCGACCTCACCCGCACCGGCACCGTCGATCCCCGCGCCGCCACCCGCCGCGGTTCGACCGCCGGTCGCCGCGCCGCCACGACCCGGACGGCGACGCCCGCCCCCGGCACCCGCGTCGCCCCGGTCGCGCCGGCGACCCCGCCCGAGGAGACCGGCCGGGTGATGCCCACCGCCGCGATCCGCGCGGCCCCGCCCGACCCGGACGCCGTGACCGCCGAGGAGGCCGTCAAGGAGGATGCCGCCTACGCCCCGCTCGGCCTGCGCGTCGGCGGCATGACCTGGCTGCCCGCGATCGAGATCGGCGTCGGCGGCAAATCGAACGTCGATTCGGCATATGGCGGCCGCTCGAGCAGCGTCGTCTCGATCGAACCGGAACTGGTCGGCCGCTCCGACTGGTCGCGCCATGCGCTGGAGGTGTCCCTGCGCGGCGGCATCCTCGCCTATCCCAACGCCACCGATCAGAGCCGCAAGCAATATGCCGCCGAGGCCCGGGGCCGGCTCGAGCTCGGCGACCTCACCCGTCTCGACGCCGCCGCCGGCTGGACCCGCCAGCGCGAGACCACCTCGGTCACCGAGACCGCCACCGCCGGCGAGGGCACCGACCGCGAGAGCAAGACGCTCACCCTCGGCCTGACCCGCGACGTCGGCGCGATCGGTCTGACCTTGCGCGGCGAGATGGCCCGCTCCGACTATTTCCTGAACGGCAGCCTCGCCGCCGGCGCCGTCGATCCCTCGATCCAGAACAACACCCGCTGGACCGCCGCCTTCCGCACCACCTTGGGGCCGACCCATACGATCGCCCCCTTCGTCGAGGTCCAGACCGGGATCCGCCGCTACGACGCCGGCCTCGTCTACGGTCTGCGCCGCGACGGCGACGGCGCCGCCGCCAAGATCGGCCTCACGATCGACACCGGCCCGACGCTGCGCGGCGAGGTCTCGACCGGCTGGGGCTACGAGAAGCCGGCGGAGGCCACGTTGGGCACCCTCTCCGGCTGGCTCGTCGACGGCAATCTGACGTGGTCGCCGAACCGCCTCGTGGTGGTGAAGACGAAGGTCAGGACCAGTTTCGAGCCGACCACCAACGCCGGCTCGCCCGGCTCGATCGCCCGCGCCTGGACCCTCGACCTCGATTGGGCGCTGCGGCGCGACCTCACCGCCAGCATCGGCGGCGGATACGACACCAAGCACTATTTCGGGATCGACGTCGACGAGCGCACCGCCGCCCTCTCCGCCGGCCTGACCTACAAGTTCGACCGCACCTTCCAGACCTTCGTCCGCGCCAAGTTCGAGCACGTCACCGCCTCGAACGCGCCGACCTACGACGTCGGCACGGTGATGACCGGCATCCGCATCCAGCGCTGACGCCGCGACCGGCCCCTCGAAACGGCGACGGCCGCCGCCCCGGTCGGGGACGGCGGCCGCCGATCGAAGATCGCGGACGGGCTCAGTGACCTTTCAGGATCGACTCGATCTCGGCCTTGAAGTCGGCGGTGAGGTCGGCGTGCTCGAGCCCATAGGCGACGTTGGCGGCGAGGAAGCCGACCTTGGAGCCGCAGTCGTAGGTCTTGCCCTCGAACTTCACGCCCCAGAAGGCGTCCTCGGCCATCAGCTTGAGCATCGAATCGGTCAGCTGGATCTCGTTGCCGGCGCCCTTCTCCTGGCTCGCCAGCAGTTCGAAGATGCGCGGCTGCAGGATGTAGCGGCCGTTGATGAAGAGGTTGGAGGGTGCGGTGCCCTTCTTCGGCTTCTCCACCATGGAGGTGATCTCGAAGGCCTTGCCCTTGTGGGCGCCGACACCGACGATGCCGTATTGATGCGCGAGATCCGGCGAGCATTCCTCGACCGCGATCACGTTGCCGCCGGTCTCGTCGAAGACCTCGGTCATCTGGGCGAGGCAGCTCTTGTGCACGCCCTTCATGATCATGTCGGGCAGCATCACCGCGAAGGGCTCGTCGCCGACCAGATCGCGCGCGCACCACACCGCGTGGCCGAGGCCGAGCGGCTCCTGCTGGCGGGTGAAGGAGGCGGCGCCCGGACGCAGGCGCTGACCGTCGAGAATGGCCAGTTCCGCCACCTTGTTGCGGCCCTTCAGCGTCTGCTCGAGCTCGTAGGCGATGTCGAAGTGATCCTCGATCACGCCCTTGTTGCGGCCGGTGACGAAGATGAAGTGCTCGATGCCGGCCTCGCGCGCCTCGTCGACGATGTATTGGATCACCGGCTTGTCGACGACCGTCAACATCTCCTTCGGCATCGCCTTGGTGGCGGGGAGAAAGCGGGTTCCGAGGCCCGCGACGGGGAAGACGGCCTTGCGAATTTTCTTCATCTCGAAAACACCCTGAAACCCATGACGATCGGGCCGGGATCCCCTCTCGTCGACAGTTGTGGACGTACCGGAAGCTCGCTCGATCGACAAGCCGGTCGATCTGCGGATCCGTCGGCGACCGGCGCGCTCTTCTCCTGATGCGCAGTCGTGGCGGGACCGTGGCGAGCCACTCGCATGCCACGAAACTCACCACCACGGCGTTAAGACCGTATTAAGATCGAATTAACCATGATCCCCCGAGACGACGCGCCATCCGCGACCTCCGGCCCGCTCGCGTGGAGCCGGCCGCATCGATCAGGAGACCACCGATGACACGAGCGACTTCGCTGAACCGGGGCCTTCTCGCCCTCCCGGATCCGGCGACCACCCGCCGTGCCTTCCTCGTCGGCCTCGGCGCCGCCGGCCTCGGCGCCTGCGCCTCCAATCCCGTCGCCGGCACCCTGCGCGCCGCCGAGACGCCGGAGGTGCCCGACGGGTTCCGGGAATGGGTCGTCGCCTTCCGCCCGCGCGCGCTCGGTCGCGGCATCTCCGCCGCCACCTACGACCGCGTCATGAATTCGGTCGTGCCGGAGACCTCGGTCTTCAAATCCGACAAGTCGCAGCCGGAGACGGTCGAGCCGATCTGGCGCTACGTCGACCGCCGCACCAACGAATACAACGTCGCCACCGGCCGCAAGCGCATCCAGGAATATGCTCCCCTGTGGGACCGGATCGAGGCCCGCTACGGCGTCGACCGCTATCTCCTCTGCGCGCTGTGGGGGCTGGAATCCTCCTTCGGCGATCTCGTCGTCTCCACCAAATACATGAAGCCGGTGATGAACTGCCTCGCCGCCCTCGCCTGGGGCGAGCCGCGCCGCCGCACCTATTGGGAGGCCGAGCTTCTGAACGGCCTCGTCATCATCGATCGCGGCTGGGCCGAGCCGTCGGGCATGATCGGCTCCTGGGCCGGCGCCATGGGCCACACCCAGTGGATGCCCGAGGTCTGGCTCAACATGGGCGTCGACTTCGACGGCGACGGCAAGATCAACCCCTTCGGCAAGCCCGACGACGCGCTCGCCGGCACCGCCCGCTACATGGTCGAGCGCGGCAAGTATCGCCGTGGCGAGGCCTGGGGCTACGAGGTCTCCCTCGCCCCCGGCTTCGACCTCGGCGACGCCGACGGCAAGACCCGTCACACCATCGCCCACTGGACCGCGCGCGGCATGCGCCGCGCCGACGGCAAGCCCTTCCCGCGCTCCGGCGACATCGCCCGCATCTGGCTTCCCGCCGGCGCCAACGGCCCTGCCTTCGCCCTGTTGCAGAACTTCTACGCGGTGCGCTCCTACAACCCCTCCAACAAATACGCCCTCGCCATCTGCCACCTCTCCGACAAGATCCGTGGCGACGGCGCCTTCATCCATCCCTGGCCGACCCAGGAGCGTCTCCTCACCCTGGCCGAGACCCAGGAAATGCAGGAGAAGTTGACCGCCATGGGCTTCGACACCGGCGGCGCCGACGGCCGCGCCGGCGAGAAGACCCAGTCCGCGCTCCAGGCCTGGCAGAAGTCGATCGGCATGACCCCCGCCGACGGCTACCCCTCCGACAGGGTGCTGACGCGGCTGCGCGGCGGCTGAAGTCGCCGCGCCGCGCGCGAAAACGTCGGATGACCCTCCGTTCCGATTCAATCCGCGCGGAAATCGCACTAGACTGGTCTTCGAGCCGACCCTCGCGGCGTCAGAGATCCGGAGACCGTCCCCATGCGCCGCATCACGATGTGGCTCGCCGTCGTGGCGATCGCGCTCGCCCTTCCGGGCGCTCCTCCGGTTCAGGCCCAGGACCCCGTCACCGGCTTCTTCAACATGCTGTTCGGCGGCGGCCGGCGCCAGCCGCAGCAACAGCAGTATCAGATCATCGAGCCCGACCAGACCCGCAAGCCCGCCCGCCCGGCCGAGCCGCGCGTCGTCGAGACGCCGAAGAACCCCGACGCCCAGACCGTCGTGGTGGTCGGCGACATCGAGGCCGCCGGTCTCGCGAACGGCCTCCAGGCCGCCTTCGCCGAGGAACCCTCGCTGATCGTCCTGCCCAAGGTGAAGAACACCACCGGCCTCGTCCGCGACGGCGACCCCGACGGTATCGCCCAGCTCAAGAAGACCCTGACCGACACCGCCCCCGACTTCGTCGTCGCGATGATCGGCATCAACGACTGGCGCGCCATCCCCGTGCCCGGCGGCAAGGCGATCGAGCCGGACTCTCCGGACTGGGCCCGCCTCTACGGCGAGCGCCTCGATCAATATGTCGCGGCGCTGCGCGCCACCGGCCGGCCGTTCTGGTGGGTGGGCCTACCTCCGACCGCCGACGCCGACCTCGGACCGACCCGGCGCGCCGCCTTCTCCGCCTTCCTGTCGTCGCTGAACGACCTCGCCCGCCCGCGCGTCCAGGCCGCCGGCGGCACCTTCGTCGACGTCTGGGCCGCCTTCACCGACGAGGAGGGCCACTACACCCAGATGGGTCCCGACGTCGACGGACAGGTGAAGCGCCTGCGTCTCAACGACGGCATCCTCTTCACCCGGGCCGGCCGGCGCAAACTCGCCTTCTTCGTCGAGAGCGGCATTCTCCGCCTCAAGCGCGGCGAGGCCCCGGTCGCCCTGCCGGAGGAGCCCAAGGTGGTCGCCCCGGTCGAGGCGACCATCGTCGGCGCGCCGCCGCCGCTGCCGCCCGCGCCCTGGTCGGTGCCGGGCCCGGTCGTTCCCCTCGACGATCCCGCCCCCTCCGCCGAGGTCGGCCTCGCCGGCGGCCCCGACCGCACGCCGCCGCGCTGGCTGCCGGGCGGCTACCCCGTCGCCGCCACCCCCGCCCACCGCCGTCTGGTCGAGGGCGCCCCCCTCGATCCGCCCGCCGGCCGGGTCGACGCCCTCGTCCGCCGCGCGCCGTGACCGCCACGGACCGACGGCCGACGCGGTTTCATCCCTTCGGAGAGGCCCGATGACCCTGCCCACCCCTCCCGCCTGGCTGTTCTGGGCGCTGCTCTCGGCGGCCTTCGCCGCCGCGACGGCGCTCTTCGCCAAGCTCGGCGTCGCCCAGGTGCCGGTGCAACTCGCAACGCTGCTGCGGACCCTGGTCGTGGTCGCCTTCGCCGGCGGCCTCGTCGCCGCCACCGGCGAATGGCGCGCGCTTCCCGGCCTCCCGGCGACCGCCTGGGGCGCCCTGATCCTGTCCGGACTGGCGACGGGCGCCTCGTGGCTCTGCTGGTTCCGCGCCCTCTCGCTCGGCGAGGCCGCCCGCGTCGCCCCGATCGACAAGCTGAGCGTGGTGCTGGTCGCCGTCTTCGGCGCCACCTTCCTCGGCGAGCGCCTGACCGCGATCAACTGGGCCGGCGTCGCCCTGATCGCCGGCGGCGCCGTTCTGGTCGCCGTCCGCTGACCCCGGAGACGACGACGGCGCGCCTCTTTCGAGACGCGCCGCCGAAAATGCCCGAGACGAAGACCGCTCAGCGCGGCAGTTCGGTCTTGCCCATCAGGTCGAGGTCGATCGCCCGCGCCGCCTGACGGCCCTCACGGATCGCCCACACCACGAGGCTCTGACCGCGCCGCATGTCGCCGGCCGCATAGACCTTGTCGACCGAGGTCTTGTAGGCGACGTCGTCGGCCTTGACGTTGCCGCGCTTGTCGAACGCGGTCGCCAGCTCGTCGAGCATGCCGACGTGGACCGGACGCGAGAAGCCGATGGCGAGGAACACCAGATCCGCCTTGATGACGAATTCGGTGCCCGGGATCGGCTGACGCTTGGCGTCGACCCTGACGCACTTGACGCCGGTGACGCGCCCGTCCTCGCCGACCACCTCGACGGTGCCGGTCTGGAACTCGCGATTGCAGCCCTCCGCCTGCGACGAGGAGGTGCGGAACTTCACCGCCCAGTTCGGCCAGGAGGCGAGCTTGTCCTCCTTCTGCGGCGGCACCGGACGGATGTCGATCTGCGTCACCTGGACCGCGCCCTGACGGAAGGCGGTGCCGACGCAGTCCGACGCCGTGTCGCCGCCGCCGACCACGACGACGTGCTTGCCCGCCGCCAGGATCGGCGCCTCGTGGCTGATGTCCTCGCCCGAGGTGCGCCGGTTGGACTGGACCAGATAGGTCATCGCCCAATGGCAGCCGGAGAGGTCCTGACCCGGGATCTGCGGATCGCGCGGCTCTTCCGAACCGCCGGTCAGAAGCAGCGCGTCGTGGCGCTCGGCCAGTTCCTTGGCGCCCACGTCGAAGCCGACGTTGACCCGGGTGTGGAACACCACGCCCTCGGCCTCCATCTGCGAGACGCGCCGGTCGATCAGCGCCTTCTCCATCTTGAAGTCGGGGATGCCGTAGCGCAGCAGGCCGCCGACCTTGGGCTCACGCTCGTAGACGTGGACCTCGTGACCGGCACGCGCCAACTGCTGGGCCGCCGCCATGCCGGCCGGGCCGGAGCCGACGATGCCGACCGACTTGCCGGTCTTGACCGCCGCCGGGATCGGCTTGACCCAGCCCATCGCCCAGGCCTTGTCGATGATCGACTGTTCCACCGTCTTGATGGTGACCGGCACGTCCTCGAGATTGAGGGTGCAGGCCTCCTCGCACGGCGCCGGGCAGACGCGGCCGGTGAACTCGGGGAAGTTGTTGGTGGAGTGCAGATTGCGCGCCGCCTCTTCCCATTCCTCGTTGTAGACGAGGTCGTTCCAGTCGGGGATCTGGTTGTTGACCGGACAGCCGGTGTGGCAGTAGGGCACGCCGCAATCCATGCAACGCGCCGCCTGCCGCTCCACGTCCACGTCGCTGAGCGGCAGCGTGAACTCGCGGAAATGCCGGATCCGGTCGCCCGCCGGTTGATACTTCTGTTCCTGGCGGTCGAACTCGAGAAAGCCGGTGACCTTACCCATCACGCACTCCGTTCGTCTTCCGTGGGACCGCTCGCCCCGCCCCTCTCGTCGACGAGGGGGCGGGCGACCTGCGGTCGATCAGGGTGAATGGCGCGATCCGAGGATCACTCCGCCGCCTGGCGCTGGGCCTGCATGGCCTCGAGCGCCTTCTTGTATTCGACCGGCATGACTTTCACGAACTTGGGCCGGAAGGTCTCCCAATGCTCCAGGATCTCCTTGGCGCGGGCCGAGCCGGTCCAGTGGAGATGGCTGGAGATGAGCTGCCACAGCCGCTCGTCGTCGTGCCGGGTCATGTCGCCGGAGATGTCGACCCGACCCTTGAAGTCGAGATCGCCACCGTGATGGTGCAGCTCCTCGAGCAGGATGTCCTCTTCCGGCACCGGCTCGAGATCGACCATGGCGAGGTTGACGCGGCTCGAGAAGGCGCCGTCCTCGTCGAGCACATAGGCGACGCCGCCCGACATGCCCGCGCCGAAGTTGCGGCCCGTCGGACCGAGCACCACCACGACACCGCCGGTCATGTATTCGCAGCCGTGGTCGCCCACGCCCTCGACGACGGCGATGGCCCCGGAGTTGCGCACGGCGAAGCGTTCACCGGCGAGACCGCGGAAGTAGCACTCGCCCTCCACCGCGCCGTAGAGCACGGTGTTGCCGACGATGATCGAGCTCTCCGGCACGATCTTCGAGGCCGGGTTCGGCTTGACCACCAGACGGCCGCCCGAAAGACCCTTGCCGACGTAGTCGTTGCCGTCGCCGATCAGCTCCAGCGTGACGCCCCGCGCCGCCCAGGCGCCGAACGACTGCCCCGCCGTGCCGGTGAGGGTGACGTGGATCGTGTCCTCCGGCAGGCCGGCGTGACCGAAGCGCTTGGCGACCTCGCCCGAGAGCATCGCGCCGACCGAGCGATCGACGTTGATGACCTTGGTCTCGATGCGCACCGGGGTCTTGGCCTCGAGCGCCGGCATCGCCTCGGCGATCAGCTTGCGGTCGAGCACGGTGTCGATCGGATGGTTCTGGAACGCGGTGTGGCGGATCTCCTCCGGGCCGGCCTTCGGCATGAAGAACAGCTTGGAGAAGTCGAGCCCCTTGGCCTTCCAGTGATCGATCGTGCCCTGCTTGTCGAGCAGGTCGGAGCGGCCGATCATCTCCTCGAACTTGGTGAAGCCCAGTTCCGCCATCATCCGACGCACTTCCTCGGCGACGAAGAAGAAGTAGTTGATGACGTGTTCGGGCGTGCCCTTGAAGCGCTTCCGGAGCACCGGATCCTGCGTGGCGATGCCGACGGGGCAGGTGTTGAGATGACACTTGCGCATCATCAGACAGCCCGCCGCGATCAGCGGCGCCGTGGCGAAGCCGAATTCGTCCGCGCCCAGGAGAGCGCCGATGATCACGTCGCGGCCGGTCCGGAGACCGCCGTCGACCTGGAGCGCCACGCGCGAGCGCAGCTTGTTGACCACCAGGGTCTGATGGGTCTCGGCGAGACCCATCTCCCACGGGCTGCCGGCATGCTTGATCGAGGTCAGCGGCGAGGCGCCGGTGCCACCCTCGAAGCCGGAGATGGTGATGTGGTCGGCGCGCGCCTTGGCGACGCCGGCGGCGACGGTGCCGACGCCGACTTCCGAGACGAGCTTGACCGAGACCTCGGCCGCCGGGTTGACGTTCTTCAGGTCGAAGATCAGCTGGGCCAGATCCTCGATCGAATAGATGTCGTGATGCGGCGGCGGCGAGATCAGGCCGACGCCGGGGGTGGCGTGACGCACCTTGGCGATGACCGCGTCGACCTTGTGGCCGGGCAGCTGACCGCCCTCGCCGGGCTTGGCGCCCTGCGCGACCTTGATCTGCATCTGGTCGGAGTTGACCAGATATTCGGTGGTGACGCCGAAGCGGCCCGAGGCGACCTGCTTGATCGCCGAGCGCAGGCTGTCGCCGTTGGGCAGCCGCACGAAGCGATCCGCCTCCTCGCCGCCCTCACCCGTGTTGGAACGGCCGCCGATGCGGTTCATCGCGATGGCGAGCGTGGTGTGGGCCTCGCGGCTGATCGAGCCGAAGGACATCGCGCCGGTGGCGAAGCGCCGGACGATCGCCGCCGCCGGCTCGACCTCGTCGAGGGCGACCGGGGTGCGGCCCATTTCGGCCGCGCTCTTGATGCGGAAGAGGCCACGGATGGTGGTCAGCTTCTCGCTCTGACGATCGATCGGATCGGCGAATTCGGCCTTGTAGCGCTCGAACGAATTGCCGCGCACCGCGTGCTGGAGGCCGGCGATGACGTCCGGCGTCCACACGTGGGCCTCGCCGCGCAGGCGCATGCCGTATTCGCCGCCGACCTCGAGCGCATGGGCGAGCACCGGATCGGCACCGAAGGCGCGGGCGTGACGCAGCACCGTCTCCTTCGCCACCTGATCCAGACCGATGCCCTCGATCTTGGTCGCGGTGCCGAAGAAATACTGCTTCACGAACTTCGATTCGAGACCGACCGCGTCGAAGATCTGCGCGCCGCAATAGGACTGATAGGTCGAGATGCCCATCTTGGACATGACCTTGAGCAGTCCCTTGCCGATCGACTTGATGTAGCGATAGACGATCTCGGTCTCGTCGACGTCGTCGGGGAACTGAGACTTCATCGCCAGCAGCGTGTCGAAGGCGAGATAGGGGTTGATCGCCTCGGCACCATAACCGGCGAGGAGCGCGAAGTGATGGATCTCGCGCGGCTCGCCCGACTCGACGACCAGACCGGCGCGGGTCCGAAGGCCCTTGCGGATCAGGTGATGGTGCACGGCGGCGGTGGCGAGCAGCGCCGGAATGCCGATGCGCTCGCGCCCGACCATGCGGTCGGAGAGGACGATGATGTTGTAGACCTGCCCCGTCGCCGAGATCCGCACCGCGGCCTCCGCCTGGATGCAGATCGCCTCGAGCGCCGGGCGCATGCCCGAGGCGCCGTTGGCGGCCGGATAGGTGATGTCGATGGTGATCGACTTGAAGCCCGACCCCTCGATGTCGCCGATGGTGCGGATCTTCTCCAGATCCTCGTTGGTGAGGATCGGCTGACGCACCTCGAGCCGCTTCTGCGCCTCGGCGCCCTCGAGATCGAACAGGTTCGGCCGCGGCCCGATGAAGGAGACGAGGCTCATCACCAGTTCCTCGCGGATCGGATCGATCGGCGGGTTGGTGACCTGCGCGAAGTTCTGCTTGAAATAGGTGTAGAGCAGCTTCGACTTGTCCGACAGCGCCGAGATCGGCGTGTCGGTGCCCATCGAGCCGATCGCCTCCTGGCCGGTGACGGCCATCGGCGGCATCAGGAGCTTGAGGTCTTCCTGGGTGTAGCCGAAGGCCTGCTGCAGATCGAGCAGGCTCTCGAGCGTCTTGGGCGCGCGCGCCGACACCTCCGGCAGATCCTCGAGGACGAGCTGGGTCTCCTCGATCCACTGCGCATAGGGATGCGCGGTGGAGATCGAGTGCTTGATCTCCTCGTCGGAGACGATGCGGCCGGCCTCGAGATCGATCAGCAGCATCTTGCCCGGCTGCAGGCGCAGCTTCTGGACGATCTTCTCCTCCGGCACCGGCAGCACGCCGGATTCCGAGGCGAGGATGACGCGGTCGTCGTCGGTGACGATGTAGCGGGCCGGACGCAGGCCGTTGCGGTCGAGCGTCGCGCCGATCTGGCGGCCGTCGGTGAAGCACACCGCCGCCGGGCCGTCCCACGGCTCCATGATCGCGGCGTGATACTCGTAGAAGGCCTTGCGCTCGTCGTCCATCACCTTGTTGCCGGCCCAGGCCTCGGGGATGAGCGTCATCACCGCGTGCGGCAGCGAATAGCCGCCGCGCAGCAGGAACTCGAGCGCGTTGTCGAAACAGGCGGTGTCGGACTGGCCCTCGTAGGAGATCGGCCAGATCTTGCCGATCTCGTCGCCGAAGAGCTTCGAGGTGGTGGTCGCCTGACGGGCATACATCCAGTTGACGTTGCCGCGCAGCGTGTTGATCTCGCCGTTGTGGGCGACCATCCGGTAGGGATGGGCGAGCTTCCACGACGGGAAGGTGTTGGTCGAGAAGCGCTGATGCACCAGCGCCAGCGCCGAGACGAAGCGCTCGTCGTGCAGGTCGAGATAATAGGCGCCGACCTGATAGCTCAGGAACATGCCCTTGTAGACGATGGTGCGGCTCGAGAAGCTGACCACGTAGAAGCTGTCGAGGTCACGCTTGGTGGCGCCGTTCCAGTCGGCCTCGTAGACGTCGCCGGAGAGGAGCTTGCGGGCGATGTAGATGCGCCGCTCGAAGGCTTCCGTGTCGACCTGGGTGCCGGCGCAGCCGACGAACACCTGGGCATGGACCGGCTCGGTCGCCTTGACGCCCTCGGAGAGCTTGGAATTGTCGACCGGCACGTCGCGCCAGCCGAGGATCGCCAGACCCTCCGCCCTGATCGAACGCTCGACGATGGCGACCGCGCGCTCGCGCTCGGCCTGATCGCGCGGCAGGAACAACTGGCCGATGGCGTAGTGGCCGGCCTCCGGCAGGGTGAAGCCGAGCTTCGCGCATTCCTCGGAGAAGAAGGCGTGCGGGATCTGCACCAGGATGCCGGCGCCGTCGCCCATCAGCGGATCGGCGCCGACCGCGCCGCGATGCTCGAGGTTCTCGAGCACGTAGAGCGCGTCCTTGACGATCCCGTGGGTCTTGCGCCCCTTGATGTCGGCGACGAAGCCGACGCCGCAGGCGTCGCGGGTCTCGGCCGGATCGAACATGCCTTGCGCGGGCGGCAGCGCGGTCGCCGTGGTCGCGACCTCGGTCGAGACGGCGTCGGCCGGGCGGCCCTGGAGTTCTTCCGACGAGATCCGTTCCATTGGGATCCATCCTCGCTTTGAGCGACGTCTCGCGACGTCGGCGACAAGGGTGGCCCGTCGACGTTCGCCCCCGCCGCCGATCGGCGGGAGAGGCGACCGGCGCGGGCCGGGTTTCGGGACGTCACCGCTCGCAAACCTCGGGCCGAGTCCGGAAATCGATCTCGAAGACCCTCGGAAACGAGCTGAGCCCCTGCCGAGAAAGAGTGAGAAGTGACTGAAAACAGTCGATTTTCTCGCCCCGGAGAGGAATAGGTCAACAACACTGTCCTATTTCTCACAGTCGGAAGATGGCAGAAAACCGGGGTCCTCGCAAGTCGACCCTCGTGCACGCCATGCCGCACCTCTCGCCACTCTGAGCAAATGCTGGGCAACCGCACACGATCGGCGCGAAGGGAGGTCACGCAGCGACACCTCGCGCGCGCCCGACGGCGGCGCCCCGCCCTCTCTCCGACCACCCTCCCCGCGCCCTTGCTCCGCGGCGCGCGCGGTGCCAAGGTCGCCGCCATGATCTTCTCGTCCGACAATTGGGCCGGTGCCTCCGAGCCCGTCCTCGCCGCCCTCCTCGCCGCCGGCCGCTCGGGTGCCCGTCCCGCCTATGGCGACGACGACGCCACCCGACGCCTCGAGGCGCGGATCTCCGAGATCTTCGAACGCGAGGTCGCGGTGCTGACGGTCGCCACCGGCACCGCCGCCAACGCGCTGTCGATCGCCGCCCTCGCCCCGCCCTGGGGCGCGGTCGTCGCCCACGAGGAGGCGCATCTGGCGGTCGACGAATGCGGCGCGCCGGAGTTCTTCGCCGGCACCCGCACGATTCGCCTGCCCGGCGCGCGCGGCAAGCTCGACGCCACAGATCTCGCCCGCCGCCTCGAAGAGATGCCGCGCGGCCTCCATCACGGTGAACTCTCGGTTCTGTCGCTGACCTCGCCCAACGAATACGGCCTCGTCTACCGGCCGGCCGAGACCGCCGCGCTCTGCGAGGTCGCGCGGGCGCATCGGCTCGCGGTGCACCTCGACGGCGCCCGGTTCGCCAACGCGATCGCCCGTCTCGGCTGCACCCCGGCGGAAGCCACTTGGAAGGCCGGCGTCGATCTGATGTCCTTCGGCGGCACCAAGGGCGGCTGCCTGATGGCCGAGGCGATCGTCGCCTTCGACCCGGCCCGCCGCGACACGATCGCCTATCTGCGCAAGCGCGCCGGCCAGCTCGTCTCGAAACATCGTCTGATCACGGCGCAGTTCGACGCCTGGCTCGACGGCGGCCATTGGCTGGCGCTGGCCACCCACGCCAACGCCATGGCCGATGCTCTGGCGGAGACGATCGCCGCCTCGCCGCGCGCCCGCCTCGCCTGGGCGCCGGAGGCCAACGAGGTCTTCGTCTTCATGGACGAGGCGACGGCCGAACGGCTGCGCGCCGCCGGGGCTCGTTTCTACGATTGGTCGGTGGCGGCGCTCGCGCCGGAGGATCGTCCCCGCGACGGCGAGAAACTGTGGCGCTTCGTCACCAGTTTCGCGACGACGCCGGAAGAGATCGCCGACGTCGCCCGAACGCTGGCCTGAGGCTCAGAGCCTGTCTCGAAAGTCGGCGGCGGAGGAACGGCGAGGGATTTTCGCGCCTCGCAAGGAGGAAATCGATGCCGATATCGAGATATCGGCGAGATTGCCGACGCTGCGAGGTGCGAAAAGACCCGCCGAGCCGACCCGTCCGACCTTTTGAGACAGACTCTCAGTCGAGCTCGAAGTCGGCGGCGATCCGGAGATCGCGCAAGGGCCGGACCCGGCGGATCGCGTCCTCGTAGATCGGATGCGCCTTGTAGGCGGCGAGCGCGGCCGCGTCGGCGAATTCGCCGTAGACCACGAAATCGACCTCGGTCGACCACGAATCGCCCTTCAGATTGGGGCGGATCTCCAGACGCTGGGCGTGCGGGTTGCTCTCCAGGAGCCTGAGCCCCGCCTCCACCGTGGCGCGGTCGGCGGGATCGGCGACGGTGAAGAAGACGATGTGACGGATCACGGGCCTGTGTCTCGCTGAGGCTCGCCGCCGGCCGGGGCCGGGCGCGAGGCCGAACATGTTCGCAGGGCGTACGTCTACCGCCTCGCGACCGCCCTGACAAACCGCCCGGCGCGCGTGGGCCCGAAAAAGGCGATGCCCCGCCGTCCCTGGGGGTGGACGACGGGGCACGCTCGAAAACCGACCGGGGGCGATCGGGGCTCTGGCGCCGAGCGGGCTCCTCGGGGGGACGGAGGAACCCGATCGGCGGGTCGCGGCCGTCAGGCGGCGGCGACCGTCGGCGTCGATTCGATCGACGGCGAGGCGGGGGAGGCCTCGATCGTGCCGCGCGAGGCGGCCTGGGTGATCGGAATGCGACGCGACTTCAGCGTCTCGGGGATCTCCCGGACGAGTTCGATGTGCAGCAGCCCGTTCTCGAGCCGCGCGCCCTGTACGATCATGTGATCGGCGAGCTGGAAGCGGCGTTCGAAGCTGCGCGCGGCGATGCCTCGATAGAGGAATTCGCCGGAGGCCTCCTGTTGGACCTTCTCGCCCTTCACCGAGAGCGCGTTCTCCTTGACCTCGATCGACAGTTCGCCCTCACCGAAGCCGGCCACGGCCATGGTGATGCGATAGGCGTCGTCGCCGGTCCGCTCGATGTTGTAGGGCGGATAGCTCGGCTGCGAAGCTTCCGCGGCGCCGAGATTGTCCATCAGAGAGAAGAGACGATCGAAACCGACCGTGGAGCGATAGAGGGGAGAGAAATCGACACGCATGACATGTCCTCCTTGAAGTCGAGCGACATCGGTGAGAAATTCGCCGTCTTCCCCGCGCGCGGCCCGGAGGCGCGAACGCCTCGTTGGTGGCACCGCCGAAGGGGGGCGATTTCTTCATGGACCCTTGCGGCGTCCATGTCGAAGATCTGGGAAGGCGGCCGAGAGCTTTCAAGGGCCGTCGTCACGAATTTCTCGCCGCCCCGAATCGGCGCGTTTCCGCCGGCTTCGCGCGCCGGCTCGGTTGTGGGACGCCCGCCCCCGCGCTATGTCCGAAGCATCGACGCCGCCACCCGCGACCGCCCCGCGCGCGGGCCTCCAGGAGTGACACGAGATGCCGGCCCTCGCGCGCCTCTTCGATCTCCCCGACAATCCGGTGCCGCCCGGCGCCCGCGTCGGAACGATCGCCGCGGCCGACGGCGTCGCCCTGCGCTGGGCGACCTTCCCGCCGCTGGCGCCGACCGCGCGCGGCACCGTTCTGATCCTCCAGGGCCGCGCCGAATTCATCGAGCGCTGGTTCGAGACCGTGCGCGATCTCCAGGTGCGCGGCTTCGCCGTCGCCGCCTTCGACTGGCGCGGCCAGGGCGGCTCGGAGCGGCTGGCCAAGCACCCGCGCATGGGCCACGTCCGCCATTTCGGGACCTATGATTTCGATCTCGACGTGATCCTGCGCGAGGTGGTCGCCGATCTGCCGGCGCCCCTCTTCCTCCTCGCCCATTCCACCGGCGCCCTCGTCGCCGTCGCCAACGCCGACCGCCTCGCCGGCACCGTGCGCCGGGTCGTGGCGGTCGCCCCCTTCCTCGGCCTCGGCGATTTCGGCGTGCCCGAAGGAGGCGCCCGCCGGCTCGCCCGGTTCCTGCGCGGGATCGGCATGGGCCGCAGCTTCGTGCCCGGCGGCGGCGCCACCTCGATGCTGACGACCCCCTTCGCCGCCAACCGGCTGACCTCCGACCCGGCCCGCCACGCGCGCGGCGCGACCCTCGCCTGGGACTGCCCGCAGGTCGCCATCGGCTCGCCCTCGATCGGCTGGCTCGCCGGCGCCTTCGACACGATGGACAGGGTCTTTCGCCCCGACGCCCTCGATCGCTGGCGCCTGCCGACGCTCGTCTTCGCCTGCGGCGCCGATCGGGTGGTCTCGAACGACGCGATCGAGCGTTTCGTCGTCGCCACCCGCTCCACCGAGCTGGTGACGGTGCCCGGCGCCCGCCACGAACTGTTGCAGGAACGCGATCGCTACCGCGAGCAGTTCTGGGCCGCCTTCGACGCCTTCGTCCCCGGCGGCGATCCCCTCGCCCCGCCCGCGCCCGAGCTCGTGCGCGAGCCCGTGCAGGTACCCGCCGTCGTCGCCGCGCCGGCACTCGAAACCACCGTCGAGCCGGAGCCCGTCGCCGAACCCGCGCCCGTCGTCGAACCGGAAATCGAACCCGAGCCCGCCGTGCCCCAGGCCTCAGTCGCCGAGGGCGAGGAGGCGCAGCACGGCGTCGTGGATGCGGGCGTCACCGGAGGCGACGACACGCCCGCCCTCGGCGGCGCTGCCGCCGGTCCAGGAGGTGACGGCGCCGCCGGCCCCCTCGATGACCGGGATCAGCGCGACGATGTCGTAGGGCTGGAGCCCGGACTCGATCACCACGTCGACGAAGCCGGCGGCGACCATGCAATAGGCGTAGCAATCGACCCCGTACCGCGCCAGCCGAACCCGTGATTCCACCCGGTCGTAGGCCGTCCGCTCCTCGCCCTTGAAGAGATGCGGCGAGGTGGTGAAGAGCACCGCGTCCTCGAGGCCGGCGCAGGTCCGCGTCGTCAGAGCCCGATCGCCGTCCGGCCCGCGATACCACGCCCGCCGTCCGTCGCCGACGTAGCGCTCGCCGGTGAAGGGCTGCGCCATCATGCCGAGGGTCGGCGTGCCGCCGCGCGTCAGACCGATCAGCGTCCCCCACACCGGCAGACCCGAGATGAAGGCGCGCGTCCCGTCGATCGGGTCGAGCACCCAGACGTGCTCGGCGTCGAGCCGCTCGGAGCCGTATTCCTCGCCGAGAATGCCGTGGTCGGGATGATGGGCGCCGATCAGCGTCCGCATCGCCGCCTCCGCCGCCCGGTCCGCCACCGTCACCGGATCGAAGGCGGCCCCGCCCAACTTGTTCTCCACCGCCAGCCGCGACCGGAAATGCGGCAGGATCGCCGCCCCGGCCGCATCGGCGAGCCGATCGAGAAAGGCGACGAGGTCCTCGGAGGGGCGGAGTGCGGTCATGACGGGCGATCCTCGCGGTGGCTGGGTCGCCCCAAGCCATGCGTCGAGCGCCGCCGCAATGCAAGCCCGACCGCGCGGCGCCGACGTCGCATCGGCGGCCGGACGCGAATCTGGACCAAAGTCGAATAAAAAGGGCGTCCCACCCCTTGACTCTATTGCAGCGCAATATAATCTATATTGCATCGCGGTCGGTCGCCTCGCGGCGGATCGTGTGCCCTTCTCGGGCGTTTCCTCCCTGATACCACTTTCGGGCCGCTGCTCTCCGAGCGCGGCCCGTTTTTTTTGCTGCGACGCAACCGGAGCATCGACAGGCGCCGGCCTCACTCCGCCGCCAGCGTGTCGCGATCGAAGATCGCCCCCCATCCGCTCGCCAATTCGCCGAAGATCCGCGCCAGATCCCGCTCCAGCCGACCGAAGCCGGCGGTCTTGGTCAGCCGCGCCTCGTTCATGTAGAGCGCCCGCGACATTTCGATCTGCAGAGCGTGGATCCCCTCCGCCGGCCGTCCGAAAGATTCGGTGATGTGGCCGCCGGCGTAGGGCTTGTTGCGCGCCACCCGATAGCCCGCGCCCCGGAACAGCGCCGAGACCACGTCGGTGAGGCGCGGATCGCAGCTGGTGCCGTTGCGATCGCCGAGGATCACCTCGGCGCGCGGGTCGCCGATCGCCGGCCGCGCGATCGAGGGCATCGAATGGCAGTCGATCAGGACGGCGAGGCCGAACCGATCGCGGATCCGCTCGAGCGTCCGCCCGAGCGTGTCGTGATAGGGCCGATGCAGGGCCTCGATTCGCGCGAGCCCCTCCTCGATCGGGATCGGCCCGCCGTAGATCTCGTCGCGCTCGGAGACGATGCGCGGGATCGTGCCGAGCCCGCCGATCACCCGCGGCGAATGGGTGTTGGCGCCGCGCGGCAACGCGCCGGTGAACATCTTGGGATCGAGCTCGAGCGCCTCGCGATTGACGTCGAGATAGGCGCGCGGGAAATGCGCCCGCATCAGCACCAGCCCGTGATCGACCGCCCCGGCGCACAATTCGTCGACGAAGGCGTCCTCCGACCGGCGGATCGCGGTGGCGTCGAGCCGGGTCGCGCGCAGGAACGCGTCCGGATAGGCCGAGCCGCTGTGCGGCGAATCGATCAGGAACGGCGCCCGGATCCGCTCCGGCAGCATCAGCTCGAAGGGCGGGTGTTCGACGAAGTCACGAATGATCTTCACGCCCCCGCCTCCTCGTCCGGTCCCGCGCCCATCCGAACAATTTGCCTTTCCGCCGCGATCCTGTCCACAATGGCGCGCCGGAGACGGGGGTGGCGGCGTCTCGAGGGGACCGCCACCGGCCCGATTTCACCGGATGTTTACCGCGATCGTTCCTTATGTCGGAACGAAGATCACCGAGAGTTGGAAGAGACGACATGGACCCGATGGCGCGCATCATTCTCGCCGAGGACGACAACGACATGCGCCGGTTTCTGGCCAAGGCGTTGGTCAACGCCGGTTATGACGTGGTGTCCTACGACAACGGCCGCAGCGCCTACGAACGCCTGCGCGAGGAGCCCTTCACCCTCCTCCTGACCGACATCGTGATGCCCGAGATGGACGGCATCGAACTGGCCCGCCGCGCGACCCAGCTCGACCCCGACCTCAAGGTGATGTTCATCACCGGCTTCGCCGCCGTCGCGCTCAACCCCGACAGCCAGGCCCCCAAGGACGCCAAGGTCCTGTCGAAGCCCTTCCACCTGCGCGATCTCGTGCGCGAGGTCGAGAAGCTGCTCGCCGCCTGAGCGGCGCCGAGCCGCCTCGCCCGGTCACGGCGAGAACTTTCCACAGGCACGGGTCTCGGCACTTGCGGGACCGATCAAACCTCGTTATAGACCCCCTCGCCGCTCGATCCCGATGAGCGGCGCCGGTGGTTCCGGGCGTGTAGCTCAGCGGGAGAGCACTACGTTGACATCGTAGGGGTCACAGGTTCGATCCCTGTCACGCCCACCACCCCCTCCTCGATCCCGGATCGAGGCCCCTTCAGGAAATCGAGATCGCCCCCACGCCGCCAATACAGCGTCGTGATTCGCTCGGTCCGCGCCGCGACGAATCTCCTGCCGGCCGACGCCCCCCAGAGCGTCGCGCCATCACGTCGGGGCCGCGCCCTCGTCACGTCCCGAACGCTCCGGCCCCGACCTCTCGCGGACCGTGACGCCGGCTCGGCTCGCAGCCTCCGCGCTTCATTCGACGACGATTTTCGTCACCGTGCGGCCGATCTTGCCCGCGCCCCGCGCCACGCCGCGGCGCTCGCCCCCCATCACTCCCCGCTGTTTTCCGCTCCGATCCACCGTCTTTCCCCTTCCCGCCCCCCTCCGACGGCGGAAATTCACGCCCTCACGCAACGACACCCTTTGCCCTTGACATCGCCGCCGCCTCGAGGTGATTTAGAACTGCGTTCTATTTTAATGTTTCCGAACGGCGCTTGGCAGAAACAAAACGTCGGGACGCCGAGTCGGCAACCCGTCCTCGGTCGCATGCGATCGAACGGCGGAAAGAGGGAGAGGGGAGACGGCCGTCGCGAGACGGCGGCGTCTCGTCGACGTCCGAAAAGGGGGGAATGATGAAATACGTGTCAGCACTCGCGGCGGCAGCCGTTCTCATGGGGACCGGCGCCGTGTCGGCCGCCGATCTCGCCCGCAAGGCGCCGGCCGCGGCCGAATACGTGAAGGTCTGCGACGCCTACGGTGCCGGTTACTTCTACATTCCCGGGTCCGAGACCTGCCTGCGGATCGGCGGCTTCGTCCGCGCCGAGTTCCGCGCCCTGACGCAGAGCCGCGAGAACATTGCGCTGCCCGCCGTCTACGGCTGGAGCCCGCGCAATCAGCGCGCGATCGCCACCCGCGCCCGCGTCAATCTCACCATCGACGCCCGCACCAACACCGAAATGGGCCTGCTGCGCTCCTTCGTCGACATCTGGATCACCCAGAACACCGCCCAGGCCACCACCGAGACCTCGCTGCGCAAGGCCTTCGTGCAGTTCGGCGGCCTGACCGCCGGCCGCGCCCAGTCGTTCTTCGACTTCTTCACCGCCGGCATCGGCGTCACCGATTCCTTCCAGCTCGCCTCAGCCGCCTTCTCGGAAGTGAACCTGATCGCCTACACCTTCGGCTTCGGCAACGGCATCTCCGCCTCGCTGTCGCTCGAGGACGCCGGCACCTCCAACGAGCCCGCCTCCAGCCTGACCGCCGGCTTCCGCCGCATGAACGGCCCCTACGGCGGCGTCAAGACCCCCGATCTCGTCGCCAACGTCGCGATCAAGCAGGCCTGGGGCTCGGCCCAGATCATGGGCGTCCTGCACGACGACAACGGCAATGCCGTCGTCAACGAGAGCAAGCTCGGCTACGCCGTCGGCGGTGGCGTCAAGGTGCTGGTGCCGATGCTCGGCGCGGGCGACATCGTCGGCCTGCAGGCGGCCTGGGGCAAGGGCGCGCTCGGCTACGTCGCCGCCGGCGTGTGGACCGCCAACACCCCCTTCCAGGACTTCGAGTTCACCGGCGGCCAGCTGTTGCAGTCGACCGCCTGGTCGGTCGCCGGCGGCTACAACCACAATTGGACGAAGACCCTGTCGTCCTCGATCGGCGGCTCCTACCTGCGATACGACGCGCCGACCGGCTCGGCCTTCGCCGACTTCGACCAGATCGACCTCCAGGGCTCGATGCGCTGGAAGCCGGTCGCCGGCCTCTCCTTCACCGCCGCTCTCGAATATCGCCGCATCGATCGCGCCGTCCTGCCGGACGGCGACGGTCTGGTCGCTTTCTTCCGCATCCAGCGCGATTTCTGAGCGGGTCTCCCAGCGAAGCACCTCGAGCTCGGCGGGCCCTCCCGCCGAGCTCTTCCTTTTCGCCCGCCGCGCTCGCGGGAAGACGCGAACCCGCCGTGCCGCGAGCCCGTCGCCCGCGCCCGCGCGCCGACCCAGCCTTCGCCTTCGCGGACCTGCGCCGCGCGCCCTCGACGGCGTTGACAAGACCCGGCCGCATGGCTTATCTTGAAAAAAGAACGTCGTTCTATCTAACAGAATATGGTGAAGCCGTGAGACTCGCTCGTTACGACAATGGACGCATCGGCGTCGTCACCGCCGAGGGCATCGTGGACGTGACCGACGCGGCCGGCGTCGATCCGCTCGCCTGGCCGCCGATCGACCCGACCCGCCTCGTCGCCGATTTCGACCGGCTCCGACCGGCGCTTGAGCGCGCGGCGGCCGAGGGCACGCCGGTTCCGGTCTCGCAGGTGAAGCTTCTGACGCCGATCCCCTGGCCGAACAAGGTCGTCGCCTTCCCCGTCAACTATCACGCCCACGGCGCCGAGATGGGGGCGGGCTACCGCGCCACCAATCAGGGCTTCTTCCTGAAGCCCAATTCGTCGCTCTCCGGTGCCGGCGAGCCGGTGGTCCTGCCGGATCTTCCCGGCCGCGAGGTCCATCACGAGAGCGAGCTCGGCATCGTCATCGGCAAGACCGCCCGCAACGTCGCCCGCGCCGACTGGAAGGACTACGTCTTCGGCTATGCCTGCCTCCTCGACATGGTGGTGCGCGGCCGCGAGGAGCGCGTCGCCCGCAAGGCCTACGACACCTTCTGCCCGGTCGGCCCCTGGATCACCACCGCCGACGAGGTTCCCGACCCGACCGCCCTGCGCATGCGCCTTTGGGTCGACGGCGAACTGCGGCAGGATGCCAACACCAGGGATCTGGTGCTCGACATCCCCGGCATGATCGAGATGGCCTCCGCCGTCATGACCCTGTACCCCGGCGACGTCATCGCCACCGGCACCCCGGAAGGGGTCGGCCCGGTGGTCGCGGGCAACAAGATCCGCATCGAGATCGACCATTGCGGCGAGATGATCGTCGACGTGGTCCAGGGCACCGGCGGACGCGCCTCGATGTTCGAGGAACCCTATCAACTGGTGAAGAAGGCCTGACCCGAGCGATGACCACACCGAGAACCCTCGACGAGCTCTATGCCGCCTTCGACGGTCTCCACATGGAGGGCGGATGGCACCGCCGGTTCCCGGCGCTGTGGCGCACGCCCGCGGAGAACTTCCTCCCCCACGCCTGGCACTACGCCGAGGTGCGCCCGATCCTCGACGTCGCCCGCGACCTCGTCAGCACCGAACATGCCGAGCGCCGCAATCTGACTATGCGCAACCCGGTCGAGGGCAATCGCTACGCCACCGTCCGCACCCTGGTCGCGGCCTATCAGATGATCCGGCCGGGCGAGGTGGCGCGCTCGCATCGCCACACGCCCAACGCCCTGCGCCTGATCCTCGACGGCCACGGCACCTACACCACCGTCGACGGCCAGCGCGTGGAGATGCGCCCCGGCGACGTGCTGCTGACGCCGAACTGGTGCTGGCATTCCCACGAGAACGTCGGCCGGGAGGATTGCTACTGGCTCGACTTCCTCGACGTGCCGACGGTCCATCTGCTCGAGCCGATGTTCTTCGAGCAGCATCCCGACGGCGTCGAGGCCGATCCGCGCGACGTCGAGGTCTCTCCCGTCGCCTTCCGCTGGGCCGACACCCTCGCCGCGCTCGACGCGAGCACCGACGATGCCGGCGGCATGTGCGCCGCGCAGACCGAGTTCGGCGCCCCCGCCATGGCGACCGTGCGCCTCTTCATGCAGCGCCTGGCGAAGGGGCCGACGCGCCGCATGCGGACGACCGCCAATTCGATCTTCGCCGTCGTCGAGGGCAGCGGCCGGACCGAGGTGGGCGACACCGTCCTGCCGTGGTCGCGCGGCGACGTCCTGGCGGTGCCGGCCTGGCGCGCCTATCGCCATGTCGCCGACGAGGGCGCGGTCCTGCTGCGCGTCACCGACCGACCGATCTACGAAAAGCTGGGATGGCTGCGCGAGGAGATCCTCTGAACCGCCCGGAACCCGGCCTCAACCGAGGGAAAGAACATGTCCGAGAAGAACCCGATCCTGATCGCCGGTGGCGGCATCGGTGGGGCCGCCGCGGCGCTGGCGCTGCTGAAGAAGGGCCATGCCGTCGAGGTCTATGAGCAGGCCCCCGCGCTCGCCGAGGTCGGGGCCGGCGTCCAGATCAGCCCGAACGGCGCCCGCGCGCTCGACACGCTCGGCGTCTTCCGCGATCTCGCCGCCCTCTCCTGCAAGCCGGAGAAGAAGCAGTTCCGCCTGTGGAACAACGGCACCGCCTGGCCGATGTTCGACCTCGGCGAGACCGTGATGGCCGATTACGGCTATCCCTATCTCACCGTCTATCGCCCCGACCTCCTCGACGTGCTGGTCGCCGGTGTCCGCGCCATCGATCCCGACGCGATCCGCCTCGGCAAGCGCGCCGTCGGCTACGTCCAGGACGAGGACGGCGTCACCCTGACCCTCGAGGACGGCACCACCGCGCGCGGCCGCGCCCTGATCGGCGCCGACGGCGTCCGCTCCGCGATCCGCACTCAGACCTGGGGCGTCGACAATCCCGTCTTCTCCGGCATGGTGACCTGGCGCGGCGTCGTGCCGATGGAGCTGCTGCCGGCCCATCTCCAGGCGATGGTCGGCAACACCTGGATCGGACCGGGCGGCCACGTCGTCACCTATCCGCTGCGCGGCGGCAAGCTCCTCAACTTCGTCGCCACCATCGATCGCGACGATTGGCGCGAGGAGGCGTGGAACATCGTCGGCACCGCCGAGGAATGCGCCGCCGACTTCGCCGGCTGGCACCCCGACGTCCACGCGGTGATCCGGGTGGCGCCGAAGCTCTTCAAATGGGCGCTGATGGTGCGCGATCCGATGCCGGCCTGGACCAAGGGGCGGGTGACGCTCCTCGGCGACGCCTGCCACCCGACCCTGCCCTTCCTCGCCCAGGGCGCGGTGATGGCGATCGAGGACGGCGTCGTCCTCGCCCGTTGCCTGGAGGCCCTGCCGGACGATCTGCCCGGCGCGCTGAAGCGCTACGAGGAGGCGCGCGTCGAGCGCACCCGCAAGATGGTGCTCGGCGCCCGCGACAACACCGACCGCTTCCACAGCAAGGAACTGCGCACCGAGGAAGAGGCCCGGCGCTACCTCGAGCGCGAGTGGAGCAAGGCCCCGATCCGCGACCGCTACCACTGGCTCTACACCTACAAGGCCGACGAAGTCGCCGTGTGACGCCGAGCCCGTGACGTCCCGACCAGTCGGCGCGTCATGCGACCCAGATGACGCCGGAAGGCCCCGCCTCGTCGGGCCTTCCGGCCCACCCCGTGCCGAACGGCGCCCTCGTTCCTGAAACAGACGACGGAGAACCGCATGAGCGCCCTTCCCGGGACCGTGTATTTGAATGAGGAAGGCCCGCGCGAGGGATTCCAGATCGAGTCCGCCGCGATCCCGACCGCCGCCAAGATCGAGCTGGTCGACCGCCTCGCCCGGACCGGGCTCCGTCACATCCAGGTCGCCTCCTTCGTCAATCCGAAGGCGGTTCCCGGCATGGCCGACTCCGACGCCGTGATCCGGGGCTTCACACCGCGTCCCGGCGTCCATTTCACCGGCCTGTGGCTCAATCAACGCGGCTTCGAGCGCGCGCTCGGCCATCGCGACCGGCTGACCATCGACGGCTCGCTGAACCTCTACGCCTCCGCCGCCTTCCTGAAGCGCAATCAGAACCGCGTGCCGGCGCAACAGCTGAGCGCCCAGCACGAACTCGTCGCCATGTATCAGGCGGCGGGCGTCTCGGTGCGGCGCGGCTTCATCACCGCCGCCTTCGGCTGCAACTTCGAGGGCGACGTCCCCGTCGAGCGTGTCGTCGACCTCGTCGGCGACCTCCTGGCGATCGCCGCCGAGCACGGCGAGACCATCGACCACATGGGCCTCGGCGACACCATGGCCTGGGCGACGCCGGACCGCGTGAAGCGCGTCGTCGGCGCCATCCGCGAGAAGCACCCCGATCTGCCGCTGCTGTTGCATCTCCACGACACCCGCGGCCTCGGGATCGCCAATGCCTATGCCGGCCTCGAGATGGGGGTGCGCATGTTCGACACCGCCGTCGCCGGCCTCGGCGGCTGTCCCTTCGCCGGCCACGCCGGCGCCGCCGGCAACGTCTGCACCGAGGATCTCGTCTTCATGTGCGAGGAGATGGGCATCGAGACCGGCGTCGATCTCGACGCCCTGATCGATTGCGCCAAATTCGCCGAGACCATCGTCGGCCACCCGCTCCCCGGCGCCGTGATGCGCGGCGGCGGCCTGCGCCGCTTCCGCGAGATCCGGCGCGCCGGCTGACCCGCGCGCGATCGGCCCGCGCCGCCCTCCCCCGGCCCGGCGCGGGCCGCGCGAGCCTCCCGCGACCCCGACCGCGACCGGCGGCGCCCCACCCCGCGCGCCGTCCGACTCCCCGTGTCACGCACCCGCGCAGCCCCAGCCGAGACGCCGGACCTCCGTCGCCTTGACAGGGAAGGCTCCGACCGCGTAAATATCAGAATTACGTTCTATTAGACAGAACCACCATGACCATAGTCTTCCCCGGATTTCTGGATCGCCCCATGACCGACGCGTCCTCCGCCGCCGAGACACCCGCCGACCTGCTCCAGGGCGTGCGCGTTCTCGACCTGACCAACGTTCTGTCTGGCCCGTTCTCCACCTATCAGATGGCGCTTCTCGGCGCCGAGGTCATCAAGATCGAGAACCCCGACGGCGGCGACCTCGCCCGTCGCCTCGGCGCCGCGCCCGATCTCAATCGCGACCTGATGGGCACCTCGTTCCAGGCCCAGAACGCCGGCAAGAAGTCGCTCGCCCTCGATCTCAAGACGCCGGCCGGCCGCGAGGTGTTCGAGACCCTGGTCGCGACCGCCGACGTGCTCGTCGAGAACTTCCGGCCCGGCGTGATGGACCGCCTGAAGCTCGGCTGGGAGGACCTGCGCAAGATCAATCCGAAGCTGATCTATTGCGCCATCTCCGGTTTCGGTCAGGCCGGCCCGCTGCGCAACAGCCCCGCCTACGACCAGATCATCCAGGGCATGGCCGGCATCATGAGCGTCACCGGCTCGCCCGAGACCGCGCCGCTGCGGGTCGGCTACCCCGTCGCCGACACGATCGGCGGTCTCACCGGCGCCTTCGCCACCATGGCCGCGCTGTTCGCCCGCGACCGCACCGGCAAGGGGCGCTTCATCGACGTCTCCATGCTCGATTCGAGCATCGTCACCATGGGCTGGATCGTCTCGAACTATCTCTCCGCCCACGTCCGCCCGACCCCGCTCGGCAACGAGAACATGACCGCCGCGCCCTCCGGCACCTTCGTCGCCGCCGACGGCCCGCTCAACATCGCCGCCAACAAGGACGAGCATTTCGTCGCGCTCTGCGGCCTGCTCGGCCGCGAGGATCTGGTCGCCGACCCCCGCTTCTGCGAGCGCGAGCTGCGCAAGCGCCATCGCGCCGCCCTCAACGTCGAGATCAACGCCGGCCTCGCCGGCGCGAGCGTCGCCCATTGGGTCGAGGCGCTGACCGCGGCCGGCATCCCCGCCGGCCCGGTCCTCGACATTCCCGCCGTCCTCTCCCACCCGCAGATCGCGGAACGGCGCCTCATTCAGGAGATCCCCGTCCCCGGCGAGACCGGCGCCACCATGCGCGTGACCCGCGCCGGATACCGTCTCGCCGAGGGCGAGCCGACCGCCCGCACCGCCCCGCCCCGCCTCGGCGAGCACACCACCGAGATCCTCGAGGGTCTCGGCCTGACCGCGGAGGCGATCGAGGGCCTGCGGGTCGAGGGCGTGATTTCTCCGCGATAGACCCGTCGGTGAAATTTGGATATGAGATCGGGGCTGAAGAACTCGGCTACCGGACCGTCGCCCCATGAATGAAGACAGTGGCAAGACTGGCGGGGTCGCGGCGGTCAACCGTGCCCTCCTGATCCTCGATGCGTTTCGCCAGACGAGCGGCGTGCTTTCTCTGAAGGAGATCGCCGAGGCGACGGGTCTCTACAAGAGCACGGTGCTGCGCCTGCTCGAATCGCTCGAGGGCTTCGGCTACATCCGGCGCCTCGACACCGGCAGCTACCACCTCGGCCCGAAGCTCGCCGAACTCGCCGCCGTCTATCGGGAATCCTTCAATCTCCAGTCCTACGTGATGCCGGTTCTGGAGACGGTGGTCGCCGAGATCGACGAGAGCGCGACCTTCTACGTCGCCGAGGGCGAGGCGCGCGTCTGCCTGTTCCGGGTCGAGACGCCCCAGCTCATCCGCGACCACATCCGCGTCGGCGACACGCTGCCGCTCAAGGGCGCCAGCGGCAAGGCGCTGATCGCCTTCGCGAACGGGCTCGAGAGCCCGGCCGATGCCGACGCCCTGATCTTCACCTCCGCCGGCGAGCGCCATCCCGACATGGCGGCGGTCGCGGCGCCGGTCTTCGGCGTCGGCGGCAAGCTGGTCGGCGCGCTCAACGCCAGCGGCCCCAAGACCCGCTTCACCGCCAAGGCCGTGAAGCAGATCTCCCGGGTGATCCAGCGCGAGGCGATCCAACTGTCGCTGCGCCTCGGCGCCCCGGAGAGCCGGCTTCCGAAGCCGAACGGCTGACCGGCGCGTGGCGCGACGGCGTCTCCGCCCGTCGCCCTCCGGCTCAAGGTCCCCTCCCCTCAGGCCGCCGCGCCCGGCGACCGCCGGACCTGCGTGAGGCGTCCGAAGGCCGCCTTCAGGCCGGCGCGGTCGCGCGTCTCGACCAACGTCAGGATGCGCCCGAGCGAGAGCCGGATCGCCTCGCGGCTGAGATGATGCCAATCGTGCCGGACCCGGCCCGAGCGCACCGTCTCGCTCCGGCGCCACAGTTTGATCGCCTCGCCGACGACGATGTCGAGCGGGCAGAGCCGATAGACGGCGAGCATGAAACGGTCGTTGCAGGCGAGCCACGCGCCGACGTCGCCCGCCTCGAGCGCGGCCTCGGCGGTCGCGTAGATCGCCTTCAATCCGTCGAGCGCGGCCTCCTCCGGCCACGCCAGCGCCGCCGCGATCTCGCGGTCGAGCAGGCGGCGCAGCAAATAGATCTGCTCGATCTCGCCCTCGCTGAGGACGGCGACGAAATAGCCCTGATGCGGCTCGTGCGCGGCGAGCCCCTCGGACTCGAGCATGCCCAGGGCTTCGCGGACCGGAACCCGGCTGACCCCGAGACGCAGCGCCCAATCGGCCTGTTTCAGCTGCATTCCCGGCAGGAGCTCCCCCGCCCGGATCGCCTGGCGGATCGCCTCGGCGACGTCGATGCTGCTCTGGCCGCGCTTCTTGATGGGTGTCTCGACGATGGATGTCACGGCCGACCTTTCGAACGGCCGGCCGAGGAGATCCCCGACCGGCCGCCCGTGGACTACAACGCGTCTCGGTTCAGGCTTCAAGCGCGACTTTGCTGCCGGCCGGCTGCACGCTCTTGAAGACGTCCTGCCAGGTGAGATCGGAACTCACCTCGGCGAAGACCGAACGGCACTTGAAGCTCTCCGACGCGCTCGGCTGCGCAGGTTCCTGGCCGCTCTGCAGACCCTTCACGGTCGTGAGCAGCTTGCGGCGCATCATCACGATGGCGAGGTCGGTCGAGCCGAGCTTCTCGAGATGGCGCGGCGCGATCGGGCCGTCCTGATCCTCCTGCACCGCCACGTCCTGGAGACGCAGGCCGGGGATGCCGGTCATGGTCTCGGTCGCCTGCGACTTGCGATCGATCAGATAGTCGTTGTGGATGTTGGCGACCGGCAGGAAGGTCTCCGGATCGACCCGCAGATGCAGGATGTCGTCCTCGGTGAAGCGGCGCATGTCCTCGCCGGTGATCGGCCGGTCGGCGCGCCACGAGACCGTGTAGCCCATCATCGTCACGTCGTCGATCGGCACCGCGAAGGTGAGATGCTGCGGACGATCCGGCGCCTGCGGGATCAGCGTCCCCGACGGCATGATGTAGGGGGTCATGCGCCAGTTGATCTTGCCGGCGTGCGGGGTGCCGTCCTTGCCCTCGCGCTTGGCGATCATCAGCATGCCGAAGCCGGTATCCTTGATCTCGTAGCGCGGCGCCAGCGCCACCATCGAACCGGGCACGACCTCGTGCTGATGGAGCTGCTGGACATGGGCGGTGTCGAGCTCGCCCTCGAGGTTCTGCAGCCAGTTGCAGAGCTGGAGGCGCTTGGAGGCGTAGACGTGGTCGCTCGGCACCAGCGTGAATTCGAACTCGGGGAACGGCGGCTTCTTGTCGGCCGGGCCCATGTAGGCCCAGATCGCGCCGGCGACCTCGTGGGTCGGATAGGCCTTGAGCTTGACGTGCTGCTTGAAGCAGGTCTCCTCGGACTCCGCCGGCTGGTCGAGGCAGTTGCCCTCCTTGTCGAACTTCCAGCCGTGGTAGACGCAGCGCAGGCCGTCACCCTCGTTGCGACCCCAATAGAGATTGGCGAGGCGATGGGGGCAGCGCGCGTCGACGAGACCGACGGTGTTGTCCTTGTTGCGGAAGGCGATCAGCTTCTCGCCGAGGACGGTGACCTTGGTCGGGCCCTTCTCGGTCGGGCCGACCTCCTTGGAGAGCGCGACCGGCAGCCAGAACCGGCGGAACAGATCGCCCATCGCCGTACCCGGTCCGGTGCGCGTCAACAGCTCGTTGTCTTCGATCGACAGCATTGCAACCTCCCATTTGGATCATTCGGTCGGGGCGAGACCTGCGCTGCGCCCCGTTCGTTCGGCCTCGGCCGAAGTCACTCGAACACCAGCGTCGCCTCGGGGCTCGTCACCTGGGCCTGACACGCCAGCGTCCATCCCTCGGCGATCTGGGCATCGGAGACCCCGCCGAGATTGTCCTTCATCGTCACCGTCCCGGACGTGACCCGGGCGAGGCACAGGCCGCAGTAGCCGGCCTTGCACGAGAACGGCAGATTGAGACCCTGGCGCGCGGCGGCTGCGTGGACCGTCTCGCCCGCCCGCACGCCGAAGACATGGTCGGCGCCGTGATGACGCACCACGACGCGGGCGGCGGCATCCTCGCCGGCCGCCTCGGCGCCGGTCGCGGCGGGCGCCGCCGGGGTCTCGTCGATCTCGCCGTCGAAACTCTCGAGGAAGATCCGCTCCTCGGCGATGCCGGCCTCGCGCAGGCTGTTGCGGACCATCTGCATGAACGGCGCCGGGCCGCACATGTAGAACTGCGCCTCCGCCACCCCGATCCGCGCCGCGACGGCATCCGCCGTGAGCGGCCCTTCGCGGTCGTCGAAGCGATGGACGAGGGTGAAACGACCGGCATGGCGGGCGGCGAGACCCGCCAATTCGTGACGGAAGATCACCGAGCGCTCGTCGCGATTGGCATAGACCAGGGTCACCGGCCGCGCCGTCGTGACCAGGATCTGCTTCAGGATCGAGATCACCGGCGTGATCCCGCTGCCGGCGGCGAAGAGCACCACCGGCGCGGCGCTCTCGCGCAGGCGGAAGACCCCCTTCGGCGGCATCACCACCAGATCGTCGCCGGCCTGCACCGTGTCGAGCAGCCGGTTGGAGACGCGCCCGCCCGCGACCCGCTTGATCGACACCTTGAGATCGGCGTCGACCGACGGCGAGCTCGCCAGCGAATAGCAGCGCAGACAGGTCTCGCCGTCGACGTCGACCCGCAGGGTCAGGAACTGGCCGGGCGCATAGGCGAACCGATCGGCGCGATCGTCCGGAACCTCGAACACGATGGAATACGCGTCGGCCGTCTCGCGGATCACCGCCTTGACCCGAAGGCGCTCGAATCCGGGCGGAACGGCGGCCGGAGCCGGATCGGTCTGCATCGATGCCACGGTTCTCTCCTCCCCGATATTGAATTCAAAATGGCATTCTATTTTTGGATTGTCAACAAGGCTTATAATCGATGCGGAGAGGAAGAACGCGACGGCCCGCGAGCGCCCGCGAAGGTATGAAAATCGGCGAAATTCGGCCGTGCGAACGGCTTCGCCGGCGGAACCCGAGGGCGCCGCCGGACGATGTCGATGACCAGGGGATCGCCGGGCCGTGCGCCCGATCGATCAGGCGCGGGGCTTCGATTGCAGGGCGTGATAGCCGAGCGCGGCGCGCGCCTCGCGCAGGGTCTTGCCGGCGCGCACCGCCTCGCGGATCTTCTCCTCCGCCACCTCGATCGCCTCGGCGACGTCGAGGATCTCGTCCTCGCGGGCGCGCGGCAGCACCACCACGCCGTCGGAATCGCCGCGCAGGAGATCGCCGGGCGAGACCCGGGCGTCGCCGATGTTCACCGGCACCTGGACCGCGTCGACCTGGACCCGATCCTTGCCGGTCTTCATCGAATAGCTGCGCGAATAGATCGGATAGCCGAGGCTGAGGCAGAGATGGACGTCGCGGCAGGGCCCGTCGATGACCGTGCCGGCGAGCCCCTTCTGCGAGGCGACCATGGTCAGAATGTCGCCCCACACGGTGCAGTCCTCGCGGCCGCCGTTGTCGAGCACCACCACGGTGCCGGGCGCGAGATCGTCGATGTAGTCGCCGACGGTCCCCGGCGCGACCGGATCGATCGGACCATAGAGGATGGTGAAGGCGCGGCCGGCCATGCTCACCTTCTGATCGCGCGGCTTGATGCCCCGGCACACGCCCTCGATGCCGAGTTTGTCCATGGCGTCCGAAAGGGTCGCGCAGTCGAGTTTCTTCAGACGCTCCAGATTCACGTCGGTCATCGGGTTCGCTCCAACAGGATTTCGAAGGTCGCGCGGGCTTCGCCGCGCGTCGGGTCGGGTCCATTCGGGCCGGGTCGGACGGGATCGGCCGTCCGCCTCAGTCGACCTGCCACCAGTACATGCCCTGGGCGGTGCCGGTGCCGGCCGGGGTGCGGTAGCAGGGGATGTAGCCGATCTCGTGCAGCCGGGTCGTCTCCGCCTCGAGCACGCCGGCGAGGGTGATCCAGGTCTTCAGTTCGGACGTCCCCGCCTGGAGATCCGACAGCGGCAGCCCGCGCAGGAAGTCGGCGTCCTTCTCCGCGAGCGCCCGGACGAAACGCCGGTCGAAGACTTCGTCGATGGCGAAATGGGTCATGCCGCCCGAGGCGAAGACCGCGACCCGCGCGTCGCTCTTCCAGCTGCGGATGGCGTCGCCGATCGTCTTGCCGAAGTCGTAGACCCGGCGCGCCGACGGCTGGTTCGGCGGATAGAACGTGTTCTGATAGATCGGCACGTTGGGGATGACCCGATCGCGCATCACATTGCGATAGACGTGGCCGAAGGCATGGCTGATGCCGGTGTTCTTCGGATTGTGGGCCGGCAGCGTCGGCGAGGCGGTGACGTCGAACTCCGCCGCCATCAGCGCGGCGATGACGTGCCGGGCGAGCTCCGGATGCCCGGCGTGGCTCACCGCATGGTCGGGCGCGTGCCCGTGCTCGGCCTCGACGATCCCCGGCGGCAACAGCCGGCGGCCCTCCTCCGAGGAGGGGTGATGCGGGATCTCCACGCCGTAATAGACCATGAAGACCGGGCTCAGATCGTCGCCGTAGATCTCCTGCTGATCGTTGCCGAGGATGACGGCGACGTCGGCGTCGATCCCGGCCCAGACGTCGGCGAGCCCCTTCATGCCGGCCTGACAGCGCGCATGCGCCTCCGCCATCGCCTCGGGCGTGCACTTGGCCGCCAGGTCCTCGTCCTTGCGCATCTCCACGAGCTCGTCGTAGCCGTAGACCCCGCCCCGGAAGGGATGGCGCGCGCGCCGGTCGAATTCCGTGCGCATCAGCCATTGTTCCGGCGTCGTATGCAGTTGAGGCCCGTGGGCCGTGGCCAACCCAGCGACGATCTTCGCCATGGTGCCTCTCCTTCTCGCTCGTCGATGTCGTTCAGCACGGGGTGGATTGCGGCTTCCAGGTCGCGCCCGGCTCGTAGGCGAGACAGGCCACCCGCGTCCCCTCGTAGGCGACGAGTTCGGGCAGACGGGTCGCGCACACCGGCTGCGGCGACACGCAGCGCGAGCGGAAATGGCACCCCTCGGGCAGATTGGTCGGATCGGGTCCGCCCCCGTCCCAACGCGCCGGCGGCAGATGATGCTCCGGGTCCGGCGGCAGGATCGAGCTGATCAGCAGCCGGGTGTAAGGGTGATGGGGGGTCTGGAAGATCTGCTCGGACGCGCCGATCTCGACGATCCGCCCGAGATACATCACCGCCACCCGCTGCGAGAGACGCCGCACCACCGACAGGTCGTGGCTGATGAAGACGCAGGTGAGGTCGAGATCGCGGCTGAGCTCGCGCAGGAGGTTCAGGATCTGCGCCTGGACCGACACGTCGAGCGCCGAGGTCGGCTCGTCGCAGACGAGGATCTTCGGCCGCGTGATCAGCGCGCGCGCGATCGCCACGCGCTGACGCTGCCCGCCCGACATCTGGCTCGGATAGGAGTTCTCGAAGCGCTGCGGCAGCCCGACCCGGCGCATGATCTCGCGGACCCGCTCCGTCACCTGTTCCGGCAGCGGCCGTTCCGAGAGGATGAGCGGCAGCGCGATGTTGGCGGCGACCGACTTGCGCGGGTTCAGCGACGAATAGGGATCCTGGAAGATCGGCTGCACGAGATGGGCGAGTTCCAACCGCGAATAGTCGGAGAGATCCCTGCCGTTCACCGCGATCGCCCCGGCGGTCGGGGCCTGGAGGCCCAACAGGGTCTTCACCAGGGTCGACTTGCCGCACCCGGATTCGCCGACGATCGACACGAACTCGCCGCGCTCGACGTCGAGCGACAGCTTGTTGACCGCGTGCAGCGTCTTCGGCCGGCCGATGAGCCGGCGGCCGACGGTGAACCGCACCTCGAGGTCGCGCAGGCTCAACATGGGGGTAGTGCGAGGGGTCGCCATCACGCCTTCATCCCTTCCGTCTCGCGCCAATGCGCCATCAGCGTCTGATGAGGAACCACGCAGCGATATCCGTGGTCGGCCTCGAACGCGGTGAGACCGATCTCACCGACCGCGCATTCCGGCCGCGCGAGCGCGCAACGATTGCGGAAACTGCACCCCTCGTGCCGCCCGATCAGCGACGGCACCATTCCGGGGATCGTGTGCAGCGGCGCGTCCGCGCCCGCCGGTCCGTGCGAGGGAATGCACTGGATCAGACCCTGGGTGTAGGGATGGAGCGGCGCCCGGAAGAGGCTCCTGGTCGGCGCGTTCTCGACGATCTTGCCGGCGTACATGACGACCACCCGGTCGGCGAGCGAGGCGACGATGCCGAGATCGTGGGTGATCAGGATCACCGCGAGGCCGAAGTCCTTCTGCACCTCGGCGAGCAGCGCCAGCGTCCGCATCTGCACGGTGACGTCGAGCGCGGTCGTCGGCTCGTCGGCGATGATCAGCTTCGGCCCACACATCATCGCCATGGCGATGACGACACGCTGGCGCAGACCGCCCGAGAGCTGATGCGGATAGGCCTTCATCCGCTCGGCCGCGTTCTTGATGCCGACCCGCTCCAACAGGAAGATCGCCCGGTCGCGCGCCTGGGCGCGGGTGCCCTTCTTGTGGCGCAGGAACACCTCCATCAGCTGATTGCCGATGGTGTAGACCGGATTGAGCGACGTCATCGGGTCCTGGAAGATCATGCTGATCGTGTTGCCGCGGATCTTCTCGCGCTCGCGCCGCGACAGCGTCAGCATCTCCTGACCGTCGAATTCGCAGCGATCGGCCCGCGCCGTCGCCGCGCGGGGCAGCAGCCCCATCACCGCCGACGACGAGATCGACTTGCCGCAACCGGATTCGCCGACGATGGCGAAGGTCTCGCCCGGAGCGACGTCGAAGGAGACGCCGCCGGTGGCGTGCAGGTCGCCGACCGCCGTGCGGATCGAAACCTCGAGGTTTCGCACGCTCAGGATCGGCTTCCGCCGGGTTTCGATTTCACCTGCCATGGGATCAGTTCCTGCCCTGCGGCTCGGTGACGTCGCGGATGCCGTCGCCGAGGAGATTGATCCCGATGACCAGAACGCAGATGGCCAGACCGGGGATGAGGACCAGATGCGGCTTGTAGAACATGAAGTCGCGCGCCTCGGAGACGAGAATGCCCCAGGACGACATCGGCGGCCGGATCCCGAGCCCGAGGAAGCTCAGCGCCGCCTCGACCAGAATGGCGATGGCCATTTCGAGCGAGCCGATGACGATGATCTGATTGGCGATGTTCGGCAGGATCTCGCGCAGCAGGATCCAGCTCCGGGAGGCGCCCGAACACTCCGCCGCCGCGATGAACTCGCGGGTCCGGACCTGTTGCGTCGCGGTGCGGGTGACGACCGCGAAGCGATCCCAGAAGAGGAGCGACAGGATGAGGGTGATCGACAGCAGCGATCCGCCGAAGATCGACACCAGCGACAAGGCGATCAGCACCCCGGGCATCGCCAGTTTGACGTTGATCAGGAAGATGATCACCGCGTCGACACGGCCGCCGAGATAGCCGCCGATGATGCCGAGCGTGGTGCCGAACAGGCCAGAGAAGACGGCGGCGCCGAAGCCGACGATCATCGTCACCTGGGTGCCGTAGATGAGACGCGACAGCACGTCCCGGCCGAAGCCGTCGGTGCCGAGGATGTGCGCCCAGGTGCCGCCGTCCTGCCAGATCGTCGGAGCGAGACGCGCGGTCAGATCCTGCGCATAGGGGTCGGCCGGCGCCAGGAGTGGCGCGAACAGGGCGGCGAAGGTGGCGACGAGGACGATCGCCAGGCCGATCTGGAGACCGAGATGGCGCTTGGCCATGGCCCAGCTCTGCTGCCGAGGGGTCGGCAGGGCGATGTCCATGTTGTCCAGCGGAGCAGGCGCATTCGACACGATCGAGCCTCCTTCAATTCAGGCGGATGCGCGGATCGATGCGCGCGTTGATCAGGTCCGACACCAGGGTCAGGAGCACGTAGACGAAGGACAGGACGAACAGGATCGACTGGACGACGGGGAAGTCGGCGCGCCGGATCGACTCGTAGGCGAGCGACCCGATGCCGTTCAGCGAGAACACCGATTCCACGATCACCGACCCGCCGAGCAGGAAGCCGAGCGACACCGCCGAGAGGGTCACCACCGGCAGGATCGCGTTGGGCAGGGCGTGTTTGAAGAACACCACCGTCGGGCTCAGCCCCTTGGCCCAGGCCATCCGCACGTATTCCGCGTCGAGCGCCTCGATCATGCCGCCGCGGGTCAGCCGCATGATCTGCGGCATGACCATGGTCGAGAGCGTGATCGTCGGCAGGACGAAGTTCTCCCAGCTCTGGCTGCCCGAGATCGGCAGCCAGCGCAGCTGGACGCCGAACACGTAGATCAGCACCAGCGCGAACCAGAAATTGGGAACCGCGCTGCCGAACACCGCCATGCCGAGCGAGGCCCGGTCGATCCAGCTGTTGCGATAGACCGCCGCGAACACCCCGAGCGGCACCGCGACCGCGATCGCCGCGGCGAGGCTGAGCACCGCCAGCACGATCGTCACCTGCATCCGCGAGACGATCAGCTCGAACACCGGCTGATTGCTGACCAGCGACTGACCGAGATCGCCCCGCACCGCGTCGAAGGCCCAATCGAAATATTGGACGATCAGCGGCCGATCGAGGCCGTAGAGATGCCGGATCGCGGCGACCTGCTCCGCCGTCGCCCCCTCGCCCGCCAGGCTCTGCGCCATGTCGCCCGACAGACGCAGGAGCCCGAAGCTGATGACGGAGACGGTGATCACGACGAGGAGCGCGATCCCCAGCCGCTTCGCGAAATATCTCCACATGACCCGACTTTCCTCCCGTCGCGCGCGTCTTGCGACGCGGGACACCGTGCGGCCTCGGCTTCGCGCGTCGCGCGCGCCGGGCGTCTCATTCGTCGTCGATCTTGAACAGCTTCATCGCGTTGCCACCGAGGATCGCGGTCTTCTCGTCCTCGGTGATGAAGTCGCAGTCGCGGATGTGGGGGATGATCGTGTCGAAGGTCTCGCCGGTCTCCGGGTTGATCGCCGAGCCGACGCCCGGCATCTCCGCGCCGAAGACGCACCGATCGGGACCCACCACCTTGATCAGGAGCTCGATCGCCTCGCGCGAATAGAGGACGGTGTCGAAATAGAGCCGGCGCAGGCGATCGAGGAAGCGCGGCGGACGCCGCACCGAGGCGGAATCGAAGCGTCCGACCTGATAGGGGATCGCCCCGCCGCCGTGGCTGACCACGATCTTCAGCTCGGGGAAGTCGTCGAGCACGGTCGACTTGATCAGCCCGTAGACCGCCGTCGTCTCCTCGTTGATGAAGTGGAGCGAATAGGGCTCGCGGTCGACCAGTCGCGAGCTCGCCGAATGGATGTGGCCGACCACGTCCAGCTCGCACATCTTCTCGTAGAGCGGATACCAGTAGCGATCGCCCATCGGCGGCGCCTTCTCGCCCGAGTTCTCGTAAGGATCGGGATTGATGAGGCAGCCGCGGAAACCCATCTTCGTGACGCAGCGCTCGAGCTCCGGCAGCGCCTGCGCGATCGGATCGCCGGCGGTCTGCGGCAGCCCCGCCATCGGCACGAACCGGCCCGGATAGAGCGCGCACTGACGGGCGATGAGGTCGTTGACCTCCTCCATGTACCAGTGGACGAGCTTCGCCGGCTTTTCCGAATGCATCATCTGATAGGGGCGCGGCGAGATCACCTGCATGTCGACGCCGGCCTTGTCGAGGCACTCCATGTGCCCCATCGGCGCCATCTCGACCCGCTCGAAGGCGGCGCGGATGTCGTCGTCGCTCGCCCCGACCTTGCCGCGGCCATGAGCGCCGCGATGCGACAGGAGCCCCGCCTTGTAGGCCGGCAACTGGGTGGGGACGGCCATGTGGGCGTGACAATCGATGATCTTGGCCATAGATTCCAGCCTCCTTCTCGGGGCGTTCGGGTCTCGATGCGGGCGTCGCGGGCGGCTCACTCGCCGCTCGGCGCCTCACGCTCGGAACGGGTGCGCCGGCGTTCGTCGAAGAACTCGGCGATGCGGTGCTTGGAGTTGGAGGCGCGCGCCGTCAGCGTCGCGAGAATGGACTCGGCGAAGAAGCCGGTCGGTCCCATCTGCGAGATCTGCGAGACGCCGTTGATGATGGCGAAGTTGGAGACCTCGGAATTGTCCGAGAGCTTGCGCGCCAGGTCTTCCGCCCGGGCCAGCCCCTCGCCGTCCCCGACCCGATAGTGACCGAGGCCGAGGTCGCAGCCCTCGCGGGCGTCGAAGCTGCGGCCGGTCAGCATCATCTCGGTGACCCGGCCGGCGCCGATGATCTGCGGCACGCGCACCGAGGCGCCGCCGCCGACGAAGATCCCGCGCTGGCCTTCCGGCAGCTGGAAATAGGTCGAGGCCTCGCAGACCCGGACATGGGTCGCCGCCGCCAGCTCGAGGCCGCCGCCGATCACGCCGCCCTTCAGCACGCTGATCACCGGCACGTCGCCATGCTCGATCCGCTCGAACACCCGATACCAGTCGCGCGACCGGCGGATGCCGCTCAGCGGATCCGGCGAACGGTTCTCGATCCGCTCGATCAGGTCGAGGCCGGCGCAGAAATGCTCGCCCTCCGCATGCAGGATCACGACGCGCGTGCCCTCGGGAAGGTTCTCGAAGCAATCGCCGAGTTCTTCGATCATCCGGTCGTTGATGGCGTTGCGCTTGGACGGGCGGTTCAGCTTGACGTACGCGACACCATCACGAGATTCCGTCGTTATGACTTCATACTCAATCGTCATAGTGATTACCTTTCCAATTCTGTCTGGTCTCAAAACACCATGACGTCGGCGCCGGGCGGATCACGGAACAGCGCCTCGATGTCGGCGCGGCGCGTCTCCAGCGTCTTGCGCTGGTTGACGTAGCCCTTGTCGGTGACCTCGCCGGCATCCATCGACAGCGGCGCGGCCATCAGCCGAACCCGGCGGACGTGACGGCTGCTGCCGGTGTTCTCGGCGTTGTAGACGTCGATCTTCTCCCGGATCGCCGCGCGCAGGACCGGCGAGGCGAGGAGGTCGGCGACACTCGCCCCGGGGGTACCGAGGAACTGCCGGCACGCCTGGACGTTCGGCCACAGCAGGAGGCCGACGTAGGGCTTGTCCTGGCCGGCGACGACCGCGTCGATCACCAGCGGCGCGAGCGCGTCGACCACCGCGACCCGCAGCGCCCCGACCCGCACGAAAGTGCCGGAATCGAGCTTGAACTCCTCGCTGACGCGGCCGGAGAAGCGGAACCCTTCCTCCGGGCGATCGCGATCGACGAAGACCGCGGCGTCGCCCATCTTGAAGTAGCCCTCCTCGTCGAAGGCCGCGGCGGTCAGATCCGGCCGCTTCAGATAGCCCGGCGTGATGCCGGGGCTGCGCACCCGCACCTCGTAGCGATCGTCGTCGAGCGGCAGCAGCTTGACGTCGACGCCGGGCAGCGGCAGCCCGATCAGGCCGGTCTGATCGGTGGTCCAGAACACGTACATCGCCGAGGGGCCGGTCTCGGTGGCGCCGAAGCCGGAGAGGAACGAGATCCGGTGGCCGGTGTGCCTGATCGACAGCGCCTGGATGCGGTTGTAGGTGTCGTCGGCGAGGCGCGAGCCGCCGTAGCCGATGAAGATCAGATCCTTGAAGAAGGTGCGGCCGAGATCGTCGTCCTTCTCCATCGCCTCGGCCAGCATGGCGAAGCCGGCCGGCACGTTGGCGAAACGCGAGGTCGAGATCTCCCGGAGGTTCCGCAGCGATTCGCCGAAGAGCTCCGGCGTCGCCTTGCCGTCGTCGATGTAGAGCGTCCCGCCCTTCACCAGCGTCATGCCGAAGACCGAGTTGCCGCCCATCACGTGGTGCCACGGCAGCCAGTCGACGGTGACGTGCGGCGGCTGATCGTGGACGAGATCGATCGCCTGATCGGCCATGGCGATGTTGGCGCACAGCATCCGCTGGGTGGTGATGACGGCCTTGGCGTCGGCGGTCGAGCCCGAGGTGAACATGTATTTGGCGACGGTGTCGTGGGTGATCTGCGCGATCGACTCCTCGACCGCCGGGGTCGGCTCGCAGCCGATCAGCTCGGCATAGGAGGTCCCCGCCATCCCCTCGACCGGATCCTCGGCGTAGTAGACGACGACCTCGTCGAGATCGAACACCCGCAGCGCCCGCTCGTAGTCCTTCATGCTCTGCACGAACACGGCGGCGGGGTGGAGCAGCTCGAGGATCGCCTTCAGCTTGGCGAAGTCCTTGCTCCGCAGCGAATAGGCCGGCGCCAGCGGCGCCACCGGCATGCGCGCCTGCATCGCCGCCATGCTGACGACCGCGTGTTCGATGGAATTGCCGCTGAGAATGACCAGAGGACGGCCCGACCAGCTGTGCTCGAGCAACACCTCGGCGGCGCCGTCGACGGCGCGCCGCGCCTCGGCATAGCTCAGCCGGCGCCAGTCGCCGCCGTCGGCCGGACGCTGCGCGAGCCAGGTCCGATCGGGCGTGCGCTCGGCGTTGCGGCGGAACAGCGCCGTCAGATGGGCGGGGAGCGGGCGCAGCGGGGTCGCGTTGCGCGCCACCAGCACCCCGTCCGCGCGGGTTTCGATCTCGACCTGCCGCGGCATGAAGGGCACGGGCAGGAAGGGCACTTCGGAGGGGGTCATGCGGATCTCGAGCTCCGTTTCTGGCCGGCAGGCCGGCGCCGCCGGTCTGGGCGCGGACGACCGGCTCTCGGCCGGCCTCGGCGCCCGGCCTCGTCGTTCATCGCGCCGTTTCGTATCGATCGGATGGGATCTCCGGAGCGGCCGCCGTCGTGCCGCGCCCGGGAGGACGGACGCCGCCGACCGGCATCCGTCCCGAGGGAACCCGTTCGCCTCACTTCGCCCAACCGAGCATCGGCGGGGTCTTGCCGTAGGATTCGAAGAAGCTGAAGCGGGCGAAGAGGATGTTGCCGCGCGTCGCCGCGTCGACCTTCACGTCGGCGGAGTGGATCACCACCACCGGATCCGTCGTGATCGGCAGGATGAAGGCCTGCTTCTCGACGATGTCGAGGGTCTCGCGGAAGAGATCCCCGCGCTTCTTCTCGTCGAGCGTCGTGTTGGCCTGCTTGGTCAGGTCGAACAGCCGCTTGTCGCCGAAATAGTCCCGGTCGGACGAGGAGAAGAAGAAGTCCACCACCGCGCCGGTGTCGGGCAGGCCGCCGTAGACGTAGTTGGAGACCAGCGCCTGGAGACCGCCCTCGACCTGCTTCTTGCGATAGGCGCCGAGGGTCAGGACGTCGACGCTGGCGCGGATCCCGACCGCCCGGAGATAGCCGACCACGGCTTCCGCGATCGGACGCGACGAGCCCCAGGTCGACACCTTGAGATCGAACCCGTCGGCGAGACCGGCCTCCTTCAACAGCGCCCGCGCCTTGGCCGGATCATAGGCCTGCGGCGTGCCGCCGTCGGGGCAGCCGACCTGGAAGGGGAAGCAGAGACGCGCCATCGCATGGGCGACGCCCGTCTTGCCGGCGCCACCCGCCACGATCGACTTGCGGATCGCGTCGCGATCGACCGCATGGAAGACCGCCGCGCGCACCCGTTCGTCCTTGAACACGCTCAGGCCCGAATGGCCGACCGCGTCGAGATACATGTACTGGAAGTTCATGTCGGAGATCGGCGTCGCGACGATGCGCGGATTGGCGGTGAGCGCCGCCACCTGATCCGGCGACTTGGCCATCATGACGTCGATGTTGCCGATCATCATTTCGGCGATCTGGGTCTGGGCGTCGGGCAGCGGCTTGAAGACGATGCGCTTGAACGCCGGCGCCGGACCGAGCTTGTAGCCGTCCCAACGCTCCATCTCGATGCCGGTGGATTCGTTGAACTTCACGACCTTGTAGGGACCCGAGCCGATCGGCGCCCGGCCCCAGGAGGCATAGTCCGCGCCGAGCGCCGAATGCTTGTCCGAGGGATAGACGGGAACGCCGATCATCCGCGCCATCAGCATCGGATAGGGGCCGCGCGTCTTCACCCGCACCGTCAGGTCGTCGACCTTCTCGGCGCCGGCGAAGAAGGCGAAGCGGCTCTTCAGGCGGAACTTGGTCTCCGGATTGGAGATGAAGTTGATCGTGTAGGCGACGTCCTCGGCATCGAGGACCGAACCGTCCTGGAAGGTCAGGCCCGGCTTGAGCTTGAACTCCATGGTCTCGGGATCGATCTGCGACCAGCTCTGGGCGATCACGCCGACATAGCTCTTGGCCTTGGCGTCATAGGCGACCAGGGGATTGAAGACCGCGCTGGTCGTCATCGCCGTCTCGGCGCCGGGTCCCATGTAGATGTCGACCGCCTCGACCGGGCTGTCGAGCGCGACGGTCAACGTGCCGTCCTTGATCCCGGCGACCGCCGGCCAGCTCGCCAGAACGACCGCTCCGGCCGCGACCAGACGCGTGAACCAAACGTTCATCGTATTCCTCCCCGTTCTCGTCCGCCGATGTCGTGCGGCCGGCCCCGAGACCTTCGCCTCGACGCCCCCGCCCGGCACCCCGTCGAAGGGAAGACCGAAACCCGGGACGCTCCGAGACCCCTCGAGAACGAGGGCACCGCGACGACGCGGCCGAAGAGCTTCACGACCGACCTGCAAGCACAGGTCCGTTTTTTTGGTGAACCGCCCCATCGACGACGGGCCGGCTCCGGAACGCGTTCCATTTTTTAGAACTTCGTTCTCTCAGTCAGAATATATTGTAAGCTTAGCTTATCGTCAAGGCCGCATTTTCCGGCGGCGACCGCGATCCGCGATCGGTCGCTTCCGGCGAGACCTCCCCACGAGCGGGCGGTTCCCGGCCGCCTTCGGCTTCGAAGGACCGGCACCGACGCCCTCGCCCTCCGAAAGGCCGTCGCGCACCCTAAAGGAGAATGACGCGGACACGCCCCCACGAGAATGGAGACGCCCGATGATGGCATCAAGTCCCCCGCCCCGAAAGGCCCCTCGAGGCGAAGATCGGGCCCCGGAGCACGTATTCGCATCGATTTGGGAGCCATGTGAATCGGATATATATGGAGGCGACGGTCACACGATTCCACGCGCCGACACGTCGTCTCCCGGCGACGGGCGTCGGGCGCGTCCTCGAACATTTCAAAGGTGCGGATCCGCGCGCCGTCGGTCGCTCACCGCACCACGGCCCGGCCACGATCACACGAGCAAAGGCCCGGTAATGACAGGCAAAACTCCCGCGCCCCGGATCTTCTACTATTTCCTCCGGCACTATCAGACCATCGACGCGATCATGGAAGCCGCCCTCAAGGAAGAGGGTCTGACCACCGGCCAATACACGATCCTCAGCGCGCTGAAACGCTTCGAGCCCTGCACCTCGGCCGAGCTCGCCCGCCGCCAGGGCATGACCGCGCAGTCGATGGGCGCCTATCTCAACACCCTCGAGGCCAAGGGTCTGGTCGAGCGCAGCTATCTGAACGGCAACCGCCGCGACATCATCGTCCGCCGCTCGGCGAAGGGCATCGAGGTCCAGGAGCACTGCGACGCCCTGATCGTCGAGGCCGAGAAGACCTATCTCTCGACCATTCCGGAGGAGGCGCGCGACGATTTCGTCCGCCACCTCATCATGCTCTATCACCGCTGACCGATCGGGGAGCCGCCACGCGGCTCCCCTCCCCCGAAACGGCGAACGCCCGACGCTCCGTTTCGACGGGAGCATCGGGCGTTCGCATGTCCGGGGCTTCGGTCGATCGCCTCAGATCAGATCCGACGGCACGCCCATCAGCGGTTCGCTGCTCAGGAGAGCGCGATCCGCGAGCGCGCGGACGAGCGGCATCTCGCGCGCCATCCACACCCGGGCGAGCGCGAGTTTGCGCGCCTTCGCCTCCTCGCCGAGATGGACCGTCTCGCCCTCGAGGATCAGACAGGCGATCTCCGCCCAGGCCCACCCGACCGCGACGATGCCGAACATCGTCAAGATGTCGTAGGCCGCCGCCGCCGAGGCGTCGGGATCGTGCGCGTCCGCCGCCGTCGCCCGGTCGAGCGCGTCGCCGAGAACGTCGAGCGCCGCCGCCAAGGGGCGGACGTAGGGCGCCGCTCCCGGCGTCCCCGCCCGGGACGCGACGAAACGCTCGATCGTGCCGAAGAAGGAGGCGCGCGGGCGTCCCTGATGGGCGGTCAGCTTGCGTTTGACGAGATCGAGCGCCTGGATGCCGTTGGCGCCCTCGTAGAGCTGGCCGACGCGGGCGTTGCGGACGAAATGCTCGAGCCCGTATTCGGCGATGAAGCCGTGACCGCCCAGAACCTGGAGGCAGTCGTTGGCGCAGTCGAAGCCCTTGTCGGTGCAATAGGCCTTCATGACCGGCGTCATCACCGCCATGATGTCCTCATAGCGGGTCTTCTCCGCCTCGTCCTCGCCGTGACGGGCGAGCGACTGCATGAAGGCGATCTTGACCCCGAGCGCGCGCGCCCCTTCCGCGAAGGCGCGGGCGCCGAGCAGCAGGCGGCGGATGTCGGCATGGACGATGATCGGATCGGCCGGACCGGCCGGATTGACCGGCCCCCGCGTCGCCCGACCCGAGAGCCTCTCGCGGGCATAGGCGGCGGCGTTCTGCTGGGCGATCTCGGTATAGCCGATGCCCGACATCGCCACCCCGACCCGGGCGTAGTTCATCAGGAAGAACATCGCCGCCATGTTGGCGGCCGCCCCGGTGCGCCCCGGCGCCGCGATGCGGTGGCCGATCGCGTCCTCGAAGTTCATCACGCAGGTGGCGCTGCCGGCGAGGCCCATCTTGTGCTCGATCGAGCCGACGCCGACGCCGTTCTCGGCGCCGAGCGCGCCGGTCTCGGGATCGATCCGCCGCCGCGACACCAGGAAGACGTTGACGCTCGACAGGTCGTTGGCGACCTTTCCGTCGGCGTCGGGCACCTTGGCGAGCACGATGTGGACGACGTTCTCGCCGAGATCGTTGTCGCCGCCGGAGATGAAGATCTTCGAGCCGCGCAGCCGCCAGGTGCCGTCGGAGAGCGGCTCGGCGCGGGTGCGGATCTGGCGCAGATCGGTGCCGCAATGGGCCTCGGTCATCGCCATGGTGGCGGTCCACTCGCCGGCCACCAGACGCGGCACCACGTGCTCCTTGATCCACGGTTCGGCGAGCGCGTCGAGCATCTCGGCCGCCGGGGCGCAGAAGGAGAAATACATCCGGAACGACTGGCCGGTGGCGACGCTGAACTCGCTCGAGACCGCCCCGAACACCGGCGGCAGCCCCGCCCCGCCGAGCCGCTCCGGCACGCCGGCGGCGAGCCACCCGGATTCGCGATATTGCCGCGCCAGATCCTTGAACGGACCCGGCGTGCGCACGCGCCCGTTCTCGAGCCGCGCGCCCTCCTCGTCGGCGGCGCGATTGACCGGATGGAGCACCTTCTCGTGGAAATCCGCGAGCCCCTGGAGGAGTCCCCGGGTGAACTCCGGATCGAAGTCGGCGAAGCCCGGGAGATCCCGATGCTCGTGGAGCTTCAGGACGTCGTGGAACAGGAAGACGTAGTCGTCGACGGGGGCGGTATAGGAGGTCATCGGGCCGTTCCCGTCTCTGATGCGGTTGCGCTCGACGCGAGCGTGGCGAAGGTCTCGCCGCTCCGCGCCATCGTCTCGAGCAGCGGCGCCGGCGCGAAGGGATCGCCGAAGCGGGCGTGGAGATCCACGAGCCGCGCATGCACCGCGCCGATCCCCAGACGATCGGCATGATACATCGGCCCGCCCTTCCACGACGGCCAGCCGAAGCCGGTCTGCCACACCACGTCGATGTCGCTCGGCCGCCGGGCGATGCCCGCCGCGACCAGTTTGGCGCCCTCGTTGATCATCAGGAGGATGAGCCGCTCCTCGATCTCCTCGTCCGAGATCGCCCGCCGTTCGATCCCTGCGTCGGCCGAGGCCGCCTCGATGATCGCCGTCACCTCCGCGTCGACGATCGGCCGGGTCTTGCCGGGCTCGTAGCGATAATAGCCCTTGCCGGTCTTCTGACCGAGCCGGCCCGCCTCGAAGAGACGATCGATGATGAAGTTCTTCTCGCCGGTCGACTGGCGATTGCGATAGCTGAGCTCGATGCCGCCGGCCATGTCCTGCATCTCGAACGTGCCCATCGGCATGCCGAAACGGGTCAGCACGGCGTCGATCTGGCGCGGCAGCGCCCCCTCGAGCAGCATCCGCGCCGCCTGACGCTCACGCGCGATCATCAGCCGATTGCCGACGAAACCATAGGCGTTGCCGACCACCACCGGCACCTTGCCGAGCCGCCGGCCGACCTGCATGGCGAGCGCCAGCGTCGCCTGCGAGGTCGCAGAGCCGCGCACCACTTCGAGCAGCCGCATCACATGGGCCGGATTGAAGAAGTGGAGGCCGACCACCCGGTCGGGCCGATCGGTCGCGGCGGCGATCTCGTCGATGTCGAGGGTCGAGGTATTGGTGCAGAGGCAGACGCCGGGCCGGGCGTGGCGGGACGCCTCGGCGAAGACGGACTTCTTCAGCTCCATCTGTTCCCACACCGCCTCGACCACCAGATCGGCCCGCGCCAGATCCGCCATCGCCGTCGAGGTCGCGAGCCGCGCCAGTGTCGCGGCGGCCGCCTCGGCGGAGAGACGCTTGCGCGCCACGTCGCGTTCGAGCGTCTCGGCGATGCGGGCGCGCGCCCGTCCGAAGGCCTCCTCGGCCTGATCGATCATCAGGACCGAGAAGCCGGCCTTCAGGAAGGCGGTGGTGATGCCGATCCCCATGTTGCCGGCGCCGATCACCGCGACCGTCTCGATCGCGACCGGCGCCTCGCCCGCGGCGAAGGCGTCCTCGTCCGCCGCGACCGCCGCCATGGCGGCGTCGGTATGAGCCCGCGCCGCGTTCGCCTCAGGCGTCGTGAAGGCGAGCCGCAGGACGCCCTCGCGATCCGCCTGGAACGCCACCGTCACCCGGTCGCCGATGGCGAGGCCATGGACGTCGGCGTCGAGAACCACGGAATTGATCCTGAGCCCCTCGTCGAGATCGACGATCGCCGGCGCGGTCGCCCGCTTGGCGCCCTCCATGACGGTGAAGGAATAGAGGCTCGCCTCGCCGCTCGCCTCGACCCAGTCGACGTCGCGGCTGCCGCACACCGGGCAATGCGAGCGGGGATAGTAGTGCGCTTCGCCGCAGGCGCCGCAGCGGCGGATCAGGAAGCGGCCTTCGGCGGCGGCCTCACGGAAGGTCCGCGCCTCGGGGCTCACTTCGGCGCGCGGGGGCTTGGTCTCGATGGTCATGGCTCACGCGGCCTCCAGAATGACGGTTCCGGCCATGTGCTGGCTGGAGAGAAGCCCGCCGGTGCCATGGGCGAGGACGAGGCCGTGATCGGCGACCTGCACCGAGGGATGGGCCTCACCGCGACATTGGCGGACCGCCTCCAGCATCTTGGTCATGCCGCCCTTGTTGCCGGGATGGTTGGAACAGAGCCCGCCGCCGTCGGTGTTGACCGGCAGCCGGCCGACGCCCGAGATCAGATTGCCGTCGGCGACGAAGCGCCCGCCCATGCCCTTCTCGCAGAAGCCGATGTCCTCGAGCTGCATGATCACTGTGATGGTGAAACTGTCGTAGAGCGAGGCGTAGCGGATGTCGCCCGGCGTCACCCCGGCCTCCTCGAAGGCCTTGGCGGCGCTGAAGACGCCGGCCGAATGGAGGAGGTCGATGCGCCCGCCCCGGCTGTGCCTCATCGCCTCGCCCGCGCCGGCGATCTTCACCACCGGCCGCGCCAGCGACCTCGCGATCTCCGGACGGGTGATCACCAGCGCCCCGCCGCCGTCGGTGACGACGCAGCAGTCGGCGCGGCGCAGCGGATCGGCGACCAACGGCGAGGCCATCACGTCGGCGAGCGTCATCGGCTCGCGCAGCCGCGCATGCGGATTGTACTGGGCGTGATGCGACGCCGCGACCTTGACCCAGGCGAGTTGCTCGGCCGTGGTCCCGAATTCGTGCATGTGGCGCTTGGCGACCATGGCGTAGCCGTAGACCGGCGGCACCATCACCGGCGGCGCGAATTCGCGTTCCGGCACCTTCGACATGTCGACCCCGGCGAGCACCGGCCCGGCGCCGGCGGCGAGCGGCCGGTCGGCCATGGTGATCAGGGCGACGTTGCACTGCCCGGTCGCGATCGCCCGGGCGGCGTGCGACACGTGCAGGAGATAGGACGAGCCGCCCGTCTCGGTCGTGTCCATGTAGCGCAGATTGTTCAGTCCGATGTACTCGGCCATCGAGAACCCGCCGATCCCCGGCGCGTCGGCGCCGCAGAAATAGGCGTCGACGTCGGAGGGCGACAGGCCCGCGTCGGCGAGCGCGCCCAAGGCGACGTCGGCATGGAGCCGCGCGATCGAGAGATCGTCCGCCCGCCTCGTCGGGTGCTCGTAGATCCCCGCCACACAGGCCTGACCCTTGATGCTCAAAGCCGTTCCTCCCCCGCGCCGGACGAGTCTCGGCCCCGTCCGCTTTTTATAAGTTTACCTTATTATAAGCTGCCGCGTTCGATTCCGTCAACGCGGTCGGAAGACCGCGCCGACGGGTCGAAGGCCGGCATTCCCCGTCGCGATCAGCGATGGAAGCCGAAGATCTCCATCGTGGTCTCGCCGGCGAGAAGACGGCCGATCTGGCCCTGCTCGGCCGCCTCGCGCGCCTCGGACGCGGCCAGCACCTTCGGCACCGAGGCGCGCGGCAGCGCCACCAGCCCGTCGCCGTCGCCGACGATCAGATCGCCCGGCTGCACCACGACGTCGCCGAGGAGGATCGGGTAGCCCACCCAGCCCAGCGCGCCGAAATCCTTGCCGGTGCCGCGGATCGACAGGCCCCGGGCGAACACCGGCACGCCGACCTCGTCGAGGAGATCGCCGTCGCGGACGCAGCCGTCGATGACGAGACCGGCGAGGCCCCGGCTCTTGGCGGCGGTCGACATGATCTCGCCCCAGTAGCCGTAGTCGAAGGCGCCGGACACGTGGACGACCATGACGTCGCCCGGCCGCGCCGCTTCCAGCGCCCGGTGGAGCCACAGATTGTCGCCACCCGGCGAATGCACCGGCAGCGCCGGCCCGGCGAGCCGCATGGTCGGGGCGACCGGCTTGATCGCCGAGGGCAGCGCGCCGATCTTGCCGGCGGCCTCGTGCAGCGTCGCCGTCGGCAGGCTCAGGGCGGTGGCGACGTCGTCGGGCGAGACCCGTTCGAAGTCGGAGGTGATGGTCAGTTCCGGTTTCATCTGGGCGGTCATCCTGCGTCCCGTATCGGCGTCTCGGTGGCGTCGCGGCGAAAGCGGCCGCTCACGCGGCGCCGCTCCCCAACATGTGTTCGTAATTGGCGCCCATGACCTCGCCGATCGGCTTGCCGGCGAGCAGCGCCTTGGCCATGGCCGCCTCCTTGGCGGCGATGAACTCGGCCGCGTCCAGCACCGCCTCGACCTGCGCGGCGGCGATGAAGACGATCGCGCTCGAATCGGCGATGACGTAGTCGCCCGGCGCGACGCGGACGCCCCACGGCTCGATCGGCTCGTCGGTCGCCGCCTCGACGACGCGGGAGCGCGCCGTCCGCGCCGTCAGAGCGGTCGAGAAGATCGGGAAGTCGTAGTCGCGCGCCTCGTCGATGTCGCGTACCGGACCGTCGGCGACGACGCCGGCGACCCCGCGCAGCTTGGCGCCGAGGGTCAGAAGCCCGCCCCAACAGCCGGCGTCGAGCCCCGTGCGCTGTTCCACGACGATCACGTCGTCGGGACCCGAGGCCTCCACCGCCGTCGTGCCGAGATGGCGCACCGCGCCGGCCGGGCGCGCGCCCGCGTGCAGTTTCAGCGTCCGAACCCGTCCGGCGATGCGCGCCGCCGCGCCCGAGCGCTTCGGCACGCCGGTGACCTGGCCCGTCAGCCCCAGTTGGTCGAGCGCGTCGGACACGGCGCAGGCGTCGAGGCGCCTCAGGCGCCGAACCGCTTCGTCGGCGATGGTGGTGGTCGTCGTCATCGATCGTTCTTTCTTCCCTGACGTGCTGCGTGTTCTTCGTCTGCCCCCGACCCACCCCCCGATCGCGTCGGAGGCGAGACGGAACCTCGCGGGCGCGATGCCGGCCCCGGACCACGTTCCGCGCGCGGCGGGCCTCCCGGCCAGTGGAAGGCGCGCCGCGCGACGGCTCCGAAACCCCTGTCGGATGGCCCGGGAGCCGACCCGCCGCTCGCTCAGGGCAGCCACAATTTCAGAACGTGATTATGCACAACAGAACGATGCTGACAAGCGTCGACGCGAGCGCCGAGATCTCGAAGGGACCGGAGCCCTCGCGAGAGCGTTCGCGCGCGGTCAGAGCGGCGTGCGCGTGACGTCGTCGGCGAAGATCCAGTCGTAGCGCGCGAGGATCGCCTCGCGGTTCCATTGTCCGTCGACATAGGCCGCCGCCCCCGCCTCGGTCGCCAGGGCGGGATTGTGGAAGCGCTCGGTGTTGGCGGAGGCGCCGAGCACCTTGCGGCGGGTGACCTCGATGCGCGCCGCCTCGTAACGGGCGAGCGCCTCGGAAACGTCGTCGCCGAAGGCCTCGAAGGCGCGGGCGAGCACCACCGCGTCCTCGAGCGCCATCACCGCGCCCTGCGCCAGGAACGGTAGGGTCGGATGACAGGCGTCGCCGAGCAGCGTCACCCGCCCGACCGTCCACCGCTCCATCGGCGGCCGGCCCAGCAGTGCCCATTTGAAGAGCGACGGCGCCGCGCCGATCATCGCCTGGATGTCGGCGTGCCAGCCGACGAAGTCGGCCCGGCACTCCTCGACCGTGCCCTCGGTGGTCCAGGACTCGTCGCGCCAGTCGTCGCGATCGACGGTGGCGACGAAATTCATCAGCCGGCCGCCACGCAGCGGATAGCAGACCACATGCGCCCCCGGCCCGATCCAATTGGTGGCGACCGAGCGTGCCATGTGCGCCGGCAGACGCTCCATCGGAATGACGCCGCGCCACGCCATCATTCCCGAAAACCGCGCCGCGCTCTCGCCGTGGAGCCGGTTGCGGATCCGCGAATGGACCCCGTCGGCGCCGATCAACACGTCGCCGCGCGCCTCGCGCCCGTCCTCGAGGCGCAGGACCACCCCGTCGCCGTCCGCGCCGAAATCCGTCACCTTGGCGCCGAGATGGAGCGCCGAGGGCTTCAGCGCTCGCACCGCGTCGGTCAGAACCTGCAGCAGATCCGGACGGTAGACGGTGAGATAGGGATGGCCCCAGCGCGCGATCGCCTCCGCGCCGAGATCGAACAGTTTCCACGTCCGCCCGGAGTTCCACAGGCGGATCTCCTTGCCGTCGGCGTCGCAGGACACCGCCTGCAGCACCTGAAAGACGCCGAGATGATCGAGCGCGCGATTGCCGTTGGGACTGATCTGGACGCCGGCCCCGACCTCGCGGAAGGCCTGCGCCTGTTCGTAGACGTCGACGTCGAAGCCCTTGCGCAGCAGCGCCAGCGCCGCCGCCATGCCGCCGATGCCGCCACCGGCGACGAGAAGATGCGGTTTGCCCATGAGGTTTCCCCCGCCCTCCCGCCGGGAGGGTCGTCGCGGATCGATGGATGGAGGAGGTCCCGCCGCGGGTGAGACCGTGCGGCTCAGCGGATGGGCGGCTCTTCCCGGAGGAAGCCGAGGAGACGCAACGTCGGCTCGTCCGAGACCTCGACGAGGAGCGCGTCGGAAGTCGCGCGGATCTCGAAGTCGTGCCACGACGGCAGGCAGAAGACGTCGCCACGCGTCCAGTCGAACGCGCGGTCGCCGAGACGCGCGACGCCCGCGCCCGAGGTCGCCACGAAGATCCGGCTCGCCGTCGAGCGCCCGGCCGCGTCGCTCGCCCCGGCCGGCAGTTCCACATAGGTGACCGAGAGCGTCGGGACATGCCCCTGCGTCGGCAGCACCAGCCGCCTGCCGCCGCCCGGCCGCACCGGCTGGCCGGCCATCTCGGCGACCACGCGGGCGCGGGTGAAGACGAGCGGGCAGGTCTCCGGATCGGGCTCGGCCTCGACCGTCTGATGGACGGCGGCAAGGTTCTCCGCGAACATCGGCTCCAGCCGGTGGACCAGCGGCACGTCGAGAAAGTCGATCCAATAGGCCTTCGCCGTGCCCTCGTTGTAATGGCTGTGCCAGGCCCAGTTCGGCGTCAGCAGGAAGTCGCCGGGCCGCATCGGGAGCTTCACCCCGTCGACCACGGTGTAGACCCCCTCCTCGCCGTCGAGGATCAGGCGCATGGCGTTGGCGGTGTGGCGATGACTGCGGGCATATTCGCCCGGCTGGATCATCTGATAGGCCGTGACGATGGTGCGGACCGTGTCGTAGTCGTTGTCGCCGACCGGATTGAACATCAGGAGATTGCGCCGCTCGGCGTCCTCCGTGCTCATCCATTCGCCCGCCTTGTCCATCGCCGCCGCCGCGTCGGCATAGCGCCAGCGGTTCGGCCGGAACTCGGTCCTGGGCTCGCGCCAGAGCGACGGCCGCTTCTTGTGCCAGCCGGCGGTCAGCCGCCCCTCGGCGAAGACGGCGTAGAGGTCGTCGAGAGTGCGGGCCGCCTCGACCCCGGCGCGAATCTCGCTCATCCCCGGCCTCCCGCGACCACCGCGCGCTTGAATTCATAGGGCTTCGCGAAGACCGGGTTGCGGCCGAGCGCGCCCTGCTCGACCCGAACCGACATCGACCCGACCCGTTCGATCTCGATCCGCACCACGTCGCCGTCGACGATCGGGCCGACCCCGGCCGGCGTGCCGGTGGCGATCACGTCGCCCGGCTGGAGCGTCGCCGCCGAGGAGGCGACGGCGATCATCTCCGGCAGCGAGACGATGAGATCGCGGGTGTTGGCGTGCTGGCGCAGCTCGTCGCCGACCCACAGCCTCATCTCGAGCGCGCTCGGGTCGCCGACCTCGTCGGCCGTGACGATCCACGGGCCGACCGGCGTGAACGTGTCGTAGGACTTGCGCATCACCCGCTCCTCGCGCCCCCGCACGGTGACGTCGATCAGGCAGGCGTAGCCGAAGACGTGGTCGAGCGCGGTCTCGACCGGGATCTGCCGGCCGGCCTTGCCGATGATCACCCCGAGCTCGCATTCGTGATGGACCGATCGGCCCGGCAGATCCGGCAGGACGATCGGCTCGGACGCCCCCGACAGGGACGAATTCGCCTTCAGGAAGAAGCCCTGGACGTCGGCGAGGCCGGTCGTCGCCATCTCCGCCGCGTGGTCGTGATAATTGACCGGGAAGGCCAGGAGCTTGTTCGGCCACGGCACCGGCGTCTCCAGGAAGACCCGGTCGAAGGGGACCGTCTCGCCCTCCCCGAGCGCCGCCTCGAGCACCGGACGCAGCGTCTCGAAATCCCGGATCAGACGGTTCATCGCCACCGGCGGCCAATCCTCGCCGACGCCGCAATGCCGCGTCACGTCGGCCACCCGCACACCGTCGGTCACGCCGATCCGACCGCCGTCGTACCTGATCAACTTCATGAGGGCCTCCTCCGTACCGGCGATCGCCGCCGCCTCGAGGGGAAGAGTGTCCGATGGCGAGATTTGACACAATTATATTGCAGGCATAGGATTCATCTCATTTGGAGATGGATCGTTGGATTTTCGCGATCTCGAGGCCTTCGTCGCCGTCGCCCGCCAGGAGAGCTTCTCCCGCGCCGCCACCCAGATGCGCATCGCCCAATCGGCGCTGAGCCGTCGCGTCGACCGGCTGGAGCATCAGTTGGGCGCGCGTCTCCTGACCCGCCACGGCCGTGGCGTCCGGCTGACCGATGCCGGTCATCTCCTGATGGACCGTTCGCAGGCCCTGATGCGCGATCTCGCGGCGGTCGAGGCCGACGTCCAGAGCCTCGCCCAGGAGCCGACCGGCCACGTCCGGCTCGCCCTGCCGCCGGCGACCAGCGAGGTCCTGAGCCCGCTGGTGGTGAAGGCCTGCCGGGACGAGTTCCCGCGCATCACCCTGCAGATCCGGGAAGGGTTCAGCGGCGCCATCCACGATTGGCTGCTCGCCGGCGAGGTCGACGTCGCCGTCTTCTACAGCCCCGAGGCGGCGCCCGAGCTGGAGATCGTGCCGCTCCTCGACGAACCGCTCTGCGTCGTCGTGCCGGCCGACATGGCGGTGGAGAACGAGGCGGCCTTTCCGGCCCGCGCGCTGGCCGACCTCCCCCTGATCCTGCCGGCCCGCCCGCACAGCCTGCGCCCGGTGGTCGAGCGCTACGCCGCCGACCACGGTTTCCAGCCCCGTGTCGCCTATGAGATCGACGGTATCCGCACCATCCGCGCGCTGATCGCCGCCGGCCTCGGCTGCACCGTCTTCAGCCATGCCGAAATCGCCGGCGACATCGACGCCGGCGTGGTGAAGGCGATCCCGCTGGAGCCGCGTCTGAGCTGGCGGCTGTGCATGGTCCGCAAGACGTCGGCGCGCGCGACCCGCGCCACCGAGGCGGTGAAGGATCTGATCCTCGACCAGATCTCCGGCCTCCTCGATCGACGCTTCTGGCGCGGCACGCTCCTCGCCGGAGCCCGCCGCGCCGAAACCCGCACCTGAGGCGAGGCCCGCCTCGCCTCAGATGCCCCGCGCCTCAGGGCGCCATGTCGAACAACAGCACCTCGGCGTCGTCGACCCCTTCGAGCCGCACCGGACCGGAGGTGCCGATCGCCACGCCGTCGCCCTCGCCGAGCGTCTCGCCGGCGAAGCGGACCGTGCCGCGCGCCACGTGGATCCAGCCGCCGCGTCCCGCCGCGATCTCGTGGGTCACGGCCTCGCCGGCGCCGAGGACCGTCGCCCACAGATCGACGTCCTGATGGATCGTCACCGACCCGTCGCGACCGTCACGCGACCCGACCAGACGCAGTTTCCCGCGCTTCTCCTCCGGGGCGAAGAAGGTCTGCTGGTAGCTCGGCGCGATGCCGTGCGCCTCCGGCATGATCCAGATCTGGAGGAAATGCACCGGCTCGCTGCCGGAGGCGTTGAACTCGGAGTGGCGGATGCCGGTGCCCGCCGACATGCGCTGCACGTCGCCCGGACGGATCACCGAGCCGGTGCCCAGGCTGTCGCGATGCTGCAACCCGCCCTCGAGCACATAGGAGACGATCTCCATGTCCTCGTGCGGATGGGTCGGAAAGCCGCCGCCCGCCGCGACCCGATCGTCGTTGATGACCCGCAAGGGGCCGAAACCCATGTGTTCCGGGTCGTAGTAGTGACCGAAGGAGAAGGTGTGGCGGCTGTCGAGCCAGCCGAAATTCGCCCGGCCGCGATCGGCCGCTCTGCGGATGACGTGCGCCATGATCGGATCCTTTCTCGAGCGGGCGTCGATGCCCGCGTCTTTCGAGAGCCAATCTAGGTCTTGCCAATCCTTGCGACAATCATCAGCATCGGCGACGAACTGCATCCATTTCGGAACCAATCGCGAGGCCCCCGCATGGACAAGCTCGAGGCGATGAACGCCTTCGTCCGGGTCGTCGCCCGCGGCAGCTACGCCGAGGCGGCCCGCGCGCTCGGGCTCACGCGCTCGGCGGTGAGCAAGGCGGTGATGGAGCTCGAGCACCTCCTCGGCGCCCGTCTGCTCGATCGCTCGACCCGCCGCGTCGCCCCGACCGAGGCCGGCCTCGCCTATTACGAACGCTGCCTCGACATCCTCGCCCGGGTCGAGGAGACCGAGGCGCAGGTCTCCCGTCTCCACGACGAACCCCGGGGCGTCCTGAAGATCAACGCGCCGGTCTCCTTCGGCGTGCTCCATCTCGCCCCCGCCGTCGCCGACTTCATGGCCGCCCACCCGGATCTGGCGATCGAACTGGCGCTCACCGACCGTTTCGTCGACCCGATCGAGGAAGGCGTCGACGTCACCGTCCGCATCGCCCGGCTCGCCGATTCGAGCCTCGTCGCCCGCCGGCTCGCCCCGGCCCGCCGGGTGATCGTCGCCTCGCCCGAGCATCTCGCCCGCCATGGCGCGCCGACGGGACCGGCGGATCTCGCCGCCCGTCCCTGCCTCTCCTACGGCCACACCACCACGCTGCCGCGCTGGCGATTGAGCCGGGACGGCGAGACCTTCGACGTCGCCGTCGGTGCCGCCATGTGTTCCAACAACGGCGACGTGTTGCGCCTCGCCGCGCTCGCCGGACGCGGCCTCACCCTGCTGCCGACCTTCCTGGTCGGCCCCGACATCGCCGCCGGCCGCCTGGTGCCGGTTCTCGACGACACCCCGCCGCCGGACCTGGGGATCCACGCGCTCTACGCCCCCAACCGCTATCTCGCCGCCAAGACCCGGCTCTTCATCGATTTCCTGGTCGCCCGGTTCGGACCGGAACCGCCGTGGGACGCCTTTCGGCGCGCGGTGGGAGCGAACGATCAGGCCGTGCCGTCACCGTGATCGTGGCCGTGCGCCTCGTCGAGGGCGTGAATGTGCACGTGGTCGTGGACGTGCACGTGGCGATGGAGGCTCGCCGGACGGATGCGCCCGCCCTCGAGCAGCACCGCCCGCGTCGCCAGACGCTCAAGAAACACCCGGTCGTGCGAGACCAGCACCATCGCCACGTCGAGCCCGGCGAGGATCTCGATCAGCCGGGCGAGCCGGGTCTCGTCGAGCCCGGTGGTCGGTTCGTCGAGGAGCAGCGCCCTCGGCTCCATCGCCAGCACGCAGGCGAGGCTGACCAGCCGTTTTTCGCCACCCGAGAGGCGATGAGTGAGGCGCCGGCCGAGATCGGCGAGGCCGAGCCGCGCCAGCGTCGCCTCCGCCCGTTCGGTCGCCGCCGCCCGCGTCATCCCGAGATTGAGCGGGCCGAAGGCGACGTCCTCGATCACCGTCGGCGAAAACAGTTGATCGTCGGGATCCTGGAACAGGAAGCCCGCGCCGATCCGCACCTCGCGGAAGTCGCGCTCGACCCGCCGCTCGGCGCCGAAGGCGACGAGACGGCCCGAGCGGATCGTCTCGAGCCCGACCAGCGTGCGCAGCAGCGTCGTCTTCCCGGCGCCGTTGTCGCCGACCAACGCCAGCCGTTCGCCCGGATCGAGCCGCAGCGTCACCCCGTCGAGCACCATCCGCCCGGCCCGCGCCACCGCCACCGCGTCGAGTTCGAAGAGCGCGCTCATGACGACCGATCCACCACCAGAACCGCGAGGAGGACGAGCCCGAGCCCGACCGCGAAGACGGCGTCGCGGCGCGTGACGCGCCCCTCGTCGACCAGCGCGAAGCGCCCGGCGAAGGCCCGGCAGCGCATCGCCTCCTCGACCCGCTCGGCCCGTTCGAAGGCCCGGACCAGGAGTTGCCCGATGAAATGGGCGAGCGTCCTGAGCCCATGCGCGGAAGGCCGCGCCCGAAAGCCGCGCACCCTGAGCGCGTCGTCGAGCCGCCGCGCCTCCGCCGCCACCAGCCCGACCCAGCGCGCCGCGAAGAGCAGGAGATGGACGAGTTTCTCCGGCATCCCCAGCCGCGCCAGGGCATGACCGAGCCGGATCGGCTCCAATCCGCCGATCAGCGTGAAGAGCGCGATCGCCGAGAGATTGACCCGGAGCACGATCGCCACCGCCCGCTCGAGCCCCGGCTGCGACAGCGCGATCGGCCCGAACGCAACAGCCGCCGGCCCCGGCACGGTCAGCGGCAGGAGCAGCGCCAGCACCACCAGGAAGCCTTCCACATGAGCGAGCCGCCGGGCGAGATCGGCGAGGCCGACCCCGGCGAGACGCGCGGCGATCAGCGCCACCGGGACGAGACCCGCCAGGAGCGGGAGCGAACGCACCGCGAGCACCACCACGATCACCGCGACGGCGGCGACGACCCGGGTCCGCGGCTCGAACCGATCGAGCCGCGACCCTGCGACCACCGCCTCCGCGCACAGAAAGGCCTCGCTCATGCGCGCGGGCCCTCGCGTTCGCGCCGCCGCGCCATGCCCCAGGCGCCGAGCCCGGCGAGACCGACGATCATGCCGATCCCGCCCATGATGTCGGCGAAGCGCAGCCGCGCCTCCGAGCGTTCCTGCGCCTCGACGAGAGGCTGCAACCGCCGCGCCAGCGCGCGATCGACCGCCGCCTCGATCTCGGCCGCCATGACGATCCCGTCCGGACCCCGCGCCACCGCGCCCGGCTTCGCGACCTCCGGCCCCGAGGCCGGCGCGGCCGCGACCGGCGCCGGCGCCGATGTCCGTGTCGACGCCGAGGCCGCGCCGACGAACCGATCGGCCGCCACCTCGGCGCGGGTGAAATGCCCGTCGCCGGTGTCGAGGAGCACCGTGTAGGCGGCCGGTGCCGGCGCGGTCCAGGCGAAGGCGCCGTTGGCGTCGGTGTGGCCGTCGTAGAGATCGCGGCCGTCGGCGCCCCGGATCTTGACGACGATGCCCTGCGGGCGGCCGCCGCCGACGAAGAAGCCGTGGCCGGAGACGACCATGCCGTCGACGGTGACGAAGAGCTTCAGCGAATGGGCCGCGACCGGGGACGAGGCGAGCCCCACCGCCACCCAGACGATCGCCGCGAGCGGAGCGGACCGGCCGATCACGACGCCACCTC
>OFIS01000187.1_pt1 | contig 62657 bp, 47 predicted proteins | sample 1775071 | NCBI WGS metagenome assembly OFIS01 (sample SAMN08195774, study PRJEB24354) | sludge metagenome | isolation source: sludge from phenol fed wastewater aerobic bioreactor C | place: India: Nagpur | collected 2016-09-17
GTTTCGGCGGCGGCTTTGGTGGGGGCGGCGGATTCGGCGGCGGAGGCGGATTCGGCGGCGGCTCCTCGGGCGGCGGCGGAGGCGGCGGAGGCGGGGGCGGCGGCGGCGCGTCCGGCAGTTGGTAAGCGGCGTGGCAGCCGGCAGCTGACAGCCGGCGGGACGGGACCGCGGGCCGCCGCGGCGCGCGTCCGACCCGCCCCGCGGCGGCCGCCGGGCCTGCGCTACAGGGCGGCGAACAGCGCCTGCGCCATGGCGCCCACCAGCGCCTCGCGCCGGGCGTCGGGCGCGGGCTCCTCGCCGATCGAGGACCATTCCGGATGGCCGCGCACCTCGTCCAGCATGCGCTGCACGTCGGGCGGCAGGCGGCGCAGGGGCTCGGGCACCGCCGCGGCCGCCGCGTCTTCCGGCGCGGCCGGGACGCCCGTACCCGTACCAGCACCCGTACCAGCACCAGCACCCGCGCCGGCATCCGCCGCCGCTTCGGCCGCGGCGGCGGGCTCGGGCGGCGCCTGCCGCGCCAGCAGGTCGCCGTCGATGGGCCGCATGGCGGCGTGCCCCCGGCATTCCAGCGCCCGCACCAGGGCCAGCTGGCGCAGCCCCAGCAGGTGCAGCACCGGATCGTCCACCGTCATTTCCGTATTGCCCGCCAGCCGGCCCACCAGGCGCTTGCCCCACTGGCTGGCGCCCTGCCACGCGCCGCCGATGGCGGCCCCCAGCAGCGCGGCGGCCCCCAGGCTCAGGCCCCCGGTCAGCACGTCGATGGTGGCCCCGGCCATCGCGCCGGTGGCCATGCCCTTGCCCACCTGGATGCCGAAGGTGCGCAGGGCCTGGGGGTTGAACAGGTCCATGCCCCAGCGCTCGCCTTCCAGCGGCAGGGGGTGATGGGGAAAGGTCGCCTTGCTGAACCGGTAGCGCTTCAGCAGGGCGTGCACGCAATCCTGTTCCCGGTCGCGGGTGCGCTTGCGCAGCCCCAGCGTGATGGCCGCCATGTCGGTCGGGTCCTGGGAACACGGCAGCCGCAGGGCGGCGGCGTCCACCAGCAGCTCGGCGATCAGGCGCGTGGCGTCCTGCAGCCGGCGCAGGCGCTGCTGGTCCAGGTCCGCGCGCAGGGTCTGCAGGGCGGCCGCATGCTGGTCCAGCATCAGGGCCAGGCGGTCCAGCAGCTGGCCCTCGCCGTCCAGCGCGGGCGCCACCGTGTCGAAATCCACCGTGGCGTGCAGCCCCAGGCGGGCCAGCGCGTCGCGCCAGGCGGTCGTGTCCGACAGCGCCGTGCGGGTGAAGTTCAGCACCGGCAGGATGGGGCGGCCGCAGGCGGCCAGCAGCATGAGCTCGTCGCGGTGCTTGGGCAGGACCGGATCGCGGGTGTCGATCACGTACAGGGCGGCGTCGGTTTCCAGCACCGTGGCGAGGACCCGGCATTCCTGCTCGAAGCGGCCGGCGGCCTCCGGGCTGTCGAGCAGCCGCCGGATGCGCTCGGGGCCGTCGTGCCTTTCCTGGGGCGGGGACAGCTGGTCCAGGTAGTCCAGCACGCCCATGGCGTCCTCCAGGCCCGGCGTGTCGCGCAGCACCAGGATGGCCTGGCCGGTCTCGGTCAGCAGCTGGGCGCTTTCGACGTGGCGGGTGGTGCCGGGGCGGTCCGCGACCTCGCCGAAGGACTCGTCGCGCAGCAGCGTGCGCAGCAGCGAGGTCTTGCCGGTATTGGTATGGCCGACAACCGCCAGGTCGATGGGGTTCGAGGCGTCAGTCATGGCGGGGGCTTCCGATGTATTCGAGCCAGCCGTTCAGGCTGGGGATCCGGGGAACGGACTGTTGCGTCAGGGTGTCCTGCCAGGCCTGCACGCGCTGCGGCGTGCCGCCCAGGCACAGGGCGCGCAGATCGGGGCAGGACCGGCGCAGTTCGTCGAGCCAGGCGGCGGCGCCCCGGTCCGGGGTCAGGCGCGCGTCGCAGACGAACAGCAGGTGCGCGGGCGGAGCGCGCAGCAGCGCGCGGATGCGGGCGCGGTCCTCGCGGCTGTCGCAGCGGCCGAGATCGGCCACGCCGGCCGGCAGGCCTGCCGGCGGCCAGGCGAGATCGGGCCCCAGCTCGTAGGCCAGCACCGCCGCCCGGCCGTCCTCGGCGGCGGCCGGCGCCGCGGGAGAAGCCGCCGTGGCCGCAGCCGGGGCGGGACGGTCGATGCCCAGGCTGGCATGAGTGGGCAGCAGGCGCTCGCGCAGGTCCAGCCAGCCCGGCAGGCTCGGGTCCACCGCCAGCCGGGCGCGGCGCCGCCGCAGGAGCAGGATGCAGGCGGACAGCGCCAGCAGCCGCGGCAGCAGCCCCCAGACGACGATGCAGCCGATCAGCCACAGGGACCAGTCGGCCTGGACGCCCGCGGCCAGCGGCTGCGCACCCAGGCTGGCGGCGATCTGGACGTCGTCCGGCGCCGGGAAGCCCAGCAGGCCGGGCAGATGGCCCAGTGCGCGGGTCGCGCCGACGAAGGCTTCGGGCGACAGCAGGGTGGTTTCCCAATGGAAGGTGTAGCGGCGCGTACTCAGCAGCACGATCAGCGTGGGCACCGCCCCCAGGAAGGCGGCCGTCCAGGCCCCGTGGCTGATCAGCCCGATGGCGGTCTTCCAGGCCCGCGCCCGCCCCAGCAGGGACAGGAAGGCCTGGGCCGCCAGGGCGGCGTCCGGGCCCCGGACCAGGCGCCGCGTCAGCCAGAGCCACAGGCGCGACAGGGCGGTCGAATCGGGCAGCCCCGGCAGCCAGCCGGCCAGCCAGATCAGGAAGGTGAGCGCATGCAGGCCCAGCAGTCCGAGCAGCGCCAGCGCCAGATTGACCTGGCCCTGGCCCAGGACGGCGGCGGCCGTGCCGATGCCCGCCAGGCAGGCGCACAGCCACAGGGCGGCCAGCGCCCAGCGGGCGCCGACGGCCCACTGGACCAGGCGGTCATGCAGTTCGCCGTGTTCGACCAGCCAGGCGGCCCGCGCCAGGATGCGCTCCTGCAGGTCGGGCGGCCGGCGCAGGGCGGCCTGGCAGGCGGCGCGGTCTTCCAGCGGCCCCCAATGGGCCTCCCGCAGGCGAATGGCTTCGGCCTGCCAGTGCTGGAGCAGCGGACTGGCGGCGCGGGCATCGGCGGCGGCGGGGCGGTTCCACATGGGGAAGCGGGTGGGTGAAAAGAGGATGATACCGAGTTTTACCGGATCCCGGCGGGCCCGCTTCAGGCGTCCGCGGGCCCGCGCGCCTTGCGCACGCTGGCCGGCGGCACGCCCATGGCCTCGCGGTACTTGGCCACGGTCCGGCGCGCGATCACCACGTCCTGCTCGGCCAGCATCTGCGCCAGCCGCATGTCGGACAGGGGCTTGCCCGCCGGCTCGGATTCCAGCATCGCGCGCATCAGCGCCTGCACGGCCAGCGCCGAGGTGTCCTCGCCCGAGCGGGTCTGCACCCCCGTGCCGAAGAAGAACTTCAGCTCGTGCACGCCCCAGGGCGTCTGCGCGTATTTCAGCCGCGTGGCGCGGGAAATGGTGGATTCATGGAGTTCCAGCGCCTGGGCGACTTCCCGCAGCGTGAGCGGCCGCAGCGCCGCGACCCCGGACTCCAGGAACGCCCGCTGATGCCGCGCGATGGTTTCGGCCACGCGCAGGATCGTCTGGCGGCGCTGGTCCAGGTTGTGGATCAGGCTGCGCGCCTGGCGCACCCGGTCGCGCAGTTCGGGCGACAGGTCCTGGCCCGCCAGGGCGTCCGCCAGCTCGGGATTCAGGCGCAGACGCGGCTCGATGGCGGGATTGAGGCTGACCCGCCAGCCGTCCGCCGCGCGATGGAACAGCACGTCGGGCACGATGTAGTGGACGGGATCGGTCTGCCAGGCGCCGGCCGGCCGGGGGTCCAGGCGCCGCAGCGCCCGGTGGGCGGCGTCCAGCAGCGCGCGGTCGCAGCCCAGCGCCTCGCACAGCCGCCCCCAGCGGCCCGCGCCCAGGTCTTCCAGGTGGTCCGTCAGGCGGCGGGCGCAGGCCAGCACGTCCGCGGGCCACTCGTCGGCGCGGGCGCGCAGCTGCAGCCGCAGGCATTCGGGCAGATCGCGCGCGCCCACCCCCGCGGGATCGAAGGACTGCAGCAGGAACAGCGCCGCGCGCCATTCCTCGTCCTCGACCGCCAGTTCCGGCGGCAGGCCGGCGTTCAGCGCCGCCGGATCGAATTCCAGGTAGCCGCGTTCGTCGAGCTCGCCCATCAGCCGCACCACCAGCAGACGGTCGCGTTCGGTGGCGCGGGTGGCGTGCAGCTGCTGCAGCAGGTGATCGATCAGGCTGGGCGGCTGGCTCGGCTCCAGCGGATCGTCGGGCAGGGCGGCGCGCGCGGGCTGCGACCACAGACGGTCCAGCCGCTCGGCCTGGGCCGCCGATTCGGGCTCCGGCGCGACGGCCTCCAGCAGCGGATTGTCGGCCAGCGCCTGGGCGATCTCCTGGTCCAGTTCCTGGGACGAGCATTGCAGCAGGGCCAGCGCCTGGCGCAACTGTGGCGTCAGCGTCAAATGCTGATGCTGGCCCAGCTCCAGGGAGGGTTGCGCGCGCATGTTCAATCTAACGCATGTTCAATCTAAAATACGACTCATGAAACCGGAACGAAACGAATCCTCCAGCCGCCGGGACCACAGCCTGCTGCGCAAGGTCCTGCTCAAGCTCACCGCCACGTCCAGGATCCTCGCGGCCGCCCTGGTCGTGGCGGTCGTCCTGATCTGGTATGACGTGCTGAACCGGCTGCTGGCCTTCGGCAACGGCATCGATTATGCCGGAAACCACATCATGGGGGCGGAAGCCACCGCCCTGCTGCAGCGCTACAACCCCTACTTCTGGGGCGCGCTGGCCACGCTCGGCTCGCTGCTGCTGGCCTACCTGACCTGGCTGGCCGTGCGCGCCATCCTGGCGCGCGCCCGCCTGCGGCCCGTCGATTCCGCTTCCTTCCAGCAGCTGGCCGACCAGCTCTCCGGCGCCACGCTCGACGTCCTGCTGTGGGCCTGGCAGACGCGCGACGAACCCCTGCGCGTGGGCGACCTGATGCTGGCGCGCGACGAACTGTCCGCCGGCCGCGCCGCCCGCCTGCACCGCGCGGCCGAACAGCTCGCCATCCTGGAAAACGCCCGCCAGCGGCGCTGAGCCGCACCCCTGCGGCGGGCGGCGGGTCCCGCACATCCCGCATACACCGCGCATGTCCCGCACGCCGCGGGCCGGCGGCCGGCCCGCAGGTCCGGGATCAGGCCGCATTCAGGCCGGATCGTTCCGGACCGAGCCGGATCGAACTGGATCGGGTTGTGTCGAGGCGGATCCTCAAGCCCGCCCAAGATAATGATGATAATAATTCTCATAATCATTGATTAATGCAATCGCATTCTCTATAGTGTGTGGGTGTCCGGGCCGCCTTGCCGCCGCCCGGTGTTTCCCGCTTTCTCCTCACGAGCCATGATCGCGTCCCGCCCGTCCTGTCACTGATCCACACAGGGAAATCACAACATGAACCATGCGATCATGGGCCGGGGAGAAGCATCCGCCGCGCTGCGCGTCGGCGCGCGCGCACTGGCGCTGGCCTTCAGCCTGCCGCTGGCCGGCGCGGCCTGCGCCCAGTCGAGCGGCACGCAGCAGGCCACCTGGCTCGACACCATCACCGTGACGGGCACGCGCACCGAAACCTCCGTCAGGAACAACCCCGCCTCGGTCTCCGTCGTCGGCCAGGAGCAGCTCGAACGCCAGGCGCCGGAAAGCATCGCCGACCTGGTGCGCGACGTGCCCGGCGTCGAGGTGGTCGACGCGTCCGCGCCAGGCATGAAGCGCCTGCGCATCCGGGGCGAATCCTCGCACCGCGTGACCATCCTGGTCGACGGCCAGGAAATCACCGACCACAGCGACTACGGCACGCCGATCCTGGTGGATCCGGCCAACGTCGAGCGCATCGAGGTCATCCGCGGGCCGGCCTCGGTGCTGTACGGCGCCAAGGCCATCGGCGGCGTGGTCAACATCATCACCAAGCGCGACGCGCCCAAGCCCATCCAGCTGGAAGCGGGCGGCAGCTACTACTCGGGCACGCGCGGCTGGCAGGGCTGGGCCGCCGTCTCCGGCACCGTGGGCGATTTCGACTACCGCCTGTCGGGCAGCGCCGACCGCCACCACGACCGCCAGGTGCCCGAAGGGCGCTACACCCGGAGCGGCACCCTGGACGGCTCCAGCTACCGCGACAGCGACATGGCGCTGCACCTGGGCTACACCTTCGGCCAGAAGCGCAACCACTACCTGGCGCTGAAGGCCGAGCAGCACCTCCTCGCCACGGACAGCTGGACGGACCCCGACTACGTGCAGGGCTCGATCCGCGATTTCAGCATCGACCTGCCCAAGCGCGACCTGCGCAAGGTCGGCCTGTACTACGACGCCAAGGACCTGAGCCCCGTGGTGCGGAAGATCCACGTCGACGCCTACCGCCAGACCGTGGACCGCCTGTTCGAGAACCGGGTCGAGGTGCAGCCGACTTCCTTCATGAACGTCAAGAACACCGCCACCTCGGACGATCGCAACCTGAACTACGGCGGCACCGCGCAGGTCGATCTGGCCTTGCACCCCGACCACTACACCATCGCCGGCCTGCAGTACCTGATGGACGACCTGGACACCAGCAAGAACAGCATCACCACCACGACCACCCGGCCGCCCATGCCGATGCCGGGCACGCGGACCACGACCAGCCCGACGCATACCCGCGCCTCGATCCAGACGGCCTCGGTGTTCGCCCAGGACGAATGGTCCTTCGCCCGGAACTTCAAGCTGACCGCGGGCCTGCGCTACTACCACGTGAGCTCGAACCTGGACGACACCACCAATGCCGCCCTGGCGGGCCAGGACGACAGCACCACCAACCGCCTGGTCAAGTCCCTGGGCCTGACCTGGAGCGGCCTGGAGCACACCACCCTGCGCGCCCTGTATTCCGAGGGCTACACCATGCCGACCCTGGCGCAGATGTACTCCGACACCACGGCCGGCAGCGGCTCCCTGACCCGCGCCAACCCCGGCCTGAAGCCCGAGACCTCGCAGAACTACGAGGTGGGCGCGCGCTACCAGAACGCCGGCGTGGTGCTGGACGCGGCCGTCTTCTACACCCGGGCCAAGGACTACATCGGCACGACCTCCTGCGCCGCCGCGGGCACCTGCCCGGCGGGCTACGCCGCGAGCGACCGCACCTACGTCAACGCCGACCGTGCCGACACCCACGGCATCGAGCTGGTCGCCGAATACGCGCTGCCCGGCACCAACCTCACCCCCTACGTGACCGGCGCCTGGACGCAGCGGGAGCTGAAATACCCCACGTACTCGACCAAGGACAGCGGCGTGCCGGCCTTCTCCGGCCGCGCGGGGGTGCGCTACGACACCACGATGTACGGCGCCGAGGTCTGGGCCGACCTGTTCGTGCGCGCCGCCACGCCGGTCAAGGAAACCACGCTGAGCGGCAGCGCCCTGTCGACCGAACGCCTGCCAGGCTGGGGCACGCTGAACCTGGCGTTCGGCGGCACCCACGGCAAGGACCGCAAGGTGCAGGTGGGGGTGCAGCTCAACAACCTCCTGGACAAGGAATACCGCTCCGCGTTCGACGTCCTGCCGGGCACCGGCCGCAGCGTGGAAGTCACCCTGCGCACGACCTTCTGAGCCCGCCGGTCCGGGCCGCCCGCGTTCCGCGGCCCGGACGGCGGACCGCGAACACCGCCGCCGGGCCGGGGCAGGTTCGCATCCACGCGAGCCGCCTGATCGTGCAGGGCGCCGCGCGCCCGCGGGCCGGAGCGTACCGTTGCGCCGAGGCCGCATCGGCGGCTGGAACCCGCCCGCCGGCCGGGCGGATCCCCACGGATCCCTACGGAACCCTTGCCAGGAAGCCGGAAATATGTTTGACTTCCATACATGAACTCCACGCGCGCTTCCTTCCGTGACATCCCGCAGCTCTCCGCTGCCGGGCGCGCGCGTCCGTCGTTCTCCTCCCTCTCCCTGTCGGGTCTACTGCTGCTAGCGATCGGTTGCCGGGCCTAGCGCCGCGTGGCAGTTCGGCAGCCTGTTTCGCCACACCCTCGCATTTCCGCGCCCGTGATCCGGACGCACCCGCCCAGACAGGTACCGACATGATCAAGAATCCCGCCGACAAATACGTTCCGTTCGCTCCGTTCACGCGCGACTTCAGCGAACGCACCTGGCCCAGCCGCCGCATCTCCGCCCCCCCGATCTGGATGAGCACCGACCTGCGCGACGGCAATCAGGCGCTCATCGAGCCCATGAGCGTCGAGCGCAAGCTGCGCTTCTTCGATCAGCTGATCAGGATCGGCTTCAAGGAAATCGAGGTCGGCTTCCCCTCCGCGTCCCAGACCGATTTCGACTTCGTGCGCAAGCTGGTCGATGAAAAGCGCGTCCCCGACGACGTCACCATCATCGCCCTGACCCAGGCCCGCGAAGACCTGATCCAGCGCACGGTCGAAGCCTGCGCGGGCGCGAAGCACGCCATCATCCACCTGTACAACGCCTGCGCGCCGGCCTTCCGCAAGATCGTCTTCCGCATGAGCCGCGACGAGGTCCGCGCCATCGCCGTCGAAGGCACCCGGATCGTCAAGACCGAAGTCGCCAAGCACCCCGAAACCCACTGGCGCTACGAATATTCGCCGGAAGTCTTCAGCACCACCGAGCCCGATTTCGCGCTGGAAGTCTGCAATGCCGTGGTCGACACCTGGCAGCCCACCGTCCAGGACAAGATCATCCTGAACCTGCCGGCCACCATCGAGGCCACCACGCCGAACCTGTACGCCGACCAGATCGAATGGATGCACACCCATCTGGCCCAGCGCGACAAGATCGTCCTCAGCGTCCACCCCCACAACGACCGCGGCACGGCCGTGGCCGCCGCCGAATTCGCCGTCATGGCCGGCGCCGACCGCATCGAGGGCTGCCTGTTCGGCAACGGCGAGCGCACCGGCAACGTCGATCTGGTCACCCTGGCGCTCAACCTCTACACCCAGGGCATCCATCCGGGCCTGGACTTCTCCGACATCGACGAAGTCCGCCGCTGCGTCGAATACTGCAACCAGCTGCCCGTGCATCCGCGCCACCCCTACGCCGGCGACCTGGTCTTCACGGCCTTCTCCGGCTCGCACCAGGACGCCATCAAGAAGGGCTTCGCGGTGCAGCAGGAAGACGCCGTCTGGGAAGTCCCCTACCTGCCCATCGACCCGGCCGACCTGGGCCGCAGCTACGACGCGGTCATCCGCGTCAACAGCCAGTCGGGCAAGGGCGGCGTGTCCTTCCTCCTGGAACAGGAGCACGGCCTGGTCCTGCCGCGCCGCCTGCAGATCGAATTCAGCCGCGCCATCCAGCGCGTCACCGACGAAACGGGCCGCGAAGTCACGCCGCAGGACGTGTTCGACATCTTCTCCAGCGAATACCTGGACCGCGAAACGCCGATGAAGCTGATCCGGCACCGCATCACCGGCAGCCCCAAGACCACCGGCCAGAAGCAGTTCATGATCGAGATCGAGCTGGAAATCGACGGCCAGGTCCGCCATCTGTCGGGCCAGGGCGACGGCGCGATCTCGGCCTTCATCGCCGCGCTGGGCATCGAGGCCCGCGTGATGGACTACCAGGAACACGCCATCGGCACCGGCACCGACACCCGCGCGGCGTCCTACATCGAGATGCGCATCCAGGACAACGTCAGCGGCTACGGCGTCGGCATCCACGAGGACATCGTGACCTCGTCCTTCCTGGCGATCCTGAGCGCGGTCAACCGCCACGCGGCGGCGGGCGGCGACGTGCGTCCGCGCGCCTCGGTCGCGGCCTGATCCAGAACGGCCCGGGCGCTCCGCACGGAGCGCCCGTCATCCGGCATCCCAGCGCCCGCGGGCGGCGCCACCCCCGCATCCCGGGGATATTCCTGGCACCACAAGCGCCCGCCTCGTTCAGCCCCGTCCCACAGGACGGGGTTTCCGTTTGTGCGCCGCCCAGGCCCCAAACCGCCAGGCCCCGGGCTTCCGGCAAGAGGCCGGGGGTTCTGCCCGCGCCGGCCGCGCGGCCCGGTCAATACACGATGGCCAGGCCCGGCAGGTCCACCGTCACCCGGGGCTTTTCCAGCGCCTGGACGGCATGGGCGGCGAATTCCCGCGCCAGTTCGGGCTGCGCCGAAAGGCGGCTGTAGCCCAGGCTGTCGGCCACGCCCAGGATCTTGTCCAGCAGCAGGACCTTGCCGCTCACGCGCAGGGGCTCGCAGCCCAGGGATTCCCACGTCTGCTCGAACCATTCGCGGGCGGCGTGCGCCCGGTCGGGGTCCACCGGCGCGTCGACGGGCAGTTCCAGGGAACGGTGGGCATCGAAAATCACGATCACATGGCCCTGCATGGGATTTCTCCGGATGTGAAATGCGTGAATTTACCAGGCCGGCGCGGGCTCCCAGGTGACGTCCTCGCCTTTTTCGCGGGCCAGGCGCAGCATGGTCAGCAGCGGCCAGGCCCGGCGGCGCATGCCGACCGGCTGGGCGATGGGATGTTCGACCGTGTCGTCGTGGTCGCCGGAGGCGTCGTCGTGGCCGGGATCGGCCGCCACCAGCGCCTCGATGCCGGCGATGGCGGTGTCCAGCTGCGCCCGGGTGATGACCCCGCGCTCGGGCAGTCCGGGACCATCGAAGGTCTTGCCGGCGGCCACCAGGATGGGCCGAGCATGCTGGGCGAACATCAGGACTTCCGCCGCGGATTTCGATTGGAACAAAATGAGCATGGTGGACTTCCCGCAATGGACACATTCATACACTAACCGATCTTCAACCCCCTGCCAAGCCGCACAATGAGCGCTCCGACAGGAGGTCTTCCATGCCCGAAACCCTTGCCTGGCGCCGCTTGCCATCCTGGCTGGCCGGCGTGCCGCTGGCGCTCGCCTCCTGGTCCACGCCAGCCCCCGCGCACGCCGCAAACGCCCTGAGCTGCCCCGCGCCGCAGGCCCAGGCGCCCTGCGGCGCGGGCTCCGTCCGGGGGCCGGCCGCCGAGCCCGCGCCCGATCCGGGCATCGCCAATCCCGTGCATCTGGCCACCGGCGAGAAATTCCTGCGCGAGACCGACCTGCCCGAGCCGGTCGCGGGCGGCCACCCGTCCTTCGTCCGCCTGTACCGCTCGGGATCCCTGGAAGACGGGCCGCTCGGCCGGGGCTGGAGCAGCGAATACGACATCCGCCTGCGGCCCGCCCCGGACGGCTGGCGGCTGGACCTGCCCGACGGCCGCCGCGTGCGCTTCGACACCCGGGGCCTGGGGTCCGGTCCCGCCGACGGCCAGGTCCTGGCGCCCGTTCATGAGGCTGTCCCCTTATCCTGGCTGGGCGCCGACGGCGGCCGGCTGGTCTTCGATGCGCACGGCCGGCTGCGGGCGATCACCGCCCCCGGACGGCCGGACATCGTCATCGACCGCCACGCGGGCGGCCCGCTGGACGGCCTGGCGCGGGAAATCCGGCGCGGCGCCGCCGTACTGCGGCTCGATTACGACGCCTCGGGACCGCGCCCCCGCCTGCGGACGCTGGCCACGCCGCTGGGGGTGTTCCGCTACGAATACGCCCGGAGCGCACACGAGGCGATGCCTGCGAGCGCGGCCCCGGCCGGCGGGATGCCGGCCGACGCGCCCCTGGCCGGGCAGGGCCCGGCCCCCGAGCCGGTCCTGCTGACCGCCGTGCAGCGGCCCGACGGCATGCGCCGCCGCTATCACCATGAATCCGGGCGGCAGGCCGGCCACCCCGCCGCCCTCACCGGCGTCACGCTGGAAGCCGCAGACGGCCGGCGCTGGCGCGCCCGCAGCTGGACTTACGACGCGCGCGGCCGCGTCGTCCAGGCGATCCCGGGCGCCCCCGGCACGACGGCGGGCCGCCTGGACCTGGACTATCCGGACGGCCCGCCCGACGCCGGTCCGACCCGCGTGCGCTCGGCAGGCGCGCGGGCCGAGGTGGAGCACGCCCTGCGCGGCGGCCGGATCGTGCCGCGCGCGGTGCGCTCGTCGGCCTGTCCCGCCTGCCCCGGGATCACCCGGCGCATCGACCACGACGCCCAGGGCCGGCCAAGCGCCCTTGGCGATCTGCGCATCCGCCGCGCGCCGGACGGCCGGATCCGCGCGCTGATGCAGGCGCGGGGCGGCTGGCCCGGCCTGCGCCTGGAGTACGGCCCCGGCGGCCGGCTGGCGCGCTGGTCCAGCCGGCTCACCGGCACGGCCCGGCTGTCCTACGATCCGCACGGCCGCCTGACCGGCAGGCGCGAGGCCGACGGCGGGCGCCTGGACGTCCGCCGCGACGCCATCGGCCGACCCGTGCGGCTGCTGCACACGGCGCCCGGCCGGCCGCCGCTGGAGATCGGCCTGCATTGGCGGGGCGACCGGCCGATCCGCCTGACCCACCCCGACGAGACCGAATACCTGCAGCACGACGCGCACGGCCGGGTCACGGCCCGCGCCGTCCACCGGCCCCACGCCCAGGGCGCGCTCGGCTACCGGGAACGCTTTGCCTACGACGCCCACGGACGGCTGACGCGCCATGACCTGCCGGAAGGCGGCGCGCTGCACTACGCCTGGTCGGATGCGGGCCGCCTGATGCGCCTGGACTGGGAAGCCGCCGACGGCGCGCGCCGCACCGTCATCGACTCCGTCCCGGGCCGCGCCGGCTACCGCTACGGCAACGGCCTGTGGCTGCAGACGGCCGCGGGGCCGGACGGGCGGGCCGATACCCTGGTCCTGTCCGACGGGCCGCGCATCCTGTGGGGCGAGCGGCGGCGCCACGACGCGCGCGGCCGGGTCGTGCGCCTGAGCACGCTGTCGGCGTCCGAACCCGCCGTCCCGGACGGCGCCGCGCGTCCACCCTTTGGAACCGCACCGCGCCAGCCAACGCCCGCCCTGCCCGCCGCCCCCTGGCGGCATCGGGTCCTGGCGCACGACGCGCAGGACCGATTGGCCGGGTTCCAGGACGGCGTGACCCGGACCTGGCTGGCCTGGGACGAGGACGGCCGCCTCATCGGGCGCCTGGCCGCCCGCCTCGGCCGGCCCGGCGGTTCGCCGCATGCCGCGCATCCGGCCCGCACGCCGACCGGACTCCAGGGCGCCGGTCCCCGGGACGCCGAGTCCCGGTCCGCCGCGCCGCCGGACGCCGAAGACGGGGATGCCGCCCCGCCCCCGATCGCCCGCAACGAAGCCGGCCTGCCCCTCGCGGTCGGCCGCCGCACGCTGCGCCTGCAGGCCCAGGGCCGGCCGGCCGAGGTCCTGGAGGACGGGCGGGTCCTGGTGCGCTACGCCTACAACGCCCGGGGCCAGCGGATCCGCCGCGTCCAGGACGGCCGGGAAACCGAACGCTACTACGTGGACAACCGTCTGGCGGCGATCTGGCACCGGCCGGCCGCCGGAACGCCCGCCCGCACGGAGTCCGCCGCCGGGCCGGACGCCACGGCCGCCGCCACGCCTGCGGCCTCCGCTGCAGCCCCGGTCCCCGCCCGCGCCGCCGCAGGGCTCCCGGCCTTCGGCGTCACCCAGCGCTACCTGTATGCCGGCGAGGTCCCCGTCGGCCTGCTGCAAACGGAAGCCGACGGCCGCACCCGCCTGGTTTACCTGCACGCCGACCTGCTGGGCGCCCCCGTCCTGGCGACCGATGCGGACCGCGCGGTGCGCTGGGCCGCGGACTACGACGCGCTGGGCCGCGCGACCCGCCTGCGCGGCGACCTGGACCTGCCGCTGCGCCGGCCGGGCCAGGACGAGGACCCGGCGACGGGCTGGCACGACAACGTCTTTCGCACCTTCCTGCCCGCGCGCGGCCACTATCTGGAGCCCGACCCCCTGGGGCCGCTGCCCGGCCTGCAAGCCCTGGGCTACGCCGCCCAGCAGCCGCTGCGCCACGTCGATCCCCTGGGCCTGATCCTGCTGGCCTTCGACGGCACGCGGCAAGGGCCGCGCAACCAGGGCAACGTCTGGAAGCTCGCCCAAGCCTACGAGGACGGCCCGGCCTACTATCACGCCGGGCCGGGGAACGGCTACTACGCCGACTGGGACGCGGTCGTCGCCGCCGGCAGCCGCCAGATCCTGAGCAACCAGTGGCAGTCCCTGCTCAACGCCCTGGACCGGGCGCGGGGCGCCGCCGCGCCGGTGCCCATCGACATCCTGGGCTATTCGCGCGGGGCGGCCCTGGCGCGCGACTTCGCCAACCGCATCGCGCGCCACACCCGCGACGGCTGGTTCTCCTACGACGACCCGCTGCGCGGCACCATCGGCCTGTGCGTCGACCTGCGCTTCCTGGGCCTGTTCGACACCGTGGCGCAGTTCGGGCTGCTGGGCGCGGCCAACGCCGGCTTCGACCTGGGCATCGCCGGCGCCTGGCACTGGGTGGCGCACGCCGTGGCGCTGCACGAGCTGCGCGCCCTGTTTCCCCTGGTCTCGGCGGCCGGCGACGCGGGCAACACGGTCGAGGCGCCCTTCATCGGCGCCCACGCCGACATCGGCGGCGGCCTGCTGCTGGACGAGCGGCTGCAGCCCGTCCCCGGCGGCGACCTGTCGGACGTGGCCCTGAACTGGATGCGCTGGCAGGCGCTGGCCGCCCTGGTGCCCGTCGCCGAACTGGCGCCGGACGACCGCGCGGTGACGCGCCCGCTGCTGCACGACGAGCGCAGCCCCGCCCTGCGCGGCCTGCCGCCGGGCGACCGGGCGCTGCAGGACGCCGCCGCGCGCACGCTCGGCCCCCAGGGCGCGGACCCGCGCCTGGGCGACGCGCAGCGGCGGATCGTGGAGGCCTTCATCCGCCGCGCCGACGCCGCGGCGGACGAATCCGGCGCCGTCGCCGGCAGCGTGGACATGGCGGCCTACGGCGCCTGGCTGGAGGCGGAACGGGGCCTGCCGGGGATGGCCGGCCCGGCGCGGCGGCCCTGAGGCACGGCGCCCCTGAAATCGGGCTATCATTTCGGGATACCCTCAGATACGGACACCATGCTACCCGAGCAACACACCCGGCTCATCGCCATCCTGCGCTCCGTCCTGGACACACTGATCCCCGGCCAGACTCTGGACATCACCCTCGAACGCCCGAAAATCGCCGCCCACGGCGACGTCGCCAGCAACGTCGCCATGCAGGCCGCCCGCGCGGCCCGGCGCAACCCGCGCGAACTGGCGCAGGCCGTCGCGGCGGGCGTCCTGGCCCACCCGGACGCGGCCGGCCTGATCGCCTCGGCGGAAGTCGCCGGCCCGGGTTTCATCAATTTCCGCCTGTCGGCCGCCGCCCACCAGGCCGTCCTGGACGCCATCCAGGCCCAGGGCGAACGCTACGGCCACCGGCCCGCCACCGACGAGCGCGTGCTGGTGGAATTCGTCTCCGCCAACCCCACCGGCCCGCTGCACGTCGGCCACGCCCGCCAGGCGGCGCTGGGGGACTCCATCTGCCGCCTGTTCGCCACCCAGGGCGCCCAGGTCTCGCGCGAGTTCTACTACAACGACGCCGGCAACCAGATCCACAACCTGGCGATCAGCGTGCAGGCGCGCGCGCGCGGCATCGAGCCCGACGACCCGGCCTTCCCCGCCGACGGCTACCGGGGCGAATACATCCAGGACATCGCGCGCGACTACCTGGCCGGCGCCACCGTCCAGGCCAGCGACGGCGACCCCATCCGGGCGTCCGGCGACCTCGACGACCTGGACGCGATCCGCCGCTTCGCCGTGGCCTACCTGCGCCGCGAGCAGGACCTGGACCTGCAGGCCTTCGACCTGCGCTTCGACAACTACTACCTGGAAAGCTCGCTCTACACCAGCGGCCGCGTCGAGCGCACCGTCCAGGCCCTGATCGACGCCGGCCACACCTACGAACGGGACGGCGCGCTGTGGCTGCGCACGACCGAACTGGGCACCGGCGACGACAAGGACCGCGTCATGCGCAAGTCCGAGGGCGGCTACACCTATTTCGTGCCGGACGTGGCCTACCACGTCGCCAAATGGGAGCGCGGCTTCCACCATGCCATCAACATCCAGGGCACCGACCACCACGGCACCATCGCCCGCGTGCGCGCCGGCCTGCAAGGCCTGGGCCTGGGCATCCCGGCCGACTACCCGGCCTACGTGCTGCACAAGATGGTGCGCGTCATGCGCGACGGCGCCGAGGTCAAGATCTCCAAGCGCGCCGGCAGCTACGTCACGCTGCGCGACCTGATCGACTGGGTGGGGCGCGACGCCGTGCGCTTCTTCCTGGCCCAGCGCCGCGCCGATTCCGAATTCGTCTTCGACATCGACCTGGCCCTGTCGCGCAGCGAGGAAAACCCGGTCTACTACATCCAGTACGCGCACGCCCGCATCCACTCGCTGCTGCGCCAGCACGACGCCGGCAGCCAGGCGCGGGCGGCGGACCCATCCCTGCTGACCGCCCCCACCGAAATCACGCTGCTGCAGCGCCTGGCCGAATACCCCGGCGTGCTGACGCAGGCCGCCCGCGAACTGGCGCCGCACCAGCTGGCATTCTGGCTGCGCGACTGCGCCGCCGATTTCCACGCCTGGTACAACGCCGAGCGCATCCTGGTGGACGACCCCGCCCTGGGTGCCGCCCGCCTGCGCCTGGCCCGCGCCACCGCCCAGGTGATCGCCAACGGCCTGGGCCTGCTGGGGGTCGGCGCCCCCGAGCGCATGTAGCGCCATGGCCACCCGCAAGAAATCCTCGCGGTCGGGCAGCGCCTGGTTCGGCCTGGTCCTGGGCATGGTGCTCGGGGTGGCGGCCGCGGTGGCCGTCGCCCTGTTCGTCACCAAGGCCCCCATGCCCTTCAAGGACAAGGCCAGCCGCGACGACCCGACCACCCTGCTGCCGGACGTGAAGAACGCCCCGGACCCGAACATCGCCCTGTACGGCAAGGACGGCCCGGCGGGCACGCGCTCGGCCGCCCAGGGCGGCAGCAGCACCAATCCGCCGGCCCCGGCGCCGGAGCCCGGCGCCTCGCCGGAAAATCCGCTGTCCGATGCCATCGGCCAGATCATCGCCGGGCTGGACAAGCCCGCGGCCAAACCCGCCCCGGCGGCGGCACCGGTGAATCCGCCGGCCCCGCCGCAGACCAGCCAGCCCATTCCGCCGCCGCCTCCCCCGCCGCCCGCCGCCCGCCCGGCGCCCGGCACGCAGACCACCTACTACCTGCAGACCGGCGCCTTCCGTTCGCAGAAGGAAGCCCAGGCCATGCTGGCCCGGGTCGTGCTGCTGGGCCTGCCGGTGCGCGTCGAAACCGGCGAATCCAACGGCGCCCCCATCAACCGCGTGCGCGTCGGCCCCTTCAAGGGCATCGACGAAATGAACCGCGCCCGGGCCCGCCTGGGCGACGAGAAGATCGAATCGACCGTCGTCCGCCCCTGAACCGCCCCCCAAGGAGCCCACCATGAAGATCGCCCTGTTTTCCCGCCTCGTGTCGGGCCTGGTCCTGGGACTGGCCGCGCTGGCCATGACGCCCGCCCAGGCGGCGCCCTACGATACGCTCGATCCGGTCCAGCCCTCGGACACCCCGGGCAAGATCGAAGTCCTGGAATTCTTCTTCTACACCTGCCCGCACTGCAACGCCATCGAACCCCTGATCGAGAAATGGCGCAAGACCCTGCCCGAGGGCGTGGCCTTCAAGAGCGTGCCGGTCGCCTTCAACGCCAGCATGCGCGACATGCAGAAGCTCTATTACACCCTGGAGGCCCTGGACCGCCTGGACCTGCATCCGCAGGTCTTCAAGGCCATCCACGAACAGCGCAAGGACCTGACCCAGGCCAAGGAAATCATCGACTGGGCCGCCTCGCAGGGGCTGGACCGCCAGACCTTCACCGACACGTTCAATTCCTTCGGCGTGCAGACCAAGGTCTCCCGCGCCGACGAGCTGACCAAGTCCTACCACGTGGACGGCACGCCGACCATCGCCATTGGCGGCCGCTACCTGACCTCGCCCTCGAACACCGGCACCTACCAGGGCGCCATCGACGAGGCCGACAAGCTGGTCAAGCAGCTGCTGGCGGGGAAGCAGTAAAACAGGCGCAAGGCCATCCTACCTTGATCATTTTGTCCGGCTCCACATGGAGCCGGAATTCGCTCGCCGGTACAATCGAGTTTAATGCGAGGCCCTGTTCGAGGGCGCTCAGAACGAACCCAGGCGATCCGGAACATGCCCGTCAACCTCGACAAGCCGCACCTGTGGAAGACTGATGTGGCAGCGTCAGTCGACATGTACAACCGCTGGTTCATAAACTTTGCACCAGCCGCCTTTCGAGACACGCGCGTCCGGACCACTCAGAGCGTGAAAGAGGCACTTCGCGCCACCAACTATCTAACCGACGTTCAACCGGCCCTGCTGCGCCAGCACCCCGAGATCCTGCCAACCCTCCGAATGTCCATGTGTCCTCCGCTCGCCGTGGATCGGCTCATCGGCTTATCCAGCGCCTCACCGAATCTCGTCAAATGCATGGAGAAAGAGCAGCGGTTGCCTGTGCGAATGTCCAGCGTCAAAGCGGATCAAGAGCTTGAAAAGATCGCCGCCGTGATCGAACGCCTGGCCGACCCGGATATCTTCGTCTGGCTCAACCGCGCGGCATCGGCCACCAAAGCCGAAATCCATCGGGCGGCGACCATCATCGCCGACAGACTATGCGGCGCCGTGACAAACCCGATCATCCGAAATGCACAGGAGCAAAGGCAACTCGCTGTTATCCAGGCCTATCTGGAGCAGCGTGGCTACAGGCGGCTCCATCCCGGTGATGGCATCAAGTTCAATTCCATGCCTTCCGGCACGTTCAGCTTCCGAATGAATGTGCCGATCAAGCAAACGAACGGTGTGCAATCCATCAATATTCCTATCGATGCCGTCATCATGCCGAAAGCGGCAAAGCGCGGGGATCTACCACTGTTTTTCGAGGCAAAATCCGCAGGCGACTTCACCAACACCAACAAGCGCCGCAAGGAAGAAGCGGTCAAGATGGCTCAGCTTCGCCATACCTATGGTCCCAACGTGCGCTTCAACCTGTTCCTTTGCGGCTATTTCGATAGTGGCTATCTCGGCTACGAAGCTGCAGAAGGCATCGACTGGGCTTGGGAACACCGCATCGATGACCTGTCATTGTTTGGGATATGACCATGACCAGCAAGGCCGAGACCATCACCCTCGTGGAGGAACGGCGTCTGACTCTTCAAGCAGAGCTTGACAGCTACAAAACTCAAGCCGAACGGAATAAATTTGGGCAATTCGCCACACCCACCCGGCTTGCCCATGAAATACTCGCCTACGGTCTGAGTCTACTGCCCAGAAATGAGGCTATTCGCTTTCTCGACCCTGCGATCGGCACAGGCTCATTCTATTCGGCCTTGCGGGCAACCCATGGTCGGCGCCCCGTGAATTGGGCGCGCGGCTTCGAGATCGATCCTCACTATGGAGAACCTGCCCGGCATCTCTGGAGGGAAACACCTCTCGACATCACACTCTCGGATTTCACACGGCAAGAGCCACCGACGCACGATGAGGAAAAATCCAATCTGCTCATCTGCAACCCCCCCTATGTGCGGCACCATCACATCGGCGGCGCCGATAAACGCCGCCTGCAAAACACCGCGCGGAAAGCCGCTAACATCGAATTCTCTGGACTATCGGGGCTTTATTGCTATTTCCTGGCGCTGTCCCACCCATGGATGAGCGAAGGCGGGATCGCCGGATGGCTCATCCCCAGCGAATTCATGGACGTGAACTACGGGAAGGCGCTCAAGGCATACTTGCTGAGGGATGTCACGCTACTGCATATCCATCGTTTCGACCCCAACGACGTGCAATTCGATGATGCCCTGGTATCCTCTGCCGTCGTCTGGTTCAAGAAACAGAAGCCGCTTGCAGACCACCAGATCACATTTTCCTTCGGCGGCACACTGCAGCAGCCTGCACTGGTCAGGAAAGTGAATGCGGGCGAACTGGAACACGCAAGCAAGTGGTCCAGGTTTCCCAAACGGAGCGCCGAATCCACACACAAAGGCTACCGGCTCGGCGACTTGTTTTCCGTCAAGAGAGGGCTCGCCACGGGAGACAACAATTTCTTCATCCTGGACGAAGAACGCGCCACCGCGCTTGATATTCCGTCACGGTTTTTACGCCCCATCCTACCGAGCACTCGATATGTGAAGGAAGATGAAATCATGGCTGACGAGCACGGGATCCCATTGCTCGAAAAGCGTCTGTTTCTGCTTGACTGCACCTTGCCCGAACACGAAGTCCAGCACGGATATCCGTCGCTCTGGGCGTATCTTCAAACTGGGCGCGCACAGGTCGCGCAACGCTATCTGTGCCGTTCACGGCGCTACTGGTACGCTCAGGAACGCCGCCCTGCGGCGCCCATAGTCTGTACCTACATCGGCCGCAGCGATCATGGCGGTCAACCCTTTCGTTTCCTGCTGAACCATAGCCAGGCAACAGCGACGAATGTTTATCTCATGCTTTATCCGTCGCCCCTGCTGATGGACAAGCTCCGGGCCAATCCCGCCATGCTACGCACGCTATGGCATGCACTCAACGCCATCGATAGGACCGTTTTGCTAGACAACGGCCGCGTGTATGGCGGAGGAATGCATAAACTTGAACCCAGAGAACTGGCCGCCGTACCGGCTGACGAACTTGCAGCCTTGATCGGTCTCGACAAGAAACGCCCTGAAGAGCAACTGGCGTTCGAGGCAATGGCGGCAGCGCTCTAGTACCTACGCCGAGACTTCGTCCAACGAATTGGCAAACGCCTAACCGCGCCCAGCCGCCTCGAACGCCTGCGCTAGGTCGGCGATCAGGTCGGCGGGGTCTTCCAGGCCGATGTGCAGGCGCAGCACCGTGCCCTTGCGCATGCGCGCGTCGGCTACCGAGGCCCAGTAGCCGTGGGCGGCCAGGGCGGAAGGCTCGACCTGCGTGACCAGGCTTTCGTAGCCGCCCCAGGAATAGCCGATCCCGAACAGCCGCAGGCCGTCGATCAGGCGGCGCACCTGCCGCTCGTCGAAATCGACGGCCACGGACAGCAGGCCGTTGGACCCCGTCGCGTCGCGCCGCCACAGCGCATGGCCGGCGTCGTCCGGCCAGGCGGGGAAGAAGATCCGCGACACCCGGGGCTGGGCGTCCAGCCAGCGGCAGACCTCCATCGCGTGCTCGGCGCAGGCGCGCAGGCGCACCCCCAGGGTGCGCGCGCCGCGCAGCGCCAGCCAGGCGTCGTCGGCGCTGACGGTGCTGCCCAGGGCGTAATGGGTCTCGTGCAGCTTGCCGATCAGCGCCGGGTCGCGCGCCACGGCCGCGCCCAGCATCAGGTCGGAATGGCCGCCGACGTACTTGGTGGCGGCGATCACCGACACGTCGGCCCCGAGCTGCAGGGGCCGGTAGATGTAGCCCGAGCCCCAGGTGTTGTCGGCCACCACGACCAGGCCGTGCTCGTGGGCCCAGTTGGCCAGGGCGGGCAGGTCCAGCATTTCCATCAGCAGCGAGCCCGGCGATTCCAGGTACAGCACCCGGGTCTCGGGGCGCAGGGCGGCCTGCAGGCCGGCGAGGTCGCCGCGCACGAAATCCATGGCCACGCCCATGCGCGACAGGACGGTCTTGTGCAGGTAGCGCACCGGCCCGTACACGCAGTCCACGACCAGGGCATGGTCGCCCTGGCCCAGCAGCGCCATCAGCGCCATGCTGATGGCCGCCATGCCGGAAGGCGCCAGGAACGCCCGCTCGCCGCCTTCCAGGCCGCACAGCAGCGTCTCCAGGGCCTCGTGCGTCTGCAGGCCGACCCGGCCGTAGGTGGGCACGCGCTCGCCGCGCTGCTTGGCCGCCTGGGCGCGGTCCAGCACGTCCATGGAGGCGAAGCGCACCGTGCTGGTGCGGTACGAGGGCAGCGCGACCGGCCCCGAGCCGGTGGCCGGATCCAGGGGAGCCTGGCCGATGTGCTGCAGCAGCGTGTCGATGCGGTCGGAATCGTGGAGTGTCATGAACTCAGATCTTTTGAAAACGGTACACCCCGTCCTCGCCTAGGGTGCGCCGCAGGGATCCCTGGAAGTATAGGGCGTGCAGGTGGGCGATGGATTCGCCCATGGCGAAGGACAGCTGGTGCAGGTCCAGCTTGCGGTGGAACAGCACCGGCAGCAGATCGTGGGCGGTGCGCGGCTCGCCACAGGCGGCCAGGACCTCGGCCAGGCGCTCGGCGTGGTGCTCCCGCTGCTGGACGATGCGCCGGTGCAGGCCGCGGAAGGGCCGGCCGTGGGACGGCAGCACCAGGGTGTCCGCGGGCAGCGCTTCGTAGGCGGCGAGCGAATCCAGGTACAGGCGCAGGGGATCGGACTCGGGCTCCAGGTCGAACACGCTGACGTTGGTGGAAATGCGCGGCAGCACCATGTCGCCCGAGATCAGCGCACCCAGGTCCGGACACCACAGCGAGACGTGCTCGGGCGCATGGCCGTAGCCGACGATGACGCGCCAGCCGTGCCCGCCGATGGGCACTTCCTGGCCGTGCATCAGGCGGTGGAAGCGCGACGGCATGCCGGGTACCAGGCGCACGTAATAGTCGTGGCGGGCGCGGATCGTGTCCAGCGCCTGCGGATCGGCCAGGCCGTGGCGGGCGAAGTGCCGCGCCGCGCCCACGCCGGACGGACCGCTGCCCTCGACCGAGGAATCCGCCACCGACGATCCCGACCACAGCCGGGCCACCGCGTAGTCCGTCATGGACATCCACAGCGGCGCCTGCCAGCGCTCGCACAGCCAATGGGCCAGGCCGACGTGGTCCGGATGCATGTGGGTGACCATCACGCGCAGCACCGGCAGGCCGTCCAGCGCCTGCTCGAACACGGTTTCCCAGCAGTCGCGGACCTCGGCGCGGTCGATGCCGCAATCGACCACCGTCCAGCCCTCGCGGCCGTCGATGCGGTCGCGCAGCAGCCACAGATTGATGTGGTCCAGGGCGAAGGGCAGCGGCATGCGGATCCAGCGCACACCGGCGGCCACTTCGCGCGCGCGGCCGGATTCGGGCAGGGCGTCGCCCCAGGGATAGTCGAGTTCGTTTTCCAGCGGGTTCATGCCGCGTCTCCAGTAGATTCGGGTTTTTCTGCGGGTTTTCTCGCATCATTATGTCAGAATTTCCTCTTTACGTTAACGTAAACGTAATCCATAATGGGCGCTGACTGGATCCGCCGTTTCGCGCGCTCCCCGACCGAACCGCCGGCCGATCCACCCATCGCCGCATCCCACCCCATGAGCCAAGCCACCTGGACGATTTCCGAGCTTGCCCGCGAATTCGGCATCACGCCGCGCACGATCCGCTTCTATGAGGATCAGGGCATCGTCAGCCCGGCGCGCGCAGGCCGCAACCGGGTCTATGCCCCGCGCGACCGCACGCGGCTCAAGCTCGCCCTGCGCGGGCGGCGGCTGGGGCTGCAGCTGGCCGAAATCGTCACCCTGATCGACCTGTACGACCGCGGCGGCGCCAACAGCGAAGCGCAGCTGCGGCAGTACGCCGAAGTCCTCGCCAGCCACCGCGCCAAGCTCGAACAGCAGCGGCGCGACCTGGACGAGACCCTGAAAGAAATCCGCCGCCAGCAGGCCGAATGCGAAGCGCTGCTGCGGGCGCGCCACCCACGACACCAGGAGACCACCCCATGAACCTGCCCGGCCTGAACTTCGACCTCGGCTCCGACCTCGACATGCTGCGCGAGGCGGTGCGCGACTTCGCCCAAGCCGAGATCGCCCCGCGCGCCGCCGCGGCCGACCGCGACGACCAGTTCCCCATGGACCTGTGGCGCAAGTTCGGCGACCTGGGCCTGCTGGGCGTGACCGTGGCCGAGGCCTACGGCGGCGCCAACCTCGGCTACCTGGCGCACATGATCGCCATGGAGGAAATCTCGCGCGCCAGCGCGTCCATCGCCCTGTCCTATGGCGCGCACTCCAATCTGTGCGTCAACCAGATCCACCGCAACGGCACCGAAGCGCAGAAGCAGAAATACCTGCCCGGCCTGATCTCCGGCGAACGGATCGGCGCGCTGGCCATGAGCGAACCCGGCGCGGGTTCGGACGTCGTCGGCATGCGGCTGCGCGCCGAGAAGCGCGGCGACCGCTACGTGCTCAACGGCACCAAGATGTGGATCACCAACGGGCCGGACGCCGACACCCTGGTGGTCTACGCCAAGACCAGGCCCGAGGCCCACCAGCGCGGCATCACCGCCTTCATCGTCGAGAAGACCTTCCCTGGCTTCTCGGTGGCGCAGAAGCTCGACAAGCTGGGCATGCGCGGCTCGCACACCGGCGAGCTGGTGTTCCAGGACTGCGAGGTCCCGGCCGAGAACGTGCTGGGCGAGGTCGACGGCGGCGTCAAGGTGCTGATGAGCGGCCTGGACTACGAGCGCGCCGTGCTCGCGGCCGGCCCCCTGGGCATCATGCAGGCGGTCATGGACGTGGTCGTGCCCTACGTGCACGAACGCAGGCAGTTCGGCCAGCCGATCGGCGAATTCCAGCTCATCCAGGGCAAGCTGGCCGACCTCTACACCACCCTGCAGGCCTGCCGCGCCTTCTGCTACACGGTCGGCAAGAACCTCGACAGGCTGGGCGCCGGCCACGCGCGCCAGGTGCGCAAGGACTGCGCCGGCGTCATCCTGTACTGCGCCGAGAAGGCCACCTGGATGGCCGGCGAGGGCATCCAGATCCTGGGCGGCAACGGCTACATCAACGACTACCCCACCGGCCGCCTGTGGCGCGACGCCAAGCTCTACGAGATCGGCGCCGGCACCAGCGAGATCCGCCGCATGCTGATCGGCCGCGAGCTGTTCGGCGAAACCGCCTGAACCCGACCCAGGAGCCGCGCAGCCATGGACGACACCGGCGACCACCGCCGCATCGAGCCCGTCGCGCCCCGGGGCCAGTCCCCGGAGGCCGTGGCGCGCATGATCCTGGCCGGATTCGACCGCCACTATTCGCTGTTCCGCTACAGCGCGCAGCGCGCCAAGGCGCTGTTTGAATCGGGCGACTGGCACGGCATCCAGCAGCTCTCGCGCGAGCGCATCGAATACTACGATACCCGCGTGCGGGAATGCGCGGCGGCCCTGGGCCAGGCGCTGCGCGGCACCACCCGCGCCCACACCGCGCCGGACACGGCCCTGACCGGCGAGCAGATCGAATTCTGGCTGGCCGCCAAGACCAGCTACATCACCCTGCTGGCCGGCCACCGCCAGCCCGAATGTGCCGAGACCTTCTTCAACTCGGTGTCCTGCCGCATCCTGCACCGCAACTACTTCAACAACGACTTCCTGTTCGTGCGCCCGGCGGTGGCGACCGACTACATCGACGGCGAGCACCCGTCCTACCGGGCCTACTATCCGCTGACCGAGGGCCTGCTGCCCAGCCTGACCCGCATGGCGGCCGACTTCGGCCTGGCCGCGCCCTATCACGACCTGCCGGCGGACGTGCGGCGCATGGCCCGCATGGGCCTGCGCCACCTGCGCCGCACCCTGCCGCGCGGCCTGGGCAAGCGGCTGGCGCCCGACTGCCAGATCCAGGTGCTCAACACCCTGTTCTTCCGCAACAAGGGCGCCTACATCGTCGGCCGCCTGATCAACCAGACCGCCATCCATCCCTTCGCCGTGGCGCTGCTGCACACGCCCTCGGGCCACATCCAGTTCGACGCCCTGCTGCACACCAGCGACGACCTGAGCACGCTGTTCAGCTTCACGCGCGCCTATTTCCTGGTGGACATGGAGGCTTCGGCGGCCTACGTCGATTTCCTGTCCTCGCTGTTCCCGCGCAAGCCCAAGGCCGAGATCTACACCACCATCGGCCTGCAGAAGCAGGGCAAGACCCTGTTCTACCGCGACTTCCTGCACCACCTGTCGCACTCGCGGGACGCCTTCGACTACGCGCCGGGGATCCAGGGCATGGTCATGACGGTGTTCACCCTGCCGTCCTATCCCTACGTGTTCAAGCTGATCCGCGACCGCATCGCCAAGGACGGCATGGACGAGGCCACGGTGCGGCGCAAGTACCAGATGGTGAAGAAGCACGACCGCGTCGGGCGCATGGCCGACACCTGGGAATATTCCCAGGTCGCCCTGCCGCGCAGCCGCTTCTCGCCGCGCCTGCTCGAAGGCCTGCGCCGCGAGGTCCCCAGCCTGCTGGAGGAGACCGACGGCCTGGTGGTGCTGCGCCACGTCTACATCGAACGCCGCATGACGCCGCTGAACATCTTCCTCGCCAGCGCCTCCGACGCCGCCCTGGAAGCCGCCGTGCAGCAATACGGCCAGGCCATCCGCGAGCTGGCCGCCGCCAACATCTTCCCCGGCGACATGCTGTACAAGAACTTCGGCGTCACCCGCCTGGGCCGCGTGGTCTTCTACGACTACGACGAGATCCAGCGCATGACCGAAATGCAGTTCCGCCGCATCCCGCCCGCCCCCAACGAGGAGGCCGAGATGTCCGGCGAACCCTGGTACCCCGTGGGCGCCAACGACGTCTTCCCGGAAGAGTTCGAGCGGTTCCTGCTGGGCGACCCCCGGGTGCGCGCCGCCTTCCTGAAATACCACGCGCCGCTTTTGGATGCACAATGGTGGCAGGACTGCCGCGCGCGCGCCGCCCAGGGTCGCATCGAGGACATCTTCCCCTATGACCAGTCGCGCAGGCTGCAGCCGCCGGACGGCCATTCGCGGCCGCCCCGGAGCGATTCAACGGATACCCTCTAGAGCAAGAGAAAGGAGCCTCACCATGTCCGATTCCATCGTCATCGTATCCGCCGCCCGCACCCCCATGGGGGGCATGATGGGCAGCCTGTCCGGCCTGGCCGCGCATGAACTGGGCGCCATCGCGATCAAGGCCGCCGTCGAGCGCGCGGGCATCGCCGGCGACGCCGTCCAGGAAGTCATCATGGGCAACGTCCTGCAGGCCGGCCAGGGCCAGGCACCCGCCCGCCAGGCCGCCCTGGGCGCGGGCCTGCCCAAAAGCGTCGCGTGCAGCACCCTGCACAAGGTCTGCGGCTCGGGCCTGAAGGCCGTGATGCTGGCCCACGACATCATCAAGGCCGGCTCGGCCGAGGTGGTGGTGGCCGGCGGCCAGGAAAGCATGAGCAACGCCCCCTATCTGCTGCTCAAGGGCCGCCAGGGCTACCGCTACGGCCATTCCACGGTCTACGACCACATGGCCCTGGACGGCCTGGAAGACGCCTACCAGCGCGGCACCGCCATGGGCGTGTTCGCCGAGGACTGCGCCTCCAAGTACAGCTTCACGCGCGAGCAGCAGGACGCCTTCTCCCTGGAATCGCTGCGCCGCGCGCGCCAGGCCACCGAGGACGGCAGCTTCAAGTGGGAAATCGCGCCGGTCACGGTCCAGGGCCGCAAGGGCGACACCGTGATCGACACCGACGAGGCCCCCGCCAAGGCCATGCCGGAAAAGATCCCGACGCTCAAGCCCGCCTTCAAGAAGGACGGCACGATCACGGCGGCCAACGCGTCCTCGATCTCCGACGGCGCCTCGGCGCTGGTGGTGATGAGCGCCGCCAAGGCCAAGGAACTCGGCGCCGCGCCCCTGGCGCGCATCGTCGGCCACACCCAGTTCTCGCACGATCCGCAGTGGTTCACCACCGCCCCGGTCGGCGCGATCCAGAAGCTGCTGGACAAGGCCGGCTGGCAGGCCGGCGACGTCGATCTGTACGAGATCAACGAAGCCTTCGCCGTGGTGACCATGGCCGCCATGGCCGACCTGAAGATCCCGCACGACCGGGTCAACATCCACGGCGGCGCCACCGCCCTGGGCCATCCCATCGGCGCCTCCGGCGCGCGCCTGCTGACCACGCTGATCGGCGCCCTGCGCAAGACCGGCGGCAAGCGCGGCATCGCCTCGCTGTGCATCGGCGGCGGCGAAGCCGTGGCCCTGGCCGTCGAAATGCTGTAAATCCCACGCAGTACCCGCGGATGAGTCCGGACACCGGGCAGCCCCTGCGGACTGCCCGGTGCCCGACGAATCGGAGCGCCTTGCAAGGCGCGACGTGGGGAGATGCCACAGTTTGAAGCTGGCCCCCACAGTCTGATGAATCCGTGCAGCATGCAGGCCATTTTTCTTTACTTCCAGGAACCGACATGCCGGTCATCGAGTCCCGCATCAACCCACGATCCCAGGAATTCCAGGACAACGCCCGCGTCATGCGGACGCTGGTCGACGATCTGCGCGAGCGCATCGCCCGCACGGCGCAGGGCGGCGGCGAAACGGCCCGCGCCCGGCACCTAGCGCGCGGCAAGCTGCTGCCGCGCGAGCGGGTCGAGCGCCTGCTCGATCCCGGCACCCCCTTTCTCGAACTGTCGCCGCTGGCGGCGCTCGACGTCTACGACAACGCCTCGCCCGGCGCGGGCCTGATCACCGGCATCGGCCGGGTGGGCGGCACCGAATGCGTGATCGTCTGCAACGACGCCACGGTCAAGGGCGGCACCTACTACCCGCTCACGGTGAAAAAACACCTGCGCGCCCAGGAAATCGCCCAGCAGAACCACCTGCCCTGCATCTACCTGGTCGATTCGGGCGGCGCCAACCTGCCCAACCAGGACGAGGTCTTTCCCGACCGCGACCACTTCGGGCGCATCTTCTACAACCAGGCCGTCATGTCGTCCATGGGCATCGCCCAGCTGGCCGTGGTGATGGGCTCCTGCACCGCCGGCGGCGCCTACGTGCCCGCCATGAGCGACGAATCCATCATCGTGCGCAACCAGGGCACGATCTTCCTGGGCGGCCCGCCCCTGGTCAAGGCCGCCACCGGCGAGGAAGTCTCGGCCGAGGACCTGGGCGGCGGCGACGTGCACACCCGCCTGTCGGGCGTGGCCGACCACCTGGCCGAGAACGACACCCACGCGCTGCGCCTGGCGCGCGACGCGGTGGCGCGGCTCAACCGCCCGGCCCCGCCCGCGCCCGGCCCCTGGGCCGAGCCCCTGTACGACCCGGCCGAGCTGGACGGCATCATCCCCCAGGACACGCGCAAGCCCTACGACGTGCGCGAGGTCATCGCGCGCATCGTGGACGGCTCCGACTTCGAGGAATTCAAGGCGCGCTTCGGCACCACCCTGGTCACGGGCTTCGCGCGCATCTACGGCATGCCGGTGGGCATCATCGCCAACAACGGCATCCTGTTCTCCGAGGCCGCGCAGAAGGGCACGCACTTCATCGAACTGTGCTGCCAGCGCAATATCCCCCTGGTCTTCCTGCAGAACATCAGCGGCTTCATGGTGGGCCGCAAGTACGAAAACGAAGGCATCGCCCGCCACGGCGCGAAGATGGTCACGGCCGTGTCCACCGCCTCGGTGCCGAAATTCACGGTGCTGATCGGCGGCTCCTTCGGCGCCGGCAACTACGGCATGTGCGGCCGCGCCTTCGGCCCGCGCCTGCTGTTCCTGTGGCCCAACGCGCGCATCTCGGTCATGGGCGGCGAGCAGGCCGCCAGCGTCCTGGCCACCGTGCGGCGCGACAGCATCGAACGCAAGGGCGGCGCCTGGTCCGCCGACGAGGAAGACGCCTTCAAGGCGCCCATCCGCGCCCAGTACGAGCGCGAGGGCCATCCCTACTATTCCACCGCGCGGCTATGGGACGACGGCATCATCGCGCCGTCCGACACGCGGCGGGTGCTGGGCCTGGGCCTGGCCGCCGCCCGTCACGCCCCGGCCGAAGCCACCCGCTTCGGCGTGTTCAGAATGTAAGGAAACCGCCGTGTTCGACACCCTCCTCATCGCCAACCGCGGCGAGATCGCCTGCCGCATCGCCGCCACCGCCCGCCGCATGGGCATCCGCACCGTCGCCGTCTATTCCGACGCCGACGCCGACGCGCGCCACGTCCACGCCTGCGACCGCGCCGTGCGCATCGGCGGCCCGGAGCCCGCCGCCAGCTACCTGCGCGCCGACGCCATCCTGGACGCCGCCCGCCGCACCGGCGCCCAGGCCGTCCACCCGGGCTACGGCTTCCTGTCGGAAAACGCCGAATTCGCCCGCGCCTGCGCCGACGCCGGCCTGGTCTTCGTCGGCCCGCCGGTGGACGCGATCGCCGCCATGGGCAGCAAGTCCGCCGCCAAGACCCTGATGTCCGGCGCCGACGTGCCCCTGGTGCCCGGCTACCACGGCGAGCGCCAGGAAGCCGGTTTCCTCCAGGAGCAGGCCCGCACCATCGGCTACCCCGTGCTCATCAAGGCCAGCGCGGGCGGCGGCGGCAAGGGCATGCGCATCGTCCACGCCGACGCCGAATTCCAGGCTGCCCTCGCCTCCTGCCAGCGCGAGGCGGCCAGCAGCTTCGGCAACGCCCAGGTCCTGATCGAGCGCTACCTGACCAAGCCGCGCCACATCGAGATCCAGGTCTTCGCCGACACGCACGGCCAGTGCGTGCACCTGTTCGAGCGCGACTGCTCGGTGCAGCGGCGCCACCAGAAGGTCATCGAGGAAGCCCCCGCCCCCGGCATGACGCCCGAGCGGCGCGAGGCCATGGGCCGCGCGGCCGTGGCCGCCGCCCAGGCCGTCGGCTACGTCGGCGCCGGCACGGTGGAATTCATCGCCGAGCCCGACGGGCGCTTCTACTTCATGGAAATGAACACCCGGCTGCAGGTCGAGCACCCGGTCACCGAGGCCATCACCGGCCAGGACCTGGTGGAATGGCAGCTGCGCGTGGCCGCCGGCCAGCCGCTGCCGCTGCGCCAGGACCAGCTGCGCATCCAGGGCCACGCCATCGAGGCGCGCATCTACGCCGAGAATCCGGACAAGGACTTCCTGCCCAGCATCGGCCGCCTGGACGCCCTGCAATGGCCGCCGCACGTGGTCTTCCAGACCGGCCCCGTGCGCGTGGACGGCGGCGTGCGGGAAGGCGACACGATCTCGCCGCACTACGACCCGATGATCGCCAAGCTGATCGTCCACGGCCAGGACCGCGAGCAGGCCCGCCAGCGGATGCTGCGCGCGCTGGGCGCGGTGCGCGCCACCGGCGTGCAGACCAACATCGCCTTCCTGGGCCGCCTGATGGACGACCCGGCCTTCGCCGCCGCCGACCTGGACACCGGGCTGATCGAACGCGAGCACGAGCGCCTGTTCCCCGCGCCGCGGGACTGCGAGGACGGCGCGCTGGCCCTGGCCGCCGCCGCGCTGCTGCACCACGACGGCCTCGCCCGCCCCGGCGCCCTGGCGGCGGACGCCGGCCCCTGGAGCCAGGCCGACGGCTGGCGCGTGGGCGGGCGCTACGAGCGCATCCTGGTCGTGAAGGACGCGCGTGGCGAACGCGCCGTGCATCTGCGCCGCGACGGGCGGGACTGGACCCTGGCGGTGGACGACCGCCCCGCCCAGGACTTCCACTGGCAGGCCGAGGGCCGCCACCCGGCCCGCGTCCGCGTCCGGCTGGGCGAGGCCGAGGCGCGCGGCGACGTCCACCGCGACGGCGCGCGCCTGGACGTCTTCGCCGAGGGCCGGCGCCAGACCCTGGAATGGCGCGACCCGCTCGCCCTGGCGGCCGCGTCCGCCGACGACGCGGCCGGCGGCCTGAGCGCTCCCATGCCGGGCAAGATCCTGTCGGTCGCGGTCGCGGCGGGCGACGTGGTGACGCGCGGCACGCCGCTGATCGTCATGGAGGCCATGAAGATGGAGCACACCATCGAGGCGCCGCACGACGGCACGGTGCGGGAGGTCTTCTACGCCGTCGGCGACCAGGTGACCGAAGGCGCGACCCTGATCGACCTGGAGGCCGGGGCGGATTGAGCCCCTGCGGACGCCGGGTTCCGGGCCCGGCGCCGGAGGGCTAGAAAGTCAGCACGTCGCTGACAGGATCGTCGTGGGCGGCGAGCTTCCCGGGCCGGGGGGATGACACGGGAATGCGCGCCCCCTGGCGCGCGAAGATCGGCAGGCGCTCCAGGGGCGCCTCGACCTCGTGGCACCGCCCCGATTCAAACCCCTCTCCGGTATCCAGGGCGAACCAGCGGCCGCCTTCGGGCAGCACCGGCAGATAGACGCGCCGCCGCACCCGCCCTTCCTCGACGACCGGGGCGATCAACAGCCAGTCGCCGAGCATGAAGTCGTCGGAATCCTCGAAGCACCGGTCGTCGCCGGGAAAGTTGAAGAAGGTCGGCCGGATGATCGGCACGTCGTCCCGGCACGCCTGCTCGACGCACTGCCAAAGATAAGGCATCAGGCGATAGCGCAGATTGATGGCGTCGCGCACGGCATCCTCGACCTCCGGGTGCATCCACGGCAGGTTGGTGACACCGTTCGTCTTCCAGGAATTCATCACCATCCGCGGATTGAGGCTGCAGGCCTGCACCCATCGCAGCAACAGTTCCGGGTCCGGCACGGGACCGCAGAACCCGCCCACGTCATGGCCGATGTTGAACATGCCCGACAGGCTCATTTGCAGGCCCGTCCGGATGTTCCACTTCAAGGTCTTCCAGCTGGTGGAATTGTCGCCCGACCACGTCTGGGCATAGCGCTGCAAGCCCGGAGGGCCCGCCCGCGTCACGGTATACACGGGCTGATCGTCGCCCTGGGCGCGCGCATGGTCCCGCTGGGCGTCGAACGTCGCCCGCGTCATCAGCAGACTGTGCAGCGGACGGCTGCGGTGCATCGGAATCGGCCGCCCCCAGCCCGCCGAATAGGCGTCCTCGGCCTGGATGGCGTATTCGTTGTTGTCGTTCCAGCCGACGTCGATGCCCTGGTCGAGGATCTGTTCCTTCAACTGCCGCTGCCACCAGGCCACGGCCTGGTCGCGCGTGAAGTCCAGATGCGAACCCTGTCCATCCCAGAAGGGCTCCAGAACGGGTTCGCCGCTGCCCCGATGCAGAATGAACGCGCCTTCCCGCGCCAGGGACTCGTAGGCGGGGTGATCGTCCAGCAGGCACGGCTTCAGGTTGGCCACGAGACGCATCCCCGCGGCGTGGAATTTGGCGTTGATCGCCCGCGGGTCCGGGAACTTGCTGCGATTCCAGGTGAATACGTACCGCCGCTTGCCACGGCTCGAATAACCGGACCCGTAATGAAAGGCTGAAATCGGGATCCGGTGCTCGGCGCACTGATCGATGAAGGCGTCCAGGCGCTGCTGCGCATCGGGCGCATCGGGCAGGCCCATGGCCGTCTGCGCATAGCCCAGCGACCAGCGCGGCGGCAGGTGCGTGCCGCCGATCAGGCGAACGAACTGCGCCACGACCTCGGCGGGCGTCTCGCCCACCATGATGGTGTAATCGAGATCGCCGTCGTCGATCTCGACCGTGCGGAAAAAGCCGTGATAGTTGTCGTGCTCGCAGCCCAGGTCGAACGTGCAGGCCGCAAGCGTATCGTAATAGACCCCCGTCCAGAGCCCATCGACCGTGCGCGTCAGGACGAACGGCCAGTGCTTGTACAGCGGATCGCCGGTCCGGGCATCGTAGCCCAATGAATCCTGGCCCATGCAGCGCAGCCGCCGTCCGTGCAGATCGAGCGGGCCCGTCTTGTCCCCCAGGCCGAAATACCGTTCTTCGGGGTGCCGCGCCACGCAGTGGCGCAACAACCCGGTGCGGGTCTCCGCCAGGTACGCGCTCGTTGCCCGGTCCGACTGGTACAGGCGGCCGGTCCGCGGATCCACCCACTCCAGCCCGATGGGCCGATGCGCCGATCCCTGCAGGCGGACGGCAAGGCGCCCCGTGGACAGCTGCAGCGGCGCCTGCTCATGGCAGGCGAGTGCCGGCCTCTCGAATCCGTCCAGGCTGTCGCGTTCGCGTCCGTCCCAGGGCACATCCCGCCCCGGCACGGGGCTGATCGCCCACGTGCGCGGTTCCCGGAAGCCCTGCGCGGGCCGCCAGCTGAAACGCGCCATGGTGGGCGAGAGGAACACCAGCCGCAGCTCTCCTCCGTCATCCAATATCGCCCGGGCGTCGGCATCCGCCGCGCCCGGGCTCATCTGCCAGCCTGCTGTCTTCAATGGGGTCATAGGGTTTCAGGTCCTCTCGATCAGTGGGTCGATCCGTTGGTCGTTTTCATCGAACGCGTGCACGTGCTCCGGCGCGGCGCTCAGGCGGATCACCGGCTCCCGCTCCAGGCCGGTTCCACCGGCCATCAGCGCCTCGACGAGCGTGCCGTCGCCCAGCCGCGCGCGGACGAGCCACTGCGCGCCCAGATACTCGCGGCCCGTCACCGTCATGGAAAGCCCGCCGCCCTCCGGGGCCGGCACCCAGTGCTCGGGGCGTATGCCCACCCGACGCGCACCCGGCGGGACGCGGGAAGCCAGGACGGGATCCTGCCGCGCGCTCCCGACCGGCAGGAAATTCATGCGCGGGCTGCCGATGAAGCCCGCCACGAACGTGTTGCAGGGCCGCTCGTACAGTTGCTGCGGCGTGCCCACCTGCTCGATGCGGCCGGCGCGCAGCACGACGATCTTGTCGGCCATGGACATCGCCTCGACCTGATCATGCGTGACGTAAATCATGGTCGCCCGCAGGCGTTGGTGCAGATCGCGCAATTCGGCGCGCATGGAGACCCGCAGCTCCGCATCCAGATTGGACAGGGGTTCGTCGAACAGGAATATCTTGGGATTGCGCACGATCGCGCGGCCGATCGCCACGCGCTGGCGCTGTCCCCCCGAGAGCTGGGTGGGCTTGCGCTCCAGCAGCTGGTCCAGGCGCAGCAAGGCGGCGGCCTGCCGCACCTTTTCCCGGATGTCGGCCCGGGGAACGCGGGCATTCTCCAGGCCGAACGCCATGTTGGCGTATACGGTCATGTGCGGATACAGCGCATAGGACTGGAAGACCATCGCGCAGCCCCGGTCCGCGGCGCCGACGTCGATGACGGACTCGCCGTCGATCAGGATCTCGCCGCCGCTGGGGGCGTCCAGGCCGGCGATCAGGCGCAGCAGGGTGGACTTTCCGCAACCGGACGGCCCGACGAAGACGACGAATTCCCCATGGTCGACCTGGAGATCGACACCGGGGATCACCGTGGTCTGATCGAACGATTTCCGGACGGATCGGAGTTCAAGAGTGGACACGCGCAGGTTCCTGAAAAAAAGCCGGACGGATCACTTGACGCCGGCGCTTGCGATGCCGGCCGCGATGTAGCGCTGCAGGAAGGCGAACGCCGCCGTCACGGGGACGAGCGTGATGACGGTCATGGCCAGCAGATAATGCCACTGCGTATTGAGCTCTCCCTGGAAGGAGTTGAGCGCCAATTGCAGCGTGAATACGTCGCTCTTCGACAGCACGATCAAGGGCAGAAGAAAGTCGTTCCAGCGCCACATCACGGAGAAGATGGCCAGCACGGCCAGCGCCGGCGCCGAAAGAGGCAGCATGATGCGCCAGTAGATGCGCCATTCGCTGGCATGGTCCATGCGCGCGGCCTCGATCAGTTCATCGGGGATGGTCAGCATGTACTGCCGCAGCAGGAACACGCCCGTGGGGCTGGCCACCGCGGGCAGGATGACCCCCCATAAATCGTTCAGCAGCCCCACCTGGTCGATCACCAGGAAGACGGGAACCAGGATGATCGTGGGCGGCACCATCAGAGTGGCGATGATCAGCAGGAAGACGGCCCTGCTTCCCTTGAAACGGTATTTCGACAGCGCGAACGCGGCCATGGAATTGAGCAGCAGGGTCAGCACGGTGGCCACGACCGTGATGAAGACGCTGTTCCACAAATAGGTGCCGAACGTGAATTTGCCGAATATGTCCGTGTAATTGCGCCAGGCAAACGACAGCTGGTTGACGGGAGAGCGGTCGTCGATGCCGACGCGCAGCGTCTTGTCCGGCGCATCCGGATCCACCATCGTGGCGGTGAGGCCCACGCGGCGCACCTGGGCCAGGGCCTTCACGCTGCCGTCGGGCTGTTTCACGTCGAAGACGGGCAGGGGCTTTTCATGGCCGGGCACCTGGACGACACGCTGGGCATACGGCAGAAACGTGGGCGGAAACTGCCCGATGGATGCCTCGGTCTTCAACGAAGACATCACGAGCCACACCACCGGCCCGAACATCATCAGCAGGCCGATGAACAGATAGGCGTAGCTGAGCACGTCGGTCCAGTGCAGGCGGCCCCGGCCGCGCGTTTTCGAGAGGAATCGGAAGAGACCCATGTCCTAGCCCTCCTTTCCGGTTCGCTCGTTCGCGCGGCTCAGTTTCAGCTGCAGCAGGGTCAGCACCACCAGGAAGGCGGCCAGCGCCAGCGAAGCGGCCGCGGCCAGTCCGTACAGGTGGATCTGCTCGGCAAAACCGGTCTGATAGATGAACTGCACGATGAAGGTCGTGGCCGAACCGGGGCCGCCGCCGGTCAGGACGAAGACCTCGTCGAAGATCTGGACGGCGCGGATGGCGGCCAGCACCAGCACCACGACGAGATTGGGCATGAGCAGCGGCAAAGTGATGCGCGTCAGCGTCCGCCACGGGCTCGCATGATCCATTTCCGCCGCTTCGTAGATATCGCGCGGGATGGCCTGCAGCCCCGCCAGCAGGATGAGGGTATAGAACCCCATGTGGGCCCAGATCGACACGAAGATCGTCCAGAAGAAGGCCCAGCCCGCGTCGGACAGCCAGTTGACCGGCGACAGCCCCGCCGCCGCCAGTCCCGCATTCAGGACGCCCTGGCTTTGCAGCATCCATTTCCAGAGCAGCGCGACGACGACCGGCGACAACAGCACCGGATAGAAGAACACGCCACGCCAGAAGCCCCTGCCCAGGATCTTGCGATTGAGCACCACCGCCGTCAGGACGGAAAAAACCAGCATCAGCGACACCTGCAGCAGGCTGAACTCCAGCGTATTGAGGATCGCGCGCCAGAAGATGTCTCGATTGCAGGTGGACAGGTCCAGGTAGTCGCCGCACTGGAAAAGCGTCCGGAAGTTCTCCGCGCCCGTGAACGGACGCTCGAAGGGAAGGAGCTTGACCCCGCCCGTCGTCGCATACACGAAGTTGATCGCGATGGGCACGAAGGTGAAGATGCCGAACAGGATCAGGTTCGGTCCCACGAAAAGCCAGCCCAGGCGGGACAGGCCCAGCCGGCGCTGGAACCAGGCGAAGACCGGCTCGAACAGATTGAAAAACGGCGAAAGGACGTTCATCGAAGAAATCCTGCAAAAAAGGCCGGACCGGCGCCCTCCCGGCCGCGCCGCGGCGAAGCCCGGGACGCCTCGGGCACGGGCACCGGCGGCGGCTTCGGCACCGGCAGCCGCGCCGATCTACTGCCGCGCCTGGCGCAAGGCATCCTGCATGTCGGACCGGATCCGCGCAATCGCCTCGTCCACCGTCAGCTCGCCCACGATCGCCTGGGTCACGCGAGTCACCGTCGGCAGCATGATCGCCCGGTTGTACTTGTAGCCCTGCAGGCGATAGGCGGCGGGCGCCACGCTCGGCGCGGTGGCGCTGATCGCCTTCAGCGCATCGCCGGCCGCCCGGTCGGCGTCCGGATAGGAGACGCCCTTGGCGACCAGCCCCGCATGGGCCGGAATGTTGTTGGTCCGGCTCGTGAATTCCTCGTAGGCCGGCTCGGAGGCCAGGAAGTCCAGGAATGCGGCGGCTTCCTTGTGCGCATGGCCGACTTTCAGCGGCACCCACGCGGCGCCGCCCGGCATGCCGCTGCACGCCGCCGTGCCGCAGGGATTGGGAACCGCGACCCAGTCGAACGCATCGCCGATGCTGCGCTGCAGGCGGCCGATCTGCCAGCTGCCGGACAGCACCATCACGACATTGCCGTTGATGAACTCGTCCAGGGAATCCGCATACGTCGATCCGCCCGTGCCGACCCACACGTCGCGCAGCATCGTGCCGTCCTTGTTCCAGCCGACGAACTTCCTGACCGTCGTGGCGTAGCCCTCGTCGATCGTCAGCTCGCCCCGCGAGTCGAAGATGGCGGCGCCATAGCTGATCGCGGGACCGGCGAACCGATGCCCCGAACGATCCCAGGCCATGGCGGCCTTCACCCGCGTCGCCTGGGCGACCTGGCGGGTCGCCCGGACCCAGTCATCCCAGGTCGCCTTCGGTCCCGGCAAGGCGACATTGGCCTGCTCGAACAGGGTCTTGTTGACGAAGGGCGCGGTCAGGGTCAGCTGGGACATGAACCCATAAATGCCCTTGGCGTCGGGCGAGGGGCGCAGCCAGGCCGCCGTGGAGGCGAAGTTCCTGTCCCAGTATTCCCGGTCCTTCAGGTAGGGGGAAATGTCGAGATAGTATTTGGACAAGCCGTTGAGATCCGTGACGCGCGCAATGTCCGGCCCGCGCCCCGCCGCCAGCTGGACGGGCAGCTGTTCGAGGATCGTCCGGAATGGCACGGTGTCCACGATGACGTGGATGCCCGGATTCTGCGCCTCGAACCGCTTTGCGAGATCGGCGGTCACCTCGCACTCCACGCCGTCCTGATAGCACATGACGCGTACGTCGGCAGCCATGGCCCCCCCTGCCGACGCGAGCAGCACGCATGCCGCCGCCATCGAATGCCTGAAGGAATACTTCATCTGAGCCTCCTGTAGCCCTGTCGCTTGCATGTCCGGATCGAACAAAGATCCACAAAAAACAAACAAAAACGAATCAAAATTTTTTCGTTTCTGTAATATTACGGGTTTTATCATAGACATCTGATGTATGACCACTATCGAAATCCCTTAGTCGTCCCTGAATGGAGCCGCCTGGAATCCGCCCTAAGGTACGACGATAGGCAAGACACGCGTCATTCCATGGCATAGTGAATTCCCGCTGGCCACCATCCGCCCCAAGCCAAGTACACTATCAGGGAATATCGCCTCGCCATCCGCCATGTACGACATCCTGGTTTATCTCTTCGAGAACTACTACACGCCGCAGGCCTGCCCGCGCGCCGAGGTCCTGGCCAGCAAGCTGGCGGCCGCCGGGTTCGAGCACGAAGACATCGACGACGCGCTGAACTGGCTGCGCGACCTGGCCAGCACCACCGAGCGCTGCCTGCCGCTGGCCGTCATGCGCGACGCCCAGCGCGACGCCGCGCGCGTCTACACCGACGAGGAATACGCCGCGCTGGGCACCGAGGCCATCGGCTTCATCAGCTTCCTGGAAAATTCCGGCAGCCTGTCCCCGGTGCTGCGCGAGATCCTGATCGAGGCGGCCCAGGCGGCCGACCACTCGCCGCTGTCCCTGGCCGAGATCAAGGTCCTGGCGCTGATGGTCCTCTGGAGCCAGGAGGCCGAGGTGGACCACCTGGTGTTCGAGGAACTGCTGACCGACGACGAAGGCCGGCAGTCCCACTGAGCCCTCCGTCCCGGACGGCCCAGGCGCCCTGCCGCGCGCCACCGGCCGCCGGCCTTCCGCTCCCGGCCCCCCCGCCCCCGATGACCCAGCCGAACGAATCCGCCGCCCCGCCGGACGCGGCGCGGCCCGCCGCGGCGGCGGGCGGGCCCGCGTACGTGGGCCGCTTCGCGCCCAGCCCCAGCGGCCCCCTGCACGCCGGCTCGCTGGTCGCGGCCCTGGCCAGCTACCTGGACGCCCGCGCGCACCGCGGCCGCTGGCTGCTGCGCATCGAGGACATCGACGAGCCCCGCACCGTGCCCGGCGCCGACCGCGTCATCCTGCGGCAGCTGGAGGCCCTGGGCCTGCGCTGGGACGGCGAGCCCGTGTGGCAGACGCGGCGCCATCCCCTGTACGGGCGCGCGTTCGCCCGGCTGCGGGCCGCCGGGCGCGTCTACGGCTGCGCCTGCGTGCGGCGCGAGCTGCCGCCCGGCCCCTATCCCGGCACCTGCCGGCCGGCCGGCGCGCCACGGGACACACCGCAGGCATCCGCCGCAAACGCCGCTTTGCCGGCCGGCGCACCACCCCACCCCGCGCAGCGCCCCATCCGCAGCTGGCGCTTTCTCGTCGAACCGGGCGTGGAGACCTTCGTGGACCGCTGGCTGGGCCCGCAGTCCCAGGACGTGGCCGCCGAAGTCGGGGACTTCATCGTCCGGCGCGCCGACGGCCTGTGGGCCTATCAGCTGGCCGTGGTGGTGGACGACGGCGAGCAGGGCGTCACCGACGTGGTGCGCGGCGCCGACCTGCTGGATTCCACGGCCCGCCAGCGGCAGCTGGCGCGCGCCCTGGGGCTGACCCCGCCGCGCGTGCTGCACGTGCCGCTGGTCGTGGATGCGCAGGGGCGCAAGCTGTCCAAGCAGAACCACGCGCCCGCGCTGGACGTGTCGCGCCCCCTGGACTGCCTGCGGACGGCCTGGCGGTCCCTGGGATTCGCCGAGCTGCCCGCCGCCACGCCGCAGGCCTTCTGGCCCGAGGCCACCGCGCAATGGGCGCGGCGCTTCGGGGCTGGCGGCCCGCACGGCGCGATGTCCTCTCCGCACCCCTAAATGTCCTCCCGGGATCTTATCGCGCACCGCCCGTCCGCGTAGCATGGCCCGCAACCATACGACCGGAATTGGGCCGGAAGCGGACCGGAGGGACACGGCATTGAAGACACGCGCGCAACGGAAAATCCAGGTGGCCGTCATCGGCGCCGGCCTCATGGGGCGCGGCATCGCCCAGGTGTTCGCGGCGGCCGGCCACGAGACGGCCCTGGGCGACGCGGACGGAGACGTGCTGCGGGCGGCGCCCGGGCACATCGCCCGCAACCTGGAGCAGATGGGCGAGGAGCCCGGCGCGATCCTCGCCAGGCTGCGCCTGCGCGCCTCGCTGGACGAGGCCGTCGCCGGCGCCGGCATCGTCATCGAGGCGGCGCCCGAGCGGATCGAGCTCAAGCAGCGGCTCTTCGCCGACATCGCCGCCGCGGCCCCGCGGTCCGCGATCCTGGCGAGCAACACCTCCGTCATCCCGATCACCCGCATCGGGCAGGACCTCGATCCGCAGGCGCGCTCGCGCCTCGTGGGCACGCACTGGTGGAACCCGCCGCATCTCGTCCCGCTCGTCGAAGTCGTGCACACCGATCACACGTCCGACGCCGTCTTCGAGGACACCTTCGCGCTCCTGCGAGCGGCCGGGAAATCCCCGGTCAAGGTCCTGCAGGACGTGCCGGGGTTCATCGGCAACCGCCTGCAGCACGCGCTGTGGCGCGAGGCCATCGCCCTCGTCCAGCGCGGGGTGTGCGACGCGCAGACCATCGACCAGGTCGTCAAGCAGAGCTTCGGGATGCGGCTGCCCGTGCTGGGGCCGATGGAGAACGCGGACCTCGTGGGGCTCGAACTGACCCGCGAGGTCCACCGCATCCTCTTTCCCGACCTGGACGGCGGCAAGGAGCCCTCGCCGCTCCTTGGCGAGCTGCTCGGCCGGGGCCACCTGGGCATGCGGACCGGCCGGGGTCTGCGCGCCTGGACGCCCGCGCAGGCCGAGGCGGCGCGGGAGCGGCTGGCGCTGCACCTGATCGCGCTGCGGGCGTCGGCGCCGCCCGCGGACCCGGAGGCCGGGCCGGCGTGAGACCGGGCCGGAGGGCGCGGCCGCGCTAGTCCGGATCCGCGGCCTGCCGGTATTCCCGCGTCGTCTTGCCCGTCCAGCGCTTGAAGGCGCGGCGGAAGTTGGTAGGCTCGGAGAATCCCAGCAGCAAGGCGATGTCGTCGCCGTTCATCTCGGTGGTGCGCACGTATTCCACCGCCAGGGAGGAGCGCACGTCGTCCAGGATCGCCGAAAAGGAGGTGCCTTCCGCGCGCAGGTGCCGCCGCAGGTTGCGCGAGGTCATGCCCAGCTGGGCCGCGATCGCCTCCATGCCGGGGAACTCCCCGGGCCGGCGCAGCAGGCGCTGATAGACCTCGCCCGCCATGCCCGCCAGGGTCCTGGCGTTGCTGATGAGGCCTTCGCAGGTCTGCTGCAGCACGGCCGCCGTCAGCCGGTGCGCCAGCAGGGGGCGCTGGTCCAGGATGGCCGCATCGTAGTGCAGCTCGCATTGCGCATGGCCGAATTCGCAGGGGCAGCCCAGGAAGCGCTCGTAGATCGCGGCATGGGCGGGCGCCGCGTACGAGAAATACGCCTTGACGGGAAAGCAGGGCCGGCCGAACACGTCCTGCAGATGCGTCACGTGCTGGGTGTACTGCTGCTCGATCAGGAAGCGGCGGATGTCCGGCGATTCGTTGCACACGATCGCATCGGGGAAGGTCCAGACCGCCCGGCCGTCCCGCTCCGCCCACTCGATGGTGAGGGTCGGCGTGGCCAGCGAGTGGTATTTCACGCCCAGCAGGAAGTAATCGCGCATCTGCAGGCACGACATGAGGGCATAGCCGTACATGCCATAGGCGGAGAGATGCAGCCGCGAACCCGTCAGGAACGGCGTGGCGGGGTCGGCCGACAGGGCCAGGGCATTGCCGCAGACTTCCACGTACTGCCGGATCGACGTGAGCGCCGTGGCGTCGTAGATGCGGTTCTCGTCCACCCCGGTGCCCTGCAGGCTGCGCGCGGGCGGGATCCCCTGCTCGGCCAGCACCTCCACCAGGGCGGCGATCTTGTAGGGCGCGTAGATGCGTTCGTTATAGGTGGGCGGGCGATTTCGCATGATGAACGGTGTTTCCGATAAAGATATGCGTGCGTCCGGAATCGATCTTATCATCCATCCGGGAGTCGATTACTCTTTCCCGAGGGCCGCGCGCGGCCTGCGCCGGCAGGCCGGGGCAGGCACGGCCATGCGGGCACATCCATACAGGCACATTCCACACAGGTCGGGAGACGAGGATCAGCATGAAACTACAAGGCAAGGTGGCACTGATTACCGGCGCCGCACGCGGAATCGGCGCGGCAACCGCACTCAGGTTCGCCCAGGAAGGCGCCGCCGTCGTCACGTGCGACGTCCACGAGGACGCCGTGCGGCACACCCTCGACGGCTGCCGCGGCGCCGGGGCGACCGCCATCGGGCTGGCGGCCGACGTCACCGACCGAGCCTGCATGGGACAAGCGGTCGACGCCATCCTGGCGCGGTTCGGCCGGATCGACATCCTGGTGAACAACGCCGGCATCACGCGCGACGCCCGCTTCGAGAAAATGACCGAGGCGCAATTCGACGCCGTGATCGACGTCAACCTGAAAGGCGTCTTCAATGCCGCCCAGGCCGTCGTCCCCGGCATGATCGAACGGGGCAGCGGCGTCATCCTGAACGCCAGCTCCGTGGTCGGACTCTACGGCAACTTCGGCCAGACCAACTACGTGGCCGCCAAATCCGGCGTCATCGGCTTCACCCGGACCTGGTGCCGCGAACTGGGCCCCAAGGGCATCCGGGTGAACGCCGTGGCGCCCGGCTTCATCCAGACGCCCATGCTCGACAGCGTGCCGGACAGCGTGCTGACGCGCATGAGCGAGCAGGTCCCGCTGCGCCGCCTCGGCCAGCCCGAAGAAGTCGCCCATCTCTACGCCTTCCTGGCCAGCGACGAGGCCAGCTACATCAACGGCGCGGTGATCGAGGTCACCGGCGGACTGAGGATCTGACATGTCGATCACCCAACGATTGCGGGTTCCCCCGGGGCTGAAGGTCCTGGTCACCGGCGGCGCCGCCGGTATCGGCGCCGCCATCGCGGAAGGCTTCCTGGAAGCGGGCGCCCGCGTGTACGTCTGCGACATCGATGCGCAGGCGCTGGACGGCTTCCGCCGGCGCCACCCCGCCGCCCTGGGCGCCACCGCCGACGTCGGCCGGGAAGAGGCCGCCGCGCAGGCGGTGCACGAAGCCGTGCGGGCGATGGACGGCCTGGACGTGCTGGTGAACAATGCCGGCATCGCCGGCCCCACCGGCGGCATCGACGCGCTGGCCACCCCCGACTGGGAGCGCACGGTCGGCACCAACCTGAACAGCCAGTTCTATTTCCTGCGCCATGCCGTCCCTCACCTGAAACGATCCGCACACAGTCCGCACATCGTCGCCATGTCCTCCGTGGCGGGCCGCCTGGGCTATCCCTTCCGCACGCCCTACGCCGCAACGAAATGGGCCGTCGTGGGGCTGATGAAATCCCTGGCGGCGGAGCTCGGCCCCGAAGGCGTCCGCGTCAATGCCGTCCTGCCCGGCGTCGTCGCCGGCCCGCGCATGGACCGCGTCATCGCGGCGCGCGCCCAGGCCCTGGGCCTGGACGAGGCGGCCATGCGGCAGCAGTATCTCGACAGGATCTCCCTGCGCCGCATGGTGTCGGCCGAGGACATCGCCGCGATGGTGCTGTTCCTGTCCACGCCGGCGGCCGCGAACGTCACGGGCCAGGCCATCAGCGTGGACGGCAACGTCGAATACCTGTAATACCGGCAGGCCGACATCCGCTTCCGCAAACCCGCCTCCGCAAGCCCGGGGGCCCGCGGGCCCGGGGCCTGGGCGCGCGCCACCTCGCAGTGCGCCGTCCGGCCCGGCCCCGGAAGCCGGCCCGGAACCGGACTAGAAACCCACGGCGCCGGCCCCCTTCAGCCCCAGCATGTCCCGCACCTCGCGGGGCGTGGCGATCTCCAGCGACAGCTCCTCCAGGATGCGGCGGATCTTGCGCACCTGTTCCGCATTCGAGGGCGCCAGCTCGCCGCGCGACAGGAACAGGCTGTCCTCCAGCCCCACGCGGACGTTCCCGCCCATGACCGCCGACATCGTGGCCAGGGCCATCTGGTGCCGGCCCGCGCCCAGGACGGAAAAGCGGTAGTTCTCCCGGCCGAACAGATGGTCGGCGACGCCGCGCATGTGCGCCAGGTTGGCCGGATCCGCGCCGATGCCGCCCAGCACGCCGAAGATGAACTGGATGAACAGCGGGGCCTGCACCAGCCCCTCGTCCACGAAGTGGGCCAGGTTGTAGAGATGCCCCACGTCGTAGCACTCGAACTCGAAGCGCGTGCCGTGGGCCTGTCCCAGGGTCCGCAGGATGTGCGCGATGTCCTTGAACGAGTTGCGGAAGATCTGATCTTCCATGCCCTCGACGTAGGGCTTTTCCCAGTCGTGCTTCCATTCGCCGATGCGGCGCGCGACGGGATGGATGGAGAAATTCATCGAGCCCATGTTCAGGGAGCACATCTCGGGCCTGGCCTGCAGCGGATACGCCAGGCGCTCGGCCAGGCTCATGCGCGTCGTGCCCCCCGTCGTGATGTTGATGACGGCGTCGGTGGCCGCCTTGATCCGCGGCACGAAACGCGCGAAGACCGTCGGGTCGGGCGTGGGCCGGCCGTCGGCCGGGTCGCGCGCATGCAGGTGCAGGATGGCGGCGCCCGCCTCGGCCGCCTCGACGGCCTGCGCCTCGATCTGTTCCGGCGTCAGGGGCAGGTGCGGCGACATCGACGGCGTATGGATGCCGCCGGTGACGGCGCAGGTGATGATGACCTTGTCATGCTTGCGTTTCATGTTTCCGTTTCCATGCATCTGCGCGGCCCCGCGGGGCCGCAAGGTTCAAACCGCCAGCCATTGCGCGAGCAGTTCGTCATTTCCGGCGATCTCCTGCGGCGCGCCCTCGCGCACGATCCGGCCATGGCCCATCACGCACATGCGCGTGGACACGCGCAGCGCGATGGTCAGCTTCTGCTCCACCAGGACGACCGACACGCCCCGCCGGTGGATGTCCTGGATGCAGTCGCTGACCGCGGCGACGATCTGCGGCGCCAGGCCCTCGGTGGGCTCGTCGATCAGCAGCACCCGCGGGTTCCCGAGCAGCGACCGGCAGATCGTCAGCATCTGCTGCTCGCCGCCGGACAGGCTGCCCGCCAGGGTGCCGCGCCGTTCCTTCAGGCGGGGGAAATAGTCGAACATCTGCGCCACGGTCCAGGCGGGCACGCCCTCGGGGCAGGGCTGCTCGCCCATGCGCAGGTTCTCGTCGACCGTCAGGTTGGCGAACACTTCGCGCGCCTCCGGCACGTAGGCGATCCCGGCGCGCGCGATCTCGTAGGGCCGCCGCCCGGCCAGGGCGCGGCCGCCGAGCGCGACCTCGCCCGACGAGGGCGGCAGCAGCCCCATGATGGCCTTCAGCGTGGTGGACCGGCCCGAACCGTTGCGTCCGACCAGGCCGACGACCTCGCGCGGCCGCACGTCGAAGCTCACGCCGCGCAGGACGTGGCTCTTGCCGTAGTGCGCATGCAGGTCCCGGACGCTCAGCAGCGGCGTTTCCGTCGTCATGATCATGTCGTGGCCTCCTCGCCCAGATAGGCTTCCCTGACCCGGGGATCCGCGCGGATCTCCTCCGGCGTGCCGCTGGCGATCACCTCGCCGTAGACCAGCACGCTGATGCGGTCGCTGAGCGCGAACACGACCTCCATGTCGTGCTCCACGATCAGCAGGGCGCGCCCCTCCGTCACCTCGCGGATGAGCGCCGTGGTGTAGCTCGTCTCCTCGCGCGACATGCCCGCCATGGGCTCGTCGAGCAGGATGATGCGGGGGTCCGACGCCAGCGTCATGGCGATTTCCAGCGAGCGCTGCTCGGAGTAGGACAGCTCCCCCGCCGCGGTGGCCGCCCGATGGGACAGCCGGACGCTTTCGAGCAGGGACTCGCTGCGCTCCCGCACGGGGCCGTTGCGGTCGATCAGACGCCAGAAGCAGTATTGCAGGCCGTGCGACCGCATCACCGCCAGGCGGATGTTCTCGAAGACCGTCAATTGCGGAAAGAGATTGGTGATCTGGAACGACCGCGCCAGGCCGAGCCGGTTGACGGCCTGCGGACTGTGTCCGGCGATGGACCGGCCCGCCAGCCGGATTCCGCCCGCGCTCGGGCGCAGCTGGCCGGAAATGAGATGGAACAGCGTCGATTTGCCGGCCCCGTTGGGGCCGATGACCGCATGCCGTTCGTGCGCGCCCACCTCCAGGCTGACGCCGCGGATGATCTCCACCGGGCCGAAGGACTTGCGCACGCCGTCGAGGACGAGGACGGGAGGATTCATGTCGGCCTCCGTTCGGCCATGGCGCCGGCCAGCGAATCCCGCTGCGCGGGCGCCGCATCGCGCAGGCGGCCGGCGGCGGCCGAGGCCGCCCGCCAGCAGAGCCAGCCCAGCGCGGCGAGCGCCGCAGGCACCAGCCAGGTCAGCACGCCCGTGGGCGACCACTCCCGGCCGAACAGGGCGATCGCGGGCCATTCCCAGGCGCCCGCCGCCCGGGCCAGGCTACGGTAGTCCTGCGAGAAGAGCCGCTGCAGCAGTTCCGTGAGGAACACCGCGGCGGCGGCGCAGCCGGCGCCGGCCAGCAGGTAGAGGCCCGCCGCGGGCGCCACCGCCCGCAGGCCGTAGCGCTTCGCAAAGCCGCCGGCCAGTTCCAGCAGGCCCGCCAGCCCCGTGGGCATGAACATGATGACGAGAACGAACAGCGCCCCCTGGTACAGCAGCCAGGACTGCGTCAGGTCCGAGACCGCGTAGCCGAAGAAGGTCACCAGCGCCGCTCCCAGGGCCGGTCCCAGGAACGCGTGGACGCCGCCGATGTAGGTGTTCAGCACGACGGCGGCCGACAGCGAGGTGTCGAACACGACGTAGTTGGCCGATTCGTTGCTCAGGACCTGGAGGCCGCCGGCGATGCCGGAGAACATGCCCGACAGGGCGAAGATCAGCACGCCGATGCGGTGCACGTCGTAGCCGAGGAAGCGCAGGCGATGACCGTTCTCGCGCAGCCCCAGGGCGAGGCGCCCGAGGGGCGTGCGGGTCAGCAGGTACAGCAGCGCCAGGCTCGCCAGGACCCAGGCGAGCGTCAGGTAGTAGACCTCCGCGATCGAGCCGAACGAAAGGCCCCAGGCCGGCATGCGCATCGACGAGATGCCGGCCTCGCCGCCGAAGACGCTCCGCAGCTGCGGCGCGATGGCGTGCAGTAGCTCGGCGATCGCCAGCGTGATCATGGCGAAGTACGCCCCCGTGCGCTGGGTCGAGAACCAGCCCGCCGCCAGGCCGGCCAGCAGGCCGCCCGCCGCCCCGACCAGCGGCATCCACGGCGTGGGCAGCAGCCCCGTTCCCCCCAGCGCGTTCATGGCGTGGATGGTGGCGAAGGCGCCCACCCCGAAATAGGCGGAATGGCCGAAGGACAGCATGCCGGCATGGCCGCACAGCAGGTTGTAGGCGCAGGCGAACAGCGCGGCGATCAGCATGGAGATCGCCGCGTTCACCAGGCCGTCCGGCAGCGCCAGCGGCACCGCGGCCAGCGCCGCCACGCCGGCACAGAGCAGAATCATGCGGGTTTTCAGGTGCGTTTCCATGCATTCACTCCTTCTCGCCCATGAGCCCGCTCGGGCGCACGAGGAGCACCAGCAGCATCAGGGCGAACGGCAGGCTCGCGGCCAAGCTGGACACTTTCAGGGTCAGCAGCCCGCCGGCCTCCTGCGCGAGCCCCCCGAGGCCCGCCCAGGCCAGCAGGTCGGCGGGCGTGGCGTCGATGCCCACCGCCACCGAGGTCACCACGCCGATGAGCAGCGACGCCAGCATCGCGCCCTCCAGCGAGCCGAGGCCGCCGATCACCACCACCACGAACACCAGCACGCCCAGTTCCAGCGCCATGTTCGGGCTGGTGGTGTAGAAGGCGCCGGCCACTGCGCCCGCCAGCCCGGCCATGGCGGCCCCCACGCCGAAGACGCCCATGAAGACGCGCGGCACGTTGTGGCCCAGCGCCTCGGCCATCTCCGGCCTGTGGATGGCCGAGCGCACGATGATCCCCACCCGCGTGCGCGACAGCAGCAGGTAGATCACCGCGAACATGCCGATGGCCACGATGCCCATGAAGAGGCGGTAGGCCGGATAGTCCAGGCCGCCCAGCGTGAAGGCCGCGAAATCCAGGGCCGCCGGCACGCGGTAGTTCACGGGATAGTTGCCGAAGAACAGCTTGATCAGCTCCACGATGATGAACGACAGGCCGAAGGTGATCAGCAGCTCGTGGGCATGCCCGTGCCGGTGCACGCGCCGCAGCATGTGGCGCTCGACCAGGATGCCGATGCCCGCGACCAGCAGGGGCGACACGACGATCGCCGGCCAGAAGCCGGTCAGGTCCTGCAAGGCATAGGCGAAATAGGCGCCCAGCATGTAGAACGAGGCGTGTGCGAAGTTGAGGATGCCCATCATGCCGAAGATGAGCGTCAGTCCGGCCGACACCATGAACAGGAGCAGGCCGTAGACGACGCCATTCAGCAGCGGGGTTGCGAGATGTTCCATGACGTCCCCCTGGTTGCGGCAGCGGTCAGTCGGGCCGCTGCATCCGGCACGCGGCCTGGGCGGGCACGGCGGCCTCCTGCGCGGTGAACCGCTTCACCGGCTTGAAACCCAGGTCCGTGCCGTCCGCCTTGTAGCGCGCCTCGCGCGACACGACCGACACGGCCAGCGGCAGCAGGGCCTGGTGATCCTGCGCCCGCATGCTGAGGGTGCCCATGGGGGTTTCGACCGAGGCCTGCTCGATCTGCAGCGCCAGCTGGCGCACGTCCAGCGTGCCGTCGCCGGCCGGCACGCGCTTCAGCGCCTGGCCCACCAGCAGCATCCCGAAGACCGTCTGCGGCTCGATGAAGGTCGGCGCATGGCCCGTCCTGGCCTCGTAGTCCCGCACGAACGCCTCGCCCGCCGCGCCGGCCGCCTCGGCATTGAAGGTCTGCGCGACATAGCCGCCCAGCGCCACCTCGCCCGCATTGGCGATGTTGCCGGGCTGGTCCAGGTAGACCGTGCCGAAGCGCGCCTTGAGGCCGGCCGCCCTGGCGGCCTTCATGAGCAGCAGCAGGTCGCTGCCCCAGTTGCCCGTCATCACCGTATCCGCCTGCGCGGCCGCGATCTTGTTCACGTAGGGGGAAAAATCCTGGATCTTGCCGACGTCGTGCAGGGTTTTCTCGACCACGGTATAGCCGCCGGCCGCCGCGGCGTCCACGATGGCCTGCTCCATGTCCTGCCCCCAGGAATAGTTCTGGTCGATCGCATAGACGCGGGCGCCCAGGGCTCCGTCCTGCTTCATGCCGGCCACCAGCGCCCCGACCCGCATCGGTGCGTTGCCGGCGACGCGGAAGTGATAGAACTGGCACTTGTCGCCGGTGAGCGACTGCGCCTCGGCGCCCACGTTCAGATAGATCAGCTCGCGCCCGCGGTTGCGCAGGTTCCACTTGCGGACGTCCTCGGTGATCTGTCCGCCGATGGCGGAGGAGGCGCCCTGGACGACGATCTTCGCGCCGTCGGAGATGGCTGCCTTCAGCTTGTCGGCCGCGCCCGCCGGGCCGCCCTGGTTGTCGTATTCCAGCAGTTCCAGCGGCTGCCCGTGCCAGCCGCCCTCGGCGTTGATGCGGTCCACCGCGTAGCGCACGGCGGAGCGGTAGCTCAGGCCCGTCGAGGCCTGCGGGCCGGACAGCGTCTCCACGAGGGCGATCTTGACGGGTGCGGCCGCCGCCAGCGCCGACGCGAACAGCAGGCCGGGCAGCAGCGCCATCTTCAGCACAGAATGGGATTTCATGAGGGTCTCCTCCATGAGAGCGATCGGCCGGCGCGTCCGTACGCACCGGCTGAAAGGCATGTTAGAGACCGCCTCCGACCCATTACAGGTCCATTCAGGACATCACCGTATCCTTGCCGGACATGCAGGCCTATGGCTTACCCTAATGCCGGAGGACCTTGGCGCGCCCGTTGCAGCGCCTTGCGTAGCGCCTGGGGGCGCCGCCCCGCGCGGCATCGGCGAAACCGTGTCCGGGCCGGTGCCGGGACAGGAATCCGGCGCCGCCGGACCGGCGCGGCGGGGTGTGGATGGGAGAGTGGACGGAGGGTGGACGAGGGGTGGACGAGGGGTGGACGAGGGGCGCGGCCGGGCCCGCCGCTTGCATGCTAAGGTGCCCCCTCGTATGATCCGCGCTATCGTGGTCGCAAAACGGCCGCCACTGGAACCTCATGACCAAAACTCTGATTATTGCTGAAAAGCCCTCGGTCGCCCTGGACATTTCCCGGGCGCTCGGCGGCTTCACCCGGGAAGGCGACTACTTTGAAAGCGAGCAGTACGTGCTGTCCTCCAGCGTCGGCCACCTGCTCAGCCTGGTGGCGCCCAACGACCCGGTGCGCGGCAAATGGAGTTTCACCCACCTGCCGGTCATCCCGCCCCAGTTCGAGCTGGGCCCGACCGACAAGCGCTCCGCCGAGCGGCTGAAGCTGCTGGTCCGGCTGCTCAAGCGCAAGGACGTCGGCGCCGTCATCAACGCCTGCGACGCGGGCCGCGAGGGCGAGCTGATCTTCCGCTACATCGTCCAGTATTCCGGGGTGAAGAAGCCCATCCAGCGCCTGTGGCTGCGGTCCATGACCCAGGCCGCCATCCGCGATGCCTTCGCCAACCTGCGCGACGACGCGACCATGAAGCCGCTGGAGGCGGCCGCCCGCTCCCGCGCCGAGGCCGACTGGCTGGTGGGCATCAACGGCACCCGCGCCATGACGGCCTTCAACAGCAAGGACGGCGGCTTCTTCAAGACTCCGGTGGGCCGCGTCCAGACCCCCACCCTGGCGATCGTGATGGAGCGCGAGGACCGCATCCGCGGCTTTGTGTCGCGCGACTACTGGGAAGTCCACGCCACCTTCGTCGCCGCCGCCGGCCTCTACGAGGGCCGCTGGTTCGACCCGGCTTTCAAGAAAAACGAACAGGATACCGAGGCCCGCGATTCGCGCCTGTGGTCCGCATCCGCCGCCCAGACCATCGTGGCCGCCTGCCGCGACCAGCCGGGCAGCGTGACCGAGGAATCCAAGCCCAGCACGCAGATGTCCCCGGCCCTGTTCGACCTGACCACCCTGCAGCGCGAGGCCAACTCGCGCTTCGGCTTTTCCGCCAAGACCACGCTGTCGCTGGCCCAGTCGCTGTACGAGCGCCACAAGGCCCTGACCTACCCGCGTACGGATTCCCGCTACCTGCCGCAGGACTACGTCGGCACCGTGCAGCAGACCATGCGCGTGCTGGCCGACAGCGAATCGGGCGCGGCCCGCTCCGTCAAGCCCTACGCCGCCCAGGTCGTGAAGCAGGACTGGGTCAAGCCCAACCGGCGCATCTTCGACGACAAGAAGATCTCCGACCACTTCGCCATCATCCCCACCCTGCAGGTGCCGCGCGAGCTGAGCGACGCCGAATTCAAGATCTACGAGCTGGTGACGCGCCGCTTCCTGGCGGTGTTCTTCCCGGCGGCCGAATTCCGCGTCACGACCCGCATCACCCAGGTCTCCGGCCACCATTTCAAGACCGAGGGCAAGGTGCTGGTCCACCCCGGCTGGCTCGCCATCTACGGCCGCGAGACGCAGGGCGAGGACGCCTCGCTGGTGCCCGTGGCCGACGGCGAGCGCGTGCGCACCGAGGACATCGAGGCGCGCGCCCTGGTCACCAAGCCCCCCGCCCGCTTCAACGAAGCCACGCTGCTGTCGGCCATGGAAGGCGCCGGCAAGCTGGTGGACGACGAGGCCCTGCGCGAGGCCATGTCCGAGCGCGGCCTGGGCACCCCGGCCACGCGCGCGGCCATCATCGAAGGCCTGCTCAACGAAGGCTACCTGCGCCGCGAGGGCCGCGACCTGATCCCCAGCGCCAAGGCCCGCCAGCTGATGACGCTGCTCGCCGGCCTGGGGGTGAACGAACTCACCTCGCCGGAGCTCACCGGCGAATGGGAGCACCAGCTCAAGCTCATCGAGCAGCGCAAGCTCGACCGCGAGTCCTTCATGCGCGAGATCGCCCAGATGACCCAGGTGATCGTCAAGCGCGCCAAGGAATACGAGCGCGACACCGTGCCCGGCGACTACGCCACCCTGCGGACTCCCTGCCCCAAATGCGGCGGCGTGGTGAAGGAAAACTACCGCCGCTACGCCTGCACGGCCTGCGACTTCTCCATCGGCAAGCACCCGGGCGGGCGCACCTTCGAGATCGCCGAGGTCGAGGAACTGCTGGAAAAACGCACGCTGGGCCCGCTGACCGGCTTCATCAGCAAGATGGGCCGGCCCTTCGCCGCCGTGCTGCGCATCACCGACGAATACAAGCTGGAATTCGACTTCGGCCAGCGCGAGGACGAGGACGCCGAGCCCGTGGACTTCTCCGGCCACACCCCGCTGGGCGCCTGCCCGAAGTGCGGCGGCCGCGTCTTCGAGTACGGCATGAACTACGTCTGCGAACACGCCGTGGGGCCGGACAAGCGCTGCGACTTCCGCAGCGGCAAGGTCATCCTGCAGCAGGAGATCCCCGCCGCGCAGATGAGCAAGCTGCTGGCCACCGGCAAGACCGACCTGCTCGACGGCTTCGTGTCCAGCCGCACCAACCGCAAGTTCAAGGCCTTCCTGGTGCGCCAGGCCGACGGCAAGGTCGGCTTCGAGTTCGAGCCGCGTCCGGCCAAGGCGGGCGCCAAGACCGCCGGCAAGACCGCCGCCAAGGCCGCGCCCGCGACCCAGGCGGCGGCGAAAACGGCGACGAAGACCGCCACGAAAACGGCGACGAAGACCGCGTCCAAGGCCGCCGCCAAGCCCGCAGCGAAGACGGCCGCGAAAACGGCGGCCAAGAAAGCCGCCGTGAAGAAGACCGCGGCGAAGACGGCCGCCAAGAAAGCCGCGCCCCGCGCCGCCCAGGCCGACGCCCACGACGACGACGGCCCGGCCTTCTGAATGGCCCGCGCCGGCGGCCGGGCACCGGCCCGGCGGGCGCGCGCACGGCCGGCCCCGCCGTGGACGGCGGAGCCGCGTTTGGCCGCGTGACCGGGCCTGGCCGCGCGGTCAGGCGAAACGCGCGCTGACGCTGCCCAGGCCTTCGATGGCCACCTGGTAATCCCGACCGGAGGCGGCGGCCACCATGGGCCCCAGCGCGCCGGTGAGCACGATGTCGCCCGCCTTCAGCGGACGGCCGCAACGCACCATCGTGTCGGCCAGCCAGACCGCCGCATTGAGCGGGCTGCCCAGGCAGGCGCGGCCGTTGCCCTGCGACACGGTTTCTTCGCCGCACGTCATCCGCATCGCGCAGGCGGTCAGGTCGACATCGCGCAGGCGCACCGGCCGGCCGCCCAGCACGAACAGGCCGCTGGAAGCATTGTCGGCCACCGTATCGGCAAAGCGGATGTTCCAGCCTTCGATGCGGCTGTCCACGATCTCGATGGCCGGCAGGACGTATTCCGTGGCGCGGATCAGGTCGGCATAGGTGTGGCGCTCGTGGCCGAGGTCGCGGCCCAGCACCAGCGCGACTTCGGCCTCCACCTTGGGCTGGATCAGCCGGCCGGCGGGCACGGGCTCGCCGTCGCCCACCGCCATGTCGGCGAACAGCATGCCGAAGTCGGGCTGGTCCACGCCCAGCTGGGCCTGCACCGCCGGCGAAGTCAGGCCGATCTTGCGGCCTGCCAGCCGACGGCCCTGCTGCAACCAGGCGCGGGTGTTGGTTTCCTGGATGGCGTAGGCCGCATCGGCATCGGTACGGGCCAGGCGATCCCGCAGCGGCGGCACCGGCCGGCCGCTGCGCTGCGCATCGAACAGCAGCGCCGCTGCGCCGGCGGTATCGAGAAGGTCGAGGGCATTCGTCATTGCGCGGGTCTCCATTGAATCGGTCGTTTTCCACCCGGGATGCGGCGCGGCGCCATTACAGCGGAAGGCTGCGGAACACGCCGTTCAGATAGATCAGCGATTCAGCGTCGTTGCGCTCGGCGGTGGCAAGCACCTCGCATACGAAGGCGCGGTGGGTGCTCTCTTCAAATACCTTGATCACCCGGCAATCGAAGCTGGCCAGCGCGCCTTCCAGCACGGGCGACCCGGTGATGGCCTCGCCCCAGGTGCCATACCGGAAACGGTCCTCGCCGCGCACGTCCTTGTGCATGCCGGCGAACACCCGCGCGACCTCTTCCTGGTCGGCCGCCAGCAGATTCACGCACAGCGCCCCGCTGCGCATGACGACGTCGCTGGCCAGGACATTCCTGTTGACGAAGACCACCATGCGGGGCGGGTCCGCAGTGACGGAACAGACAGCGGTCGCCGTGAGCCCGGCGCGGGCCTCGCCGTCGCGGGCGGTGATGACGTTCACCCCCGAGGCGAAATAGCGCATGCAGCAGCGATAGCCGTCGGCCGCGATCGTCGGCAAGGCCGCCAGCCGGGCGTCGGGCACCCAGTCCAGACGCTGGGAGATCTGCGCGGCCGCCGGATTTTCCGCCATGCCGACGCTGACGGAAGGGGGGAGCACAGGGTTGGGACATTCCGTGCGTGTGTTCATGAATCTTCTCCACGAGGGTCGGTGGCCGGGCGCATCCCGCCCGCGGCCTTCAGCTCGATCATCCGCATCGACAGCGAGGTCTCGTCGATGGGAATGAAAATAGGCTCGTACATCGCTCGGTTCTCCTTATGTCTGTGCCGCCGCGTTGACGAGGCCGCCCTGCGAGGGGCCCGGCTCCTGGGGAGACGGGGACGTGGAATCGCCGTCGGGGGCGCCGGCGGCCGCCGCGCCACGCCGCGTCGGCAACAGGAACCTGGCCAGCGCCGGGATCAGGATCAGCGCGCCCAGCATGTTCCACAGGAACATGAAGGTCAGGAGGATGCCCATGTCGGCCTGGAACTTGATCGACGAGAACGCCCAGGCTCCGACGCCGATCGCCAGGGTGCAGCCGGTGAACACCACCACCCGGCCGGTGAACACCAGGGCCCGGTAATACGCCTCGGACAGCGTCGCCCCGGTGCGCAGCCATGCCTGCGTGACGCTCAGGACATAGAGCGCGTAATCCACCCCGATGCCCACGCCCAGCGCGATGACCGGCAGCGTCGATACCTTGATGCCCATGCCCAGCCACACCATCAGCGCCTCGACCAGGATGGAGGTCAGCACCAGCGGCAGCACCGCGCACAGCACCGCCCGCCACGAGCGGAAGGCGATCAGGCACAGCAGGGTGACCGCCGCGTAGACGCCGAACAGCATGCGGTTGTTGGCCGACTTCACCACCTGGTTGGTCGCCGCCTCGATGCCCGCGTTGCCGGCGGCGAGCTCAAAACGGATGCCGTGGGAAGGATGGGCGGCGGCGAAGGCCTGGACGATGCCCACCACCTCGTCGAGCGTGTCGGCCTTGTGGTCCTTGAGGTGGGCGTAGACCGACAGCAGGTCGCAGGTGGCGTTGAACAGCTCGCGCGGCGCGCGCGCGGCGCTGCCGTTGATGAGATGCTGGTTGGCGACGAGGTCATACCACTTCAGGCTGCCCTCGTTCATGCCGGCCGAGGCGCGGCGCACCAGCCCGGCGAAGGAACTGGTGCCTTCGACCACGGGCGACTGGCGCAGCGCCCATTCCAGCGCATCGACCTGCAGCAGGTTCTGGTAGTCGGCGCAACGGCCCGGTTCGGTGCGCCCGAACACCACGAATACGTCGCTGCCCGCCTGGTAGTGCTTCACCAGGTAATCGTTGTCGATGTTGTAGCGCGAGTCCGCGCGCAGCTCCGGCGCGCCCGCGTCTAGGTCGCCGATCTTCACCTGCTTGCTCACCAGGAAACCGCCGGCCCCGAGCGCCAGCGCCACGGCGATCGCCCAGGCCGCCGGGGCGCGCCGGGTGAACAGGTCGAGAAAGCGCCACAGGGCCGGCCTGCCCGAAGGCAGCGCGCTGAGCCGTTCCTGGTGCAGGCTGCGCGCGGCCGCCGCCGGGGACACCCCGGTGTAGGACAGCAGGATCGGCAACAGGGCCAGATTGGTGAGGATCAGGATGCCCACGCCCAGGCTGGCGATGAGCGCCAGTTCACGGATCACCGGAATGTCGATGATCATCAGCACCGCGAAGCCGACCACGTCGGCCAGCAGCGCGGTCACGCCGGCCACGAACAGGCGGCGGAAGGTGTAGCGCGCGGCGATCAGCCGGTGCGTGCCCCGCCCCACGTCCTGCATGATGCCGTTCATCTTCTGCGCCCCGTGGCTCACGCCGATGGCGAAGATCAGGAAGGGCACCAGGATGGAATACGGGTTCAGCTCATAGCCCAGGATGGGCAGCAGGCCGATCAGCCAGACGATGCCGATCATGGTCGTGGCGATCACCAGCAGCGTGCTGCGCAGGCAGCGGGTGAACAGGTACAGGATCACCGCCGTCACCGCCAGCGCAAAGGCGAAGAAGGCGAGGATGTCGTAGAGCCCCGCGATGAGGTCGCCCATCACCTTGGCGAAGCCCGTGATGCGGACCGTCACGCCGCGCGCCTCGTAGCGCGCGCGGATGTCCTCCAGCCGCTCGGACAGGTCGCCGTAGTCCAGCCGCTGCCCGACCTGCTCCACCAGCGGCACGTAGATGATGGACGAGCGGAAATCGGCCGCCACGAGCTGGCCGATCTCGCCCGAGCGCAGCACGTTGTCGCGGAAGGCGGCGATGCTGGCGGGCGAGCCGTCGTAGTCGTCCGGCATCACCGGACCGCCCTCGTAGCCCTCGTCGGTGACGCCGGTCCAGCGCACCGCCGGCATCCACATCGACTTCATGAAGGCGCGATCGACGCCGGGCAGCACGTAGACCTCGTCGTTGATCTCCTTGAGCGCGTCGATGTAGCCCGGCGCGAAGATGTCGCCGCCCTGCGGCGCCTCCACCACGATGCGCACGGCGTTGCCCAGGCCCTTGACCTCGTTTTCGTACTTCAGGAAGTTGAGGACGTAGGGATGCTGGTTGGGGATGGTCTTCAGAAAGCTGGCGTTCAGCTCCACCCGCAGGGCGGAGAACCCCAGCACGGCGGTGATCAGCGCGCACAGGAGCACGATGAGCCCGCGATGGTTGAACAGCAGACGCTCAACCGCGTTGCCGGAGCGATGGTCGAACTGCTCCACGCTGGCAATCGATTCAAATTCCTGATTGGATACAGCCATGTTCCTGTCCGATGAGGTGATGCGTTCAGAATCCGGAGGAGGGGATGCGCAGCGTGCCCAGCAGGCCGCTGGCGACCACACCGCCGTCGGCGGCAAGCGTGAGGCCGGCCAGCGGAAAACGGGCCGAATTCTCCAGCCGGCGCGGCGAGGCGGCGCCCCTGGAGAAAAGCCACAGGCCGCCCCCGTCGTCGGCGATCAGGCGACCTTTGCCCGCGTCCAGCGCCACCGCCGCCACGAATGAATACTTGGTGTCCACTTCGATGCGGCGCCAATGCGCGCCGCCGTCGGACGAATGCCACAAGGCGCCGCGCAGGCCGAGCAGCAGCAGCTCCTCGCCCGAGCCGGCCAATCCGAACCAGGTGCTTTCGGCGGGGCTTTCCATGCGCTGGAAGCTGCCGCCGCCGTCGGTCGAGCGGTACAGCAGGCCCTGCTCGCCGGCGAGCCAGAGGGCGTCGCCCACCGGCCGCACCGTGTAAATGTGGCGGTCTTCCTCGCTGTCGAGCAGATCGCAGGCGACCCGCCAGTGCGCGCCGCCATCGTCCGTGGCCAGCAGCAGCCCGTAGGCGCCGGTGGCGAAACCGCGCCGCTCGTCGAGAAAGAAGACATCCAGCAGCGGCTTGTCCGGGCCTTCATCGATGAAGCGCCGCAACTTGTCGACGAGGCCCTGGTCATTGGCGGTCTTGGCCGCCCGCAGCGCTTCGGCCAGGGCGGGAACGAGCGCCCGGCCGTCGGTCTGCTGGGTCCACGAGACGCCGCCATCCCGGGTGTTCAGCACCACGCCGCCATGGCCCACGGCCCAGCCGCTGCGCGCATCGACGAAATGCACGGCCGTCAGCGTCACGGAGACGGGGACGTCCGACTGCCGCCAAGTCCGGCCACCATCGTCGGACAGCAGCACGTGGCCGCGCTCTCCCACCGCCACCAGCCGGCGGCCCGCCGCCGCGACGTCGAGCAGGGCGCCCTGGGCGGCCAGCCTGGAGGCCTGCGCCGGACGGTCGACCGGCGTCCCGCCCGTTGCGCCGGCCGCCGCGCCGGGCTGCGCCATGGCCGGGATCGCCGCCACCAGAAGCGCGGCAAAACATAACTGGATTCTCATGATGTGGGTATTCCGATCCTGCTAGCGCGGCCCCGGGCCGCCTCCATCTTCCCGCCCGGGAGGGCGGGAGGTTCATTCCCCGGTCGGGAGCGCGCGGCCGGCGGCCGCGGCTCTCCCGCCGGCCTCAGCGCACGCCGCGCCCGGAAAGGGCATCCGGCGTGAACACCGAATCGGGCTTCATGGGCACCGCCTTCATCTGATAGGCGGTGTCGTAGAAGATCGTGTTGCGCGACGACCAGGCGCCATCGAGGACGTAGAGGATGTCGGAATACGAACTGAACACGCCTGGCATGTCGGGCATGTAATAGCTCAGGCTCAGGTCGGCCCGCCACAGCTTGCCGGAAGGGTCCCAGCCGTCGAACATCACGGTGCCCCAGGTATCCTCGTCCACATAGAACACCCGCTTGCTCACCGCATGGCGCTTGCCGGGCTTGAGCGTGGCTTCCACCACCCATACGCGGTGCAGTTCCCACCGGACGGCCTCGGGATCATGGTGCTGCTTGAGGAAGATCTCGTCTTCCTTCAGGCCGAACACCTTGTTGTTGTTATAGGGGATCAGCATCTCCTTCTTGCCGAGCAGCTTGTACTCGTAACGCTCCTGGCTGGTGTAGGGGCTGCCGAACACTTCATCGAAGAAGTTGGCGCCGGAGTTCACGAAGTCCGGCGTATCCCAGCCGATGTTCGGAGCCCGGCGCACCCGCCGCTGGCCCACCAGGTATTGCCAGGCCTGGCGGTCGCGCTGGACATAGTTGGTGGAGTCGCGCACCACCAGGCCCTCGCCCGCGCGGAACGACGGCGCGTCGGTGATCTGCATGAACAGCCAGCCGAGAGAGCCCTTGGCGGCGTAATCCTCGGCGGAAATGCCCTGGCGGTAAGGCTCGAACTGGTCGTATTGCAGCGACTGGGTGCCCAGCACGCGATCGCCGCCGGTCGTCATGGAATAGTGGCGCACCTTGGTTTCAAAAGACTCGCCACGCCAGCGGAAATTGCTGTTCCAGCGGACCTCCGCGCCATCCTGCGGGATGGGGAACGGGACGCCGTTGACCGCGCCTTCCACGCCGTCGTTGTCGCCGCGGACCACGCGCCTGGCGTTGACCGCGTTCTTTGCCGTTGCCTGGTACACCCAGTCCGGCGCGCAATGGTTGCGGTGCGTCGGGTAGACGTCCAGCTTCATCGTGTCCGGATACTTCTGCAGCAGGGCGCGCACGCCGTCGGACAGCTTGTCCGCGTATTGCGCCATGTTGGCGGCGGTCACGGTGTAAAGCGGCTTCTCGTTGGCGTAGGGGTCCCAGCGGCGGTCTCCGGCCTTGAGCTGGTCCAGCGGCGCGCCCAGGTCGGGGCAGCCCTTCCATTCGGGTATCGAGCCGTCGGCGTTGCCGGCGCGCTCGGCGCCCAGCGGAGTCAGTCCCTTGCCCAGTCGGGCGGCGTCGGCTTCGCTGACCGCGGCCAGCGCGGATCCCGCGCACACGATCGTACCGAATGCGATGCACGCCGCCAGCACATGATGTTTGATCTGCATATCCCACGTCTCCAATGTCTTGATCGTTTTCAGAAGCTGTACTGCGCCGAGAAGGACACGTAGTCCCGGTCCTTGAACGCCTGCCCGAAGTCCTGCAGGTAACCGCCCGGTACCGGACGCAGCGCCGTCTTCGCCGTGCCGAAGAACCGGGTGTAGTTCAGAGAGAAACGGAAGTCCCGCAGATATTCGCCCTTGACGCCTATGCTCAGGTCGCCGCCTCGATGCACGCCCCCGTTGAACATGGCCACCGCCGAGGAACGGCCCTGCGGGTTGTAGCCCAGGCCGATCGGCACGCTGATATCCAGCCCCGGCACCACCTGGTAATAGTTGGGCTCGAAAATGAAGCGCAGGCCCCAGGCATCGCGCGTGACGTCGGGATTCAGCGCCCCGGCGTTGCGCGTCGTCTTCAGCAAGCGATTCCAGCCGATTTCAGCGGTCAGGGTGGCGCTGTCGAACACCGCCGTACTGCCCCAGGCGTGGATGGCGGAAAGATTGGCATGCAGGGTGCGCCCGACGGCATAGAGCGGGGAGCCATCATTGTCCGCCCCACCCGTCAGATCGACCTGGCCGGGCGACACCAGCGGCATGTTGTTGCGATAGGAGATTTCCCCCGCCACGTTCGTGTCGCCCAGCACCGTGCTGAAGCTCGCCCCGTAGGTCTGGATGTTCTCGGGGTAGACCCAGCGATAGCTTCCGGTCAGCGGCATGACGTAGATCTGCGGAGTCTTGTCGTGGTAGCGGGCGGCATAGAAGCCATATTCGGTGTCGCCGCTGCCGGGGCGCCAGCGCAGCTGCACGCCGCCCTGGCCCTGGTTGCGCGCTTCCAGGTCCTCGTCGCGTCCGAAGGCGACGCCCGGTCCCACGAACATGCGTTCCCCGCCCTCGCCCATGAAGTCTATGGTGCTGAAATAGCTGCCCGAGCCGGGCAGGCGGCTCTTCTTCCAGCCGAACTGGTAGTAGGCGCCCACCGTCCATTCGGAATTGATCTGCAGCAGGCCGGAGACCTGGGGCACCGGCATGAGCAGTTCCTTGAACTGCGAATTGGGCACCGACAGGCCCTTCACCACGTCGATGGGGCCCTGCGCCGCGGCGATGCCGTTGGCGCCGAAGAACAGCGTCTCGCCGTACAGCTGCGTATGCTGGCCCGCGCGCAGCGTCAGCGGCATCCCGGCGACCTGGAAGCGGCCGAACACGAAGGCGTCCAGCAGCTCCGCCTCGCGGCCGTGCAGGTCCCGGGTGGCGCGGGTGAAGTGGTCGTGATCGACGCTCACCGCATTGGCCGTCATGGGGCTGTCGTTGTCGTTGCCGCGGTTGTAGACGGTGTCGTACCAGGCCGCGCCGCTCAGGCGCATGCCGACATCCTTGTAGACCACATCCAGCTCCGAAAGCAGATCGACCCGGTTCGAGACCAGGCCGCGCGAGAAATTCCGGTCTCCGTCATCCTGGTTCGCCTCGGACAGCAACACGCTCGACGGGCTCTTCAAGCGCCACATGGTGCTGTACTTCAGATTGTTGTCCCAGCGTATCTTCAGGTCGCTGTTGCCGGTATCGAACTCCATGGCCAACGCGGAACCGCCGCCGGCCGCCAGCATCATCGCCACGGTCAAACGGCTCAGGGCCATCTGGCGCCGGCGCGCCGCGTCCCGGCGATTCCTTTTCTTGTATTCCTTTGTCATCTCCACTCCTGTGGTCTGCATATGGCATCGCCGGGCGCCGCCGCGGGGCGGCGCCCGGCCCGACGAGGTTCGATCAATGCACCGGCGGCAGCTCGAAAACCAGGGGAGGAACGCCCTGGCCCAGCAGATAGCTGCCCAGCAGCGCCGAGGTGTCGTCCTCGTTCTGCGTGACGTGGTTGGCCCCGACCAGAAGCGCACGCAACTGGCGCTGCAGCGGGCTGCTGTCGAACACGCCGCGCGCGCTGCTCTTCTTGAAGAGCATGTGGCCCGCAGCGAAACAGTCCTTCCCCACCGCCTGGATGTCGAGAAAGTGCAGCACCCGCTGCTCGAGAGGTACCGGCTCGTTGCGCCGGACATAGGCGGTGGATTCCTGCACGCTCTGCAGGATGCGCGCACGCGCCGAGCGGATCAGCAGCACGGCGTTGCCCAGCTTTTCCTGCACGAAGGGGTTCCTGGCCGCCACCGGGCCGCCCACGAAGACGTTCTGGCGCGGCTTCATGTGCTCCACGAAAAGCTCGACCATGCCGTTGGCGAAGCCCACGATGACCGAGGACACGGCGGCGTAGAAAATCTGGTTGAAGGGCAGCCGGTAGGTCTCCGGACCCTGGTTCGCGGTGTATTCGACAATGCTGTGGGAACGGTAATCGGGCACGAAGGCCTCGCCCTTGATCTGCAGGGACTTGCTGCCCGTCCCGCACAGGCCCACCACATACCAGTCATCGATCAGTTCGTAGTCCTCGCGCCGCACCAGGTACGAACGAAGATCGGCCACATTGCCCTGATCGTCGTACACGCGGGCACCCAGGAAGGCGCCGGCTTCGCAGTGGTCGGAACCGCTGG